>Ga0209777_10005187_pt1 | contig 15142 bp, 10 predicted proteins | sample FrelakmetHBP12HB_FD_187147 | JGI IMG/M metagenome (GOLD analysis project Ga0209777, IMG submission 187147) | Freshwater lake sediment microbial communities from the University of Notre Dame, USA, for methane emissions studies -HBP12 HB (SPAdes)... | ecosystem: Environmental > Aquatic >... | reverse complement strand
TTCCCGGTAGCGCCACATATTGGGCGCCCGGGAAACAAGATCGCCCGGCCGCAGATCGGCCCAAAGCCGACCGTAGTCGTAAACAACCTCCAGCGGCGCCCAACAGTCTTCACAGGCAGCCAGCGGTTCCAGCGGATACGTCCGCTCGCACTCACGACATTTCAGATGAACAAGATAACTCACAGCAAATTCCTTTCGTCCCGCGTGCGGGATGGGTGTGGCCGCTGGAGTGGAAAAGTGGAAAGAAGGCTTGAAGAAGAGGCGGAAACTAAAAAGCCTCTTCCGGCTGGGAAGAGGCGCCTTAAAATCTGCTTAGGCCCCCTCTCATCTCCCCCACTACCGGGCGGGAATTGGCACCTGACCCCCGACTCGTCGTCGGGGCGGTTGTCGTGGCGTCTTCGGGCCCGTCCCTCGGCCACTCTAGATGAGATTCAGGGTTTCTGAATCAAATATTCAATTGTCGAAACTATGCTACGGAAACCTCTGACGCGTGTCAAGGAAAATCGGACGGATTGGTAAGGCCTTTCGGAATACGAGAACGGTTCGTCACGTCGTGGTCGCCCCTACCTTCCTGCTTGGGCGGGCGCCGGACGCGGGAGGGGACGAACAACCGCCATCGGCACGCGCGCAAAGGCCACGAGGTCATGCGCCGGGTCCAGCACATTCACTTGCAGGGTGTAGCGCCCGGGACGAAACTTCGCCAGCGGGATTTGCATAAAATAACTCGCCTTCCCCGATTTCGTCTCTTTGCCGGGAAAAGGTCCGGCATCGGCGACCTTCGCCCCTCCTCGGAAGAACGTCAGTGCCACGGAGGGCGGCGCGCTGGAATTGTTTGCGGCATTCGTCGTGCCGGGTGTAGGGCCGCCCTTGGGGGCGGCTTGGCCGGCGTACGACTCCAGTGTCACGAACAGGTCCTGGTTGGTGCGGAAGACCCGCGTGACGCTTGGCAGTACAGATTTTCCTTCCACACTCAGGGGGTTGTCGTTTTCGCTTCGGGACTTCTTGCTGCGCCCCTCACCCCGCTCACTGGCTTTCATTTCATTGGACAGCACCACCGAGCTCAGGGTGAGGCCGGAGGCCTGCACAGGAGGCAATTCAAGCGGTTGCTCGAAGGTTCCCATCTTCCCGGATTGGTTTTCCCTCACCAGAACTTTCAGTTGGCATTTCCCTGGGGGCAGCTCCAGGCTTCCCACGTACAGGAAGTTGCCGGCCAGCAAGAGATCGTACGTTTCCCCGCTCACCTTCACGGGCAGAGTGTCGCGCAGCACTCCCACAGGTTTCCCGGACGGGTCCTCGGCACGCCAGATGAAATCAAACTCTGTTTCGCGAGTGTTGGATTTCTTCAGCAACTGCACCGCGGATCCCGGAATTTTCGCGGCGAGCACGACATAATATTGGTGATCGGGGCGGAGGAAGTAAGAGGCATCCACAACAAAGGGCAAATCCAGGAAGGGTTCATCCAGGTTGATCGCTTGTTGGAGCTGCATTTCTTTGTCTTCCGCCGTGAACTGGCGGAAATTCTTGGGAGCGAAGTAGCCGGGACGGGCTTGGACCTTCACGCCCGGCCGCGCGACCTCAACGCGGATCTTCCGGAACCGGCCGTCGGAGTGCGTGTTGGTGGGGGAATAACCCAGCAAATAGTAGCTGGAGTTCTCCGTCTGGACTTCCTGGAAGGCCGGGCCGAAATCGTTCATATCGTAGAAACTTCTGCCCCCCGTATCCTGGGCCAGCGAGGCGAGGGTTTCTCGGCTGCTGTGCATCGAGGAAATCTGGGAAGACACTGCCGAGCCGCTATACAGGGCCGTGCCCGAAGGGCTTGCCGAGGACGCATCGCCGCCCGGGGGGAGCGCCATCAAACCACGCGTGTCCATGGTGTACAGTGAGACGTTCGATTGGTTCGCGGCGTCGATGGTGGCGCGCAACTGCGCTTGGTTGTCGACGCCAGTGCTCGTGATGCCGCTTGAAAAGTGGATTACGGACTTCCGCCCCGGAACCCCTCTCAGCATTTCCGCGAGCGATTCCACCGCTGCAAGCTTCTCGTCCGTGTTGAAGATATTGAATTCGGTCTCGTCAGGCGTGAAGGCGGCGGAAACATCCTGATTGACTACTTCTTCGCCTGAGGCATTCGTCGTGCCGGCTTCGCCAACGTTTCCGCTCGCGGCCAGGTTGGACGATTCCTCTCCCGCCAGAATTCCATTGACCGCCTTCGAAAGAGCATCGCGATCGTTGGTAAAATTCCGGACGACGCGCAAGCTGGAAGTGTAAGTGACTACCGCCACCAGGTCCGCAGGCGTCAGCCTCTCTCGAATGAAAGTGCTTGCCGCCTTAATGGCGCGCATCAAGTCGTCCGGCTGCATCGAGGACACATCGAAGAACAGCAGCATCAGCCGGTGGTCCTGCAAGACACTCGCCAGCGGAACATTGGGCGGGATCTTCTCCAGGTCGATGGTGCTTGGCGGCCCGCTCATGTCGTTCGCCTGGGCGAGCTTCTCAATGTTCTCCAGGCTGAATGAGTTAATGGTCTGCGGGAGCCCGTCCTCCGAAACGCGGAAGTCTTCCTTCTTTAGGTCGGTGACAGGCTTCCCTGCTTTGTCGAACACGCGCACGTCCACCAGCACCACGTTCGTCTGGCTGCGCAGGACGAAGCCCTTCTGCGGCCCGGGCGTTGGAGCCTGATTGGCCTGCCCGGGCGCGGCCCCGGACGCGGCCACGAGCAATACCCCCGCCAACACGCCTGCGGCCAGGAATCTCACATTGTTGCCCTCCCGGGCGTGGGGCCGGGCTTTGCCCCGGCATGCTTCGGAATGTCGGCTGTCTTTTCTCAACCTTCGACCTTCGACTGTCGACTCTCTTTCAGAATCTCACTCGCAGCGAAAACGTCAAAGTGCGCATGGTCCCCACGTTTTGGACTCGCCCGAAGCCCTGGCCGTTGACCACCGTCGCCAAACCCGAGAACGCCGGAATGTTAAAAATGTTGCTCGAGCTGATGCGAAAATCGCCGCGAATCCCCTTCTCACGCGAAAAGGTCATCTGTTTGTCGAGGGACATATTGAAATTCACCAGGCCCGGCCCGGTAATCGTGTTGCGTCCGGCATCGCCGTACTGGCCCGCGTCCGGAAGGGCGAAGGCGGCAGTGTTGAAGAATTCCTGCAGCGAGCGCTCCGAGCTGGGGAGTTCGACAGACTGGCCCGTGGCGTTGGCGCGCAAGTTCGAGATCGCCGCCGTGCCCGCTCGGTTGCTGAGGTTGCCGAGCACGCTCGCGGTGTATGGCGTGCCGGAGTGGATGCTCGTGGTGCCGCTGATCTGCCAGTTCCCGAGCGTCCGGCCTAGGATTCCGCCTTGGCGCAGCCAGCGGCGCTGCTCCCCGAAGGGAAGTTCATAATTATGGTTAATGAGCAGCTTGTGCCGCATGTCGAAACTCGAGAGCCCGCGTTCTGCCGCAACGTCGAGGTAGTCCTGCACAACGGATCTTCCCGCGCCACCGATGCTTCCCGCATCGTCAATCGACTTGGAATATGTGTAGGTCCCGCTCATCGAGAAGCCGCCGCGAAACTGACGGCGAAGCCCGACCTGCAGGCCGTTGTAGATCGAAGCCGCACCCGAGGTCTCGTAGGTGAAGGCCAGGGCGTTTTGCAAGGCCAGCGGCTGGCCCGAGGTGATGGGTGAGCCGGGCGCGGATTGGTTGGGCGCCAGCAGCAGGTCCAGCTTGGTCCCCTTGGTGCCCACATAGCCAAGAGAAAAGATGAGGTTGCGGGCGACTTCATCCTCAATCGAGAGATTCCAGGTTTGCGCGTAGGGAGTGCGGAAATTCGGGTCGACGGCATAAGTGTTCCGCAGGATGTTGGGCCCCAATTGCGGAAAGCCGTTTTCCAGGGTCAGGACATTCGTCGGCGTGGTGACCAGGGTGGAAGCTTGGGCGAAGGGCGGCTGATTGGCCATATTCGGGAAGATGCGGGAGTAGATGCTGCCGTCGTAGAAGATTCCGTATCCGCCCCGCAACACCAGGGTATGCTGCGTCCAGGGACGGTAGGCCAAGCCTAGGCGCGGCGAGAGGTTGTGTGCATCCCCACGAAGCAGCGAATTCGGCAGACTGCCCGTGTTCTGGGCGGTAACGACCGTCGCCGTTGAAAAGCCGGGGCCGAACGCCAGGTCCGAAAGGTGACCGTACTTCTCATTGAAGGGCATGAAGTACTCATAGCGCAGGCCATAGTTGATGGTCAGGTGCGAAGCCACCCGCCAGTCGTCCTGGAAGAATCCCGAGTACACCCACGACCGGAAATAGCTGCTGCTCCCACCGAAGCGGACGGAGGTGGTCTGCGGCAGGCCCAGCAGAAAATCCGCAAAATCAAATCCTGTGTTGGGTACGGGGAGTCCGCTGCTGGTGAAATCGCTCGTCGTATAGCCGCTGAAACTAAACGTCCCGCGCGCATCGGGGTCCGTCAAGGTGTTGATTTGCACGCGCCGCAATTCGCCGCCCAACCGGATGTTATGCTTGCCCACATTGCGCAGGAAAGAATCCACAACTCTGAAGGTTTGATTGCGCGTGAGGGAGGGAATGGACAGGTTCAGCCCCGTGAAGTTTGTAAACTGCGTGGTGGGCAAGCCCCAGTCCAGAGGATTTATCGAAATGCCCTGGATGCCCAGCAGGCCGGCGATGTCCTGCTTGTTCGCAAAGGGGTTAAGCGTGGAAGACCGCTGGCGACTGAAATTCACTGTCAGTGTATTGATCGTGCGCGGGCCGAAAGTATGAATTTCCGTGAGGTTAAGGTTCTGGCCTCGGCTGGAGGCACTCGAGGTCAGCGTGGGAAAATTCGATATGGAATTGCTCCGTGAAGAATTGAAGAAGTACATGCCGTTAATACTATCCTTGGCCGAAATCTGTTGCCCGATGCGGGCCATCACCCGGTCACTGGCGTTCGGCAGGGAATCCTGAAGATGGAAATTCTGGACCGAGCCCGGCAAGTTTGGCTTCGGAATGTACGGCAACAAGCCCAGGGCAGCCTTATCCATTTGCGAGGTGAGGATGATGTTGCCCGGGAAGGGGGTTCGCGGGCCCGCGGGATTGGACGAGGGGTCATAGATCACCGGCACCGTGCCCGCCTGCGACCCGGAGGGTATCGCGGCCTGTGAGAAGTTCCCGCCGCGCTCGAGCAGTGTGGGGACGGTTGCGTAACTATCGAAGGGGTTCTTGCCTCGCTGCAATTGGTAGTTCACGAAGAAGCTGGTCTTTTTTGCGCCGTTATAGACCTTGGGGATGACGAGGGGGCCGCCGATGCTGCCGCCGAACTGCTCCGAGTAGGAGGGAATTTGCGGAGACTGAGCGACATTCAGCGGATAAGGATGCGCGTCCAAAGCCGAATTGCTGTACTGGTCGAAGATGTTCCCTCGCAAACGATTCACCCGCGCCCGGTTTCCCGGCCAATTCCCTCCTCCGCCGCCGCCGCCGAAACCTCCTCCGAATCCTCCGGGGCCAAAGCCTCCGCCCATGGGGCCGCCACCTCCCCCGCCCCCAAATCCTGGAACCTGCCCCTGACCTCCCCCGTCCCCCATTCGCTGAAATCTCCCCTGCCTGCCGTTCGCGTCCCCAGAGGGAGTCGAAGCGGAGACCCCGGTCCCTCCGGAAAGCAGGAAGGAGTTGGCGGCGCTGGCGGAGGCATCTGTATCTCCTTCCGCGGCATTCTCGGCTTGCGCGGCGCCCCCCGCGGGAGGTTCACCAGAAAAGCGCAGGCTGCCTTCATTGCCATTCCCGTTGGTTTCTGCCGCCTGGTTCGGCTCATTTCCTCGCTGGGCCGGCGAGAGCATTTGCGCCGCCTGGAGGTTCTCTGGCGGGTTTTGGGCGCGTCCCGACGCGCTGCCCGAAGGCTGACGGGCAGAGGCGCTCGTGGCCGAGGGCGCGTTGAACACCAGAGCCACGTTCACCTTCAGAGTCTTCCCTTCGGTCACAGGAACGGGTTCACGAACGTCGGTCTGTAGCCCCACCAAGGAGACTTCCAGCTTGTAATTACCCGACGGAAGCCCACTGAAGACGTAATTCCCCGCGTCATCCGTCCAAGTCTGCTTCCGCTCTCCTGTCGCCAAGTTAGTAAGCTGCACGGTCGCACCTGGGACCGAGACTCCGCCCGGCCCGCGTACATGACCGCTGACACACCCCGGGGTGCCGGCCTGTGCCGCCGCCGGAACTGCGCACAGCGCCACAACGATGCACACAAAGGAGAGAATTCCAAGGGACCGGAGAAGCCGTCGCGAGCGAGCGATCCTCATTTCCTGCTCATGAACCTCAATCGGTACTACGTATGAGGACTCCCGCTGGTTACACGTAACCCCCCGCAGTGGCAGGACGTCTAGCAAAAAGAAAGGCAAGGAGGCGATATGCGTACGCTCGCTCATTGGAAGTTCGTGGTGATTCTGCTGATGGTCGCGTCAAGCACGGCGGCCGCGCAGCAGAAGCCGGACCAGACACTGCAGCGCCCCCCGGAGGCCGGTGAGGAACGGGCCTTCGGGACCATCGGCTCGGTGGGGGTTGACCGCTTCGAAGTCAAGAAAATGGATGGCTCTTCGCAAACTATCCTGGTGGACGACCAGACGAAATATCAGCAAGGCCAGCAGACGATTCAGCTTGAAGATTTGAAGGGAGGGGACCGCGTAGCCGTCCGCGGCCGCGCGACCGCCCAAAAAGAGTTTGTCGCACTTATGGTGCGCCGCTTCACGGAAGAGGAAGCCCAGCGCTCCCAGAACCCCGGCGAGCGCGCGTTTGGTGAGATCGTCTCCGTCGCGAACGGCCAGATCAAAATCCAAAATCCCCGGCAAGGGGAACGCATCATTGTGGTGAACGAGCAAACCGAATTCATCAAGGACGGCCAACCCATCGCCTTGAAGGACCTCAAGGTGGGCGACCGCATCTTCGCCCAAGGCAAGGAAACTCAGGGCCAATTCGTGGCGACGCGCGTGATGACCGGGCAGTTCCGCCGGCAGGGTCGAGGTGGGCCCGAGCGCCAGCCTTGACGGCAGCGATTGAAGATTGCCGAGTGACGATTTTCGATTGCCCATTTTGGCAGGCGTCTCTTGGTCATCATAGCCTCAGGGATTTAGTTCGGGCCCCATCATTTGGACCAAGCGGGCTACGCAGCCAGAAGCGTGTCGGCTCATCCACCAGATACCCTGCCCCAGTTGTCTACCACTCGCCATTTTGTTCAATTGAAAATCGACAATCGAAAATCGGCAATTACTTCACCACCGACAGCCGGCAGAAGATATTTCGCGCGGGGAATACCCAGGCAAAGTGTTTCTCGTAAAAGTCGACGGAGAGGGCGGCGCAGAGTCGGCCCAGATTGTCGAGGAGCAGGTTCCCACCGAAGGTCAGCCGCCGCTCCAGGATGCGGAACCCAGCCGCACCGTAGGTGAAGTCCTTGAAGGTGTCCTGCTCGAAATAATCAAAACTGTGAAAACCCAGGTGGTGGACGTGCGTCGGGTCGGTGTAGGAATCCGGCGAGCTGTAGTGCGGCGTCACAGTGATCACTTCAGCGCCTGGCTTCGCCACGCGGCGCACCTCCGCCATGGCGCGCAGCACATCCGGCTGGTGCTCGAGGAAATGGGAAAGATAGATCCTGTCGGCGCAGTTGTCGCGGATCGGCCAGGGAAAATGCCCGAGCTCGCAGAGGACGTCCGCCGCGGATCCGGGCTGGCGATCAAGCCCGATCACGCCCGCCTCCTGCTTCTTCTTTCCGCAACCGATGTCCAATACGAGCATAGGTGCGATGATCTCCGAACAGAATCCGTGCAGCCTCTCGGCCCTCCACCGCTTAGGAAGAACTTGGGAGCAAAGCCAGGCCGGCGCTAAGATTCAATCCCGGCTAATCACTCAACGACCAACACGGCATGCGGCGGCAGGCGCAGCGTGGCGCCATCCGAAGCGAGCATCGCGCCCGCGGTGGAAAACGCCTTGACATACCTTCGCGCCATGCCGGCCATGCCCGCCAGGCGGCAAGACACGGGCAGCTCCGTGTAATTCACCACGGCGACGCGCCCGCCCAGGGGAAACACCGCCACCCGCGGCGGAGCGTCCGTCACAGTCATCGTGAATTCGGAAACGATCTTGCGAAGTCCTTCCAGCGCCTCGCGCGCTTCCGGGGTGGGTTGTGCTACCCGGTTTTGCGCATCGACGTAAGGGAGGCGGGGCAGCGCGTCGGAAAACACAACCACCTTTCCGTTCCCTACCGTGAGGGATTTCAAGTATTCGCCCTTCTTCAGGTCGAGCGATTCCTGTATCGGCAGGCGCGGGTCGCCATTTAAACGATGTGCAAGCCCCTCGCTCACTAGGGCTGTGCCCCCCGCGCGCAGGAATTCCGAAAACTCGGATACGAATTCCACGCCTTCAAGCGAGTGTGTCGTGAAGAGCGCGGCGCGTGCCTTTTGAGGGAAACGCGCCGTGGGCAGGAGGGGAATACCCAACATGCCGATCTGATCGAAAACGAATTCCTCCATGCCGGGGTCGCTGGAGGGAGGCTTATAGGCGGGGATTCCTCCCCAACCCGCGACGAGTTTGGAGAGACCCTCGTATTCGCCGCGGTGCTCAGCCAGAGCGTCCGTCTGGCCGCGGTATTCAGGCGAGGTCAGGGCGCCATAGTGGAAGAGAAACACCTCCGGCGCGCCCGCCAGCACGGTCGTCAACGCCTGGTCGAGATAGATCGCGGGGTTGGTGCCAAAGGGATCGAACCAGCCCCCCCCGGTCTTCGCGCCGCCGATCTCCGCCAGCCAACGATAAATGAAAAAGCCTTCGTACTGCTGCTTGTGTCCCCACTCGTCGGAACTCGGATCGCGCAGCTCCGTGCCCACCCAGATGCGGTCGTAGAGCGCGGTTTCCTTGTCCACAACGTACCCGCGCTCCTGGAAGCGGTCGTACCACTGGGGGAACTTCAGAATAATCTTGACTTGCGGGTTCACTTGCCGCGCCGGGCCGAGCACGCGGTCGCGGCTCATGGCGAGCATCAGTTTCTCGCGATACTGGCGCCAGCTCATCGCCCCCTTGGCCGCGGCACACTCCGAGCACTCGCAGTCCGTGAAGAAGAAATCGTCAATCATGATTTCGTCGAAGATACCCGCCGTAAAACGAAATACGGATTCCAGGCGTTCCTGGTTTTTCCGGTTGGTGTAGCAGGCGGCGACCTGCCAGCCGGAAGATGGCTTGCCAAGGCCTGTGGTCGTCACGCAGCCCGACACCTTCAGGCCCGACTGGCGAAAGAGATCGCGCGCAGCCCGGAGGGTTTCAGCGTCGGCCTGGTAACCGTCGCGAAACGCTTCCACGTACACCTTGTTGATCCCCATCTTGCGGCAGAATTCGAGCGCCTCTGCGCGGCCTTGCGGAGTCGCCAGATGGTCCCTGACGTCCTGCGCGGTGAAAAGAGTGGACCAGTCCACGGCCCGCGCCGACGGCGCCGGGAGGCATGCGAACACAAGCCACACGGCGAGTGACACCGGGCCAACTTGGCGCCAAGATTTTTTGCTAGAGAAGATCATGGAAAAGGAATCTCCCGGATAAGAATGGGCCTACGAAGACGTACAACATACAGATTAATTCCTATCACGGCAACACCCTGGGTTCAGACAAGGAGCAGGGGAGAGGAAGACAGGGACGCGTCGCATCTCCAGGTCTGCCTTGGATGGCGTGCTCGTACTCACGCGGCGGGTTTCTCCCGCACCGGCGACGCAGGATGCAGGGTCTTGCCGCAATGTTCGCAGCGACGCGCCTCGAAATCAGCCAACAATTGGGCAAGACGCTCGTGCAGGCGAGCATGCGCCAGGTTGCGGTAGGTTGCGCTATGGTGCAGAACCGCGTCGCGCAGATGGCGGGCGCGGCTGTCCGCGGCCAGGCCCTCAAAGCAGAAGATGCCGTCGTGGCGCCCGCCTTGTTCGCCTTCGTCCCCTTCCCACTCCACAATCAAGTATGACCCGTCGCAGGTCTCGCGGGCGCGGAACGCCAGCAAGTGCGTCCCCAAGTGCAGCAGGCGGGATTCACTGAAGCGTTTCTTGACGGCCTCGTGACTTTCCACCGAGACCGAGACAATGGATTTGTAACTCACCGAGCCCAAAGCGGCGCCGCCCGCGCCAAGTAGATAAACCCGCTCCTCGCCAAAGGCGAGCGTCGCCGAGCCCACCGGCTCCCGGATGCGGGGGTGCCCGGTGAGGAAGCAGCCGGCGTCCGACTCATCGTGCAAATTCAGCTCCTCGCAAGTGCGGGGGTGGCGATGGTGCTCGGGAATACGCGGAGTCATCATGATGAGAGCAGGCAGGAACGCAGCCATAGTCCCTCCTTATGTTTGGGCGGCCCGGCGGGAGCCCACGCATGGACCGCCCGAAATTCCAGCGGCGAACGCGTCCTCCGCGTCGAGGTGCGCGCGCAGCTCGCGAATGATGCGGTCACCCAGAGTCAAGAGCACGCTGGGATCACCCGAGAGACCGTAAGAAGTCAATTGGCGTTCATACTTGTCGAGATCCACTCCCAAGCGCTCGTGCTCGCGACAAAAGCGCTCCACGGACTCAGCATGCTTGGGCTGCCGGCTGAGCGCCGGAAACAGCTCGGCCTCCTCTTCGCGGCAGTGCTCGATGACGAAGGTCCTCAAGAAATGTGCGATCATGCGCAAAGAGCCATCCGCAGCCTGGTGGACCTCTTTCCCGGCGCCACCGCGGGTGGCCAGCCACTCCTGCGTGCCCTGCCAATCGTCGAGCCGGGCGCGAATTTGAGCGTGCTGTCGCGCCCAACGTTCTGGATCCGCCTCCTGAACCGGTGTCTTTTGCGTAAGAGGTTCGGGCGTTTCACTCTCCTCTGCCAGGTATCGGGAGTCAAAGCCGCGTCGCTGGAATTCAGCGAGAACGGCGCGGCGCGGCGGATACTGCTGGGTGGAGAATTGCCCGGGCAGGCGTCGGCGCAAATATCCGCCCGGCAACGTTTCGCAGTCCACGGTGAACAAGTCGCCCGCCGCCAGCAGCGAGGTATTGAGTTCGTAGCTTTCTCGAGTTGAAAAGAACAGCCGGGCGCGCGGAAACGCCAGGTGATAAATACTGACGATCAGCCGGTAGTCTTCGTCGGAAACAGTGAAGCGCGAGGGCTTTTGCGAGGCCAGAACGCCTCGCGCCGGCTTCAGGCGGGGAATGCCCAGCGTGTAGGGCTCGATCCCATAGGTCCGGCGCAGGTAGTTGCCGTGCTCGATGACCGCCAGCACGTCGTAGCGCCAATAGTAAAGTCCCAGCAGCGCGCCCAGGCCGACCGCAGGGATACCGCCCTCGATGGCACGATCCCAGATGTCCAGCCGCGACTTGTACTCGCGCTTCTTGGAGCCCGGGAAGTGCCAGCGCTCGAAATGCGGCTGGTGGTAAGTCTCCTGCCACTCCGCCACCCAGTCCACGCCGGCGGCAGCCAGCCGCGCATAGTCATCCTGTTCATAAACCGGCGAGCAGAGCGCGATAGCCCAACCGCCCAAGGCGCGGAGTTTTCGGCGTGCCATCTCTACATAAGGGATGAGTTCGCCGGGGCCAAATTCGGGATCGTCGGAAAGGACCAGTTCGATTTGACGGTGCCCCCAGGAGAGGATCAACTCCAACTCCTTCTCGAACTCTTCCAGGCTCAGCCGAATCCTTTCCGCAAGGGGATTGCTGCGGCGATACCCGCAATAGAGGCATTCATTCTGGCAGAAGCTGGTCAGGTAGACGGGAATGATGAATTCCACAACCTGGGGCGTGTGTCGCGCGCGCGTGTGGGTCGCGGCAGCGTGGATTTTCGCGCGGCGGCTCGGGGCCTGCGCCCAGGCAATCAGAGACGCCGCATCCTCCGCAGATAGGCCGCTGCCCAGTTCCGCCGCCTCGAGGATCGCCTCTGCCGGCCGCAAAGGCTCACTCAGGGCTGATAAACTCTCAATCCGGGCCTGCACGCTTCGGAAGTGCTCACTGAAGCTCGCCACGCTGGCCTACCTTCCATCGCTCGGAATCATGCAGCGCGATTTGGCCTGCCGAGACTTCCCATTAAGCTCTGGAGCAATCCCTAGCCCACAGTGAGCATAATGAACCGTGGAGATGCGCCTCGGGAAGAGACATGGTGTCCGATAACAAGGACTTGGGGGGGGCGAGAGAACCCTCCTGCGAAGCGGGGCCTCCCGAACAAGCCGGGATAGACTCCGGGGACCGCTACAAAACTGCCATCGCTCCCACGCAAGCTGGGCAGAACTCAGCGAGTTTTATGTCGATTCTTTCCACGGCGTGGGAGGGGCTCATGGCGCAGAGGTAATCCGCGCAATGGCGCAGTCCCAGCGTGTGCCCCAATTCGTGGATGGATTCCTTCAGCAGGCGCTGGGCGAGGAGTTGGGGATCGGCGGGCAGGCCATAAAACTCCTGCCGCAGGCGGTGAAGGGAGACGAGTGCGCCGCGGGCCTCCAGTTGGGCTTCGCCGAAGACGAAGGTCAGGATGGGAATGTAAAGGTCATGTTCGGTCACTCCCAGCACTCGCCAGCTTTCCGCGGGGGTGTCCCGCACCAAACCCTTGAGGATTTCTGTGGAGTGGTATTGCCCGCGCAGAGGGTTGTAGGCAAAGCCAGGGTCGAAGCCATCAGGGTGGATCGAGCAGGCGACCCCGAGGTGCGACGCCAGCCCTCCCGCCAGCACGGTAAGCTGGGCCCGATCGACTCGTCCGACGGGAACCAGATTGAGGATTCTCATGACGCTTCCGAGAAAGCCTTCTTGAAGCCATACTTCTTGATTTTGTTGTAGAGCGTGACGCGGTCGATCTGAAGCACCTTGGCGGCACGGGTCTGGTTCCAGTCACAGGATTCGAGGACTCGCAAGATGTGCCCGCGTTCCACGTCCTCCAGCGTCACGCCCGCTTCCGGATTGGGCGTTGCCGTGAACTGGAGCGGGAAATCGGCGGGCTGGATTTCCGGTTCGCGTCCAATCACCATGGCCCGCTCGATGGCGTTCTCGAGTTCCCGGACGTTGCCCGGCCAACTGTAGTTCATTAAGACATCCAGCGCCGGCCGGCTCAGGGACTCGAAGCGCTTGCTCATAGCGCGGGCATACTTGCGGATGAAGTGGTCCACCAGCAAGGGGATATCCTCTTTGCGCTCCCGCAAAGGAGGAACCTCGATGCCAAAGACGTCCAGTCGATAGAACAGATCAGCCCGGAACGTCCCCTCCTTCACCAGGCCGGAGAGCTCCTTGTTGGTGGCGGCGACGGCGCGGAAATCCACCGGGATCACCTGATTGCCGCCCACCCGGGTGATTTCCTTTTCCTGCAATACCCGGAGCAGATCCGTCTGGGTCTTCAGGCTGATGTCAGCGATTTCGTCCAGGAAGACCGTGCCCCCTTCGGCAATTTCGAATTTGCCCTTCTTGCGGTACTGCGCGCCCGTGAAGGCGCCTCTCTCGTGCCCGAACAGTTCGCTCTCCAGCAAGGTCTCCGTCAGCGCGCCACAGTGGATGGTCACCAGGGGCATAAAGCGTCGCGGGCTGAGGTTGTGGATACCTCGCGCCACCAGTTCTTTCCCCGTCCCGCTTTCCCCGTGAATCAGGACGGTGGTATCCGTCGGCGCCACCGTCCGGATGCTCTCCAGCACCTTCTGCATCGGCCGGCTTTGCCCGATTAGCTCGACGGCCTGCGCTTGCTCGAGGTTCTGACGCAGGCGCACGTTCTCTTCTTTCACCTTGCGGTGCTCCAGGGCTTTGCGCACCACGTGCGCGAGGTCGTCGGGGTCAAAGGGTTTGGCGATGTAGTCGTAGGCGCCCTCCTTCAGCGCCCGCACGGCGGTCTCCACCGAGGCGTACCCCGTCATGATGATGATGATGATTTCCGAATCCACCTCGTGGATCTTCCTCTGTAGATCGAGGCCGTCCATCCCGGGCATCTTGATGTCGACCAGGGCCAAGTCCCAGTGTTGGCTGGGAAGCCTGAAGAGCGCGTCCTTGGCGCTGGTGGCGGTCTCCACAAAGTAGCCCTCCTCCTCAAACCATTTCCCCAGGGAGTCACGGACTACGGTCTCATCGTCCACAATCAAGATGCTCGCTTTGGAATTCATAGCCTGCTCCTTTACTAACCTAAGCCGCCCTTTCGGGCACCGGCGGTTCGCCTTGTCCCGTAAGGGCGCGTGACGCCTCTTCGGGCAGGAGAACCGTAAACGTCGTGCCCTTCTGCGGGGTGGAGGCAACCTCGATGTTTCCTCCGTGCTGCTGGACAATGCCGAAGGCGATGGCCAGCCCGAGCCCCGTTCCTTTCCCTTCCTCCTTGGTGGTGAAGAAAGGCTCGAAAATGTGGGGCATGACCTGGGCGGGGATGCCCGCTCCCTCATCCCTTACTTCCACCCGGCCCAAACGCCGCGCCGGGTCAAAGGCCGTTCGCACGCGCAGCCGGCCGCCCTGCGGCATCGCCTCGACCGCGTTCATGAACAAAGCCAGCAGGGCTTGTTGGACCTGGCCCGCATCGCAGTAGAGGGGTGGCAGGGCCGGGGCGAGGTCCTTCTCCAAGTCAATGCTTTGCAGGTTCATCTGGTGTCCGACCAGCAGCAGGCATCGCTCCACGATCGGGTTAAGGTCGTTCTTCTGGGGATTGAGGGGCGCCTGGCGCGCGAAGGTCAGCAGGTTCTTGACAATCGTGCCGCAGCGCCGGCTCTCCCCTTCGATGATCTGGAGATAGCTCCGGGCCTCGGCCAGGCGGTCGTTGCCTTCGAACCCTTTCTCCGTCATACGCCCGACCAGCTTGCTGTAGGTGAGGATGCCGGCCAGGGGGTTATTGATTTCGTGGGCCACCACCGCCGCCAGCTTGCCGAGTGAAGCCATCTTCTCCGACTGGACCAGTTGGCGATAGGCCCGCTCCAGCTCCTCGGTTTTCTGCCGCACGCGCTCCTCCAGCGTGCGCGTCCACTCCTGGTTTTCCGCCTGCGCCTTTTTCAGTTGCCCGGTCATGCGGTTGAAAGAGGCAGCCAGGCTTCCGATTTCGTCGCGGCTGGACTCGGGCAGGAGGTAGTCAAGATCGCCTTGCGCCACGTGGCGGGTACCTTCGCTAAGTCGTCGCACGGGCTTGTGGACGGTTACCCAGATCAGTCCGGCCGAGATCAGACTGACAATGAGAATGGAAAGGACAGTGAATATCGCAATCCGTTGCTGCCGC
>Ga0209777_10005186_pt1 | contig 15142 bp, 6 predicted proteins | sample FrelakmetHBP12HB_FD_187147 | JGI IMG/M metagenome (GOLD analysis project Ga0209777, IMG submission 187147) | Freshwater lake sediment microbial communities from the University of Notre Dame, USA, for methane emissions studies -HBP12 HB (SPAdes)... | ecosystem: Environmental > Aquatic >... | reverse complement strand
GTTCTTGGCAGTGCTGATTTTCATCGTATGGGCCCTGGCTTCATCGGGAGCGGTCGAGCGGGTGGTGTTCTTGGCTGTGCTGATTTTCATCGTATGGGCCCTGGCTTCATCGGGAGCGGTGGAGCGGGTAGTATTCCTGGCCGGGCTGATGGGAGTCACATTCATTGCGTGGGCGCCAACCTCATCAATAGGACCGGTAACCAGCCCATCCAGCAGATTGCGCTCGTCACTCTTGAGCGTGGCCCGCAAGGCAGATAGTTTCTTGAGTAACCGGTTGAAAGCCTGATCTTGTTTGTTCATGGTATTTTCTCCTTTTCTTGAATGGTCGATTATTGTTTTCTGACTATAAGATACCACTTCTTGGTTTGGTTGTCTGTCACTTTGGCGACATAAGGCAACCAGAACGTAGTCGACTTGCTCCATGAACACCAATCCAAAATGTAAATATCGGTGGGACGGACTGCCACGCCTCTCCTTTCGACGGTACACCCTCAGGATGCCTCCCCTGCAAGGATGATATCGCAAGGAGCCGTCTCGACTATATTTTGGCGAGCAAAAACCTTGCCATCAAAGTGACCCTTCCTGTTCCAGGTGGCTGAGTTCCGCATATTTGAGCAGCATGATGCGGCCTCGGCCTGTGATCAGCCAGCCAGCCCGCCGCCAGCGACCCAGGGCTTTTGCTACAGTCTGGCGGGTCTGACCGGTGCGCTCCGCTAATTCCTCCTGAGAAATGGTGATATAGCCTTTCTCCAACTCCTGTTTCCCCAACTGCAACAGGAGACGGGCCAGACGACCTTGGGAATTTAGAAAAGCCAGCGCGCTTTCGCGCTCACTGCTCTCACGCAGGCGGAGAGAGGTCAACTCTAGCATCCTGCGCACCAGGAGCGGTTCGGCCTCCAGAACGCTCAGGATTGCCGGTCGGGGGAGTACCAGCAGTTCGCCATCGGTCCGGACGATGGCGCTGGACGAACGAGATTGTTTGGTCAGCAGTCCCACTTCGCCGAAGAAATCACCTGAACGCATCTCGTTGATAACCAATTTCCGACCATCCAGGCTTTCCAGAATGATGGAAACGAGACCCGAGCGGACAAGGTAGGCTTTTTCGGAGGGGTCATCCTGGAAAAAAATGAATTGTCCTCTTTCCATCCGCACGAAATTACCGGCCCGCGCCAGGGCCAGCAAGGAGGCATCACCCAGACCTGCAAAAAGCGGGATCTTTCCCAGAAATATCCTTGCTTCGGATACCGGATCTTCAGAGGTTCGCATGGTTATTCAACCCTTGCCCTTTTCACGACCACGGTGGTGAAATCATCCTGCTGGGGCAAGTCCCCGCCATGCGCCTGTACATCTTGCCATAACTGACCACAGATCTCCTGGGCTGGGCGCGTGCGGTTGGCCAACATGGCTTGGTTGAGCAAATCAAGCCCGAATTCAGTTCCCTTGGTATCCATGGTTTCAGTGACCCCGTCACTGTAGAGCAGGAGCATCCCGCCGGGAAGTAAATGGATGAATTGTTCATCTACGGGCGGGGCCTCAAACAAACCGAGCGGTTGTGCAAACGAGACCGGTACGTCCATGTGGTGGCCTTCCCCATCCAAAAGATAAGGGGCCGGGTGGGCGGCGCGGGCAAAGTGAAAATCCCCGCTGCTGCAGTCAAGGATGCCGTACACAAGGGTAACGAACATGCTGGAGGAGTTCATTTGCAGTAGGTGCTGATTGACCATCTGGACGGCCTGTACGGGGGAACCGGTCCGGACGGCCTCAGCGCGGATCAGGCTGTAGCTAAGAGCCATGAACAGGGCGGCCGGTACGCCTTTATCGGAGACATCCCCCACTACGATCCCCAGCCGATTCTTGGGTAATTTGAAAAATGTATAGAAGTCGCCGCCCACGGCGCGGGCCGGGATCATCAGAGCTCCGAACTCATATCCGGCAGGAGCGGGTAATGTCTCGGGCAGGATGCTTTTCTGGATCTGCCTTGAGATCTCGAGTTCCTTCTCAAGCTTTTCCTTCTCAATGATCTGTTCTTGAGCGTTTTTTAGTTCTTCATACGCCTGCCTCAGGCGTTGATTCTTCTCTTTCAGGTCCAGGATGGTGAGGTTCTCTGATTCTTCCAGGCGGTGGCTGAGCAGCCGGATGATCTCGTATGTGAGCTGCGGCTGGCGGTGCAACAGGGCATCCAGCTCGCTATGGGTCACCTTCAACAACCGCAGAGACGTCAGCGAGCGGACACTGGCAGTGTGACGGCCATCCCGGCTGAAGAGGCTCATTTCGCCCAGCAGATTCCCAGCTTCACGCACGCCCAGGATGCGTTCTTCCGGCTTGCCAAGGGATTTGACCACTTCCACCTGGCCTTCCAGCAGAATGTAGAACTTGTCATCCGAGCGCCCCTCATGGAACAGCACCCTGCCGGGTGGGAAAGGTGAAGCACATAGGGTGACCTCCAGATGCCGGATCTCTTCTGGCGGGAGCGCTGCAAAAAGCGGGATGGTGGAAAGGTCGTCAGGTTGCATGTTACTTCTTCTGGTCCAAGGGTACGGAGAAAACTTGCACTTCAATGGTCTTGCCTTTGAGTTGAAAAGGCCCCTCTGCCTCGACTTTAATACCACCAGAAAGAGAACTCTGGGTGGCACCGTCGATCAGGATGGGCTTGCCGACCACCTTGGTATGCGATTCCAGCCGGGCCGCCAGGTTGACGGTGTCACCCACGCAGGTGTAGGTTGCCCGGCGGGTGGTGCCGGTATACCCGGCGATCACCTGGCCCGAGGCGATCCCAATGCCAATACGGATCTCGGCCTTGCCTTGCGCCTTCCGGTCCACGTTCAGAAGCTGGATCATGCCGATCATATCCAAGGAGGCTTTCACAGCCCGCTCACAATGGTCAGCCTGAACAAGAGGCGCCCCAAAGATGGCCATCAGCCCGTCACCGACCATCTGGTTGACCACCCCACCCTGGTCGCTGATGGCTTCGAACATCAGCGTGTAATAAGTGTTCAGCAGTTCGATGGTTTCTGCAGGAGTCTGGGATTCGGCAATCGTCGTGAAAGAGCGGATATCGGAAAACATGGCGGTGGCTTCTACAAATTTACCACCCAGAGAAAAACCGGAGGTTTCCAGGTCGGTGGCTACCTCGGAAGTGGCGAACTTCCTGATTAGTTCGCGCTGCTGGTCCCGCAAGCGTTTTTTCTCGAGGCTGGCACCGATGCGGGCTTTGAGCAGCACCGGGTTGACCGGTTTGGTCAGGTAATCCTCTGCACCCATTTCGATGCACTTGACCACACTATTCAACTCCTCCAGGGCGGAGGTGATGATGATGGGGATATCCCGCAGTTGCAGGTCGGATGTGACCTTTTCAAGAACCTCATAGCCGTTCATCTCCGGCATTTCGATATCCAACAGCACCAGGTCGAAGGGCTTGGCATGCATCATTTCCAAGGCCTGGCGTCCGTTCTCGGCCATCTCAACGCTATGGCCCTGCTGCTCCAAGCTGCGTCCCAAGAGCAGGCGGTTCACCTTGTTATCATCCACCACCAGAAGGCGGCCCGGGCTGCCGTTAGCCATGACACAGCTCCTCGAGGTTCTTGTGAACGATCTCATAGTTCGCCACTAGCAGTTTCACTTTTCCGGAGGCGTCGTCCAGCCTGGCTTCCCGGCCCATCATTTCCAGTTCCTTTGCCAGTCCCCCGAATTCCAGGGCACCGAAGCTGTTGCTGGTGGATTTGATGGAATGGGCTGCCTGACGGAAGGTGTCGAAATCTTTTGACTCCAGAGCCTGCTGGAGTTTGGTCAGCAATTGCGGAGTTTCGTCAAAATAGGCCTGTACCAATTCATTGATAAAGTCTGCGCCCATGGCGTCCTTGAGGGCTTCGAAGGTCGGTAGATCGATCACGGTTTGTGGATTCATGGTTTACCTTTGCTGTAGTGGAGTCGCTTTCATTAGCGCTTTGATCAATTCATCCGGGCGGATGGGCTTGCTGACATAATCATCCATGCCGGCTTCCAAACACATCTCCCGGTCGCCCTGCATGGCATTGGCGGTCATGGCAATGATGGTCGGTCGCTGGCCGCGCGGCCAACGGGCGCAAATGCGCCGGGAGGCTTCCAAGCCGTCCACCTCAGGCATTTGCACGTCCATCAGGATAACATCGTAGGGCTGGCGCTCCACTGATTGTACCGCTTCAATGCCGTTGGAGGCCACATCGGCGCGATAGCCCATTTGCTCCAGCAGGCGCAAGGCCAGTTTCTGATTGACGAGGATGTCTTCCGCCAGCAGGATACGCAGCGGGTGATGCTTTGCCATCTCCGGGTTCATCTGGGTCCTGGCCGGGGCTGACTTTTTCTCTGCGGCCGGTTGATCCGCGAAAATGCTGGCAAGTGTGTCGAACAATTGGGAGGGTTTGATCGGCTTGCTGAGATAAGCCGCGAAGAGATTCGAGTCGGCTTCCGTCTCGCGCCGGCCAAGGGAAGAGAACAGTACCAGTGGCAACATCTTCGCGTCCCGAAGCTTACGGATCTTCCCAGCCAGAGTAAGGCCATCCATGCCAGGCATATGCATGTCCAGGATCGCCAAGTCGAACGGATCGCCGCGCTTGATCCAGGCCAGAGCTTCCCTCGGAGATTCACTGTCGCGTGTCTGCATACCCCAATTGTGCAATTGCAGGGTCAGAATACGGCGGTTCGTGGCATTGTCGTCTACAATCAGGACGCGCTTCCCATCCAGGTGCGGCTGAATGCCGCGCAGGTTACGACGGGTGCGCTCGGGCATTTCCACCTCTTCGGTCTGAATGGTGAAGTGGAAGGCGGAGCCCTCGCCGGGGACGCCCGTGCTCTCAGCCCACAGGTCCCCACCCATCATGCCCGTCAGCCGTTTGCTGATGGCCAGCCCAAGCCCGGTGCCACCATATTTACGGGAGGTTGACGAATCGGCCTGGCTGAAGGATTGGAACAGGCGCCCCATGCGGTCCGGCGGGATGCCGATGCCAGTGTCACGAACGGTGAATTGGAGTGTTACGGTGTTACCTGGCACGGCCGCACTTGACACAGGTACACTTGATACGTTCACTACCACCTCGCCCTTCTCAGTGAACTTGACCGCGTTGCCTAGCAGGTTGATGAGCACCTGGCGCAGGCGGGTCACATCTCCCATAATGGCAGGTGGAACGTCATTTTCAAGGATATAGGCAATGTCCAGCCCCTTTTCAACTGCCTTGGGGGCGATCAGGTCGAGAGCGCTCTCCACCAATTCACGCAGATCAAAGGGCTGGTTTTCGAGGTCCATTTTCCCAGCCTCGATCTTACTGAAGTCCAGGATGTCGTTGATGATACCCAGCAAGGCATCGCCACTGTTGCGGATGATATCGGCAAACTCGCGCTGTTCATTGGTGAGTTCGGTATCCAGCAGGATGCCGCTCATGCCGATAATGGCATTCATGGGGGTGCGGATCTCGTGGCTCATCATGGCCAGGAAGGCGCTCTTGGAGGCATTGGCAGCATCTGCAGCCTCTTTCGCATTTTGCAGCTCCACCTCGGCCTGCTTGCGCTCGGTGATATCCCGGATGGTCTCAACGGCGCCAACGATATTCCCTTTTGAGTCATGCAAGGCAGAAGCTGTGGCGAACATGTATCTTCCGCCGCCTTTAAGGTTGGGAGTAAAGGTTTCACCGATGAGGACATTGCCCACTCGTTGGATGTGGGCATACTTTGCCTCGAATTCATCCTGCGGGATCAGCACCAGGTCGATCAGGATCGGCCTGCGCTCTCCGTAGAAAGGCAGGGCATACTCATGATCATCTTTGCCCAGTATGTCCTTTGCGTGTATTTCCGTCATCTCTTCCATCGCCCGGTTCCAGGCGATCACCTTGCCTTCGCGGTCGATCACCAGGGTGGCATCGGGGAGGAAGTCAATGAGCGACTCAGAGAACTTCCTTTGATTCTGGGCTTCAGAAAAGAGGCGGGCATTCTGGATGGCAATGGCAGCCTGCCGGGAGAGGCCGGTCATGAACTCGAGCTCCGGCTGGGTAAATTCATCGCCGCCCTCACGCCAAATCGCCATCATGCCAATCACCTGTTCGCCGGCCAGCAGGGGTGCTACCATCAAACGTTCGGGCATATCGGGGACCGGCGTACCTGGGATCTGCCTGCCGCGTGGATCGTTGGAGGCATCTGGCAGCATTTCAGCGACCGCCCTCTGGGCGATATCGCCAATGATGCCCTCTCCCAGGATGACGGTATCCTGCAGGATCTCGTTGGCAACCTCCCCCATGGCCGCGATGGCGCGGAAGTTCTTCCCCGTCTCATCCGGCAAATAGACCGCGCTGGTGTCGCACTTGAGCAGCTCGAGGGCGTGGGCAGCGATGCGCTCCAGGACGGTGGACAGGTCGAGGGTGGCTGAGATCTCACGCCCGACTTCGGCGATAGCAGCCGACTCACGCGCCCGGCGCTGGGTCTCATCATAGAGACGCGCCTTTTCGATCGCCACGCCCACATTCGAAGCCAGGGTGGTCAGCAGGCGCATATCATCATCATCGAACTGGCCTTCCTGTTTAATACTCTGGACACTGATCACACCGATTGCCTGTTTATTGGATATGATCGGAACACCCAAGTAGGAAAGGGCTTCCTTACCGGTCAATTTCACTCCCAGGGCAGCCCGGCGTGTGCTGATGTCTTTGTTGATCAGCAGCGGTTGACCGGTCTGGAGAATCTTACTGGTCAAACCCGCGCCAAGCGGCAGGGGTGCCATCTGTTCACCATAAGCATATGGGAAGTGGATCATCCTGGTCAGTGGATCGAGCAAAGCCACGTAGACAATATCCGCCCCGAATGTCTGCATCATCTGTTCCCCGGTCAAATTGATCAATGCATCAAGTTCGGTGGCGGAGGCCAGGGCCTGGCTGAGCGTGTTGACCGTCGCCAGCTCGGCCGCGCGCTGCTCGGTCTCCTTGAGCAGGCGCTGGGTCTCGCCAAATAGACGGGCATTCTCGAGGGCGATCCCCATGCTGCCTGCCAGTGTTTGCAACAAGCGTACATCCGATTCTGAAAAGGCATTCTGGCGATCGAAGTTTTGCAAGCTGAAATAACCATTGACTTGCGTACCCGTCCCAAAGGGGACATAGATCAAAGATTTGGGCTCTTGGGTTCCTTCTACGGTCTTTAATCCATACTTTTCTTGTGCCTTTTTGCTGTTTTCATTGATCACCACAGGCTGGCGGGTGGTGATAATGTGCTTCGTCACGATGTTGAAGGGAAGCAACTCATCGTCATATATATGCTCACCATTCTCAAATCCATAGTCCAAACGTGTAACCTGCTTCTCATGATCAAAGGAACTGATGAGTACCGATTGCGCATTGAACATGCTTTGGATCTTGTCACCGATCAGATCGTAAATGGCCTGCATATCCAGCTTGGAGGCCAATGCCTCCTGCACGCTGTTGATAATGGCCAACTCGGCCGCGCGCTGCTCGGTCTCCTTGAGCAGGCGCTGGGTCTCGTCAAAAAGGTGCGCGTTTTCAAGGGCAGCACCCAGTGAGGCGGTGATTGTCGACAGTAGGCGAAGATCAGGTTCGCCGTAAGCCATCTCCTTTTCATAATTTTCCATTTGGATTGTGCCGAGGGCTTTGTCACTGCTGATAATGGGAATGGAAATTCCGGATAATCCCGCATCAGTTCCCGGGATTACAGGGGCTAAACGGTCGCCTTCTTCCTTTGTATTCCAGATAATGGGTTGCCGGGTTTGGATCACGCTTTTGGTAATACTACTGGCGCGCAGGGGCATCACTCCAATGTTTAACCGCACACCATGTTCATAGGCATAAAGAGCATGGAGAAGATCAGTCTTTTCATCGTACCAGCGAATGACAAGGTCGGGCGTATTGAAGACTTCACGCAGCTTGTCACCCACTAGGTCGACAATGGCCTGGAAGTCAAGTTCAGCTGCCAACCCTTCCTGGATGCTGTTAATGACGGCAAGTTCAGCATTGCGCTGCTCGGTCTCCTTGAGCAGGCGCTGGGTTTCGTCGAAGAGCCTGGCATTTTCGAGCGCTACGCTCATGCTGTTGGCCAGGGTTTGCAGCAGGCGCACATCCGAGTCGCTGAAGGCGCGTTCGCGCTCCATATCAACGATTTCAATCAGCCCGCGTACCTGGTCACCCACCACCAGTGGCACATAGACAGCTGATTTTTCCATCTGAGTGCCGGGCAGGAGGTAGCTGCCATACTTCTGCACCGCTTGTGCCATGTTCTCATTGATGACTAACGTTTCGTGGGTACGAATAACGTAGCCTGCAAATCCCGTATCGCCAAGAGGATTCGGCTCAATTACGATCCGTTGCCCGTTTTCATATACATACGGGTAGTGGAGCATATTTGTCTGTGGATCATAAATACGGATGCCTACATCTGCTTGATGGAAGATCTCGCGGATCTTATCACCCACTGCGTCGTAGATACCCTGGATGTTCAGTTCAGCAGCGAGGGCGGCTTGCACGCTGTTGATAATAGCTAGTTCAGCATTGCGTTGCTCGGTTTCCTTGAGCAGGTGCTGGGTTTCTTCGAAGAGACGGGCGTTTTCGAGGGCCACGCCCATACTCGAGGCAACCGTGGTTAAAAGGCGAATATTGGCTTCCGAAAATGCGTTCTCTTTCTCATAGTTTTCTGTGACAATTTGACCTAATACACGATCACTGCCAACAATGGGAACATACACCAAGGATTTGCTCTGGTCAGTTCCCGGAAGTGTAAAAAGCTCCATCTTCCTCATTTCTTCCGGAGTATTCACAATGACAGGTTTTCGAGTCAACAGGAGTTGTTCCCAAACCTTTCCAACCGCTTTACGATCAGGCATGGTGAGGCGTTCGCCATGTTCATACTCGTATAAATAATGGACGAAGTTTGTGGTCGGTTCCAGCCAGCGGATGCCGATTTCGCCTGTATTGAGCACCAGGCGCAGTTTGTCGCCCACCAGGTCAATGATGGTCTGGAAATCCAATTCGGCCGCCAGCCCCTGCTGGATGCTGTTAATGACTGCCAGCTCAGCCGCGCGCTGCTCGGTCTCCTTGAGCAGGCGCTGGGTTTCATCAAACAGGCGGGCGTTTTCAAGGGAGGCACCCAGTGAACCGGCGATAGTGGTCAGCAGGCGCAGTTCTGATTCGCCGTAGGCATCCTCGTTCTTATAATTTTCAATCTGGATTGCCCCGAGGACACGATCACTGCTGATGATAGGGACGGAAATACCGGATTTACTCGTGTCAGTACCGGGGAGCGTTGGAGCCAACTTGTCCCCTTCCGCCTCCGAATTCCAGACAATGGGTTGGCGCGTTTTAATGATCCTCGACATGATACTATGGGGTGTTCGTTTTCTAGGCGGGAGGGTCAACCTTTCATTGTGTTCATAGGCGTAAAGAAAGTGGATCAGGTTGGTTTTTTCATCGTACCAATTAATGCCGAAGTCGGGCGTGTTGAAGACTTCGCGTAGCTTGTCTCCCACCAGGTCAACGATCGCCTGGAAGTCCAGTTCGGCAGCCAGTCCCTGCTGGATGCTGTTAATGATGGCGAGTTCAGCGTTGCGCTGCTCGGTTTCCTTGAGCAGGCGTTGGGTTTCATCAAATAGGCGGGCATTTTCGAGGGCAGCACCAAGCGATGCCGCGATGGTTGTTAACAGGCGAACTTCGGATTCCCCAAATGTATTCTCACGTTCAAAACTCTCGATCTCGATATCCCCAAGCAAACGGTCGCTGCTGATAATCGGGACAACGACCGACGATTTGGCTTGGTCTGTGCCAGGAATCACTGTTGTATTGAATTTTCCATAGTCAGCTTGGGTGTTGAGAACAAAGGGCTGACGCGTTTTTCGCATGGTTTCATATAATCCCCCCGGAGCGGGGGTGAATGGTGAACTTCTGATCCGCTTGCCATGTTCATAAGCATAAAGAAGATGGATCAGGTTGACTTTTTCATCGAACCAGTCTATAGCCAGGTCAGGCGCATTGAAAACTTCACGCAATTTATCACCGACCAGGTCCACGATCGCCTGGAAGTCCAGTTCCGCTGCCAGGCCTTGCTGGATGCTGTTGATCAGGGCCAGTTCGGCCACGCGCTGCTGTTCAGCTTCGAAGAGACGGGCGTTCTCGATGGCAACACCCATGTTGGCAGAGAGCGTTTGCAGCAGGCGCAGATCATTCTCAACGAAGGCGTTTTGTTTGTAGTTGTTAACGCTCACCGCACCGATGGTCTTCATACCAACCACGATCGGCACCAGCATCATTGATTCTGCGATCACATTGGTGCTTTTTTCTACCATTTCTGGAGGAATGTATCCCCCCTGTGCCATTAGCTCTTCTGCTGTTCCTAATAGCAGCGGTTGACCCGTCTGGATGACTTTGGTGGTCAATCCCTTGCCAAGTGGAAAAGGTTCGATGTAATCAAGATATCCGCCCTCGCCTTGATCGTATTCGTAAAGTGTATGGATCAGGTTGGTCTGTGCGTCCAGCAGCATGATCGAAACACCATCAGCGTGGAAGATTTCACATACTTTATCCCCCACGATCCTGGTGACCGTCTTGACATCCAGCGTCTTGGCCATGGCCTCGCCCACGCTGTTGAGGATGGCGAGTTCGTCCAGGCGGGCATTGAGTTCTTCGGTTCGTTCTGTGACCTTCTGCTCGAGTCCCTGGGTCCACTGGGCATTATCCAGCGCAACGGCAGCCTGGTTGGCAAGCATGCCCAGCATGTCACGGTCGGTTTCGGTGAATCTGCCGTAGAGCGAATCCATGTCCGTGTAGAGATAGCCAAGCACCTGGTTCTGGGCAATGAGCGGGGCTATGATCCGGCTGAGACCAGATTTTTTTGGGAGAACCAGGCTGGTGATGCGGGTGAGGCGGGCGTGGGAGAGGTGTGCGTCAATGTAGCGGAGCAACCTCCGGGCATCCTCCCCGCGCGGCAGGATGGATTCCGCCACTTCCCGCTTGCCCTCTTTTTCAAGGATCAACAAGACGCGTTCGCCGCCGATCAATTCAGTGGCTTCCTCGACGAGGAAGGTCTGGATCTCAGCCACGGTGTGCAGGGCGTTGAGGCGCAGACCCGTATCCGCCAGACGCTTAAAGGGCTCGCGTAAACTGGACTCGATGGCCAGGTGGGCGAAGAGACGTTCCCGGGGCAGTTTGCGCCGGGTGCCATCCTTGACCCAGAACCCCAGGAGTTCGCGGTTGACGGGGACCTTATTGAGGTAATTACGACGCAAGCCTTCATCACGCAAGTTTACGATGCCATCAAGCAGAAAACCATATGCTTTTTCCAGGGATACCCATGCCGCTTTGGTCTGCTTGTTGGCAAGCAGGGCCTGCGTGTGCCGCCACCAGATTTCCTGCGAAGTGGCGGTATCGGGCTTGGCAAAGGAGCTGAGATGGTGCATGTCTGTGGCTTTTTGGGTGGCTTTAAGAGCGGCCGAGGGGTTGCCATTTGCCAGATACGCCTGTCCGAGTTGGGTGAGGCATCCTTTTTCTCCTGCCGTCCCCGCCTGATGGGCGATCTGGACTGCAGTTTTGAACTGACGTACTGCCGCCTTGGAGTCACCTTCTGCCAGAGCCAGGTTTCCCCAAACAGAAGCCACCGAAGCAACCATTGAAGGATCTCCGAGGGAGGAGGCTAGTTCGGCGAATTCCTGCCCGTATGTACGGGCAGTATCCAGCCTTCCGAGGATTGTTTCTATATCTACCAGATTTCCCAGAGCATAAGTCAGGCTCTGCCTTGCCCCCATTCCGCGTGTCAACTCCACTACTGTGCTGATCATGAGGAGGGCATGCCGGTACAGGCCAAGGTCGTAATAGGCGTTTGAAAGATTATGGAGAGAAACTGCCTGGCGCTCTGCGTAACCCGCCGTTATGAAAGCCTGCAAGGCTTGCTGGAGATGCCGGATGTTGTCAGCGATATCCACATCTGTAAACGTAAATGAGTTAAGCGCATTCCCGATCCCAAGGTGGTCGCCTGCCTGCTGGCATAATTCCAGCGCGGTTTGGGTAGCATGGCGAGAGTCTTCAGCGCGACTGATGTAATAATAGGCAAGCGCCATCGACCAATGGGCGCGCCCTGCGCCGGAAGCATCCCCAAGTTCCTGGAAGAGAGCGGCGGCTTTCAGTGCGGTCTCGACGGCGGTTTTGTTTTGCTGTGTGCGGATTTGTGCTTCGCTCAGCCTGAAAAGGCATTCGGCCAACAAGGGTTGATGGTTTGATTGCCGGGCTGTCCTTACTGCTGTAGTTGCTGTTCTAAGGGCAGCTTGAAGACTGCCTTGGCGCATTTGAACGAGGGCTTTGCGATTGAGAGCCTGGGCGGCCAATTTTAGGTTTTTACTTTTCGTCTTTTGATTTATGGCATTGGACAGCTTGACCATGGCACTGGCGTCTTTGGCAGCCAGGTCCATTTTACCCTGGGCAATAAAACTTTCGGCACGCAGGTCGAGCAGGTCCATTTGCATGGCAGGCTTGACCTGCTTCGTGGAAAGTGACTGCGTGGAGAGTTCAATAGCCTGGGCGTGCTGTCCAGCCCAGGCTAACTCGTGGATTCGGGTGACAAATTCATTTGTCGTTATTATTTTATTGGGGACTTTGGTGGAGAACTGAGTTTTCATGATGATCCTTTGGGACGGTGGAAATCACACCAAGAAACCCTTACTGGATGTATTGTGGTTTTTTGCATGACAATTCGAGTATAGCATGAAACCAAAATAAAGAAGTGCGCATCCAATTAATGAGCAGAAGTTGGGCCCAATTCGTGAACAAATCCTGGCCAGCGAGATTAATCGTGCCCGTTAGAATATCCATGATCAATCCGTCAGACATATTGTACAGGTACTGCAGTCAACGAAAAGAACGAGATTCAGGCTTATAAATATAAAATCACCAAGACCAACGATGAAAAGCTAACCGACAAAACATATTTGTCTTTGCAAGAATCAGAGGAATTGTTCTTATTCTTCAAAAGAAGTATTGACCGATCTCTTAAACAATGCGTCACGATTTCTGAACCAATTTATATTGTTAATTAGTTTTCATCATTTTCGGTGTTTTTACTACAGACACCTTACAGCAACCCGATAAGAGGCAATAGAAATAATGGAATTAATGGACAAAAATACCCCCAGATATAACACCCGATGGAGTGTTTAACACCAGATATACTGGATGGACAACTCGAAGCGCAACTGTGGATCAGGCTGTTGTGGGTTCGACCCCCATCAGGCACCCCTAAACGCCCTCGTGAAGAGAGTGTTTTTATCAGTTGTTGTCCCCATAAGGGGATTATATGGGTTCGACCCCATCAGGCAATCCTATTTGTGGCTGTAAACGACCCCATAGCCCCCAGATAAGGGGGCTATGGGGTCGGAAAGAAAACATAGAGTACATGCATTCTATTTCCGGTTGCAGTCAAATAACAGTGATTTCGTGTAGCAGTCAGAGAGTAAATTTGTTCTTGAAATAGTTTTCGGTGGTGAAAGTTCTCGAGACCTTTGTCACCGACCGTCCGCATCGGACAATTGAAGAACAACATAACAACACGAATTTGGGTAAAATTATCTCTCGAAATCCTGGAAGATCTCAAGGTGGGAAGATTACAAGATTGGCTTTTGAACAGCCAGGGGATGATGGATGGGCCTAATGATAATTCCTCCATGATCGACTTAAGTAGAGGATATGATTATTAACCAGGTGTTTATATCATTAATAAACACACTGGGTTTATTTCAGTCGAACAAAGCATATGCAATCGACCGACCGATGGCTCGATGCCGCCTCGAATAGGACGAGAGCGAAGGACACGATTTTGGGAGGGGAAGTAAGGTGAGGAAATTAATGATGAAAATGCCACGATGATTAGGCTGCTAACGGCAGCAGTGATCCTGCGGAGGATACTGAATTGGTATGAGGGAAAGTGAAGGTGGGGAAACTGTCTGCGTCAACAGCGGGAGGGTGAGTAAAGGCTCAGGTTGAGAGCAGGATTTTGCTTAGGTATAGAAGAAAACTCCAAAAGTGTTTTAGAAACCCAACAGTTTATTACAAATTTTAGATTCATTTATAGATATTTGCTCTAAAATTTAGTGAGGGAGTCGTTGTTCAAATGCCAATTCAAAGTTCTTTCTTATATAATCAGAACGAATGATCTTTTTACCTAAGTCGCTGATATCAACCTCATGGCCGATCCCACCAAATTGCTTAACAAGACCAATCGCAGAAAGGTATAAACAAGCATACTGGGATGCTTTATTCCACCCATCTTCAGCTCGGGGAGAAAAGGTGATGTTAGGTCTCGTTTCACTAACATCTACGTAAGCAGAAATGACTCTCCCGTAACCATTTGGGTATCTCGGATTTTTTCTTTCATCCATAAAGCGAAGTAGAAAAACCAAACGTCCTGTCAGCAAACCCCCCAATTGCTCTATTTCTTTCCCATTCAATTCTTGATGGGTTTCAGGTTTATTATTATTAGTTTGCAAATGGGTTAAAAGGTTTGGCAAGAATAAGAAGACCTTTTCAGCGATTGTTTGCATATCACTCATGGTAATCCTCCATAATTATCGATGAAACTGCGAGAGAAAATTGAAAAGAAAGCATCAAACTCAGGTTTACCAGATTAAATAATAGCTTATGGACAATCCATTAAAAACCAGAATAGAGATATTATACGGCGATTTGCTAAATTGTTTACTATTTGTTTGGGATAGTTTAGTACAGTGGAAGTGACTCGATCCGCGGAATCCGCTCGCCTTGCGTCACCACTTAGATCATTTTTACCCATTGTTCGGCAATGTGGCGCATCTCGAGGAATAGCAACTTTAGTAACAAGCAAGAACGGTGAACGCGGCATCTTCTCCTACTTGCTCCAGAACTGTATGCGCTTTCTGGTTCTTGTCATTGTCTTGCTGAGCATTGCCATGACCTAATTAGTCATAATTATAAAAAGTATGAAATATCGAAATTTATGTTGAGTATCTCAAGATTGTGAATGATCTGGGATTGTTTCTGAGATAGTGCAAGGTATTTTCTGTAAGATCAAGATCAAGTGCATCCTCTGAAGAAAAGAATGAACGTGCTACTCTGAACCTTGAAAACTCAGATATGTTCTGCCGGTCAGCCATTCGTCGCTGATTTCA
>Ga0209777_10005185_pt1 | contig 15143 bp, 16 predicted proteins | sample FrelakmetHBP12HB_FD_187147 | JGI IMG/M metagenome (GOLD analysis project Ga0209777, IMG submission 187147) | Freshwater lake sediment microbial communities from the University of Notre Dame, USA, for methane emissions studies -HBP12 HB (SPAdes)... | ecosystem: Environmental > Aquatic >... | reverse complement strand
AAGGCGGGTTTTGGGCTTAGTTTTGGAAAACGGTTGCCGTTTAGCCGAACCCGGCGAATTCACCAAACGCGCGTTTTTAAACGGAAGAATTGATTTAGCCCAGGCAGAGGCAGTTTTAGATATTATTCGCGCCAAGACGGATTCTGCGCTCATGATAGGAATTGAGCAACTGAAAGGCACTTTATCTTGCCAGATAAATAAGATTAGAAATGAATTATTAGATATACTTTCTCTTTTAGAGGCAAATATAGATTTTCCTGAAGAAGAGATTGGTTTGGTTGATTGTAAGGATCTCCATCAAAGGTTGGATAAGATAAATAAAAAACTAAAATCTATCCTGGAAGGTGGCCGGCAGGGGAGGATTTTTCGCGAAGGCATAAACGTGGTTATCTGCGGTAAGCCGAATGTAGGCAAGTCTTCACTTTTAAACGCTCTGCTAAGGCAGGAGAGATCTATCGTGACACCTATAGCAGGTACAACCCGGGATACCATTGAAGAGGTAATTGATATAGGAGGTATTCCGATTAAGATCGTAGATACCGCCGGTATTATCGAACCCCGGGATTTAATAGAAAAAAAAGCAGTGCTGCGCGCGAAAAGATATATTGAATTAGCGGATCTGGTAATTTTGTTATTCGATGGAAGCAAAAAAATAAGCAAGGAAGATGAGATGCTGATCAATAAATTAAAGAAAAAAACCACCTTGGCCATCATTAATAAGATAGATTTGAAACAGAAGATCGATAAAAATAGGATTACAAAAGCCTTTAATCCGGTAATTGAAGTCTCGGCTAAAAATATGAAAAACATAACTCTGCTTGAAGGCGCAATTGTAAATTTAGTTTACGCCGGAAGGCTAAGTAGCTCTGAGCCGATATTAGTGAGCAATTTAAGGCACATTGAGCTTATTAAAAGAGCGGAGAAACTTATTGCGCAGGCAATTGATTCATTGGATAATAGATTATCTTTGGAGTTTATCTCCCAGGACGCAAAGGAGGCCCTGTTTTATTTAGACGGGATATTGGGAAAAAGTTTTTCTGAAGATTTATTGGATAAGATATTTAGCGGGTTTTGTGTAGGAAAATAAACGGAGGCAAGTCAATGGATAAGAAAAAAATTGCCAAAGCAGTCAGGGGGATATTAGAAGCAATCGGCGAAAACCCTAAAAGAAGAGATATAATAGATACCCCTCGACGCGTAGCCGATATGTACGAAGAGATTTTCTCCGGGATAAATAAGGATCCCGCCAAAGAATTAGAGGTTATTTTAGACCAGAAGCACGATGAGATTATTCTGCTTAAAAATATTCCTTTGTATAGCGTTTGCGAACATCATCTGTTGCCCTTTGTAGGCAAGGCGCATGTAGCTTATATCCCTAAGCAAGGCCGCGTTACCGGTTTAAGCAAATTAACACGCCTGGTGGATGTACTCTCAAAGAGGCCTCAGATTCAAGAAAGACTAACTAGCCAAATTGCGGAAATTATTATGTCTAAACTTAAACCGCAGGGTTGTATGGTAGTCATTGAGGCAGAACATATGTGCATGTCCTTCAGGGGGGTAAAGAAACCCGGTACGCTGACAGTTACTTCTGCGGTCAGGGGGGTATTTAAAGAAAACGAAAAGACCCGTGCGGAGACCCTGGCATTGATCAGGTTTTAAATTTTTATCACTTGACCATAAACCTTAATATTATATAATATAATGTTAACCCATGCATTAGGCGCTATAATCCTGATAAAGAGGGAAGTTTTAAAATTATGGCTGAAAAGACCAGATTAGGCGAAATCTTGGTTTCCTGGAAACTGATTACCCCTGAAGATTTAGCATTGGCCTTAAGGGAACAACAGGAAAAAGGCGGCTACCTGGGCCAGATTTTGATTAATAAAGGCTTGGTCAGCCCTACCGATATATCTCGCGCTTTACAACAATTTTCCACAAAAATAGAAGAAAAGACCGAACTCGGGCAGATGCTTCTTATAGATAAGATAATTACTGAAGAACAATTAAATATCAGCCTAGAAAAGCAGAGAAACACCAAGAAGAATCTGGATGATATTTTAGTGGAATCGGGCTTAGTTACTGCCTACCAGATCGCTGAAGCCTTCAGCCGCCACTTAGGCATACCTGTGATAAAACTTTCTGATTACGAAATCAAATTGGAAATCATCCAAGTCCTTCCTGAAAATATTATTCGTAATTACCAGATCATCCCCGTCAAGATAGAACAAAATACGCTCTATGTGGCTATGGCCGATCCTTTGAATCTCATTGCTTTGGATGAGATAAGAATGGTTTCCAAGCATAAGATCAGCCCGATGATTGCTACTAAGAAAGAAATTCTGGCGGTGATCGACCGTTATTTTAATCTGCAACAAATGGTAAAGCAGATGCTTTCCGACATCCGCCTGGATAAGATATCCGATGAGACTTCTGTTTCGCGGCTGATTGATACCATTATTCAGGCAGGGATCAACTCTCGCGCCAGCGATATCCATATGGAACCACAGTATCCAGAGATGCGCGTGCGTTTTCGTATTGATGGGATCCTGCACGATATCATTACGGTTCCTAAATCCGTAGAACAATCCACAGTTTCACGCATAAAAGTCATGGCAGATATGGATATTACGGAGCGCAGAAGGCCTCAGGATGGGCACGTCTCTTTAAAATTTAACGAAAGAGATTACGATTTAAGGGTGGCTTCTACTTCTACTATTGCCGGTGAAAAAGTGGTAATCAGGATTTTGGATAAGACAGGCATGCTTTTAGGATTAGATGATTTAGGGCTTTCTGAAAAGGACCAGCAGGTGCTTAAGTCTCTGATTGGCCGGCCGTACGGAATTATCCTGGTTACCGGCCCCACTGGTTCAGGAAAGACCACTTCTTTATATTCTATATTAAGCCAGATGGATACGTTAAGCAAGAACGTGATTACTATCGAGGATCCTGTCGAATATAAACTCGAAGGGATAAATCAGGTACAGGTGAATCCTACCGCTAACATCACCTTTGCTACAGGGTTGCGTTCGATATTAAGGCAGGACCCCGATGTGATTATGGTGGGCGAAATCAGAGATCAAGAGACAGCCAATATTGCTATACAGGCAGCATTGACCGGCCATTTAGTTTTGTCTACCCTGCACACTAATGATGCGCCGTCGGCAATAACCCGCCTCATTGATATGGGCGTTGAGCCATTTCTTATCTCTTCTGCGGTGATTGGCGTGATCGCCCAGAGGTTAGTGCGTGTGATTTGCCCTAAGTGCAAGGAAGAATACACGCCTGATCCAGGGCAATTAAAAGAATTAGGTTTACCCGAGCAGGAGAAATTCGTATTTTCTCGCGGTAGGGGGTGTCAATATTGTATGCAGACTACCTATCGCGGGAGAATCGGTATTTTTGAAGTGATGCGGGTTTCGGATAAAATTCGAGAATTGATTATACAGAAACATCCAGCTACCAAGATTAAAGAAGCAGTAATAGAAGAGGGTATGACCACACTTAAAGATTCAGCCATAGAAAAGGTGACTAAGGGGCTTACAACCGTGCAGGAAATTAAGCGGGTCATTTTCGCTTCCGAGGAGTAATATGCCGCATTTTGATTATCTGGCTACGGATGAGCAAAATAAACAGGTAAAAGACACCATAGAGGCACAGGACTTACTTGAGGCAAAGACAAAACTCAGGCAGCTAAATCTTTATATAATCTGGGTGCGGCAAGAACGCAAAATTAATATTTCATTTGGCCTGGACCGGGTCAAGAGCCAGGACTTGGCCATATTCAGCCATCAGTTTTCGGTCATGATTTCAAGTGGTATCCCTTTGTTGAGAACGCTGAAGGCCTTAGCAGAAGAGACAGCCAATACGAGACTACGCGCTGTAATAGAAAAAATTAAATTTGATGTAGAAAACGGTGCAAGTTTATCTAGCGCAATCTCCAAGCACCCGCAAGTATTTTCTACCTTTTTCATCAATTTGGTCAAAAGCGGTGAAGCGGCAGGAAAACTGTCTTCGGTTTTAGAGAGCTTGGCGAATTATCTTGAGAGCCAGGAAGATTTAAGAAGAAAAATTTCTTCTAGCTTTGCCTATCCGGTAATTGTGGGTATTGTAGCCATTTTAGTGATGTGTTTTTTATTAATATTCATTGTTCCGGTATTTAGCAGCGTCTATAAGACTATGAAAATCACTTTACCCGGCCCCACCTTAACCCTTATTATCCTGAGCAATATCTTTATTAAATTCTGGTGGCTGATTTTAGTATTTATCGCTACAGGCTTTTATTTTCTTAAAGTGTCGAAACAGAATGCGGCTTTTGGTTTGGTCTTGGACGGATTAAAATTAAAACTCCCGTTGTTTGGCGAGCTTAATCGTAAAGTTGCCATGTCGCGTTTTGTGCGCACGCTCTCTACTATGGTAGGAAGCGGGCTTACCCTTAACCCGTCTTTGACTATTATCAAGGAGGTGGTGGGGAATAGAGTATTTGCTTTGAGCATAGAATCTATACAGAAGGATATTAATCAAGGGAAGCAGATTTCCGAAGCCTTAAAAACACAAAAATTTTTTCCACCCATTGTGATGCAGATGATTGCCGTGGGTGAAGAGAGTGGTAATTTAAATACGATGTTAGATAAATGCGCGGATTTTTTGGATAAAGATATCGATGCGCTGGTAAAAAGTTTAGTGGTAAAGCTGGAGCCGACATTAACTTTTTTTCTGGCGGTTCTCGTAGGTTTTATTGCTTTGGCAATATATCTTCCCATGTTTGACATAATTCGCGAGATGGGTAAATGAAGCTCCACGGGTTCATGGTTTCCTGGAGCGAAATACTTAAGCGACTTAATTGTTCATCAGCACCCTGAGGGGTGCAGTTTTCTGGCCGCGAATGTATAAAAAGGAGGGAAAATAAATGTTTAAAAGCAGGGGTTTTACTTTGGTTGAAGTGCTCTTGGTGATTATCATTATCGGTATCCTGGCTGCTATTGTTATACCCAGGACGATTTATTCTAAGGTGGAGGCGCAAAAGCAGGCCTGTAACGCCAATGTGGCAGCCTTGAATGCCCAGATAGAGCTCTACTATGCAAAGCAAGAAGATTGGCCGGGAAGTTTACAGATTTTGAAAGACGCCGACTATATCGATGAGATTCCTGTTTGCGGATTTAATACAACCTATGTGTATAATACTACTACGCACCGCGTAGGCAGGCACTCACATTGATTTTAATTAAATTAGTCAAATAAAAATGAGAGAAAGGAGGTGAAATAAATGTTTAAAATCAAAGGTTTTACTTTGGTAGAAGTACTCCTGGTGATTATCATTATCGGTATCCTGGCCGCTGTTGTTATCCCCAGAATCTCTTATTCTAAGACAACGGCACAAGCAGCAGCTTGTAATGCTACTGTGTCAGCCTTGAATGCCCAGATTGAGCTTTACCATGTGCAGGAAGGAGATTGGCCGCTAGGGATAAGTAATTTGACGGCCGCCGACTATATCGATGCTACCCCTGTTTGTCCATTCAATACAACCTATGTGTATAATGCTACTTCGCACCGCGTAGCCAAGCACTCACACTAATAGTAGTTTAATTTAGGCGGGGATTTTACATCCCCGCCTAAGGCTTTATCTATTTTTATATGCGCTTTTTAAAAAAATCCTTTACGCTCGTAGAGGTAATGCTTGCCATTACGATAATGGGGATTTTAGCCGCCATTGTCTTGCCGCGCTTTGGAAAAGAAGGATTTGTAGGAAGCCTGGCCCTGCGTACTGCTACCTCTCAAATTGCCTCAGACATACGCTATGCCCGACAGCTCGCCATTACCAATCCATTTAATTCAACTACCGGACATTATCTCATCAGTTTCAATTTTACGGCAAACGAATATAAAATCTACAAAGACAGTATTTCTTATCAAAATCAAATCGGTGTGACAAAAAAAATCTCAAAAGATTTAACTTATTCAGGCACTAATCAGTTTGATTTCTATTCTTTGGGAAACTGTGTTTTTACCGGTACAGGACTTGCGCTTTCCTCGGGTACAAATAATCATACTATTAATGTTGAAACTCCCACAGGAGCAGTGGTAGTTGAGTAAATCTTTTAAGCTTATAAGAGGTTTTACATTCTTAGAGGTATTGGCAGCCATCGTAATTTTATCTGTGGCGCTCATTCCCATAATGACTTGGGTGCCTACGAGCATCCAGACTAAATTAAAGACCGAGCGGCAGACCTCCGCCAGCTTTTTGTGCCAAAGCAAAATAGAGGAGCTGCATTATAAGTTAATCAATAACTTTACGGCTAATTATAATGTAACTTCTGCCCCTTTTAATTCTCCCTTTCAGGATTATAGATATAATGTGACCGTTGATTCAAATACTACCTTAAAGACCATTTCGGTCAGCGTATGGCACAGTGAAACGCCACTAAAAAAAATAACTTATTATGCCAAAGTTGCCGATCGATAAAGGATGTATCCCATTAGAAATATCTTATGCTGAAAAGAAGATAAGATTTCTAAGGGGATACACTTTAGTTGAGGCATTATTTACTATAGCCATCCTGGCTATGGTTCTGGTGGCGATGATCCCTTTCCTCCGTACTGTGCATACCAGTTGGAACTTAGGTGACCGAAAAACCGAACTTCAGCAAAACGGCAGGGTGGGAATGGAAATGATCTCGCGCCTGCTCAGGCAGGCAAAGAGAATTACCATTATACCTGCTTCAGGTAGCGGTAATTTTGTAAAGTTTAGAATTGGGGAGGTTATTAGTAATATTTTTTTTGAAGATGCCGAATCTATTATATTTTATCATAATATAGCAAGCTCCCCTTATTATATAGGCGACTCAGGGTTAATCCATGTAAATGATTTAGTGATGCGCACTATAGATATCACTGGTGTGGTAAATAATGCCCTTTTAGCCAGGTCCCTGAATAATTTTAGCATAGATTTTAAAAACGCAACCGGCCAACTTGTCACGGATTCCAAAAAGCCTTACGACGTATATTCTATGGATATATCTCTGAGCCTTTTGGATCCCCAGGGTTTAATCCCGGATATAATAACTGTTTTTTCCAGCATTTCGCTTCGGCCAGAGGTGAGAATAAATAAGCCGGTATGGGTGGCCTCCGGAAATAACATAGTTGAGGTTTCTTCGGACACCTGGTTCAGTGGATTTTCTAGCCCTCAATCCGTCTCAGTCAACTCTGCCACTGGTGATTGCTGGGTGGCGGATACAGGGAATAACCGCGTAAGAAAAATTACTCCTAGCGGAGCAATTACCGACTACGCAACAGGTTTTTCTAGCCCTCAATCTGTCTCAGTCAACCCTACTAACGGAGATTGCTGGGTGGCTGATACCGGGCATAACAAGGTCAGAAAAATCGCTTCGGGTGGAACAATTACTGATTACGCTATTGATTGTAATAGCCCTCAATCCGTCTCAGTCAACTCTGCCACTGGTGATTGCTGGGTGGCAGACACCGGCCTTAACCGCGTAAGAAAAATTCCTACCAGCGGAGCGATAGTTAATTTCGCAACAGGCTTTTCTGGCCCTCAATCTGTCTCAGTCAACCCTACCACTGGTTATTGCTGGGTGGCAGACACAGGGAATAACCGCGTAAGAAGAATTCTTCCTAGCGGCACGATAGCTAACTATGGAAATTGTGCTTCTCCTCAATCTGTCTCAGTCAACCCTACTACCGGAGATTGCTGGGTGGCTGATACCAATAATAACCGGGTAAGAAAAATTACTGCTAGCGGTACGACAACTAACTTTCCCACTGGATTTAGCGGCCTGCGATCCGTTTCATCTGCTGCGGCTATCGGTGATTGCTGGATTGCGGATAGCGGTAATAACCAGATTGTAAACTTAGATTCCAATGGTCGAGAACTATTCAGGATCAGCGGTTTTCAGTCACCCGAATCCATAACAACTTCTTCTTGATGAAGACAAGAGGTGTGGCCTTATTATTGGCTTTATTTACCTTAGTCATTATTTCTTTGTTAGTGGTTGCCTTTTTAGAAACCACGGCTATAGATTTACAGATTGTCAGTAATCAGCTAAATAGGAATAAAGCGCTCTATATCGCTGATGCCGGCATAGAGGATGCTGTTTCAAGAATCATAATCCGCAACCGCGGTTTTTCTAATCAGATTGTCCAGCTTCCTTCGGGTTCCGGCAATACTTATAACGTGACTTATGTTCTCGCTTCGGGTATAATCAATTCTACAGGCACCCTTGCTTCAGGCGGGAGCGTTAAGTTGCAAGCTGAAGTTTCTGTGGTAGGAAGCAGCAGCCCTTTTAATGTGACAATATTATATTGGAGCGAGCTATAATGGAGAATGTTTTAGGGCTTGAGATTACCGAAGATAAGATAAGAATTCTAGAACTGGGCGCTACGGAAAAAGGCTGGGAGCCTCTGCATTTGGCTAAGTTAGAGCTTCCCCCTAACTGTATGAAAGAGGGCATTATTATAGAGCCTAAACTTATCGCCAATACAATATCCGCTTTTATAAAAGAAAATAATATTGCTACCAAGAAAGCGGTTGCCTTAATTAATTCCCGCTATTTTTTTACCCGAATAATCCGCCTGCCTCACAATCTCACTGATAGTCAGATCCGTCTTAATTTAGAAGCAGAGCTCAATCAATACCAGATTTTTAGCGGTAAGGCTACGGTGGTCGATTTTAAAAATTTAGAAGAGATCAGCGAAGAAGGAATCAAGAAAGTAAATCTTCTCTTCGCCGCTACATTTAAAGCATTAACTGAATCTTATTTAAAGATGGCAGAACTCGCCGGGCTGGATTTAATAGGAGTAGATGCGCCTATTCTTTCTGTGATGCGGCTATTAGATGAAGTGGATTTGGAGTCTTCTTCCAGGGTCGTGACTTTACTTATGCTTTTAGGGGAAAAATCCCTGGAGATGTGCATCCTTAAGGGAAACCGGCCCCGCTTTCTGCATTCCGTAGAAATAGATCTTAATGATTTTGATCAAGATAGAGCCAACTTTATAGACAAACTTATATCAGCAATTAGATTAGTGGTAAATTTCTATCAGGCCAGATTCGTGCAAGGAGAGCAGATAACCCGCATCCTTATCCACCCATTAAACGCAAAATGCAGCCAGATACATATATTATTACAAGAAAAGTTACCCCAAATTCCTATTCAACCTTCTAATGCCTTGAACAAAGTATGTGTGGATAAAGGAAAAGGCATAGAGCCGGAGGAATTAACATTTGCCTTCTCCAGCCTTTTAGGGGCAAGCCTGAAAGTAGAAAATAAGGCCCAATCTTTTAATTTGAATCTTTTATTCGAACAGAAAGCCCAGAGAAAATACCGCCTCAATCAAACCTATTTATTTTCTATTTCTCTAAGCGCGGTATTAGGCGTGATGATTATTTCTCTGAGCTGGGTTGTCTTAAGAATTAATATTTTGCAAGCAAAAATTTCCCGCATTTCCCATAGTTTAGAACAGCCATCCCCCGAATTAAGTAAAGCATTATCTATCAGAGAGAAAAATGAGATTTTAGGCAGACAAATCGATGAGGCGTCCAGTATTGCCGGCGGTAAAAAATCCCATTATTTTAATAAATTAGCCAAGGCGATGATTTTGGTGCCAAAAGATCTGTGGTTGACTGATATTACTAATGACAAGGAGAGCAAAGATTTGATTTTAGCGGGAGAATCTTTGACGGAAAAATCCTTATTTAATTATAAATCAAGCCTTTCCGATGTTGAGTATTTTGACGCGGTAGAAATCACTTCCTCTGAAAGTAAAATGGAGGGTATAAAATTTCTCATCCGATGCAAGATAAACTAGAGATAGCAAAAGAAAAGATTATTAATGCAGCCCAGGCCTTAAGGATAATCCCTAAAGAAAGAATTATTATAGGGACATTTTTCGTACTACTCATTAGTTTTCTTTTCTACCAGCTCATAGTAGTAACTCAGTTCAGAAGACTGAAGGCAATAGATTTTCAATTTAACTCTCAGCAGCAGCTCCTAGATGCCTATAATCAACTCCTGATGCAAAAAGATAACTTTATCGAAGAGAAAAAAGCTAAGGAAGAGGCCTTTACTCAAATAAAAGAGAGCTTTGTTTCTGAAGAAGAGCTATCAAGTTATTTCGACAAATTTAGGGCTATAGTAAAATCCGGAAATTTGGAAATCGTATCTTTAGATTTCAAACCGCAAGAAAACCCCGGAGACTTTAATGGAAGGCAATTTAGCCATTTTCAAATATTACCTTTAAGTGTTTCTGTAAGAGGAGGCTACTTCAGTATAATGTCTTTGCTCTATAAATTAGAACAAGGTAAGTCTCTATTTGATATCAGGTCTATCCATATATCAGGAGGAAGTCCGGAAACAGATGGTATATTAATGGATATACAGGCCTCTATTTATATATTTAAAAAGACTTAAAATGAAAGCATACAGGTTAATATTTATAGTAGCTATTGTAACAATCTTGTTTACTTCCGGTTGTAAGAAACCGGAAGTAGAACCGGTTTCTAAGCGGGTGCGCAAAAAGGAAGTAAACTTAGGCCAACGAGAGGCGCAAGAGGCCAGGGCTTTATTGGAAGAATTAAAAAAGAAAAACCCTTTTCGCGCTGATCATTTTAGCGACATGGTAAAGATAACCGGTAATACGGATTTAAAAGGAATAACCTGGGACAACGCAAAGCCCTTTGCGATTATAGGCAATAAGGTGGTGATGGAGGGTGATTCTATAGACGGTAAGAAAGTGATAAAAATAAATAAAGACTCCGTCGTCTTGGAAGAAGCTGGCCGGCAGATAATTCTTAAGCTGGACTGATTAGTTGAGGTATAAATTAAAAAGGCAGTTAAAATGGAAAATTTAAGCTCCGGCACAGAAAGAAGGAAAGATTTACGTTTAGGTATACTTACTCCGGTTTCGATTAAAATCAATATTACTCAAGGAAAGGGTATTCTGCAATTACATCGTAGAAAAAAGGCTTTTCCCAGGAATATTAGTATTAGCGGCGTCCTGCTGGATTCACTTAGCTTAAGTCAGCATCAGATGGGAAGGGTGGTTGATGGTAGCGATAAGTTAGCCCTGGAGTTAGAGATTCCATATTTGAAAAGGCCGCTACGGATCACCGGTAAAATAATTTGGACGGCAAAAAAAGATAAGCACGGTAAGACTACTTACGAAGCCGGTATTTCTTTTAAGGATATAAGAGAAAAGGATAGAGAAAAATTATTGCCCCTCTTACTTAGCCTTTGTTTAAAAGGCAAGGCTAAAATTTAGAAGGTAAACAGATGGATACAATCCAATTGTCCTGGGTGCTTATGGCAGGCGAGATAATCGCGGTAATGTTTTCTCTGTTACTTTTGACTAAAATAACTAAAGCCAACCCAGAAACAAAGCTAAGTGATGGTATAACAGAACAGGCGAAAGAGCCTAAAATTATAGAACTAGAAGAGCGCATTAGTTCTTTGCAGGATGAGATAGCTAAGTCAAGGCTAAGTTACAACAAGATACAAAACGAACTTAACGACTCTAAAAAGAGAGGATTGGATGCAAGCGAAGAACTGCTGAGATATAAAAAACAATACGGCCTTGAAAACATGGAAGTCCAAAGGCTCAAGAAAGAAGAATCAGAACTTAAGACCAAAATAGTAAGCAAAGCACAAGAAAAAGAACAAGAATTAGAAAAGATGCGCGCTCAGAGTTTAACATTAGAGGGGGAGCTAAAGGAAAAAAATGCAGAACTGGAATTTTTAAAAAAAGAAAATAAGGAGTTGTCTCTTAAATCAAAAGACCTGTATGAGCAGGCCAAAAAAGTAAAAAAGGAAAAAGAAGTTTTTGATAACGTTAGCGCAGTGGATGAGAAGAAAGACAAAGAGAGTCCAGCGCCTTTACAAGAAAAGGTGGTTAAAAAAGAGAGCCCTCCAGAAGTAGGAAGGGGAGGAAAAAAACAGAAAATAGGTGAGGTTTTATTAGCCCACAACTTAATTTCAAAAGATGTGTTAGATAAAGCAGTCGAATATCAAGCAAAAATTGGGGGTAACGTTACCCAATATCTTCTTGCCTATGGCCATATAGATGAAGGTGATCTGGCCCAATGTCTTTGTACTCAGTTTTCTATTCCCTATCTGCCATTGAGTTCTTATAAGGTGCCCGAGGAGATAATTAAATTAGTGCCGGTTGATTTGGCGGAAAAATATTGGTTGATACCGATAGATAGGGTAGACAATTTTCTGACCGTAGTTATGGCGGATCCATTGGACCTTAAAGCAATTAAAGAAGTCGAGGAGGTTACCGGTTGTAAGGTACAGCCGTTTGTGGGCGTGCTTTCGGAGATCATGGAAGCACTCAAAGGTTATTATAATGTCGTGATTGAGGAAGATGAAAAACAAACTAAAAGAAGAATCCCCTTTTTCATAGACACAAATACTTACCAAGGCATTGAACGCAGGAACTCGCTTAGATTTAAGGCGCAGATAGGTATAAGTTATCCGGTAGAAAATCAATATAAAGAATCCAAAACAACAGATGTAAGCCGGACCGGATTCTTGTTTGAGTCTGATAGCCCCCTGCCCGTCGGTTCACTGGTCACGCTTCAGGTGGACCTCCCTAAAGATTATAGTCATTTACCCATCGCGGTGATAGTACAAGTAGTAAGGGTAGAGCCATTGAAAAATAATAAGTATGCCGTGGGCGTTAAAATGATAAAAATATCAAAAGAAGAGCTTAACGCTATCCTTGACTACGCCTCCAAATACGGAAAAAAGTAATATATCATCCTGCCTTTCTAGAAACCATAGAATGCAAACCGAAAGAAAAAAATATCCGGTAAACCCATGTTAGAAGACAAAAGAAAGTTTGCCCGGATAGAAATTGAATTTCCCATCAAATTAGTGCAGCTCGATAAGGAAAAAGACGAAAAAGGCCAGGCCTATAATCTTAGTTTTGAAGGCATAGGGTTTTCTACTGAGAAAGAATTTTCGCCGGATATCCCCGTAGAGTTAGTATTAAGGATCCCCGATGAAGGCAAACTTATCAGCGTAAAAGGAAAAGTCATCTGGTCAAAGCTTATTGGAGAAAATACCTACCGTCTGGGGGTTAGCTTAGAAAGCCTAGATCCTTCCTCATTAGCGCGCGTCTTAAAAATAAAACTCGAATAGAATTCCCCCATTAGAAATTAGTCCCTGTTTCCAACTGGAAGTAGAAACTGTTTCCAATCTAATCGGGAAAGTGGGCTTTGGTTAGATTAAGAATTTATCCAATAATTTAAAATCTTCTTTCATGCTTAAATTCCTTTCCAGATAACTGCTAAATTCATACTCTTTAGGATTATTAGTTAAATGTGCCCTCACAGGGTTTTGCTCGACGTAAGCAATACAGTCTATTAGATATTGATCTTTAGCTATCACCCTTGTTTTAAATCTACCTTGCCATAAATGGCCTACCTTATTATATTTTTTATTATAATAAGCGGTATAAGAACGATGCAGGCATTGCATAAATTTAGGAAGCCTTTCCGGGTAAATAGGCTCGCCTATAAGATGTATATGGTTTGGCATTAGACAATAACCGTATAAAAGAAAAGAATTCCTTCTTTTATATCTTTTTAATTGATTGAGGTAAAAGATAAAATCGTCACTGTTTTTAAATACATTCTGTTTCTGATTTCCTCTGACAAAAATGTGGTAACAGGCATTCTTGATAAGTAATCGCGTTTTAGTCATTTTACCTCCCATTTTCCCGAACAACTTGGAAACAGTTTCTCGATTGATTCGGAAACTGTTTCTGTTAAACCGTTAAAGGAAGAAATCCCTATCTAAAGAGCGGTACTGAATCGCCTCTGAAAGATGTTCTGTTTCGATGTTCTCGTTTCCCGCTAAATCAGCAATAGTCCTTGATACTTTCAATATCTTATCATAGGCCCTGGCACTAAAATTAAGCTCTGACATAGCAATTTTAAGTAATTCGTTTCCTTCTTTGCCTAAAATACAAAACTTCCTCACCTGCTTGTGGTTCATCTGGGCGTTGCACATAATGCCTTCATCCTTTCCGCTTTCGGCGGAAAATCTCCCCCTTTGAATCGCACGCACTTTATTAACTCTTTCTTTGATTTGAGCTGATGTTTCAGCGGGCAAGTTTCCGCTTAATTCCTGATAACGGGCAGGCGGGACTTCGATGTGGATATCTATTCTATCCAATAATGGCCCTGATATTTTAGAGCGATAGCTATGAATCTGCGTCGTCGAGCACCTACAGGAAGATTTAAGGTCGTTATAGTGTCCGCATTTGCAGGGATTCATGGCGCAAACCAGCATAAAAGAGGCGGGGAAGACAAAAGATTTTTTAACCCGTGATACTCGGATAAACCCGTCTTCCAAGGGTTGTCTTAATGCCTCCAGGCAATTACGGTGAAACTCCGGCAGTTCATCTAAAAATAATACTCCTTGATGGGCAAGGCTTATCTCTCCTGGCTGAGGTAGAGAGCCTCCCCCTACAAGCGCTATGTTTGAACAGGTATGGTGCGGTAGGCGAAAAGGACGAATACTCATGATGCCCTCCTTGACCGGCAGAGTCCCCATTACCGAATGTATCCTGGTTACTTCTAAGGCTTCCTCTAAGGTTAAATCCGGCATAATCGTGGGGATTCTTTTAGCTAACATGGTCTTGCCGCTTCCCGGTGGCCCAATCATCAGGATGTTGTGTCCGCCGGTAACCGCTATTTCTAGTGCCCTTTTGGCAAAATATTGACCTTTAACTTCAGTAAAATCTACTGGATAGCTGGTATTGCGTTTAAATAAATCGGTTAAATCTAATTTAAAAGGCTTAACTGTATCTGGATTATTCAGGAATTCCACGGTTTCTCTTAACGTCTTCAATGGCCAAACGCAGACATCCGAAACTAAGGCCGCCTCCTTAGCATTATCCAGGGGGAGAATGAGATTTTTGATTTGGCCTGGCGGTGTTTTAGATATGGCAATACTAATGGGTAAGATTCCGCGCGTAGGTCGCAGAGTACCGTTCAGAGATAGCTCGCCAAGAATATAATAGTCGCAGAGGCTTTGGCTATTTAGTTGCTGGGTGGCAGAAAGAATACCTAAGGCAATGGCCAGGTCAAAAGACGCCCCCTCTTTCTTTACATCCGAAGGCGCAAG
>Ga0209777_10005184_pt1 | contig 15145 bp, 10 predicted proteins | sample FrelakmetHBP12HB_FD_187147 | JGI IMG/M metagenome (GOLD analysis project Ga0209777, IMG submission 187147) | Freshwater lake sediment microbial communities from the University of Notre Dame, USA, for methane emissions studies -HBP12 HB (SPAdes)... | ecosystem: Environmental > Aquatic >... | reverse complement strand
GATCTTGTTCTAGCCGGCGATGTCGGGACGGCCGGCCAAGCTGCAGCAGCCGTGGCCACCCCGCTGGCCTACCTAATGGGGAGCGGCTTGCCGGACTTGCGAATTAAAGACATCAACCTCTCAGTGATTTCCAGCAATGAGAAGAGGGTCGCCACGCTGGAACAGGTGTGGAGCACTAAGTCGGAAGTGCATCCCGGAGACCACATCGAAGTGACTGCCCTGTTGCGCCTGCCCTCGGGGCAGACGGTGACTCAGAAAATCCCCGTAGACGTTCCGGCCAGCGTCAGCGACAAAATGCTTTCGCTGGTGGTGGGCAGCGGGGCTTTCCTGAACGCCATGCAATTCCGTCTCCTGCCGATGGGGTCCGCACCACGCGACCTGCCTCAACTTGTTCGGGCCTTAAATCGGATGCGCCGGAACAATCGCGTGTACGCGCTGCTGATGGCTCCCCAACGCTCCTTCATCATCCAGGGAGACGAGTACCCTTCTCCCCCGCCCTCTTTGGTTCAGACCTTCCTGGCTGACCCGGCCGTCTCCTCGAGCGTTATCTTCAGCGGCACTTCGGTGGTAGGCGACTTTGAAACGAAGCCATTCCCTTACACTGTCCGTGGGCAAAAAACACTGATCCTTAAGGTTGTCGGTCCGGGGATCTAACAGGATGCGTGGCAAAAGGAATGACGGCCTCTTCTGTAGCGCCGGGCGGCGCTACGGGGTCACACGAGTGACGTCCCAGTGGGGTTTATCGGAAAGGTTGGCGCATGAAATTCGGTAAGAAAGCTCGACTCCTTTTCCTGGCTGCGGTCTTCGCCCTGCCCCTCCTCGGAGTAGAGACGACCTTCTGGCAGGTCGGCTCATTTGATGAGTTCCTGCAAGGCACGCTCACCGGCGTATCTTTGAGCCGGGAAGGCGAACTGCTGCTGGCGCCGCAATCGCGCATGGTTTTCAACCCCGAGGAGGCTCTCGCGCTCTCGCTGGCTCGCGACCGAAACGGCAACCTTTACGTGGGGACCGGCCACCAAGGCAAAGTGTTTCGCGTAAACCCTTCCCAGCCGGAGAAAGCCTCGCTGCTCCTCACCACCCCGGAGCCGGACGTCTTCGCGCTGGCCGTAGGCCCCGACGGCGACGTCTATGTAGGCAGCTCGCCCGAAGGCAAAGTTTATCGCGTTACCCCCGAGGGCAAATCCCAGGTGTTCTATGACCCTAAAGCCAAATACATCTGGGCGCTGACCTTTGGTGAGCAAGGGCGGCTGTACGTTGCCACGGGAGACAAAGGCCAGGTGTTCAGAGTGGACTCTTCCGGAAAGGGCTCACTTTTCTTCGACAGCAAGCAGGCTCATATCATGTGCCTGGTGATGGACAAGGAAGGCGGCTTGCTGGCAGGCAGCGTTCCCAATGGGCTCATCTATCGCATCACCTCGGAGGGAAAAGCCTTTGTGCTGTTCCAGGCCGGGCTGCCGGAGATCCACGACTTGGCGATAGATTCCAAGGGGGACATTTACGCCGCGGCGCTGGGCGGAGCAGGAGGCAAGGGGACGCCCGAGATCTTGCTGGCTCCTCCCCAACCCGGCGGCGTGCCTGGACCTGTTGCGACCGTCACGGTGACGGCTTCAGAGGATGCGCAGAATCACGCCCCTACAGCCCAGAACCCGCCCACCGAATCAGCAACTGCACCCAGTTTCAATCGCCCCGTTCCCCTCAGTCCCACGCTCCCCCCGCTCCAGATTCCTCAGGGGCGCGGATCACTGATCGAGATCTTTCCCGATTCTTCCGCCGAGACCATCTGGAGCTCAAACAACGAGAGTATTTTCGGGCTGGCGGTGCGCGACAACCACGTGCTTTTTTCGACCGATGCCAACGGGCGGATCTTTGAACTGAACCCGCAGCGCGACGGCCAGCAGTTGACTCTGCTGGCTGAAACACACGAATCCCTGGCCACGCGCCTGATGCTCGCGGGTTCGGATCTCTTCGTCGCGACCAGCAATATCGCCAAACTGTTCCGAGTGGGGGCGGCGTCCGGCAGCGAGGGAACCTACGAATCTCCCGTGAAAGATACCAAGTTCATCTCCTTCTGGGGCGTGCTCGCTTGGCGGGGTGAGGCTCCCGAGGGAACGGCGATGGAGTTTTACACGCGCACCGGGAACTCCGAGCGGCCGGACCAGACCTGGAGTGACTGGGCTGGACCTTATAAGACCCCGCATGGCAGCCCCATCTCAAATCCACCCGCGCGTTATATCCAGTGGAAAGCGGTCCTCCGCTCTTCCGGCACGAACACCCCAAGGCTGGACGATGTCACCGTCTCTTATCTGAACCAGAATCTGCCCCCGCAGATCCGGTCCCTCAACGTGAGCACCGCGGGGGAACGGACCAGTCCCACCGGCGCGAGCGCCTCGCAGGGCGGGGCGATGGGAGGGGGCATCTCGATCAACGCCCCCTCGGGCTTTGGCGGGCCTTCTCAGCCGGGAGCGCCGCCGGGCAAAACCCCTGTAACCCTGACGTGGCAGGCGGATGACTCGAATGGCGACACGCTGGTGTACTCCTTGCACGTAAAGGGCTCTGACGAGGAGGAATGGCACCTGGTAAAAGACAAGTTGCACCAAACGACCTATACCCTTGAGCCCAGCACCCTTGCCGACGGCAGGTATGTTGCGCGCCTGGTGGCCTCCGATGAGGAATCGAACTCGCCGGCAACCTCGCGAAAAGCCGAGTTGCTGAGCGCGCCCTTCTGGGTGGACAATACCCCGCCAGAGGTCCGCGTCCTGAAACAGACCGTGGACGCGCGCGAAGCCCTGGTGCAGTTCCAGGCTTCCGACAGCACCTCACCTCTGCACAGCGCCGAAGCTTCCACGGACGGGAAGGAGTGGAGGAACGTGCTCTCCGACGACGGCATCGTCGATTCCCGGACCGAAACCTTTACTCTGAAGCTCTCCAATCTGGCGCCCGGCGAACACGTGGTATCCCTGCGGGCCTATGACACGGCGGGGAACGCGGGGGTGGGAAAGGCCGTGGTACACATCCCGGCGAGCGCCCCGGGACGCTGAAGTACGAATACAACTCATCTTTCCTGTCCCGCATCTCACCATGCGAGTCGAGGTGCGGCCCTAGTGAGACCTATTGAGCCCCCAGAAGGCACCGGCATCTAAGGTCGCGTCCGAGACTCAGTTAATCACGCGCGCACAGCAGGGTGACGAAGAAGCCTTCTCGGCACTCTTCGAATCCCACAAGCGTCGGGTCTACTCACTGTGCTTGCGCATGACCGGGAACACTGCGGAAGCGGAGGACTTGACGCAGGAAGCTTTCCTGCAACTGTTTCGCAAGATTTCGACGTTCCGCGGGGAATCAGCTTTCTCGACCTGGTTACACCGGCTGGCCGTGAACGTGGTACTGATGCACCTGCGGAAGAAAGGTCTCCAGCAGGTTTCATTGGACGAGCTGGACACCTCGCAGGACGAGCCGGTGAAGCGCGACTACGGGGATGACGACCGGCGGCTGGTGGGCTCCATCGACCGCATCAGTCTCTCCCACGCTATTGCTGACCTTCCCCCCGGATACCGCGCTGTCTTCGTCCTGCACGACATCGAAGGATACGAGCATAACGAAATTGCGGAGATCATGGAATGTTCGGTTGGCAACTCCAAGTCGCAGCTCCACAAGGCGCGTATGAAGCTGCGGGAGTGGCTGCGAGAAGCCCGGGGCAGAGGCGGATTGGGCGCCCCGCTTCCCGTTGACCAGCCGATGGAGGAAAGGTAAGGTAGAGCCGATGATGGCCCAGGAAAATCGCCAGCCCACTGCCGACTGCGGCAGATTTGACGCCGATCTGATGGCCTACCTGGAGGGCGAAACCCGGCCCTTCGTAAGCGCCCACGTCCGGGAATGCGTCTTTTGCGCGGTGGTTCTGGCGGACTTAGAGCAGATCCGATCCCTGGCCCGGCAGATGCCCTTGGCGGAGCCCTCGCCGGCGGTCTGGGCAAACGTTCGCGCCCGGCTGGAAGGGGACGAATTTTTCCGGCCGAAAGCCCGGAGCTGGGGCTGGCTGGACATGCTGCGCGCGCTCGCCAACCCGGCGCCGGTGGGAGCTATGGCGTGCCTGGCAGTCCTCGGGATATTCCTCACGGCCGCACCCCAGGCGCTCCAGCAGCCGGAAACCACGGCTTCCCTCTTCTCTTCCGCTTCCCTCGCCGAAGTCGCAGCTCCGACTTCACCTGTCCCCGAGAACCAACTGGCGCATATGGTCGCGGACCTGGAAGCCACTTATAAGGCTAACGAGAAATTCCTCGCTCCCGACTTAAGGGCTACATACGCAAAAGGCTTGAGCTCCCTTGATACTTCCATCCAGGAATGCGAGGATTCCCTGCGGAAGGAACCTGCGAATACGTTGGCCCATGATTATTTGGTGAGTGCATACACACAGAAAGCTGAAGTTCTCGCCACCGCCCTGGAGTATCAAGGGCGATAAGAGAGCTCTGAGGAACAATGCCCGTGCACGATCAAAAAGTGAACTCCAGGAAAGTGCGCAGGATGAAACGCGGCGGAGCCGTGCTGGCCCTGCTTTGGTTGGCGCCGGCCAGCCTGCTCCTGGCCGGCTGGGCGGCCCGTGACTCCAGGACCATCGAATGCACGCCCACGCCCCGCATCAGCCTCTCGAACCTGATCGGGAAAGTCCTGGTGCGAGGATGGGACAAACCACAGGTGCGCGTCGAGTACACAGTTTTCTCCCCGCGTGTGGAGGTGGACACCGAACTCCTTCCGCCCACGGGCGCAGCCGATAAGATTCGCTTGACGACACACGTCCTGGATCCCCTGGTCAATGGCAGCGAACAGGCCGCTGACTACACTCTAGACGTTCCCATGGGCGCCAGCCTGGAGATCCGCAATCCCCAGGGAAGCGTGCAGTTCGAGAAGCTCCAGGCGGACGCCGCCGTCGAAGCGGTGGGCGGACGAATCGCGGCGAGCGATTTCTCGGGGCATCTGGCCGTCCGGTCCGTGGGAGGCGACATCGAAATCGTGCGGCCTTCCGGCCGCGTGGAAGCCTACTCGATCACCGGAAACTTGCACTTCGTTTCCGCAGCCACGGCCAAGCTCCGGGCCAGCACCACCTCAGGGAATATACTTTACGAAGGAGACTTTCTGCCGGGCGGCGATTACATGCTGTCGACTTATAGCGGCACGATGGATATCGTCTCGCCTCCCTCGGCTTCCTTCGAACTGCGCGCCAAGACGCTGCGCGGCAAACTCGAAAACTCTCTCCATCTTATCCCCCAGCGGCGCTCCGCCTCCCCGCTTTATTCCGGAAACAGCCTCCTCGGAACGCACAATGCCGGCAAAGCCACCGTGGAATTGACTTCTTTTAGCGGCTCCATCCGCATCCGGCCCCAGTAGCGGCTCCCGCCGGGTGCGGTGCACTTGTGCCCGAAACAAAAGTCGCGTCCCCAGCTTCACGTGAGGGTTGCACAACCGACGGCGTCGCACCTATAATCCAAAGTGAAAACGGGGGAGAAGCCTGCGGCGTCCAGAATGGGTCAACGTCGGCCCAAATTGATTTACCTGCTAGGTTTCATGGGCAGCGGCAAAACTACCACCGGGGAGTTGCTGGCCCGGAAGCTGGGATGGCCCTTTATTGACCTCGATGCCGTCATCGAAGGCGGCCAGGGCACGACGATCCGGGAGATCTTCGAAAACTCAGGCGAGCCTTTCTTCAGGGAGCTCGAGCAAGCCGCGTTAACCGAGGCTTCGAGAACCGAGCCCGCCGTGGTCGCGCTGGGGGGGGGAACCTTCGCCCAGCCGCCGAATGTGGACTTTATCCGCGCCCGGGGAGGCACCACCGTGTGGCTGGATTGCCCCGCAGAAGTCCTTCGCGAGCGCTGCGCGCGCATGGATAATCGCCCGCTCTTCCGCGATGCGCACAGCTTCGCCCAGTTGCTGGAACAGCGCTTGCCCTACTACCGCCAGGCCGAGTTTAGAGTCTCGACCCTCGGCCGTCAGCCGGAAGAGGTGGTGGAGCAAATCCTTCGTCTGCACATTTTCTGACCCACGAGGAGCCCCTTCTGTCTGGCGCGAAACTCTTGGTCATGTTCTTTGCAGCCGGAGCGCTCGCCCTGTTGATTTTGCCATGCCCCCTTTGTTCGTTCCCGCGTGACATTACCGTCGCCACGCGGCTCCTTTACGTGGCGCTTTTGCCGCTTATCGCAAATGCCCCCTTTGTCTGGCCTTTATTGGGAGGCGTCCAAGTCAAAACGTAGCTGAACTTCGTCCCCCCCCTAAGGTCATAGCTCACCTCGATCACCTGGGGCTCCGTCTTATACTTGTTCTGGTCCGGCGAGCTAACCATCATCTTGAAGACGCCTTGCTGCGGCACCTTCTTGTCAGTCACGGCAAAATGGAATTCGCCCGCACTGTCGGTCACGCAATTCGCAATTGCTTGATCGTCGGGCTCGTGCACTATATAGACTTGCGCTCCCGGCACAGGTTCAGCCGGAGCAGCATATACCTTCGCAGCAAAGAGAATTGCTGCGGCGACCAAGAGACAATATTTGAATTTGTGCATGTTTTACTCCTCTCATTCGTGATTACCGGCAGGAAACTGGTTCTTCCGAGAAGCACGTAGGGCAGAGTAGCATTATCCGGAATCTCGGTTATCCAATTGCCGCCGACCCAAAAGATACTCCTGACTGCCGCCCAACGCAATTGTCCGTCAGGTTTGCAGAGCAAGGTGCTTCCACGGGCCACGCTTGACCTCCACCACCTTGTGGTGACCAGCGAACTCGCACATGTGAACCTCTGGGTGGACGAACAACAACACGTCCTGAGAGTCCGCATCCCTGAGGCGCAATTCGAGGCCGTCCGAAAAAAGTAGACAGATGACAACAGATGATAGAGGGGGTTTGCCCTTATGCCGCTCCCTGTGTACCGTCTACCTCTCGCGGACTACCCATCGGGCAGGCACCGGGAACCGGAGGCAGCAGCCAGGATTTAGAAAGCGGAACACAAAAGGCCAAGGGGAAGGGTTCAGGGGTAAACGCTAGGCACTTCCTTCAAGACGGGACTCGACCGCACGCTCTAGGTTGAGGAGAGGATAGAATAAAGCCGGACGACGGACTACTGACGACGGCCGACACGCAGTCGGCCGCGAAAAACCATCTCCAGGAAACAGAACGGGCGGAGCCGAGATTTCTTCTCGGCGTCCGCCCGCTGTCACAATTTCAACTCCGGACAAGCTTACGTGCAGGCGCCTGGCGGAAGGACAGGAGGCGTCGAATTGCTGAGCGCGTTGCACAGGTTGTTGATGCCGTTCAGGGCGCCCGACGCCGCACTCGCCGCCCCAGCAGCCGCCGAGGCTGCGCCTTGAGCAGCCGAAAGCGATGCTGCAGACTGTGTAGCAGCGTTATTCGCAGCGTCCTCAGCACTGCCCGCACGGCTCACCGCCACAATGGAGGTACCGAAGCCTGCCGCGCTGGTGCCAACCTGAACCCCCGTGAGGACTGGGCCCCAAGCGATAGTCCCGCCGGCCGCCGGCGCACCAGCTTGCGGTGCCCGAGCCGGCTTGGAGGTCACGGTCAGCGTCTTGCCCTTCGCCACTCTGACGGTCTGCTCCCCGTTGTTCACGAGCAGCGTCCCTTCCTTGCTCGAAATGACCAGGGCATTGCCCAGCATGGCGACTTCGCCCAGAGTCTTGAACCCGCCCTCCGGGGTCACTGAAACGTCGCCCACCTTGACGCGCAGCACAACGCTGTCGTCAGGATGAAAGAGCGAAACGTTGCCTTGGCCAAGGAGAACGGTCACCTCATTGGCATCGCGCAAGAACGAGGCAATCGTTTCCCGGCCGAATACGACTCGACTCGTCTTGCCGACCGCCACGATGGCAACCCCGTCTTTCACCTGCACGCTGTCGCCGCTGAAGAGCGTCGTGTTCGGGCGAAGCGCTACCCCGCCCACCGTTGCGTTCGTGCTCCCTGCTACTGATCCAACCACTGCGGAACCGGCGAATGCTGGCGCAAGAGCAACCAGTCCCAGTAGGAGCAGCAACAACGCCACTTTTGTTGTGTTCTTCGACATGACCTTCACCCCTTAAAGTGTATGGGCCGGGAGGTGCAGCTAACCCGCAACCCAGGATTTACTTCTTACCTTCCAAAGCGTGTCGGCATTATATCCGCCCCGCCAGGCTTGTCAAGGTTTTTTTTCATCAAGACCGCTTTTTTTTGGCCCCCCAAGCGAGGGCCATCTTGATTCCGTCCCACTGCCCCCAAACCCTTGACCTGCCTTCACATAATACCACGAATTCGCCACGAGCCCGCAACAGAATTAAAGCCTTGCAGCCGCCTCGCCTCCGCCTTGAGGCCAGCCTGAACTTCTCGCGCTTGTCGAGCCCTGCCGTGGCCTCTGACTAGGAGACTGGCAGCCATGCGTTGAATTCGGCCCAGGCAGGCGCCGCCAAATCCCGCGCTCTCACAGCCCCCACTGGAGGTATTATGAGAACACAAAATGCAAGAACCTGTAAAACCTGCTCGAAGCCGCCCAGCGCATGACGAAAAGTCAGGCGACCACCCAGGGCCTGCGATATTCCTTACTCAGCAGCTTGTTGGCCTCGGAGTCTCCCGGGAATTGCTCCTGCTGCGCGTCCCACGCCAGTTTCCGGCCCAGCTTGAAAGCAATGTTTCCGAGGTGCGGAGCGCTGGTGGAGCGGTGCGTCGTCTCCACATCGGAGTTGGGCTTCTGCCGCGACTTGACGCAATCCAGGAAGTTCAGCACATGGGGATAATGCTGGGCCGAGCCCTCGCCCTTCATAACATTCGCCGTGGACACCCGTTCCGGGCCCACCCGCCCCGGCTCCGCCCAGAGCGTATAGCCCCCCCGATCGATAAAGAGCGTGCCCTCGGTGCCATAAAACTCGATCCCGTAGCCGTGGCCGTCGGGGCCGTGGCCGTTCGTGACCCGGTTCGAAAACCGCAACAGGAACTCCTTGCCGCTTACCGGCGAAGCAGGGTATTCATAGACCACTTCCAGGGTGTCGGGAGTTTCCCGGTCGTCCTCGAGCAGCAGCTTGCCGCCGGTGGCGAAAACCGACTTGGGCGCATTCACGTCCATCGCCCACTGCACAATGTCGATCAGATGTGTGCCCCAATCCGTAAGAATTCCTCCGGAGTAGTCCCAGAACCAGCGGAAGTTGTAGATGGCGCGGTTGCGGTTATAGGGGCGCTGGGGTGCGGGACCCAGCCACATGTCATAGTCGAACCAGGGCGGAGGATCGCTGTCGGGAGGGTTCTCGATTCCTTCCGGAAACTGGTTGCCGTGAATCCACGTCTCGGCAGAAGTCACCTTCCCGATCTTCCCGCCACGCACCAGTTCCACGGCCTTCTGAAAATGTTCTCCCGAGCGCTGCTGAGTCCCGACCTGCACTACGCGGTTGTGCCGGGCCGCGGCTTCCACCATTTTCCGGCCCTCGTGGAGCGTGTGCGAGAGCGGCTTCTCGACGTAAACATCCTTGCCCGCCTCGCAGGCCATGATCATGGGGATCGCGTGCCAGTGATCGGGCGTGGCGATAATGACCGCGTCCACCTCTTTCAGATCAAGCAGGCGGCGGAAATCCTTAAAGCCTCTGGCCTTGCCCGGAGTCATGCTCAGGGCTTCGTCGAGGTGGGGTTCGTAGACGTCCGCGATGGCGACGACGTCGACTTGACCGGTTCGGATAAAGTCTCGCAGGTCGGCTTGCCCCATGCCGCCCGCGCCAATCAGGCCCATGCGGACGCGATCGTTCGCGCCTAGGACATTGCGAACCGCGGGCCCGGCCGTAAGCGCCAAACTCGCCGCACACAGGGCCGCCGATTTGTTGAAATCCCGACGCGTCATCTTGAGTTTTTCCATATAAAGCCTCCTTCCGCGCGCGGAGCATTTTCAGCCAGGAAGCGCCAGACCGCAAGGGGTATCAGGAAGAGCGGAAATAGGAAGTCGGAAGTAGGAAGTGGGGGTTTGTGTTCCCTATTTCCCACTTCCGACTTCCTACTTCCGCCTTTGGCTGCTCATTGGCAGGGGGCCAGTCGGTGGGGGTATACGACTCGCAGGTGATGCTTCTCCGGAATATCGCCGACTACTTCAAGCTGCCAGTCCCGCTCCTTGTCAACGGCTTCGGGAAGCTTCACTTCGACCACATAAAACTCGCTGATTTCGCGACCAAGAGCCACCGCTGCGGAGGCCATATTCTTGCGGTCCTGAACAGTCACGACGTGATCATAAGGGGGCACCCGCGGGAAAGGTTCAGGAGACTCAAAGGCCAAGCCGTCTCCTCCCACAGCTTTGATCAGGTCACGGAGGCCGCCTGGCCCAGCGACTTCTTCAGGTGTTCTTTCCCTATACGGGAGGTCCTTTCCCATGATGAGGGCGAACAGTCTCACACCTGAGGAAAGAAGAACAGATTTGGATTGAGAGGGATCGCTCCGACTCGCATTGTCGCCGGCGTCGCTAATCAAGAAGAGGGCATCACCCATTCTCATCGGGCGCAACATATTCACCGCTTCAAGTAGCGCGTCGAGGAGCGCGGTCTTGCCGAGGGGTTGCCCCACCCCCGCAAGCCTCCCCAGGCCGTTTGCCAAGCCCTTCGAGTCCAGTCCAAATCCAATTCTCGTGTAACTCTTCCCTTCGGAAAAGGTCAGGACTGCGAAGGAATCCTTCGCCGGGGCCTGCCAAACGAGGTTCTGAGCGGCGGCGATCTCGGCATTCCACTCATCCCGCATACTGCCGCTCGCGTCCAATAGAATGACGATGCGCCGAGGTCCGGTGTCGTATTTGACGGACACAATTTCGACAGGCTTACCGCGATATCTGCCGCGGAAATTTGCGGGAGTGAGACCCGAGATCACTCTATAGTCGTTCGTCGTCACATTGACGGGGACCGTTCGCGTGAGGCACGGGTTTTCCTGCGCTGGTAAGCGGATGCTTACTCCCGCGAACGCCAGGGCCAGGAGAACCAGGCTGCTGCTGAAACGCGTCAGACTGCGCGGTACTACGGGCTTGACCGGGAGGTCCATTGAAGGGTCCTCAGTGGATGTGAGTATACACCCCCTGTTCTCCCCCCTGCGGCGCCTCTGCACCTCCACGTTACGGGCTCGTAGCGCCGTCACTCGTCACTGTTCTTACAGCGACATGCGATGCGCTACAATGGAAGTGAGGAGCTTCGATGACGAAGGCAGCCCAAAAAATCCTGCCGCTCGAGCGCGCTTATGAGGTTGTTGATGAATTGAAGCGGCAAGGCAAGCGCATGGTCTTTACGAACGGCTGCTTTGACCTGCTGCATCCCGGCCACACGCGCTACCTGGCCGAAGCGCGCAAGCTCGGCGACGCGCTGATCGTGGCCGTCAACAGCGACCGCAGCGTGCGGGCGCTGAAAGGCCCTGGGCGCCCCATCCAGCCGCAGGCGGAGCGCGTGGAAATCCTGGCAGCGCTCGCGGCCGTGGACTACGTGACCATCTTTGACGACCTCACGCCTCAAGCCGTCATCGCTCGCATGTTGCCGCAGGTTCTGGTGAAGGGCAGCGACTGGGGAGTGAACGAAATCGTCGGCCGGGCGGAAGTCGAGGCGGCGGGCGGCAGGGTCGTCTCCATTCCCGTGGTTCCCGGCTATTCCACCTCGGCGATCATTGAGGCAGCCTTAAGAGCAGTGAACAGTGAAAAGTGACGAGAAAAGAAAACAGTCGACAGTCCACAGTCGACAGTCCACAGTCAACGTCACCCTGAAATAACACCGGCCAGGATTCGCAGTTGGTTTTGTACTGTTGACTGTAGACTGTCAACTGTTGACTGCTTAAATGGCAAAAGTCTCCTCCCTTCTCCAGCCGATTATCGAGCATCCCGCATTCCGCGCCGCGCGAGAGAGTCTGGGAAAGCCCGGGCTGCCCTTCACGCTTTCCGGGCTCACGCGTCCCGCCAAGGGACTGGTGGTTGCAGCGCTCGCCTGGGACCTTCGGCGGCCCGTCCTGGTGCTGACCTCGGACAACGAAGCTGCCGAGCGCCTGCGCGAATCGACTTCAACCTTTCTCTCCTGGCTCGATCCGGAGGCGAGCGCGGCCGTTCACGCCCTGCCGCAGCTCGACTGCTCGCCCTACGAGGGCCGCTCCCCGCACGCCGAAATCCAGGAGCAGCGCGCCGTAGCGCTTTGGAACTTGGCCCGTGGCCGCGCGCGCGTGCTGTACGCTCCCCTGGCCGCGGCGCTGGGACGCTTCCGCGAGGCCCGCTACTACGCTTCCCTGGCGCTGGACCTGCGCGTGGGCGACGAGCTGAGTCTTGACGACCTCCTCGAACACCTCTGCGGTGTGGGGTACGAACCGGGTGGGCAGGCCTCCGAGGTGGGGCAGTATTCCCAGCGCGGCGGCATTGTGGACATCTTCCCGCCCGAGGCTGCCTGGCCTTTCCGCCTGGAGTTCTTCGGCGATCGGGTGGAGTCCCTGCGCGAGTTTGATCCCTCGACGCAGCGCTCGCGGAAAGCCGTACTCTCCGCGCGGCTCTTGCCTCTTTCCGAGGCCAAGCGCTCACGTAAACTTTTCGAAGCGCTCGTCCGCACGCTGGCCCGCCGCGTCCCTTTGAAATCTCAAATGTCGAATTTGAAATTTCAGAGCGACGCCGCCTTCGAGCGCGAACCGGCCTGGGCGCCGGAGTACTCCAACCCCTTCCCGGGCTGGGAATTCTTTGTTCCTCTGGTGGAGCCGCACCCCCATTCGCTGCTCTCCCTGCTGGACTCAGCCTCCGCAGACAGGCGGCCGGTGCTCGTTTGGGACGAACCGCTCGACCGCCAGGCACAAATCAAGAAAATCCTGGAAGCCCTCGCCGCGAGCCACGAAGAAGTGCGCGACGTCGTCCCCCCGCGCCCGAAACCGGAAGAGTTATTCCTCTCGGAGACTGAATTCCTGAGGAATTGCGAAGCTGTACCGCAACTGTTCCTGAAAGAACTAAGCATCGAGCTTCCCGCTCATTCTGACTCGCCAATCTCCGAGTCCGAGTCCCCGTCTTGCAATTCCGAGTCCCCAATCCCGAGTCCCGAATCACGAGTCGCGAGTCCCGAGTCCCGAATCCCGAGTCCCGAATTCGTCCTCCTCACCCAGCCCGCGCCTAAATTCCAGGGCAACGTCAAAGCGCTCGCGGAAGACCTGCGCGGACGCCTGGCGCAAGGTGAAACGGTAGTGATTGTGGCGCCCACGACCGGCAAGCTGGAGCGCCTGCAGGAAATCCTGAACGAATACCGCATCCCCTTTACGACCGGCGCAGATCCCGCTGCCCCGCCCCGTGGCACGGGCGTCCCGCCCGTGGACACGGCCAGGATGGCCGTGCCACCAACCGGCGCGGTGTTGATTACGCGAGGCGAGATTGAGGCCGGAATCGTCTTCCCGGAGCCGCGCCTGGCGTGGCTGGCGGATAGCGACCTGTTCGGAGGCTTCGACTGGGCGGCGCGCGGGGGACGCGCCCGGCGGGGAATATCGAGCTTTATTTCCGACCTCAGCGACCTGAAAGTCGGCGACTACGTGGTGCACATTGACCACGGCATCGGGCTTTACCAGGGTCTGCGGCAGTTGGAGGTTGGGGGCGCGTCCCGGGACTTCATGCTCCTGACTTTTCAGGACGAAGCCAAACTCTACGTCCCGCTGGAGCGCTTGGACCTGGTGGAGAAGTACCGCTCGAGCGGAGACGGGGCCAAGCCCCAGCTCGACCGCTTGGGCGGCGCCACCTGGGAGCGCACCAAGACGCGCGTCAAGCGCGCCCTGCGCGACATGGCGCAGGAACTCCTGCAGCTCTACGCGGAGCGCAAAATGCGTGGCGGCGCTTCCACCGGCCCCGACACGCCCTGGCAGAAGGAGTTCGAGGACGCCTTCGAGTTCGAGGAGACGCCCGACCAGCTGGCGGCCATCGCCGAGATCAAGCGCGACCTGGAAAGCCCGGAGGCCATGGACCGGCTGCTGTGCGGCGACGTCGGTTACGGCAAGACCGAGCTGGCCATGCGCGCCGCCTTCAAAGTCGTGCAGGAGTCGCGGCAGGTCGCGGTGCTGGCTCCCACCACCGTTCTGGCGTTTCAGCACTACACCACTTTCCGCCAGCGGTTTGCGCCCTTCCCCTTGCGCGTGGAGATGCTCAGCCGGTTTCGCTCCCCCGCCGAACAGAAGAAAGTGGTCGCGGACGCGGAAGCCGGCAAGGTGGATGTGCTCATCGGCACGCACCGGCTGCTTTCCAAGGACGTCGGCTTCCGCGACTTGGGCCTGCTGATCGTGGACGAGGAGCAGCGCTTCGGCGTGGCGGCGAAGGAAAAGCTGAAGAAGCTGAAGGCGGGCGTTCCCGTCCTGACCATGTCCGCCACGCCCATCCCGCGGACGTTGCACATGTCGTTGGGCGGGCTGCGCGACCTCTCGGTGATCGAGACGCCGCCGCGCGGACGCCTGGCCATTCAAACCATCGTCGCTCCCTTCAACCCCGCCCTGATTCAATCCGCGGTCCTGCAGGAGATGCAGCGGCAAGGCCAGGTCTTCTTCGTGCACAACCGTGTGGAATCGATCTTCACCATGGCGGCTCTGGTGCAGCGTCTGGTGCCCACGGCGCGCATCGGCGTGGCGCACGGGCAGATGGGCGAAAAGGACCTGGAACGAGTCATGCTGAAGTTCATGCAGGGTGAATACGACGTGCTGGCGGCCACGGCGCTCATCGAGAATGGGCTCGACATCCCCCGCGCCAACACCATGATCGTCAACCACGCGGACCGCTTCGGGCTCGCCGACTTGTACCAGCTCCGCGGGCGCGTGGGCCGCTCCAATCGCCGTGCTTACGCCTACTTCCTCATCGCCGGCGAGGAGACCTTGACGCCCCTCGCCCGGCGCCGCCTCGCCGCCTTGAAGGAGTTCTCAGACTTGGGCGCCGGCTTCCGCCTGGCCGCACTCGACCTGGAGTTGCGCGGCGCCGGCAACCTGCTGGGCGCCGAACAGCACGGCCACCTGAACGCCATCGGCATCGACCTCTACCTGAAAATGCTCGAGCAGACGGTGGAGGAGCTGAAAGGCGCCCCGCCCAAACTCGAAGTCCGCGCCACACTCAATCTGGGCCTGGACATCAAGATCCCGGAAAGCTATATCGCCGACGAAAGCCAGCGCCTGCGGATGTACAAGCGCATCTCCAGCCTCGCCAC
>Ga0209777_10005183_pt1 | contig 15147 bp, 11 predicted proteins | sample FrelakmetHBP12HB_FD_187147 | JGI IMG/M metagenome (GOLD analysis project Ga0209777, IMG submission 187147) | Freshwater lake sediment microbial communities from the University of Notre Dame, USA, for methane emissions studies -HBP12 HB (SPAdes)... | ecosystem: Environmental > Aquatic >... | reverse complement strand
CCTGGCCCCAGGTCGCGGTGAGCCTGCGCGGCCTCGACGACGAGGTCAGCCTCGTGGCGCTCCACTTCCTCGACAGCGGCACGGCGCGCGTCCCGGGGCTGGGGCCGGCCGGCGCCGCCGCGCGAGGGCGCGCCGGCCCGCTGTTGTTCGTCAACGGGTACCAGTCGTGGAGCACATGCCGCGTCGTGACGGCCGGGGCGGGGCCGGAGGAGGTGACGGGGCACTGGCAGCTGGCGACGCTCGGCGGCCGCTCCGGTGCGCCGGCGCACCGACGCGCCGGCCGGCGCGGGGCGCCGCCGGCCCCCGCAGGGCTCGGCTTCGCCTTCGGCACGGAGGACGGCGGCGCGGGGCGCTTCGTCATCGGCAAGGCCGGCGTGCGCGCCCTCTCGCATTTCGGGCGCCGGCTCCTCGGCGCCTCGTACCCCCCCGCGCTCGCCACCCTGACCATCCTCCCCACCGACACGCCGCTCGACGCCCTCGGCGCCCTCGCGGCGCGCGCGCGCGAGGCCCCGCTCCCCGACGCGGTGCCGGCCGGCTGGTGCTCGTGGTACGAGCTGTACGGCGGTGTCACCGAGGCGGACGTGCTGGCGAACCTCGCCTTCGCCCGCGCCACGTTCGATCCGCGGAGCTTCCGCGTCATCCAGGTGGACGACGGCTTCCAGCGGGCCACCGGGGACTGGGACGCCAACGACAAGTTCCCGCACGGGCACCGCTGGCTGACGGACGCCATCCACGCGGCGGGCTTCCAGGCGGGCCTGTGGCTCGCCCCGTTCGCCGTGTCGGACCGCTCGGGTGTCCCCGTCGCGCGCCCGCACTGGCTGCTGCGGGACGACGCCGGAGGTCCCCTGGTCCTCGCGACGCGGGACGACTGGGGCGGGCGGATCTACGCCCTCGACGCCGCGCAGCGCGAGGTGCAGGACCACCTGCGGGACCTGATGCGCCACGCGACGGCGGAGTGGGGCTACGACTACCTCAAGCTCGACTTCCTCCATTATGGAGCGGAGGGGGCGAACGCGGCACGCTGGCAGAGCGGCGCAGAGGCGTACCGCGCCGGACTCCGCGCGATGCGCGAGGGAGCGGGCCGCGCCTTCCTGCTCGGCTGCGGCGCGCCGCTCCAGCACGCTGTCGGGGTGTTCGACGGCATGCGGATCGGCGAGGACGTGGACGCGACGTGGGAGGGCGTCCAGCCGGCGGCGGCGGCGGCGCTGCGGCGGTCCCACCTGCACCGGAGGGCCTGGCACGACGATCCGGACGCCCTGGTCGTGCGCGAGCCGCTGACGCTCGACGAGGCGCGCGTCTGGGCGTCGGTGGTGGCGCTGAGCGGCCAGATGACCCTGGCGTCGGACCGGTTGGAGCGGCTGAGCCCCGAGCGCTTGGAGCTGCTGAAGCGCACCATGCCGGTGGCGCCGGTCGCCGCCCACGCCTGCGACCTCGCGACCCCCGAGCGGGTCACGGCGCCAGCGTTGTGGGCGGGCACCGCGCGCGTGGCCGACCTCCCCGCGCGCTGGCGGTTCCGCCCGGGGGACGACGCAGCGTGGAGCGACCCCGGACTCGACGACGGCGAGTGGGAGCAGATCGCCGCCGGGACGCCGTGGGAGGAGGCGGGGCACCCGGGGCTCGACGGGTTCGCGTGGTACCGGGCGCGCTTCACCGCGCCCCGGCGCGCCTCCGCCGGCTCCCTCGCCCTCGAGATCGGCCGCATCGACGACGCCGACGAGACGTACCTCAACGGGCGCCGGATCGGCGCCTCGGGCGCGATGCCGCCGGCGTACGCGACCGACTGGCAGGGCTACCGCCGGTACGCCGTCCCGGGGGACGCGATCCGCTGGGGACGCGAGAACGTCGTGGCCGTCCGCGTCTACGACGGGGGCGGCCCCGGCGGCCTCTACAGCTTCCGGCGCGACCGGCCGCCGGCGTGGCTCCTCGCCCCGGTGCGCGCCGACTGGTGGATGCTTGGCGCCGTGAACTGGGACGACGAGCCGCGGCGGATGGCGCTCGATCTCGCGGCGCTCGGCCTCGAGGGGCCCCTCGTGGCGTACGACGTGTGGCAGGACGCGCGGGTGGGGGACGTGGATGGGCGGTGGGCGGGGCGCGTCGCGCCGCACAGCGCCACCGTGCTCTCGCTCCGCCGCCGCCCGCGCGCGCCCTGCGTCATCGGCGCGACGCGCCACATCGTGCAGGGAGCTGTGGACCTGGCCGACGAGCGGTGGGATGCGAAGCGGATGGTGCTGAGCGGCCGCGCCGTGCGGCTCGACGAGCGCCCCTACGCCGTGACGCTCGCCCTCCCGGCGGGGCTCGCGGCGCGGAGTTGCCGAGGGGACGCGGACTGCCGGCTGGAGACCGGCACACCGACGCACGAACAGCGGCGCACGAACAGCGGCGCACCGGCGCACGAAGAGCGGCGCACCGCCAGCGGCCCGCCGGCCGTGCGCCTCGTCTTCCCCGCCCCGGCCGGGCGGGACCTCAGCTGGGAGGTGGCGTTCGAGAGGACCGGCCGCCGATAGGCGCCGTGAAGCGCATGCTCACCTGGGCGTGCCACTCCGAGGCCTTGGGCCCGAACCACGCCGGACCGGCCAGGAGGAAGAGGGTCTGGTCCATGGGCCCGCGGCCGCCGATGGACACGCCGAGCAGCAGCGACCCGATGAGCGACGTGCTCCCCTGGCCCATCGGCGAGTTCGCGTTCAGCGACGCCACCCCCTCCGGCACGGCCTCGATCCGCACGAACGTGGGATTCCGATCGGAACCCACCATCCACAGCGTCGCGAGCGGCACGCGCACGTTCGCCACCAGCGACGCGAAGAACCCCTGCGTGCTGCCGATGAGCACCGCCTGGTTCTGGATGAAGCTCCCCAGCCGCAGGCCGATGCCCACGGTGCTGAACGGCAGGCCCTTCGTCCGGAAGAGGAGCTGGCCCTCCACCCCCGACGGCTGCCACGTCCCCCCCGCGAAGGTCGTGACCCCGAACTGGTAGCCCATCGTCGCGGTGGAGGGGACCGTGTCCTGCGCCTCGTCGTCGTAGCCGCGGCGCGGCCCCCGTCCGCCGGGCCCGCGCTGGGCGACGAGCGTGGCCGGGACGACGAGGAGGAGCGCGAGGAGGGCGAAGCGTCTCATTTGAGCCCCGTCAGCTGGATGCCGCGCACGAAGTAGCGCTGCGCGAGGAAGAAGATCCCCAGGATCGGCGCGATCGCCGTGACGGCGGCGGCCATCTGGTAGGGCCAGTTCGCGTAGTAGAACGAATGGAAGGACGAGATCCCGACTTCCACGGTCCGCATCTCCATCGAGCGGGTGGCGATGAGGGGCCACTGGAAGTTCTTCCACGCATCCACGAAGGCGAAGAGCGCGAGGGTGGCGAGCGCCGGCTTCGAGAGGGGAAGCACGACGCGCCAGAAGATCGTCCAGTCGCCGGCCCCGTCCAAGCGCGCCGCGTCCTCCAGCTCCTGCGGGATCGAGAGGAAGAACTGCCGCAGAAGGAATATCCCCCAGACGCTCACAAGTTCCGTGGAGATGAGGCCGGGGTAGGTGTCCACCCAGCCGGCGGCGTTGATGATAAGGAAGCGGGGGATGAGCAGGAGGATGCCCGGGACCATCAGCACGCCGAGGCAGAGGACGAAGAGGCGGTCGCGGCCGGGGAACCGGAGCCGGGCGAAGGCGTAGGCCGCGAGGGCGCTGGTGGTGACCTGCCCCACCACGACGGCGAGGGAGAAGGCGAGCGAGTTCAGGTAGAAACGGCCGAACGGCAGCGCGCGCCAGGCCTCGAGGTAGTTGGCTGGGCGCGCGGGCCGCGGGAAGAGGGGCGGCGGATAGGCGAAGACGGCGAACTCGTCCATCAGCGAGGTGGCGACCATCCACAGGAAGGGCAGCACCATCACAAAGATGAGGAGGGCGATGCCGGTCCAGTAGAGGACCTGGCCGGCGCGGCGGGAGGCGCTATCTCGCATGGCGGCGAAGATAGGCACGGCCGGCGCAGGCGTCGAGCCAGCGCCCACGGCGCCTAGCCGGCTCTCCGGCGCGCGATGGCCTCGACGACGTCGAGAACCCGGCTCCGACGCCAGGCCGCTACGGCAGCGGCAGGCTGTCCAACGCGTACTTGACGACGAGCTGAACCCGCAGATGCAGTCCGGCCGCCAGCGCCGCCCGCAGCACAGAGTCAGATGTCGCCGTGTTGATCCAGCCGAGTGCGAGCGCCGCGCTCTTCCGGTAGGCGACGTCATAGGATGTGCTGTAGAACGCCACGAACGAGTCCCGCGGCGCCAGCCCGACCGAGTCGCGAACCCACATCCTCCGGAGTCGCGCAGCGAGCGCGTCCCGCTGCCCCTGGTGGAGCCCGTTAAGGAGCACATCGGCCAATGCGCGGACCGTCGCCCCGGGTTTCCGATGGGCGAGGGCGCGAACGGAATCCAGCTCGCCCCGATCGCATTCGATGCAACCCAGGTACCGGGACACCGCGGCGCGCTCGCGGGGCCGCAGCCAGCGCGACTGCGCCGCCCACACCGCGACCGCGACGGCGACGCATAGCGCCAAGATCAAGAACGGTTTCATGTCACGGCCCCCCGCGCAGCGCCAGCGGCGGACAGTGCTTCGCCCCCTCGGCGTCGCAGCGGCGCGTCATGGCTGGGAACGGCGCGACGCTGACCGCTGACACAGTCGGTGGCAGGTTCCACCACGAAAGCGAACCGACGTTCATCCGGTAAGCCTGCCCCAACGTGATGTCCTCCTCGGCTCCCACGAGGTCCGGCGGCAAGCTGCCCCACATGATGTTGGGAGGGTGCGGAGGACACTCGAACCCTCCGGCGTACTCCGTGTGCCCGTGATTCGGCTCCTGGAGGCCGAGAGCGTGGCCCAGCTCGTGGGCCAGCGTGCGATTGAAATCGGCTGAGTACACGAACAGCGCCGACGGTTCGTAGACGAGGTTCTCCCCCTTCGCGGTGCACGAGACACCCCTGTTCGCGACATGTTCCCACTGGTAAAGGTAGGCGTTCACAACGCCACTCGTATACAGGTACCCCTCCGTCCTCCACGCCGGGACGCTCGGACACCCGCTCCGGTACCTCTCCTCCAGGGTCGAGGTCGGCTGCACGGTCTTGACCACCGTGTTGAGCACGATGCCGACGCCGGACCGCGAGAACAAGTCGTTCGCGTACGCCACCTGATCGACCACCCACTGGGGAGTCTCGGTCTCCTTGGTGAGCACCCAGAGGACCACGTTCAGCGTCCGCGGCGGCGGGAAGGGCACATGCAGAGCGCCATTCACCACACTGACCTCATCCGCGGAACTGAGCGGCCAGCCCGCCGCGACGACCCCGGCGCCGGGAGCGAAGGCGGCGATCTCGGCGAGACACCCGTTTCTCTCAGGCTCGAATCCCTCCACATACGCCTTGCCCTGCCCGTCCAGCTGTAACACGTCGTCCGCCCTGCATTCGTTACCGTGCCAACCGCTCACGACCACCACGGGACCGATCCCCTGGGCGGTCTCGCCTGCCCGCTTGCAGGAATGGCAATTGCAGCCCGTGGTCGCCGCCGCTGCCGCCAGCGCCACGACGCAGCGCACGCGGCGAAGACCGCCGCGCCGGGCGACGGGCGATCGGTGTCCCCGGAGCATCCCGGGGGGGCGCCCGGTGTCCGGGCGCCCCACACCACAACCGTCACTCACGGGAAGTTAGGCGGCTGCGACGGCACCGTGGCCCCACTCCCCAGAGGACTTGCCGCAATCACCTTGTTCCAGTCCACCGGCCAGAAGATCTTCGTGGTGACCTCCTTGTTCCACGCCACCAGCTTCCCGGCGTACCGCTCGAGAAGCCACACTCTCCACAGCAGGTATCCCGCCAGAATCAGCAGAAGCACCAGCACGAGGATCAGCAGCCACTCCGGCATAATACCCCCCGGTTCAAGAGGAACAGCGGCGGCGCACGCCGTGGCGCCGCGTAACACTACCGACCTTCCCGCGCGACCCCTGCCACGACGCCGGCGACAGCGCCGCTCACCGGCCCGCGAGCAAGGACAGACGCGCGCGATAGCCGCGCGTCTCGCGCTCCCGCCCAAGCGACTCCGCCGCCCGGGCGCGAAGGGCCAGACTCTCGCGCAGGAACGCCAAGTTCGCCGGCACGGCGCGGTCGAACTCCGCCGCCCGGCGCAGCGCCTCTTCGGCGTCCCCCCGTGCCATCAGCAGCCGGACCAGCTGCATCCGCTCGGCGGCACGCGGCTCGACGAATCCCCAGCTCAGCGATGGGACGTCGGCGACGACGCGGAGGGACCTCAAGAGGCGCATCGCGGCCCCGCTGTCACCCTTGAGCAGGGCGAGCTGGGCAGCCATCGCGTCAGCCCACGCATGCCACGCCGCAGACGTGTCCGACCGTGCCCGCGAGAGGAGCAGGATGCTGTCCATCCGCGCCCGGTCGCCGCGGTGGACGTACCAGGCGCTGAACACCGATAGTCTTCCCTGTTGCATCGAGTCGAGGCTCACGGCGTACGGATTCAGGACCGCCTCCGCCTTCTCCGCCGGCAACAGGCCGAGGATGGCGCCCCAGATCATGATCGGCGCGGCCCAGAGCGGGCCGTGCTCGACCAGCGAGTCCGCGAACTGGACCACCCGCGCCGTGTCGCCCCGGGCGACGTACAGGAAGAAGAGGCCCTTGATCGCCGACCAGCGGTCGGGATCCCCGACGCTGTCGCCGTGCGCCACGGCCTCGTAGGCGGCCAGCGCGCACGCCGGCTGCCGCATCCCTGCGGCGAACAACCGGGCGGCATCCAGCGCTTCATCGGCGCGACCGCCACGGACCGCGGCCCGCCAGTCCGCCGCCCCGGGACCACGCTCGAGACACAGCGCCATCCGGCTCAGTTGGTCACGCTGGCCAGGGTCCTCGCTCGCACGCGCGTACGCCGCCGCCAAGCCCCGGCCGGCCGCAAGGTCGCCTCGGCCCAGACGGATCTCCGCCAGATGGAACAGCGGCGGCGCGAAGGTGGAGTCGAGGCTCACGGCCTTCGCGAACGCGACCTCCGCGAGCGAGTCGAGGCCCATTCCCGACGGCACGAGATGGAAGTACGCCTCGCCCACCGCATACCACCCCTCGCTCCAGCCGGGGTCCGCGTCACGCGCGCTCTGGAACCACGCCAGGGCCGAGTCACCGTCGCCCTGGAAGAAGAACCGCAGCCCCCGCGCCATCCGCGCGTTCCGCGCGGGCATCTCCTGTTCGTGCCGTAGCGCCAGTCGGACGAGGCTGTCCGCCTCGGGGTACGCGTTGATCCACGCCGCCGTCACCGCGCCCTTCAGCGCCGCGACGATGAGACCCGAGTCCTCGGCCAGCGCCCGCCGGTAGGAGCGCATCGCCTCCTGGTAGCGGGCGTGGCGGTAGGCGACCTCCCCCTGCAGCCAGCTCGCCACGGCGCCCGGATTGCGGCCCGACAGCCAGGCCTCCTCGACGTGCGTGCTCCTCCCGACCAGCCGCGGCAACAACTCGTTGATCGCCCGCAGCCCGAGCAAAGCGGCGCCCGCCCGCCCGCCCGCGACCTCGCGCGCGAGGAAGGAGTCGGCCTTGGCGTCGTAGAGCTCGAGCGCGACGGCCTGCGAGTCGCCAACCTGCGTGACCACGCCGGTGACGAAGTAGCGCGCACCCCGACCCAGCGTGAGCCGGCGCATGGCGTCAGCCGGCACCCGTCCCGGGTCCTCGCGCTGGGCGGGGGTCAGGTCCGCCCAGGAGTCCAGCCAGCGCAGCGGCTCCGTGTGAATCAACGCGTTCGCGATGCCCTGGAGGACGAGCTCCGCGTCCCCACGCGTCGCGCCGCCCTGCGTCCGCAGGGGGAACCCCATCACTTTGTTCGGATCGAGCCGTACCGCCGGCGCCCACGGCTTCCAGATGGCCAGCGTGGCCCCCACGACCAGCACCGCGCCCACCGCCGCCCACCACCTCCGCCGCCCGCGGCGCGGCGCCGGGTACTCCCCCGGTTCCGGCGACACCGCGGCGCGCTCCAGCGCACCCACGAACTCGCTGACCGTCTGCCACCGGTCCGCCGGCGCCTTCGCCAGCGCCTTGTCGACCACGCGCTGCACGCCCACGCCCACCCCGGGGCGCACCACCTCCAGCGAAGGTGGCGACTCGAGCCGCGCCCGCGCCATCACCGCCTGCGCCGTCGCCCCCGTGAACGGCGGGTCCCCCGCCAACATCTCGTAGACCACGCACCCCAGGGCGTACACGTCCGCGCGCTGGTCCACCGGGTCCCGCGCCGCGGCCTGCTCCGGACTCATGTACGCCGGCGTCCCCACCGCGAGGCCGCTCGACGTGATCTGCTCCCCCCCCGCCGCCGTCACCGCGCGCGCGATGCCGAAGTCGGTCACCAGCGCCCGCCCGCCGCTCAGCAGGATGTTCGCCGGCTTGACGTCGCGGTGCACCACCCCGCGCCCGTGCGCGTGCGAGAGCGCCTCCCCCACGTCGCGCGCGATCCGCAGCGCGTCGTCGAGGGGCAGCTGCCGCTCGCGATCGATCCGGTCGCGCAGCGACTCCCCCTCCACGTACGGCATCACGTAGTACACGAAGTCGTCCGTCGCCCCCGAGTCGAACAGCGGGACGATCCCGGGATGGCTGAGGCTCGCTTCGATCTCGATCTCGCGCAGGAACCGCGTGCGGCCGACGACGCTGGCCAGCTCCGGCAGGAGGACTTTCAGCGCGACCTTGCGGTGGTGGCGGCGGTCGTCGGCGAGGTAGACGGTCGCCATCCCGCCGCGCCCGAGCTCGCGCTCGATGACGTAGTGGGCAGGCAGGGCACTCTGCAGCCGTCCGACCTCGTCGGCCACGCGGCGGCGCTCGAATGTGGGGGATGCGCGGCAACTAATAGCGTCCGCGCCGCGCCAAGACTAGAGGGGATTCGTCAGCGGTCCGTCAGCGACGTCTCGAGAATAGCGAGTGGACTTGTCGTATATGCCCAGCTAGACGTAGTCGATCCGCTTGCCGAGCAGCCGGAACTGCACGGCGGTGACCGCGAGGAGGACGCCGAAGAGGACGAGCGCCATCGCGCTGGCGGAGCCGAACCGCAGGAACTCCCACGCCGTCTGGTAGATGCGGTACACGATGACGTCGGTGCTGTGGAGGGGCCCGCCCTCCGTCATCATATAGACGAGGGTGAAGACCTGGAAGCCGGAGATGATTCCCGTCACGAGGACGAAGAGCACCACGGGCCGCAGCAGCGGGAGCGTCACGTGGCGGAAGCGCTGCCACGGGGTGGCGCCGTCCACCACGGCGGCGTCGTGGTACGACTGCGGGATCCCCTGGAGCCCGGCGAGGAAGACCACCATCTGGTAGCCGACCTGCGTCCACACCGTCACGAGGATGATGGCGAGGAGGGCGAGGTGCGGGCTGCCGAGCCAGTCGAGCGCGGGGAGGCCAAGCAGGCCCAAGAGGTAGTTCACCAGGCCGAAGTCGGGGTTGAACATCCACTGCCACACGAGGGCGATGGCCACCGCCGACGTGACGAACGGGAGGAAGACGACGGTGCGCAGGAGGCGCTCGCCGCCGCGCCGCCGGTTGAGGAGGAGCGCGAGGCCGAGGGCCGCCGCCATCGTGATGGGGACGTACGTGGTGTAGAGCGCGGTGTTCCGGAGCGTGGTCCAGAAGAGGGGGTCGTGCGCCAGCTCGCGGAAGTTCGCCAGGCCCACGAACGGCCTGGCCTTTTCGAGGAGGCCCCACTCGTGGAACGCGAGGTAGACGGTGAAGGCGAGGGGCGCGAACGAGAAGACGGCGAGGTGGAGGACGGGCACGCCGAGGAATCCCCACGCCGTCAGCGTCTCGCGGCGGCGCCGCTCCGGCGTGCGTCCCGCCCAGCGCCACAGCCAGGCGGCGAGGAGGGCGAGGAGCGCCACGGGGAGCACGCTCGCCGGCCGCAGCAGCGGCGCACGCACCTCCAGACCGCTCGCCGGCGTGGCCAGCACCGCGCCCACGACGTCCCAGTCGTCGGCGTCCTTGAGGGGCGCCACCGCGCCGCCGAGCCAGGGGCGCGGGGCCTCGTCGCGGCGGAGGGAGTCGAGCAGGAACGGAGGCGCCGGCGCACCGATGCACGGACGCACGGAAGTCGGCGCACCTTGGGGCGGCGCACCGTGTACCGACGCACCGCCGCACAGCACCGTGACGTCGTAGCCGCGCAGCCGCTCGAAGTGCACCAGCGCGGAGTCGAGGTCGGTCCCGCGGGCGAGCGCCTCGCGCACCGTGTCGGCGACCTCGACCGCCGTGGCCTCGCGCTGCCCTTCGAGCGAGCGGAGGTCGCGCCAGCGCTGGACGCCGAGCACCACGGCGGCGAGGGCCACCGCCGCGGCCACCCCGCCCCACTGGACACGCCGGGCGCTCACATCACCGCCCCGCGCCTCGCGCCGCCGTGCCGGGCGCGGGCACGAGGGCGCGGTCGATCTGCGCCGCGACGTCGTGCAGCACCGCCGCGACATCCTCGCGGTTCATCACGATGCGGTCCATGATGTCGGGGAGGATGGCCTCCACCTCGCGCCACTTCTCGATGCGCGCACCCCACGGCATCCGGCCAGTGCGCACCGCGCGCCGGAACACCCCCTCGAGGCCGGTGGTGTCGGCGCGCACCACCTGGTCGGCGACGCGGGAGAGGGCCGGGATCTCGAGCCCCCCGGCCGCGCGCGTCACCTGCGCGAGCGAGTCCACCATGTACGCCGCCAGCTCGACGGAGAGCCGCTTGTGGCGCGCGTTCCGGGCCACCGCGAACCCCGACGCGTACAGGACCGTGGCGGGCGCGCCCCCCTCGCGATACGGGAGCTGGGTGAGGCCGATGCGCACGCGGCCCCGCTCCAGCAGCGGACGCACCTGCGGCATGTAGAAGTGGCCGAAGGGGATCATCGCCAGCCGGCCCGCATAGAAGTTCCGCATATGGTCGCCGACCGAGCGCCGCAGGCCGAAGTAGCGGGGCACCACCGAGTCCCGCGTCGCCAGCCCCGTCAGCGCGCGGAACGCCCACTCGCTCGCCGGCGAGTCGAGGCAGCCGCTGGCGCGCGTCCCGTCGGGACAGAGGACGTCGCCCCCCAGCGCCCACAGCGACCCGATCCACATGAACGGCCGGCGGTCGAGCCAGAAGCCGTAGACGTCGCTCTTCCCGTCGCCGTCCACGTCCCGCGTCAGCGCCTTGGCGGTGGCGCGGAACCGCTCCCACGTCCACTGCTCCGGCGGGTACGGTACGCCGAAGCGGTCGAAGACGTCCTTGTTGTAGGCGATGACCATCGGGCTGTAGCCCTTGGGGAGGGCGTACACCGATGCGCCGCGCCGGAAGATGGCCAGCACCTCGGGGTCGAAGCCGTCGAGGGGCGCGCCGGCCCGCGCCGCGTAGGGGCCGAGGTCGAGGAGCGTCCCCGAGCGCACGAACGCCGGGATGTCGATGTTGTCGAGGAGGAACACGTCGGGGGGCGCGCCCGCCGCGATGGACGTCAGGATCTGGTCGCGGTACTCCGCCTGGTTGGGCACCGACTCGAACGAGACCCGCACCCCGGGGCGCCGCGCCGAGAAGCCGTCGATGTACTGCCGCTCGAGGCGCACCTCCGTCCAGTCGGCCCAGTTGGCGACGGTGAGGGTGGTGCCTGTGCCGGCACCGCGGCATGAGGTGAGCGCCATCGCCAGGGAGGCCAATGCGGCGCGGCCTCGCGCTCGCGCCCCGTGTCCGCGGACCGGGCTGCGCCCCGGACGTGCTCGCCTCGGCCCACGGGAGCGGGGACGCTCGCCGGCCGCGCCTCCCGATCCGCCCGCTGGCGTTCGGCTCATGCGCCGAGCCGCCGGCCGTCGGTGCCGAAGGCGTGCAGCTTCTCGGGCGGCACCGTGAGGCCGACGCGCTCGTCCGCCAGCGGTACCGCGCCGTCGCGCACACGCACCACCGCCATCTCGCCGGCGTCGAGCCGCACGTGCACCAGCGCCTCCGACCCCAGCAGCTCGACCAGCGCCACGGTCCCCGCGAAATCGCCCGCGTCGGCCGCGACCAGCCGCGCATCCTCCGGCCGGAACCCGATGCTGTGCACCTCCGCCCGCCCGTGCCCCTCTCCCTCCGCACCTCTTGGCGTCTTGGCGTCTGCTTCTCTGACTCCTGTCTCGATCACGTTCATCCCCGGCGCCCCGATGAACGTGGCCACGAAGACGTTCGCCGGGCGCGCGTAGATCTCCGCCGGCGTCCCCACCTGCTGGAGGACGCCGCGGTGCAGGATCGCGATCCGCTGGCCCATCGTCATCGCCTCGACCTGGTCGTGCGTGACGTAGATCATCGTCGCGCGCAGCCGCCGGTGCAGCCGCACCAGCTCGGCGCGCATCTGGACCCGCAGCTTGGCGTCGAGGTTCGAAAGCGGCTCGTCGAACAGGAAGACCTTCGGCTGGCGCACGATGGCGCGGCCGAGGGCGACCCGCTGGCGCTCGCCCCCGGAGAGCTGCGCGGGGCGGCGCCCGAGGAGGGGCGTCAGCTCGAGCGCGGCGGCCACCTCCTCCACGCGCCGCCGCGCCTCGGCCTTCGGCGTGCGCCGCATCGCGAGGGGGAAGGCGATGTTCTCCCGCACGCTGAGGTGCGGATAGAGAGCGTAGTTCTGGAACACCATCGCAACGTCGCGGTCCCTGGGTGGCACGTCGTTCACGCGCACGCCGTCGATGGCGATGTCCCCCCCGCTCGGCTCCTCGAGGCCGGCGATGAGGCGCAGGACGGTGGTCTTCCCGCACCCCGACGGGCCGAGGAGCACGAGGAACTCCCCCGGCGTGACGTCGAGCGTCAGGTCGTCGAGGGCGGGCGCGTCGGCACCGAAGCGCTTGGTGAGATGGGCGAGGGCGACGGCGGGCATGGGCCGAACATAGGCCGCGGGGCGCGGGGCGAGCAAGCGGAGCGCAGGCGCCGCGGCCGGCCCCCGGAACACGTCAGGCGGCCGGCTGCGCCGCCCCGGCGATGGTGTCGGCCACCTTCTCGAGCACCGCGTCGCTCTCGTAGTACTCGCTGTGCCGCGGCTTGATCTGCACGAACAGGTCGCGGGCGACGCCGCGGAGGCTCTCGCGGAGGGTGAGGGCGCGCCGGGCGTCGCCACCCAGCTTCTCCGCCTCGGGGACCGGCACCGGCCACCACACCGGCACCGAGGCCGGCCGCGCCGACTGCGCCTCCCGCAGCTCGGCGCTCACGTCCACGCGCTCGACGACCGCCGGCGGGTACTCCCGCCCCCGGTCGAGGTCCGCCATCTCGTGGTCGAAGAAGAGCACCCGCAGCCAGGAGAAGCCGAGCAGGTAGCGCTCGAGCACGATCTCGACGATGCGCAGGACGATGCCCACCACCACCGGCCGCAGGGCGATCCGCTCGAGGACCTTCACCTCCGACCCCCACTTGGCCGAGACCCACTCCGCGTAGAGGCGCTGCGGCGCCATCGAGAGCTCGAGGATGAGGTCGGCCTCGTCCTGGTGGCTCGTGAAGAGCGCGAGGCGCCGGCCGCCGAGCAGCCGCAACAGCTCCGCGTGCGGGGGGCCGTAGACCTCGCCCGGGCGCCGGCGGCTCAGCGCCGTGAGTGGAAAGAGGAGCACACGCCACACGACGTCCACCAGCCAGGCGAGCGCGAGGAAGGTCCAGCCGTAGGCGAGGACCAGCGCGGCCGCCAGGAGCACCAGCCACCCCATCCCCGTTCCCGTCTTCGACGTGCACAGGTGGAGGAGGGAGCACATCCAGTCGAACACGCCAGGCACGAGGAAGGTCCCCGTGACGAAGACGGCAAGGGAGACGACGACGAAGAGGAGCAGCAGCGCCAGGGCGAGCCGCACGATGCGCAGCGTGGGGCGGAAGGTCAGGAGCGGCGTCCCGAGGAGCACGATCCGGCCGGGGCGCACGAACGGCGAGAGCCGCGGTAACGCCTCGAGGACGACGTTCCCGCCGTGCGAATGCCCGATCAGGTTGACGACGAGGGGCGCGTCTTCGGAAGCGCCAATCGTCTCTGCCAGCGCGTTGAGGTGGATGGCGAGGGTGCGGCCGCCGGTCACGCGGTCGTCGTGGCGGTTGTGCCCCGACCAGCCGAAAGCGTCGTAGCTCCAGCCGGCGTCGAGCGCGGGCTTCCAGACCGAGCCCGCCAGGCCGCGCCGGGCGAGCGCCGCCTCCAGCCGGTCGGCGAAGGTCGCCTCCCCGTCCCCGCCGAGCCGCCACCAGCGGAGCCGCGCCGCGAAGGAGCCGTGGACGATGGCCGTCAGCACGCGCCGTGGCGGCGGCGGGGCCTGCGGAGGGACGGCGGGATGGCTCACGCGCTAGCGGCGCGCCGGCGCGGGAGCGATCGGCTGGCCGGGGACCTCGTTCTGGAACGCGAGGCTGGCGATGCGCCAGCGGCCGCCGAGCTTCATCAGGTGGATGGCGTCGATGCCGAAGTGCGTGACGACCGAGTCCTTCGTCATCCCGATGCGGGAACGGTAGGTCACCCAGGCGTCGGCGAGAGGGCCGTACGTCACGATGCTGGCGTGGAGCGGCTCGTCGGAGAAGCTCACGCCGTGAGCTTGGCCGGCGCGCGCGACGAAGTCCTCGATCAAGACCGTGCGCGAGTGGGGTGCCGAGTCGCCGGGCGCCCGGCGGAGATCGGTGATGGTGCCGTGCGGCAGGAAGTAGGTGCCAAGGAGCTTCCAGTCGCGCGCGGTGAGGGCCGCATAATAGCCGCGGAGCGCGGCGTACACCTCGGCACTGGTGGTGGAGTCGGGTTCGACCGCATAGCCGCCGCCGGGGCGGCCGGAGGCGGCGCGCTCGAGGCGGCAGGAGGAGAGGGCAAGGGCCAGCGCGAGCGCGACGAGAGGGCGGGTCACGGAGAGAGAATGTGCGCGTTGGAGGACAAAGGCGAAAGAGAGCGAGGAGGTGATAGAGGTGAGTGACATGAGAGGTGAGGCGTCACGGGTCAGAGGGGACGCGGCGGCCAGCGAGCGAGGCGGGTCCGCCGCACGAGGTCGGGCGCCGTGCGTGCCGTCCGACCGACCGAGCGCGCCGGATCCGCTTCGCGAACATCACGGCCGCCTTGCAGCCCCTCTCACGGGAATCAGCGCCCCGCCCTATCCAGGCTCCGGTACTGCACCGCCTCGCTCACGTGCGCCGGCTCGATGCGCGGGGCGGCGGCGAGATCGGCGATGGTGCGCGCCACGCGCAGGATGCGGTGGTAGGCCCGCGCCGACAGGGCGAGGC
>Ga0209777_10005182_pt1 | contig 15148 bp, 12 predicted proteins | sample FrelakmetHBP12HB_FD_187147 | JGI IMG/M metagenome (GOLD analysis project Ga0209777, IMG submission 187147) | Freshwater lake sediment microbial communities from the University of Notre Dame, USA, for methane emissions studies -HBP12 HB (SPAdes)... | ecosystem: Environmental > Aquatic >... | reverse complement strand
CCCAATTTTTACTGTACCTTGCAATTTATGTCAAGGAAATTTACCCTATTATCAAATTCTTTGGCAGAAGCAAGACCGGTATAAAGGAAGTGTTGACAGGGCAGGAGGGTTTTTATATTATCTGTACGGATAAAAAGAGGGCTTTTCATGGAAAGGTTCCGGGATAAGGTTAATAAGAATAGCTTTTAGGCGAACATTACGACCTCTATCAGACTTGCGTGCTGATGGGGGTTTTTTTATTGTTCAACCTTTCAGACAGGCGAGTCATAGTTCAGCTTTTGTCTGATTCAGAATCATTGCAAGGTTGAAAGCTTCTATCTATTCAACAGTTGAAGTTCCATTTTGGAACATCAAGCTGGGGTGGCAATCTCCCAAAATAACTGCGGTAAGCTAATTTATTTTGATTGGTTGTGACCGAATATGACAAAGACAGGGTTTAAACTATTTTTGTTGATACCCATCTTTTACCTATCATTTTGGAATTAAAAGCAGGCCAATATAGTTTAACCCTGACAAATTAAATATTATAGCTATCTAATCTTCATGTCAAAATTACATTAAAAGCAGGATTTCACATGAAATATATTGCACGAATTAATGAATCTGGGAAAAAGCAGACCCTTGCAAATCATCTGGCCGGAGTCAGCACAAAGATTCTCGGTTTATCTGACAACGATGTCTACAGCGAGATTGCTGGAATGCTTCATGATATCGGTAAGTACTCGGTTGCTTTTCAGAAACATGTTCGATCCAATTCTGTAGAGAATAAACCAGACCATTCATCTGCTGGTGCACAATGGCTTTTAAGTCTACTCTGTAATCGAGCAGAACAAACAGGGGACAAAGAAATCCAGAGGATAGTCAGGCTAATTGCACGCATGATTTCTCATTGTGTTGTAGGGCATCATTCGGGGCTGCTAGACGGAACTTCTATCGGAGAAGGAACATCCTTAGAATACCGACTGACCAAAACAGTAGAGCCATATCTGAATAACGTCGAGTCAATGATTTATGAAAAAATAGGTTCCTTGGTAAACTTGCTTTTGTCTGAAAAAAACCTCGATTATATCTGTCGCTGGATTGATTCTGACGGCAATATATCCGGTCGAGATGCTTATTCTTTGCAATTTGCAGTAAGAATACTTTTCAGCGCTCTTGTTGATGCAGACCGACTTGATTCAGAACAGGCAGGGAATCCTGATCAGTGGAAGACACGTATGTCGATAAAGAAAGATACGTTCCCTGTTTTACTGAAAAAGATAGAGGATCATCTGAAAGCACTTCCATCGAATGGGACTATCAATAAAGTACGCAAGGAAGTTTCAGAGCAGTGCAAATATGCAGCATCGAATGAACCGGGCTTTTTTGATTTGACCGTTCCAACAGGAGGGGGCAAAACATTTGCCAGCCTGCGGTTCGCCCTGCAACATGCAATCAATTATGGGATGCGCAGGGTTATATATGTAATGCCTTACACGACCATCATTGATCAAAATGCAGATGAGTTCCGCAAAGTATTGGATCCGGACAACAGGACTACCAACGTGCTTGAACGCCACAGCAATATGGAGCCAGAAAAGGAAACACCGGAGAGTGAATTACTCGCTGACAATTGGGAGAGTCCGATTATTGTAACCACTAGCGTACAGTTCTTTGAGTCGTTTTATGCGGCCAAACCAAGCCGATGCCGACGTCTGCACGCGATCAGGCGTACAGTCATCATTCTTGATGAGGCACAGACAGTTCCTGTGCGTTATCTGAAGGCGGTAACATGGGCATTGGAGGAACTTGTTAATAATTACAACTGCTCTGTTGTCTTCTGCACGGCAACGCAACCGCTGCTTGATTCAAAGCGTCTTGATGCAGATGCACTGGATAACCATAGGATTGGTGTTGCGAATATCCGTCCCATAGTCACGGACCCTCAGAAACATTTTCTCGCGCTGAGCCGTGTCCGGGTTCGACCAGTTGATTCCGAGGAACCACTCTGTCTTTCTGACATTGTAGCTTTGGTAATGGAGAAGGTACGCGAGAAGAAAAGCATACTATGCATTCTTAATACAAAGAGCAACGCTAAGGCAATCTTCAGAGAATTGAAGAAGGATGAAAGCGTGACGGACAGAGTTTGGCACCTATCAACCGGCATGTGTCCTTGCCATCGCAAGGATGTTATCGAGATTGTTAAACTACTGACATCGTATTCTCGCAAGACAGGAACCAAAGCCCCGGTTGTTATCAGCACACAGCTTGTTGAAGCTGGCGTGAACCTCGATTTTGATGTTGTGTTTCGGGCCATGGCAGGAATTGATTCTATTGCTCAGGCGGCAGGCCGGTGTAATCGGGAAGGCAGGATGTCTCACCCTGGGGAAGTCTATTTTTTCAGGGCGGAAGAGAATCTCCGGAGACTCCGAGACATTACTGAGGCAAAGCGTGCAGGGATCGACACTCTTTCTGCCCTTGATGGCAATGCCGCGCTTACGCTGGCTGAAAAGGACCCCATCGGGCTCAAAGCGGTAGAGGAATACTTCCAGAGACTGTACTGGAGCCGGGCATCCGAGATGGACACAAAAAGTATTGTCGCCCGTCTTACATCGCCGCGAAGTCTTGAGGAAGGCGCCGACATGCCTTTTGCCACAATTGCCGATGAGTTTCGATTCATTGAGAAGGACACCATCTCGATACTGGTGCCGTATGGGGAGGTAGGAAAGTCGCTGGCTGAAAAACTTATCAAAGGCGGGATGTTTGCGTTGAATGAATACAAGACGGCCAGTAGATATTCTGTGCAGATTTTCAGAGACTCATTCCCGCAGTTTGAGCCACTTGTTGTCGAGACAAAAAGCGGCTGGCTCGTGCTGGCAGACAGTAAACATTACAACGAAACGGGCCTTCTTGGGCCGAATGAACTTTCAGTGGAGGATTATATTGTATGAAAAAAGGATCACCACCAGTTGTCTTTAGTATTCGCGCCGAGCGGGCTTTGTTTACGAGGCAAGACCTTCGGATAGAGCGTTTCACTTATCCAGTGCCAACGTTTGGTGCTCTTGCGGGTGTTTTAAGATCGATATATGCGAAGCCTGCTTTCTACTGGGTACCAACGAAGGTTCTTATCTTGAAGCCCATTCGATACCAGAACATACAGGTAAATGAGGTAAAAGATGCGATCATCACGCAGCGTCCATTCGTTGCTCCCGATCGGCGAGTTCAGAAAATGCAGACATATCTTTATAACGTTCATTATGTAGTTGAGGCGCACTTTGAATGGTCGGGCAAGGAACCTGAAGATGAGAACCTTGGCAAACACCTTGATGTTTTTCGTCGATCATTAGAAGCTGGAGGTCGTCGTGATGTCTTCTTAGGATTAAGGGAATGTACTGCAATTGTAGAACCGATGGATGCAAAGTTTGATGCGCTTAAGGCACAAGACAGGTTCAATGCTGTTGTGGAAGAGCAACATGAGGCGTGGAAGCGGATGGGGGAAACGGGCCTGACGATGTCAATCGGTCTGATGTTTCATGGATGGGAGTGGGGATCCGCCAAAGACGGAACAGATACACCGACGTTTTTTCATGCAATGGTGCAAAACGGCGTTCTTGAATACCCACATCCGGATGATAATGCCAATCTCATACGCCAAGAATTTGAAAGGAGGGATGCACAGTGATTGCAGAACTTGTCAGGCAATACGACACACTCAAAAGATGCAACGAGGCAGTGCCAGACCCGTATTTCGATGAACTGGGGGTCTGGATAGAGATTGTCTTGAAGTCTGATGGCACTTTCCGCGTGAACTGGCTGGGAAAACCGAAAGACACGTCAAAGGATAAGAAAACAGCCAAGGAAGAAGCTTGTAAAGACGTGGATTGTCCCGTCACGGAGAAATCCGCTTGCCGGTCAAGCGGGAACGACTCTCCACACGGGCTTGTGGACAATGCGACGTGGATTTTTGGTAAGTTCGCAACTGAGAAACAGAAGCAAAAATCGCAAGCGGGGCCGGAAAAAAAAGGTGTTGGTAAACAGAACAAGGAGAAGTGCCCTCCTGATGAAGCTAGACGGCAAGCCTATCTGAGCCAGACAAAAGCTTTCTATGATCGTAACCCCGAGACACTCACAGAGGTTAAAAAGATTCACGATTGGCTCTCCTGTGATGCTAAACGCGATGAGCTATGGATAGCTGTGGAGAAGTTGCTGAAAGACAAGATTGTTGATGGGAGGGGGGTGAAGCTTTTCGAGAAAGATCATCGCAAGTGGCAGGATAGCGCGAAAAAGAAGTATATCCGGTGGGTAGTCGAGCGCATGGGTGAGTCCGGCAAGCCGGTGAATGCACTGGGCAATGTGAAAAAGGAATGGAAAGCCTTTCAGGAGGGTAAGAATGAATGGTGGATCACCAGCTTGGTAGATGGACAACGTAAGCCTGCCCGAATACTCCATCCCAAAATTAAGAAGGGTGCCAGTCTTATTTCATTCAACAATGCGGCGACGTACTGTGGTCATTTGAGCCCTGAGTACAGAGGGAAACCTGGCAAGGAAAAAGAAGAAGCAGATGGCGGCAAAGAAAAGAAACGCCAGAAAAGTCGTCAAGGCGCAAACCATGGTAATGAAAAAGAGGAAACCGATGGCAGTTCTCTTCCTGCCCAGGTCGGATTTGAAGAGGCGGAGAAATACACGAAGGCGCTTGACTGGCTAATCGACAACTCGTCAGTCAGGTTCGGAGATTCAGTTATTTGCACCTGGATTGACCAGGGGCAATCGGATGGCCAGCAGTTGGACCACGGTGCTTATGAGTTTGTTAAACCGCAGAATGAAAAGAGCACTTTTACAAGAGGAAAGGCCAAAGGAGGTAAGGGACAGGTTCTGGCGGATAGCGGCGATTTGCTCAAAGCTTTACAGCGTTTTAGGAATGGTCAAAATGCCTCTTACCGTGACAAACGGTTCTATTTGCTTTCGCTCCTCTTGAGGCTAAAGGGCCGGCATGCAATCCTTGGCTGGTATGGGGGCACAATGGGCCTTCTCGATGATAATGCCAACCAGTTTGTCAGTCGCACAAAGATGTTAATCCCTCCACAATATCTCAACAAAAATGATGAAGCTCGCGAGTTCTGTCCCACATTGATGGATATTCTCTCTGCTGCCGGTATCAAGTCTGAGAAGAAGCCACGACTGGTGTGGGACAGAGAGGTTGTTGAAGTCATCGTGGCCGGTCGCCCGCTTCCTGCTGATCTATGCCGATTGGTAATACAGAAAGCCATTAAGGACAAACACTTAGAAAGGTCGGAAAAGAAACGTTCAGAATACCTGGCACTGCTTGCTATTGCGGCAGGATGTGCAAGGCACTATCTAACAGCAATTACGAGAAAGGAGGGTTATGGAATGGAACTTGACACAAGTATAAGAGATGCCGGCTATCTTGTAGGACGTTTATTCGCTTTGTGCGAGAATATCCAGAAGCGGGGGAGGAACTGGGGGCCAACCCTGTCCGACAAATTGTTCTCCGCGGCTATCAATATGTCCAGACAAACGCTGGCACAGCTTTATAAAAATTGTCTCTGCTATGCTAAGGATATATCCAAGGCAAACAGCGAATGTTTTGAGGAGATATTCAACAAGGTCAAATTGAATGATGGCGATAGCGGGCAAGGGGAAGTAATTCCGGAAAATGGTGTGGATCAGTTTGCTTTCATGTTGGGCTACTGGCACCAGTGTAGCGAACTGAGGCCGAAAGCTAAAAAAGAAAGTGATGGCGATAACAATAACGAACCACAGACAAATGAATGAAGAAAGGAGCATGACCATGAGCACAGATACTTCAAAAAAACCAATTGAGAGCCGTGTTGACTTTGCTCTTGTTTTCAGCGTTGACAACGCCAATCCTAATGGTGATCCCGGCTATGATAATCGACCGAGGATGGACGCTTACACAGGACATGGCTTTGTAACTGATGTATGTCTTAAAAGAAAAATACGAAACCGAGTGGAAATGATAAAAGAACTTTCTGATGGTTATGACATATGGGTTCGCTCGGGGACTTATCTGCGAGAAACCATCGGAGATGCGCTTGATATAATAAGGAAGGAAAAAGAATACGCGAGCCACAAGACTGACAAAGAAAAAGCCCATTATGAGAGGGGCCGCCTGTGTCAACAGTTCTTTGACATCAGAGCTTTCGGCGGTGTCTTGACAAGCGATTCCGAGTCCGAAGGAGAAGAAAGCCAATCAGAGGCCAACGAGAAAAAATCAAAAAGCGGAAAAAATGAAAAGACCAAATCCAAAGTGAGCCAGATTCGCGGACCCGTGAGCGTTCAGTATGCCAAGAGCGTTACTCCTATTATCGTGGAAGACGACGAAATAACACGAGTGTGTCCGACAAAATTCGATCCTAAGAAACCGGACAAACAAACAGAAATGGGGCGCAAAAAACGAGTTCCTTTCGCGGTATATGTTGCCAAAGGATCTGTCAGTGCCAGACTTGCTGAAGGCGACAAGGGCACGGGGTTTTCTGTTGGGGATTTGGATTTATTAAGAAACGCAATGGAAACCTTATTTCTAAATGACGAAAGTACGGCCAGACCCATTGGTTCAATGATTATGCAAAAAGGTATATTCTTCAAACATACATCAAAAGATGGAGACGAGGCAGTACATAAGACCCTAGATCGTCTCAAGGTAGAATTCGTTGGCAAAGAGGTAAACGGCATCAAAATCGAGAAGCCAGAAAAAGCGAGAGATATGGGTTGCTATAAGATTTCGCTCGACAAGGTAGGTCTACCTTCTACAATCACGATAGATAATGAATTCGGTGAGTATACTTCAATAAAATAAAGTGAGTTACCATATGACTGACCACAAAGCACCCCCTTCCCTGATCACACCCCACGGCGGCTACCGTGACCTGCAGTCATATCAGATGTCTGAAATCATCTATGACGCTACGGTGACGTTTTGCAACCGCTTCATAAATATCCGCTCCCGCACGCATGACCAGATGGTGCAGGCGGCGCGTAGCGGCAAGCAGAACATTGCCGAAGGCAGCATGGCCTCCGGCACATCAAAGAAGACCGAGCTGAAGCTCGTGGGTGTGGCGCGTGCGAGTCTTGAAGAGCTGCTGCTTGATTTTCAGGATTATCTTCGGCAGCAGGGCTTGTCGCTGTGGGGCAAGGAGCATCCCAGGGCAAAAGAAGTCAGAAAGCTGTGCTACGCACAGAATAGGTCTTATACGACTTATAAGACGTATGTTGAAGCTTCACCCCCTGAAGTGGCGTGTAACGCCATGGTCTGCCTGATTCACCAGACCAACTACCTGCTCGATCAGCAACTGCGCGTTTTGGAGAAAGATTTTCTGAAAGAAGGCGGCTTTACCGAGAGGCTTTACCACGCAAGAACACAAATGCGAAATAGAAAGCAATGAATTACTCTGAAGACGATCTTATTCAGCTTTCTTCACTGCAGCATTATATATTCTGCCCCCGCCAGTGCGCACTAATACACGTGGAGCAGGTCTGGGCTGAAAACCGTCTCACCGCCGAAGGCAAAATCATGCACGAGCGGGTGCATGAAGAAGGCAGCGAGTCGCGTGGCGATATTCGCATAGAGCATGGCGTGCCTCTGCGCTCTCTGCGTCTCGGGCTGTCGGGGATGGCGGACGTGATTGAATGTCAACGGCAGCCGAATGGTGCATGGAAACTGTTTCCCGTTGAATATAAGCGCGGCAAGCCCAAGCCTGATGACTGTGACAAGGTGCAGCTCTGTGCTCAGGCAATGTGCCTTGAGGAAATGCTCAATGCTGAAGTCCAGGAAGGTGCTCTGTTCTATGGCAAAACGCGGCACCGGCTTGATGTAATCTTTGATGCTGCTCTGCGAAAAGAGACGGAAGAGACAGCGCGGCGAGTACATGAGCTGATTGAGTCAGGCCGGACACCCAAAGCGGAATATATGCCCAAATGTGATAACTGCTCCATAAACTCTCTGTGCCTGCCCAAAACAACGGGCAAGGTGAAATCGGTTAAGGATTATTTGCTACGGGTAATACAGGATAATGAAAAAACATCTTAACACACTCTTTGTCACTACTCAGGGGGCATATCTCTCCAAAGAGGGAGAAACGGTTGTTGTCAAAGTAGAGCAGGAGATTCGCCTTCGCGTACCGGTGCACACCATCGGCGGCATAGTCTGCTTCGGGCAGGTAAGCTGCAGCCCGTTTCTCATGGGCTTCTGCGCTGAGAACGGCGTTGAGATAAGTTTTCTTTCGGAATACGGCCGGTTTCTTGCGCGGGTGCAGGGGCCGGTGACCGGCAATGTCCTGCTGCGCCGCGAACAATACCGTAAGGCAGATGACCTGCAATTCTCAGCGGAGATGGCCAAGGCCATTCTCATCGGTAAGATTGCCAATGCCCGGACTGTGCTGCAGCGGGCTTTGCGGGATCACGGGGATACGTTAAATGTCAGAGAAGTTGAGCTTGCAGCAAAACGGCTTGCTCACTATCTGGAGTTGTTACGAGAGGAGCATCCGCTCAATGTCGTGCGCGGCTATGAAGGTGACGCGGCCCATATTTATTTTAATGTTTTTGATCACCTGATTATTTCGCAGAAAGAGCACTTCACGTTTGCCGAGAGAAACAGAAGACCGCCGCTTGATAATGTTAACTGCCTGCTGTCGTTTCTGTACACGCTGCTGGTGCATGATGTTCGCTCGGCGCTTGAATCAGTAGGACTGGACCCTGCCGTTGGTTTCCTGCACCGGGATCGTCCCGGCAGGCCGGGGCTGGCCCTTGACCTGATTGAAGAGTTCAGGCCGTTTATTGCGGACCGGCTTGCGCTCTCCCTGATTAATCTGCGTCAGGTTAACGAGAAGGGCTTTAAAAAATCCGACACCGGGGCAGTGCTGATGACGGATGAAACGCGCAAGACACTGCTTGTTGCCTATCAGGAGCGAAAGCAGGAGGAAATATTCCATCCGTTCATTGAGGAGAAGGTAACCATCGGTATTTTGTTTCATATCCAGGCGCTGCTGCTGGCAAGACATCTGCGGGGCGATCTGGATGGATACCCGCCATTTATCTGGAAATAGAAAAGAAGCCCTCTCGTCTTTAACGGGACAGGGTGATTTCAATTATGGAGTGATGCATGCTCGTATTGATTAGCTATGATGTTGCAGTTACTGCGGAGGGCGGGCAGCGCCGCCTGCGCAGAGTTGCAAAGGCATGTCAGGATTATGGACAGAGAGTTCAGTTTTCTGTTTTTGAATGTATTGTTGACCCCGCACAGTGGACGGTTTTGCGGGAGCGTCTTATAGATGAAATTGATGAGGAAACGGATAGCCTGCGGTTTTATTTTCTTGGAGCTAACTGGAAGCGCCGCGTTGAACATATCGGGGCTAAGAAGACAATTGATCAGGAAGGGCCTTTAGTTGTCTGATTTCTTCCGCGAACCTGTAGCTCACATGATTTCCCGGAGGATTCGCAATTCATATAACGCATTGAGATAGCACGATTAATGATGTTTGAGTTGTAATGTTTGTCTGGAAACTCATTCAATATTTTTAGCTTCGCAAAAAGGTGGAAATAAGCTTTGCATATTTAATAAGTTATATTTATATAGTCGCGCCCCGCGTGGGCGCGTGGATTGAAACAAACCTTAAACTGTAAACTTAATACCTGGAGGTAGTCGCGCCCCGCGTGGGCGCGTGGATTGAAACAGGTCATCGGTGCGCAGCAGGAGTGATACCTTTGTCGCGCCCCGCGTGGGCGCGTGGATTGAAACGTCGGAGTCAACCAGGTGATAATCCCGCGTGTTAGTCGCGCCCCGCGTGGGCGCGTGGATTGAAACACCACCACGGTGGTTCCGCCATCATCCGGAAGGCGTCGCGCCCCGCGTGGGCGCGTGGATTGAAACAAAAAACGCTCGGCGTCCTTTTACACTAACCTAGTCGCGCCCCGCGTGGGCGCGTGGATTGAAACGATATGCCGATCAGGCGCACGCTGGCCGCCTCGTGTCGCGCCCCGCGTGGGCGCGTGGATTGAAACCTTTCCCGCGTGTACCATGCGCGGCCCGGTGCTGGTCGCGCCCCGCGTGGGCGCGTGGATTGAAACACCTGAGCCGGAACCTGAGCCAGTCTATGACCCAAGTCGCGCCCCGCGTGGGCGCGTGGATTGAAACGTACCGGTTGCCCAGATGAACTTGTATGTAAAGAGGTCGCGCCCCGCGTGGGCGCGTGGATTGAAACGTACCGGTTGCCCAGATGAACTTGTATGTAAAGAGGTCGCGCCCCGCGTGGGCGCGTGGATTGAAACATTTTAAGCTCAAACGCTGATTTCCGCCTCTGGAGTCGCGCCCCGCGTGGGCGCGTGGATTGAAACATTTTAAGCTCAAACGCTGATTTCCGCCTCTGGAGTCGCGCCCCGCGTGGGCGCGTGGATTGAAACCAAATGATGGTGCATATGGCAATAGGCTGTAGTAGTCGCGCCCCGCGTGGGCGCGTGGATTGAAACTGCCCATTGCCGTGTACTAGTGCTATATGTGTTGTCGCGCCCCGCGTGGGCGCGTGGATTGAAACGTCGTGGCCTATAAACAACATAAAAATCATAGCAAGTCGCGCCCCGCGTGGGCGCGTGGATTGAAACGATTAAGGTAGCAGGGTAGCCCCCCCATAAAGCCGTCGCGCCCCGCGTGGGCGCGTGGATTGAAACACAAGGCAATTTACAATGCACCAATTAGCATGTCCGGTCGCGCCCCGCGTGGGCGCGTGGATTGAAACAGGTTAAACTAGCAAACCAATATGTCAAAAATCAGTCGCGCCCCGCGTGGGCGCGTGGATTGAAACTGGCATGATACCTCCATATATCATCGCCGTCTGCGGTCGCGCCCCGCGTGGGCGCGTGGATTGAAACGCCATGCCTATCAACTCCCGATATTGACAACTTAGGTCGCGCCCCGCGTGGGCGCGACGATTGAAAAAATGTATAGTTAACCTTGCAAGGATTATTAAAAGACGTTATGTTTAATGCAACTTTTAAACCCTAAGATAGCGAACCTGTTAATATTGAACAAGCGAAAGGAGCAGGTATGGTGAAGCAGATTGGTTTAGCAGTGCTATTTTTAGCAATTTTCACTTCAATACTTCATGCAGAAACAAAGCAGGCGGATAAGTTCCCCTTTTTCCCCTCACTGCTTGGCACGGCATCAGGAAAGCCCATCAAGGCGTCAGACTACACCGAGCCTGAAATATGCGCCGGGTGCCATGCGGATATTTTCAAGCAGTGGAACGGCTCCATGCATTCCCAGGCATTTGTTGACCCGGTGTTCCAGGCTTTGTGGAAGATTGGGGCAAAGGAAACCAAGGGCCTTACCGACAAGCTCTGCGGCGGCTGCCATGCAGCGGTGGGGGTTGCATCCAATGATCTGGTGTTTAAGGATGATGCATTTTTTACCAGCGATATTGCCAAGCGCGGCGTGCACTGCGACCTGTGCCACACGGTGAAGGAAACGCGGTTTCCTGAAACACCTACCAGGGAGCCGCAGAACGCCTCGATAATTGTTGACCCCGGCAAGGTGAAGCGCGGTCCCTATAAGGATGCAGTGTCTCCGTTTCATGAGACAGCCTATTCCGAGCTGCATACAAAGTCAGAGTTTTGCGCAAACTGCCACAATGTATTCCACCCGGTGAATAATTTTCACATTGAGCGTACCTATGATGAATGGAAATATTCTGTCTATGCGCAGAACGGCATCCAGTGCCAGGACTGCCACATGATGCCGGTGGAGAAAGCAATTGAGGCGGCCCGGACGCTGAAGAAGCAAAAGAATCCCGGCCAGCCTGCCGTCGGCGGCCCGCAGCGCGATCAGATGTACACGCACGAGTTTGTCGGGGCGAATTTTACCGTTCCGGCTTTGCTGAAATTTGACCTCCACAAAGGAATTGCAGAGAAGCGGCTCAAAAGCGCTGCCGCGCTATCCATTGATGCTCCGCAGGCGGTTAAGGCGGGAGACCTGATTACGGTTGAAGTGAAAGTACGCAACGTCGGAGCAGGGCACAACCTTCCCACCAGCCTCACCGAAGTGCGGCAGATGTGGCTTGATGTTCAGGCAACTGATGCAGCGGGTAAAGAGATATTCAGGAGCGGCGCGCTTGACAAGGCAGGCGAGATTGATCCGAAGACAAAGATTTTTAATGCCTATGCAGTTGATAAGGAAGGAACGCACACGGTCAAGCCCTGGGAGATCACCCGCTTTGAATACAATAACACGATTCCGCCGAAGGGGTCTGCTGTGGAGCGCTACGCTTTTCTGCTTCCCCAGGATGTGAAGGGCGCTGTTGCCGTGAAAGCAGTGCTGCGCTACCGCTCGTACCCGCAGTCGGTAGCAAACCTGCTGCTGGGCAAAGAAGCGCCGGTGCTGCCCATCGTGGACATGCAGGAAGCCAGGAAATCGATTGCCATCAATTGATGAATGGTCGTGCTGCCCGGTGCTGAACAGGGCAGCACGGTTAATCGGTAAAGACAGCCTTGATTGTTTGGAAAATCAGTTTCAGGTCCAGGGCGAGGGAGCGTTTGATGATGTATTCCTGGTAGTACTTAATTTTTATGGGAAGGATTTTGTCGATATAGTCCTTTTCAGGGTCTTTCGAGTTATTCAGTAGCTCATTTTCATTTTTAAATTTGATTGCTGCAATGTCAGTAATGCCGGGAGGGACTGAGAGCACCAGCTTTCTGATGTCTTCAGGATACTGTGCCATGTAGCGCGGAACCTCCGGACGCGGACCCACCAGGCTCATATCCCCCTTCAGCACATCAATTAATTGCGGGAACTCATCAAGTTTAAACCTGCGCAAAAAACGGCCGCACCGGGTAATCCTTGGATCATCGCCAATAGTCAAAAAAATCCCCGAGGCATCAGAAAACATGGTGCGGAATTTATGTATCCGGAATGTCCGCCCTGCATAGCCAACCCGCTCCTGACGAAAAAAGACCGGACCCCGGGAATCGAGTTTAATCCAGAGCGCTGTAAGGAGAAATAATGGCGAGAGAAGTACCAGCCCACAAAAGGAAAGGACAAAGTCAAAGATGCGCTTAATTATCACCGTCTATGCCCCGAACAAGTTCATGGTTGTCTAATGGCTAACAGGTGCCGGTGAAAAATTCTTTTATCGTGCCCGCAACGTAGCGTATCTGCTCTTCAGTCAGCTCCGGATAAATAGGAAGGGCAAGGACTTCGCGCGCTGCTTTTTCGCTTTCAGGAAAATCACCCTGCTTATGGCCCAGGGGCCTGAAGCACTCCTGCTCATGGAGACACAGGGGGTAGTAGATATTCGTGCCGATGCCGTTATCCCGTAAGAACTGCATGAGAGCATCGCGCCGGGAGGTAACGCGGATCACGTACTGGTTGAAGATGGACGTGTTGTAGGTCCGGATTACCGGGGTTGCCACTTCAGCGCAATCGCTGAGCAGCTCATTATAGAGGGCAGCGTTCCGGCGTCGCTTCTCTGACCAGGCGTCGAGGTGCTTAAGCTTCACCAGCAGGGCCGCAGCTTGAAGCGTATCCAGTCGAAAGTTCCCCCCGATATATCGGTAGTAATACTTCGGCCTCATGCCATGGTCCCGCAGCATACCTATTTTGTCAGCAAGCTCCTCATCATTGGTCACAATCATACCACCGTCGCCTATTCCTCCGAGATTTTTCGAGGGGAAGAAACTAAGACACCCTATGGTTCCCATTGAGCAGGCTTTGCGGCCTTTGTAGGTGGAGCCGATACTCTGTGCTGCATCTTCAATGACATATAAGCTGTGTTGCCTTGCAAGTTCAAGAATGGGATCCATCTCCGCACACTGGCCATACAGGTGCACCGGCATGATAGCTTTGGTACGAGGGGAGATTACCTGTTCAATGCGTGAGGGATCAAGATTACAAGTATCGGATTCAATATCCACAAACACCGGCTTTGCCCCGGATCTACAGATGCTGCCCACGGTGGCAAAGAAGGTGAAGGGGGTAGTAATTACTTCATCGCCTGCTCCGATGCCAAGTGCCATGAGGCTTGAGAGCAGAGCATCGGTCCCGCTTGAGACGCCAACGGCCTTTTTACATGAGCAGTAGGCAGCCACTGCCTCCTCGAGCTGTTTTACTTCCGGGCCGTTTATGAAGTACTGGCTTTCCAGAATCCTGTCCACGGCAGCACGTATTTCGTCACGAATGGTTCTGTACTGAGTTTTCAAATCAAGTAAAGGGACCTGCCTGGCAACACTCATTACATGTTCCTCGTGCTTTGACGGCGTGATTTTTGGATAATGTCGGAAAAGGGGGACTTAAAGAACTACAGCCCGCCTCAGATTATTGGTTTGAGACAGCCGGTAGTGCTTACATTCTTCACGCTGTGCTGTCAATTGTTTTTTCCTCTCTATGATCTGCTTAGTTTGTCCTGTAAACTAAAAACTGTCAAACTAAAAACTTGACAACTTCTCCTTGCGAGAATACTACTAAATATTGTATACTATAAAATGGAATAATTCATAGTCTTTTAACGTCCAGTTTTTCCTGCATAAATTATAATTGCGGGGTATTGCCTCTGTTTTGCTAACGGTGATAAAAATTTTCCTTGCTGCAACAGGAATGAGGCTTCCCCCAAAAGATTACATACCAGATGCTTCACTTTGTATATAAGGCAATTCACTACGTGCATAGCGCAGACAGATAGTTTATTATTTCTTAGAACCATTTGGGAGAATTTGAAACAATTTCTTTGTTCACTATAAACAGAAGTAATTTTTTTAATTGAGATTGAGTGGTGTAACTTCAATAAAATGCAAGATATATATATCAACGCACTAATCAGGTTCAATAAGACCATAGAGAAATGACTCATATATAGCACAAATATTGCATATAGAGCTGATTAAAAAAATCAAACAAGTCCAACATATTAATTATTGTTTGTCAATTTATCTAAGGGGGGCAAAATGTCCATCCTTAAAGTGAAAATTTCCATACACCATGTATTATTAGCAAAACATTCTAATCCTTACAAGGAACTATTAAAAGCTCTTGTGTCAGTTCTTCTTATTATGCTGGTTGCTTTTGCTCGTATCTCCTATGCATCGTGTAATAATGACGGGACATGCGACACAGGGGCAGGGGAAGATCAAAGCAATTGTCCATATGACT
>Ga0209777_10005181_pt1 | contig 15151 bp, 18 predicted proteins | sample FrelakmetHBP12HB_FD_187147 | JGI IMG/M metagenome (GOLD analysis project Ga0209777, IMG submission 187147) | Freshwater lake sediment microbial communities from the University of Notre Dame, USA, for methane emissions studies -HBP12 HB (SPAdes)... | ecosystem: Environmental > Aquatic >... | reverse complement strand
ATTCGGCTAATCAGAGAGGACAAAACGAGCTCAAGGAGTCTTTTTATGCGTCCCCTGGGGGAATATATCGAAAATCCGGATCGAATTATCACATTCCTTGAGGCCTTAAGAAGGGCCCTGATTCAACTCGCCGCTGTAGTTCTAATTTGTTCCATTATCGGATACGGCTTTGCCAAAACGATTCTGAATTTTTTACAAACACATACTGGGGTTACTCTGGCCTATTATGGGCTTTCTGAAACTTTCTTTTCTCTGCTCAATATTGCTTTGTTTTCATCCTTATTCGTTACCATGCCTTTTTTATTGTTCAAGGTCCTGGCGGCCCTGCAGGCCGTTTTCTCTTCCTTCTCTCGGAAGATGATGATCGGCTTCTGGATCGGGGCGGTCTTCCTCTTTTACCTGGGGGCTGGTTTTTGTCTTTTTATTACCCTGCCCTATGGGGTAAAATTTCTCTTAAGCTATCAAAGTTCCCATATTGAAGCCATTATTTCAGTAAGAAAATTTGTCTCTTTTTGCCTCTTCTTCATCTTCGCTTTCGGGATCATTTTTGAGCTGCCCTTGACCATGATACTATTAGGCCGGATTGGCTTGGTGAAGGTGAGTTTCCTGACCCGGTACCGAAGCTATGCCATTTTAGTGATTGCCATCCTATCTGCGGTTTTAACTCCTACCCCCGACGCCTTTAATATGATGCTGATGGCCGCTCCTCTCTATTTGCTCTTCGAGATCGGCATTTTCGGGATGCGAATCTGGAGCAAAGGCAGTAAAGGGGATCAAGATACCATAGGTGGTTGACAGCGATGACGAGAAATGGTAGGTATTCATCATGGGAGGGATGGCCGAGTGGTTTAAGGCGGCGGTCTTGAAAACCGCTTTCCCTCCGGGGAACGGGGGTTCGAATCCCTCTCCCTCCGCCACTCAAAGCTATCCGCAATTAGCTATCAACTTTCAGCTGAAGTTTAAATATTTGTTTTTAACCTGATTGCTGTTAGCTAATTGCTGAATAGTGATTGTTGCAATACGGAGAGATGACCGAGTAGGCTTAAGGTGCTCGCCTGCTAAGCGAGTGTAGGGGGAAACCTCTACCGAGGGTTCGAATCCCTCTCTCTCCGCCATTTAAAAAACTCCTTATTCCTCTCCCCAAATATTATTTGGCAAAATTTGGAACCGCCTACCGAGCATAATCCCCAAAGTATTAAGGGTTTCAAAATAATATCGACAAAATCTTGTTGCCAGCCCCTTGTCTTACTGTCAAGATTATTAAGAGACCCTTAATGAGTGAGTTATGTGAAGACTTCAAATGAGTTGTTTTTTCTTGTTCGGATTCTATAAATGGGCCTTTATTGAGCTTTAGTTTTTTGCGACTTGATTTGAGCTAGTTTCTCTTTACATGTCTGGATATAATTTTCCATTTTTGGTGGGTGGGGTGTATCAGGGAATTGGCGAAGGATGCCTTCAAACCTACCCAGGGCGGCCTCGTAATTCTTCCATTTAAAATAGAATTCCCCTATATGAAATTCATGAAGGACTAAATTCTTCTTGGCTGTTATCAGATTGGTTTGAGCTTGGGAGACATACTCGCTCTTGGGATAGGTTTTAATCAATCGTTCAAATTCCTGAATGGCTAAGTTGGCATAGGTCTGATCCCGATCGATGGTAGGCATCTGTTTAAAGTAACACATGGCTAATTGAAAAATCACATAGGGAATGATTTCATTGGCCGGGTGTAATTTTTCAAATTCCTTATAGGCCGTAGTGGCCAGTATATAATCTTTATTTAAAAAATAACTGTCGGCCAGCTTGAGTTCAGCCAAGATGGCATATTGATTGTAAGGATAACGATCTTTTAATTTCTGGAAGGCTTCTATAGCCCTTTCGTATCTTTTTCGCTGGTAGGCATCCATGCCTTCCATAATCAAGGATTCTGGGGTCCTATCTAATTCTTGGGTGGGTTTGCTTTTAAACCACCCACAGCCACTCAGGGAGAATAGGGCCCATCCAATAATTATAAAAATCAGGCTGTGTTTAATCCCTGCCTGGAAAATAGGGGAAGCTTTTTTCATAAGGCCTCCAGGTATCTCTCAACGGCAAAAACGGCTGTAGCCCCATCTCCCACAGCCGTGGATATCTGTCTAAATTGTTTTTGGCGGACATCTCCGGCAGCAAAAATTCCCGGGATCGGGGTAGCCAGATGCTCATTGGTTGGAATATATCCTTGGGGGTCCAAGGGCAAAGTCCCTTTCAGCCAATCGGTATGGGGCTGATTCCCAACAAAAATAAAGACCCCTTGTACAGGGAGAGTCTGTCTTAGGGAGCCATCCAACTTTTTAATCTGGACCCCTTCCACTTGATCGGTTCCCAGAATGGATTCCACCACGGCATTCCAAATAGGTTGGATTGCAGGATTCGCCAGGGCTTTCTCTTGAAGGATTCTGACGGCCCGCAGTTGATCCCTCCGATGAATCATATAGACTTTTTGAGTGAAGCGGGTCAAATAAAGGGCCTCTTGAACGGCAGTATCACCTCCGCCAACAACGGCGATTTCTTGATCCTTAAAAAAAGGGCCGTCACAAGTGGCGCAATAAGAAACCCCTTTGCCCCCAAGAAGTCCCTCCCCGGGGACCCCCAGCTTTTTATGAACGGTCCCACTGGCGATAATCAAAGTCTTGGTTTTATAAGTCCCTTGAGTTCCGTTTAGTGTTTTATCAGGTCCTTGGAGAGATAGGGAAACGATCTCATCATTGATAACCGGCAACTCAAACCGTTCGGTCTGCCGGCGCATCCTATCCACCAGTTCAAAACCGGAAATCCCATCAGGAAATCCAGGGTAATTGTCCACCCAATCCGTCGTCGTTACCTGGCCCCCTGGGATGAGTCTTTCAATAAGAAGGGTATTAAGCCGAGAACGTCGGGCATAAAGGCCGGCGGTTAGTCCAGCTGGACCCCCGCCCACAATGATTAGATCGTAAATGGAATTTTCCACAAACAGATTACAGAGTCTTTTTGATAGCGGCTTCTAAGGTACTCTTGGAAACCGCTCCAGTGATCTGTTCAGCCACCATCCCGTTTTTAAAGAGGATCAGGGTGGGGATGGCCCGGATCCCATATTGGCCCGGTGTTTTAGGATTATCATCAACATTTAGTTTGCCTACTTTGAGTTGGCCTTGGAACTGATTGGCTAATTCCTCCACCACTGGGGCAACCGCCCGACAGGGACCACACCAGGGGGCCCAAAAGTCAACCAGAGCCGGAGCTGAGGCTTTCAATATTTCATTTTGAAAATTTGCATCGTTGACTTCAATAATATTTTTTTCAACCATGATCTCTCCCTTCGGGGTTCTCTGGGTAAAAAGGTAGGATAATCAATTGTAAGAAGAATTCTAATTCCCTTTCGCTTTATTGTCAATACTTACCAAATTCTCAAGGAAAAATTTTGACTTTGGAGAAATTTTTAGTTAAAAGTTTAATATTATCCTAAATATAAGGGAAAGGAGCTTGTTATGGAAGAATTTAGGCGCATGAACCGCTTGCCTCCTTATGTCTTTGCCACGGTCGACGCCTTAAAAATGGAACTCAGAAGGAAAGGTGAAGATATTATTGATCTGGGAATGGGGAATCCCGATATAGCCACTCCCAAACATATTGTGGATAAACTCCGGGAAGCCGCTCTTAAATCCCATAACCACCGTTATTCAGCTTCCAGGGGGATCACCCGTTTGAGAAAAGCTATTTGTGACTGGTATAACCGGCGTTACCAGGTTGAATTTGACCCGGAGACCGAAGCTATTGTAACCATTGGGGTCAAAGAGGGGATATCCCATTTGGTCTTGGCCACCACCAGTCCTGGGGACGTGGTCTTTGCCCCCGATCCCACCTACCCTATTCATCCCTTTTCGGTCATTATAGCTGGAGGGGATTTAAGGAGTATCCCTTTGAGCCAGGAGAGAGATTTTTTTGAGGACCTATCGGCAGCCACCAAGCAGACCTGGCCTAATCCGAAAATGTTGATCATTTCCTTTCCCCACAACCCCACAACCATGGTGGTCGACCTGAACTTTTTCAAGAAGATCGTCGCCTTTGCCGAGGAACACAATCTAATGGTCATCCATGATTTTGCCTATGCCGATCTGGTCTTTGATGGATATAAGGCCCCGAGTTTTATGCAGGTTCCTGGGGCTAAGGACATAGGAGTAGAACTCTTTTCTTTGTCTAAGAGTTACAGCATGCCCGGCTGGCGGGTGGGGTTTGCAGTCGGGAACCCGCAGTTGATTCACGCCCTGACCAGGATTAAAAGCTATTTGGACTATGGAGTTTTTCAGCCGATCCAAATTGCCTCGATTATTGCTTTAAACGGTCCCCAAGACTGCGTTCAGGAGATTGTGAACCTTTATAAAGAAAGAAGGGACACCTTGATCAGAGGGCTGAATCGGATCGGTTGGAAAATAGAAAAGCCCAAAGGAACCATGTTCGTCTGGTCCAAGATTCCTGAGCCGTTCAGAAAAATGGGGTCGGTGGAATTTTCTAAGTTTCTTATCCGCGAGGGGAAGGTGGCCGTATCGCCAGGACGTGGCTTTGGAGAATACGGGGATGAATATGTCCGATTTGCCTTGGTCGAAAACTCTCATCGAATTCAGCAGGCTATCCGAGGGATCAAGAAAGCCTTAAACAATGGATAACTATAAGGGGATAACATGAAAGAGATTCAGGTAGGATTGATTGGCTTGGGAACTGTGGGAACAGGAGTGGTAAAGATCCTCCTTGAAAAAATGGACCATCTTTTTGCTTCAGTAGGAGCTCGCTTGCGGTTAAAGAAGATTGCGGATGTGGACCTCAAAAGAGATCGAGGGATTTCATTTCCAAAAGAGCTGCTTACTGATCGAGTCGATGAAGTCCTGGAAGATCCGGATATATCCATTGTCATAGAACTTATTGGGGGACTGGAGCCGGCCAGGAGTTTCATTTTAAGGGCATTGGAAAAAGGGAAACATGTGGTTACGGCCAACAAGGCCCTGCTGGCCCACAAAGGGGATGAAATCTTTCAAAAGGCCTTTCAATGTAAGTTGGATATTGGCTTTGAGGCCAGTGTTTGCGGAGGCATACCGGTTATCTTGGCTCTCCAACAAGGGCTGGTGGCAAATGAAATTGGAAGCATCTTAGGGATTTTCAACGGGACTTCTAATTTTATTCTGACCCAGATGACCGAAGAAGGGCTACCTTACAAAGATGCCCTGAAGGAGGCCCAGCAAAGGGGATACGCCGAAGCCGATCCTTCTTTAGATGTGGAAGGCATGGATACTGTTCATAAACTATCTATTTTAATGCATCTGGCTTATGGAGCTCCTTTGAATCCCAAGGCCCTTTTTGTTGAAGGCATTACGCGAGTCGATTCTTTGGATATTGCCTTTGCCCGCGACTTCGGTTATTGCATCAAGCTCTTGGCCATTTGCCGCAAAGAAGGTGCCCTCCTGGAGGCCAGGGTTCACCCAACCATGATCCCCAAAGGTCATATGTTAGCCAATGTTCAAGGGGCTTATAACGCCCTTTATATTTGCGGAGATTCGGTTGGAGATATTTTGCTTTACGGTCAAGGGGCTGGTATGATGCCCACAGGAAGCGCCGTAGTCAGTGATCTGGTCAACATTGGCCGAAACATCAATAAAGGAATTGCTCAAAGGATTCCTCAGTACCCTTCGTCCCAAGGCTTCACAGAAAAGGGGTTGGCCTTGAAGCCTTTTTCGGAGGTGAAGACCCGTTATTATTTTCGGTTTTCCGCTTTGGATCGCCCCCGGGTTCTTTCTCAGGTAGCCGGTATTCTAGGTGACAATGAAATAAGCATTGCCTCAGTAATCCAAAAGGGACGAGAACTTGAGGGGTCGGTGCCGATAGTCATGATGACTCATGAGGCTAGGGAATCGAACGCACAGAAGGCCATCCAGGAAATTGATCGCTTGCCGGTAATTACTGATCAAACCGTAATCATTCGGGTCGAAAATTAAAGCTCTTTGCAGTTCGAGGTCCTAAAATGCTGTAAGTTGATTTACCAAAAAATTTGGTCTTAAATCCCTATCCCTCTCTCTTTAATAAAAGGGGAAAGAGATTTATTGTGCTTAAATGTTCTACGAGTATTTACCTTAAGCGGGCATAGGCTTTTTTGCGAGACCATCAATATGGGTTCTGAAAATCGAAAATATATCATTTTAGTTGGGGACGGGATGGGAGATTACCCACAAGAGGCCTTTGATGGAAAGACTCCTCTGGAAGCCGCCTATACCCCTAATATGGATGCTGTGGCCTCTAAGGGGATTATGGGTTGGGTCCAGACCATCCCCTCAGGGTATGAACCAGGGAGTGATATTGCCAATCTTTCCCTCCTGGGATATGACCCGTTGGTCTATCATACGGGCCGCGCTCCTTTGGAAGCGGTTAGTCTGGGAGTCCGATTAAAAGAAAAGGACGTGGCCTTCCGATGCAATCTGGTTTATTTGGATCACCGGCCAGATGATTCAGTGGTGATGACCTCTTACAGCGCCGGACATATTACCACAGAGGAGGCCCGGCTTTTAATCAACGGACTTAACGATTTTTTGGCTCTTCCGGCCTTGTCCTTTTATCCTGGGGTGAGCTATCGGCATATCCTGGTTTGGGCCGGGGCTGATCCATCGCCTAAAACCCTGCCTCCTCATGACCTGACAGGGCGGGAAGTAACAACCTATTTAAATTCCAAAGGGGATTTGGGACCAATTGTGGAGCTGATGCGTCAGTCATGGCCTTATCTAAGCCAACACCCGCTTAATGAAGCAAGACAGGAACGCGGTTTGCTTCCTGCCAACTCCATTTGGTTATGGGGCCAGGGGAAAACCCCTGCTATGCCTACATTCCTGGAAAGATTTAGCCTTCGAGGAGGAATGATCTCTGCAGTCGACCTGCTGAAAGGGATCGGATTATGCGCCGGTTTGGAATCCCTTTTTGTTGAAGGGATGACCGGATATTTAGACACCAATTACAGGGGAAAGGCTGAAAAAGCCCTTTCTTTTCTGAATGAAAAAGACCTGGTATATGTGCATGTAGAGGCCCCGGATGAGGCTTCTCATGAAGGAAGCCTGGAGAAAAAGATCCGGGCCATTGAGGCCTTTGATCGAGAAGTGGTGGGGCCTGTCTTGGAAGGGCTCGTTCGATTTGAAGCCTGTTCCCTGATGATTATTACCGATCATTTTACTCCGATTCAGATAATGACCCATTCCCGGGAACCGGTTCCTTTCTCCGTCCTTTGCTCTGAAGACCGCTCCCGGCCTCACCGGAAAAGGGGTTTTTCCGAAAGATCGGCTTTTGAAGGCGAGGTCTCCTTTCTTAAGGGATATCATTTAATGCCCTGGTTTTTGGGAGTAAAAAGGTGAAATTTTATCAAACTACCTACCGGGTTATCTATGGCGATGTGGATGCCATGAAGATCGCCTATTATGCCAATTATTTGCGCTGGTTTGAGATCGGCCGGACGGAACTGATCCGTCATTTGGGACTTCCCTATGTCGAGATAGAGGCCAGGGGGTATCTGTTGCCTGTGACCGAAGCCTATTGCAAGTATGCAAAATCAGCTCATTATGATGATTCCTTACTGATCAACACCGGCATAGGGTTTATTCGTAAGGCCTCCTTGCGCTTTGATTATCGAATTTTTAATCAGGAAAACGATCTGTTGGTACAGGGATACACGGTCCACGCCTGTATGAATGGGGAAGGTAAATTAGTTCGACTCCCAGAATCCCTATTTGCCCTTTTGGAAAATTGGAAATAAAATGTTTTATAGTTGACAAAAATTGTTTTTAAAGTTAGACTATTAAATTAAATTTTTATAGGGAAATAGCCATGTATGCCATTATTCAAACCGGGGGGAAACAGTATCAGGTGGCCCCTGGAGATGTGATTCGGATTGAAACCTTAGAGGGCGAAAAAGGGCAAACGGTATCCATACCTAAGGTTTTATTTCTTGCCCAAGACCAGGAGATCCTGGTAGGCAAACCCTATTTAGATGGGGTTTCCGTAGTTGGGGAAATCCTTCACCAGGGTCGTGACCGCAAAATCTTAATATTTAAGCATAAAAGAAGAAAAGGATATCGGAAATTGGTAGGGCATCGGCAGCCCTACACCCAGTTAAAAATAAAAGAAATTCAAGGGATTTAGAGGGGTTTTTATGGCACACAAGAAAGCCGGTGGCAGTTCCAGAAACGGACGGGATAGCGCGGGACAACGTCTTGGAGTTAAGCGCTATGCCGGCCAAAAGGTCAAGGCCGGAAATATCCTGGTCCGACAGATCGGCACCAAATTTCATCCAGGTGAAAATGTTGGAGTAGGAAAAGACTTCACTCTCTTTGCCCAAAGAGATGGGATAGTAACCTTCGAGCGGTGGGGAAAAGACCGAAAAAGGATTAGCGTTTATTAATTTCTCCGTCTTTTTTCTGGGGAAGACCATAGCCCCATTTTGTTTCTAATCTTTCCAATCTACCCGGTTTCCCGTCCATAGAGGGTAGGGAATACGCTCGCCAGATACCTTTGAAATTCTTTGATGAAGCCAAGATTTTTGTTCGATCCGGAGACGGAGGCAATGGATGTATGAGCTTCCGCCGGGAGCGATTCAAGCCCCGGGGAGGTCCGGATGGCGGCGATGGGGGCAAGGGCGGCGACGTGCAGATTACCGCTTCCTCCCAATATCAGTCCTTACAGGATTATCACTTTCGACAGCATTTTAAGGCCGCTAAAGGGGGACATGGGCAAGGTAATGATCGAAATGGCAGGAAAGGCCAAGACATTCGGCTGGTTGTTCCCCTGGGGACCCTGATCCGAGAAGCAGAAACGGGACAAATTTTAGCCGATTTGACCACCGAAGGGCAGACCATAGTTGTCGCCCAGGGAGGTAGAGGGGGCAAGGGGAATAAGCATTTTGCCACGGCCACCCATCGGACTCCGAGATTTGCCCAAAAAGGAGAGTCGGGCAACGAGGCCTGGCTGTTCTTAGAACTGAAAATGTTGGCCCATATTGGGCTTGTGGGCCAGCCCAATGCCGGGAAATCAACCCTTCTTTCCCGACTTTCAGCCGCCAAACCAAAAATTTCCGATTATCCCTTTACTACCCTGACTCCCAATTTGGGGATTCTTGAAGACAAACAAGGCCGTCGCCTAACCATAGCCGACATACCAGGGATTATTGCCGGGGCCAGCAACGGGGCCGGGCTGGGGCTCAAATTCCTAAAGCATATTGAGCGAACCCTGATCTTGGTGTATATTATTGACGGCTCCCTTAAAGGGGAAGGTCCTTATCTTTCCTTTCAGACCCTGGTTAAAGAAATGGAGGCTTATAATCCATCTCTCTTGGACAAACCTCGGTTAGTGGTGGTCAATAAGATCGACTTGGCCTCCTCGAAGGCGAATCTTGAAAGCATAAAGAAGGCCTTTAAAAAGTATCGGTTGACGGTCATCCCTATTTCGGCAAAAACCGGAGAAGGTATTCCGATATTAATACATCACCTTTTTAATACGATTCTACCAAAAGAATATGCAGAGCCAGATCGGATTGACAGAACAACGAAAAGCCCTAATTAAGGGAATAAAAAAGATCGTTGTAAAAATCGGCAGCGCAGTCCTAACCGATAATGGAGTCTTACACCGCCCTGCCGTTGCCCGCTTGGCCGATGATATCGCTTTTATGAAAATGAAAGGGTATCAAGTGGCCATAGTCAGTTCGGGTGCCATTGCTGCGGGGGTAGGCAAGATAGGGATGAGCCGAAAACCTGTAACCATTCCGCAGAAACAAGCGGTGGCAGCTATCGGTCAAGGAAGCCTGATGTACGCTTATGAAGAGGCCTTTAATAAACATCGATTATTGGTAGCTCAGATTCTCCTGACCCGTGAAGATCTAACCAATCGACAACGATACCTAAATGCCCGCAATACCTTGATCATCCTTTTAGAATGGGGAATCATTCCGGTTATCAACGAAAACGATACGGTGGCGGTAGATGAAATCAAGTTTGGCGATAACGATAACCTTTCAGCCCTGATTGCCCATTTAATCGACAGCGATCTGTTAATCGTTCTAACCGATACGGATGGACTCTATAATCGGGATCCGCGAGAAGACCCCGAGGCCCACTTGATTTCTGTGGTAGATCACATCGATGGCGATATTGTTCAATATACCTCGAAGTATTCAGGACAATGGGGGCTTGGGGGGATGCGCTCCAAGATTATAGCTGCTAAAAAGGTAACGGCCAGTGGTATTCCAGTCATTGTAGCCAATGGAAGGAAGGAAGGGGTTTTGCAGGAAATAATAAAGGGGAAACCCTTGGGCACTCTTTTTCTTCCCCAAAGGCCGACCTTAAGCCGGAAGAAAAATTGGATTGCTTTTACCCTTAAACCAAGAGGGGAAATTGTTGTGGATGAGGGTGCCCAAAAGGCCGTGATGGAAAAAGGCAAGAGCTTGTTGCCTTCAGGAGTTATTGAGGTACATGGGCGTTTTGGCGTTGGGGCTTGTGTCCGCCTTCTTGATCAAAAAGCCCGCGTGATTGGTAAAGGGCTGGTCAATTATTCTTCAGCTGATATTGTTAAGATTCGTGGCCTGAAGACTTCAGAAATCGAGCAACGCCTGGAATACAAACATTCCGATGAGGTGATTCATCGGGATAATATGGTAATTCAGGCTGAAGCATAAACTGTTCGGCTTTGAGCGTTCAGCGTTCGTCCATGAACGACGAACGACAAACGTTTTTCTAAGGAGATCGTTCATGGACCTTAAAAAACAAGTTTTTCAGATCGCCAAACAGGCCCGAGAAGCCTGTCCAACCCTATCCGGGCTTGATTCCGGACAGAAGAACCAGGCCTTGGAACAGATGGCCCAAGCTTTGAAAAAACAATCCAGAAATATTCTGAAAGAAAATAAACGAGACATGGAACAGGCCGAAAAAGTAGCCCATCCTAAGGCCTTTCTCGACCGCCTCCGTCTGACCGAAGGCACCTTGAAGGAAATGGCCCAAGGTCTTCAAGAAGTAGCTCGGTTGCCGGATCCGGTCGGAGAAGTTACCGGACTGTGGACCCGTCCCAATGGCTTGCAGGTAGGTCGCATGCGCATCCCCTTGGGGGTAATCGGCTTCATTTACGAATCACGGCCCAATGTAACCGTGGATGCAGCCGGACTTTGTCTGAAATCCGGTAATGCCGTCATCCTAAAAGGGGGAAGCGAGGCCATTTATTCCAACTTGATCTTAACCAAAATACTTCAAGAAGTCTTGATTCAACAAGGTATCCCTAAAGGAGCAATCCAGACCATTCCTACAACTGACCGGGAGGCAACAACAGAATTGTTAAAATTAGAAGATTATATCGATCTGGTCATTCCAAGGGGTGGAGAGGGGCTGATCCGCACGGTGACGGCCCAAGCCCGTATGCCGGTTTTGAAGCACTATAAAGGGGTTTGTCATGTTTTTGTCGATAAAGGGGCGGATATTCAAATGGCTTATCAGATTTGCCTGAACGCCAAGGTCCAGCGTCCCGGGGTTTGTAACGCCATGGAAACCCTGCTGGTCCATAAGGACATGGCCAAAGAATTCCTCCCTGGCATGGTCGAGCGGTTTCGAAAAGCAGGGGTGGAAATTCGAGGCTGTCCCCAGACCCGGAAGATCATTGGAAAGGGGAAAGGCCTTCGAGAAGCAACGGAAGAAGATTGGTATGAAGAATATCTGGATTTAATCATAGCGATCCGGGTGGTTGGGGGGCTGAAAGAGGCTATGGCCCATATCTATCAATATGGTTCTCAACATACGGAAGCTATTATCACCCAGGATTACGACCGGGCCCGTGAATTTTTAAAGTCTGTCGATTCTTCGGTCGTTCTGGTTAATGCCTCTACCCGGTTTAATGACGGAAATCAATTAGGCCTGGGAGCGGAAATTGGGATCAGCACGTCCAAGCTGCATGCCTTTGGTCCTATGGGACTTACTGAGCTAACAACCACTAAATTTATCGTCTTTGGGCAAGGACAAGTGAGGAGTTGAAAGGAGTGAGAAGGGAGGCGAAAATTACACCGCAAAATATCGTTCGTCGTTCGTCCTTCGTCGTTCAGCAACCAATACTGATTTCCGATTTCAACGGAAAACGCCAAACCCCGAACATCTTACGTCTGGGTCTCTTCGGCGGCACATTCAATCCCATCCATCTGGGTCACCTTAGATCCGGAATTGAAATTCAAGAAGCCTTTTCTTTGGACAAGGTCCTCTTCATACCCACAGCCATTCCACCACACAAACAGACTTGGAACTTGCTTCCCTTTGCCCATCGTTTAAAGATGGTCCGTTTAGCTATTGCCGGGTATCCTTTTTTTAAGGCCTCGGATGTAGAAAAAAAAATAAAAGGAAAATCCTATTCTATTCAGACTTTGCGTTTTTTTAAAAAAATCTATGGCCCTAGAGTGGAACTTTATTTTATCATTGGTATGGATGCTTTTTTAGAGATCAATACTTGGAAGGAATATGGGGACCTTTTTGCTTTGAGTCATTTTGTGGTTATGGATCGGCCGGGATATCGAAAGGCCCAGATCAAACAATTTCTTCTTCAAAAAATTTCTCCAGGAATGATTTATTACCCAAAGGAAAAGCGTTTTCTGCACCCCAATGGATTCTCGGTCTATCTTTTCCCCATAACCCTAATGGACATTTCGTCAACCAGGATTCGAACACTAAGGCAGAAAAATAAATCCATCCGTTATCTGGTTCCCGAAAAGGTAGAAGACTATATTTTAGTGAAAAATTTTTATGCCTCGTAAACGTTCGCCAAGGGTATCCGCCCAGGAAAAAGCCCTGTTAATGGCCCGGGTTGCTCTTCAAAAAAAGCCTCGGGCTCCTCTTTTGCTTGATGTCAGAGAAAACTGCTCCTTTGCCGATTTCTTTTTAATCCTGAGCGGTACCTCAACCCGCCAGACTCAAGCCCTGGCCGACCATATCGAAGAGACCTTGGAAAAAGTTGGGATTCATCCTCGTGGCAAGGAGGGAGGGGAAACAGGGCATTGGATCTTAATGGATTACGACGAAGTGATCGTCCACATTTTTTATGAGTCTGTAAGGGAATTCTACGACTTGGAAGGGTTGTGGATGGAGGCCCCGCGAGTGCCCATCCCTTCTGACGATTCCCTTTTACAGGTCTCCTGATGTCTTTCCGTCTTCTCCTCCTGATTATCCTGGACGGCTGGGGGATAGGCCCCTCTTATCCGGGGAATGCCTTGGCTCTGGCCCGAACCCCAACTATGGACCGTTTATTTAATACTTGGCCCCATGCTCAACTAAAATGTTGGGGTGAATCTGTGGGTCTACCTGAAGGGCAGATGGGAAATTCCGAGGTGGGCCACCTTAACCTGGGGGCCGGTCGTATCGTCTATCAGGATATAACCCGAATTGATCGAGCCATCCGATTGGGGGATTTTTTTTCCCATCCTGGTTTTCTTAAGATGATCCGGCATTGCCGGGATAGAGGAAAGACCCTACATCTCCTGGGTTTGGTTTCCGATGGCGGGGTGCATAGCCACCTCAATCATCTTTTGGCCTTGCTTCAGATGGCTAAAATGGAAAATTTAGAGCGGGTTATGATTCAGGTCATTACCGACGGGCGAGATACTCCTCCCAAAATGGGTTTGGAGTTTATTCGACAATTGCAGAATCGGATCCAGGAGATCGGTGTGGGACGAATAGCCACAATTTGCGGACGGTATTATGCCATGGATCGGGACAACCGCTGGGAACGGGTGGAAAGGGCCTTTCAGGCCATGATAAAAGGACAAGGGATTCCTGCGCAAGACCCTCTTCAGACCATGGAAGAGGCTTATCAAAATGGAGAAACGGATGAATTTATTTCCCCACGCATTTTAGTGGGAGGGGATGGCCGGCCGATAGGAACCATTCAAAACGGGGATAGCCTTCTTTTTTTTAATTTCCGCGCCGATCGGGCCAGGGAGATCACCCGAGCCTTTATCGAGGAAGACTTCTCCTTCTTTTCGGTTTCAGGGCGTCCCAGCCTTTCAGGGTTTATGACCATGACCGCATATGACACTCGCTTTTATCCCCGGGTGGAGGTGGCTTTTCCACCCCAAAACCTGGTTCATACCTTAGGAGAAACCATAAGTCGTCAAGGAATCTATCAACTCCGGATTGCCGAGACGGAAAAATATGCCCATGTGACCTATTTTTTCAATGGAGGGACAGAATCCCCTTTCCCTTTGGAGGAACGCTGTCTGATTCCCTCCACCAAAGAAGTTCCCACTTACGATTTAAAGCCCGCCATGAGTGCCCGGGAAGTGACTCGGGAACTCTTAAACAGGATAAGATCAGAACGCTATGGATTTATAGTTTTAAATTATGCTAATCTGGATATGGTCGGTCATACCGGGAAATTGGAAGCGGCCATTGAGGCCTGTGAGGTAGTTGATTCCTGTCTGGGGCAAGTCGTTTCGGCCGTTGTCGATCAAGGAGGGTTGCTGTTGATAACCGCAGATCATGGCAATGCCGAGGAGATGATTGACCGCCAACACGGCGGTCCTCATACAGCCCACACCGTCTCCAATCCGGTCCCCATTTTATTGGTGGACCCCCAACGGCTCAAAGTCAGAATAAAAGAAGGGATCCTGGCGGATGTGGCCCCAACGGTTTTGGCTCTCCTGAATATTCCGATTCCGGAAGAGATGACGGGAAGTTGTCTGATTGAATGATGGTTTGAATTGGATAAAGGCTACGGGATACAAGATGGACGATCCAAGTCGAAAGATAAAAACGCCACCTCGTGCCTCCTGTATATTGTATCTATATTTTTAAGGAATAAGATGATGGGGCTTTTTTTTAAAAAAATATGTTTTGGACTAATAGGGTTCCTCCTTGTTTTTCTTCCTAATCTCTGGACATTATCTAATGGGGGAAATCTTATTGCTCTGACCATTGAAGAGGAACGAAAAATAGGTGATCAGGTAGTCAGGGAGGTTGAATCCAGATACCCTTTAATCCGAGATCCCTTGATCCTGGAATATCTCAATAAGTTTGGCCTGGAGATTCTCAAACAGGCCGGTCCTCAGCCATATTCTTTTCGTTTTTATCTTTTGAAAGATCCCCAATTGAATGCTTTTTCG
>Ga0209777_10005180_pt1 | contig 15152 bp, 13 predicted proteins | sample FrelakmetHBP12HB_FD_187147 | JGI IMG/M metagenome (GOLD analysis project Ga0209777, IMG submission 187147) | Freshwater lake sediment microbial communities from the University of Notre Dame, USA, for methane emissions studies -HBP12 HB (SPAdes)... | ecosystem: Environmental > Aquatic >... | reverse complement strand
AGTCCCGGCATTTACGACACATTCACCATCGAGGTGAAGCCTGTGACCGGCGCGTCTCTGATCATAAATCGGACGTTGCCCGCCAGGATTGATGCTTTGATGGACCTTCGCTAAAAGTAGAGTGGGCAAAGCTGCAAGAGGTCGCTGACAGCGGGGCGCTATCTCTGCCCCAGCCAGCGACCTCTTCGATAATCATGCAGCCAACTCGCCGACTTGGTTAGAAAACCAAATTCCTTACCGCTATCTTGCCCTTGCCGCAAGCCCACGCCAGTGCGAGATACCCCGAATCCCTCCTACTCAGGTATTCCTCACACCTGATGTGCCTTTTCTTCTCCAAAGCTAACTTTCCCTACCTATTTCTCAATCTTCCCTTGACTAAAAGTACTATCCGAGTTAAGATTTAAACCTGCCGGTTTGTCACCGGGACAGTGAATTTTGTAGCATGTGAAACGAATGCCCTGAGAAAGATTTCCATTGACTACTAAGGTCCAAATAGCTTTCAGATATATCGCCTTACTGCTGGCACTAATGCTACTGGTGCCGCTTATCAGTTGCGGTGGACAGGGAGGAGTTACTCCGACACCGACGACCACTCTTACGCCTGCCACCAGTCCCACCCCTACTCCTGCTGCCAGCGCCCCTCCCAGCACTATCTCATCTCTCAGCGGAGTGGTGCTGGTGCTAAAACAGGGTTCTACAGCCTGGGTACCCGCCGTGGCCGGTATGAAACTCGAGGCGGGCGACCAGCTCAAGACAGGCAGCGATGGTACTGCTATGCTCCTCTTCTTTGAGGGCAGCACTATGGAGGTCCAGCCTGACACCGAGATACTCATCAATGAGCTGAGCCTTGCAGGCACCGGTTCCACCACCATCGGGCTGAAGCAACTGGTTGGCAGCACTGTCAACCGCGTGCAGAAACTCGTGGATTCCGAGTCTAAATACGAGGTCGATACCCCGGCCGCTTCTGCTGTGGTTAGAGGCACGACATTCACCTTGCTGGTAGGGATAAATGGTAACACCACCTTAAATTCAAAAGAAGGCGATGTATGGTTTACAGCTAATGGCGTGACAGTATTGGTGGGCACAGGCATGCAATCATTTGCATGCGTGGGTTGCCCGCCTTCCAATCCCTTGCCAGCCTCCACTCCCGGGCCCACTTACAGCCCTATTACCGAGCCTATACCTACACCTTCGCCTACAGCGACAGCCGTACCGCTGCTCACATCTTTGCCCGTAATCATAATCCCTGGTGGAGGCGGATCGACTGAAGTTACACCAACGCCTACTCCAACACCAACGTCAACATCGACGCCCACGCCGACTCCAACGCCCACACCTACGCCGACGCCAACACCTACGCCGACACCTACACCTACACCTACTCCTACTCCTACGCCTACTCCTACTCCTACGCCAATACCAACACCTACGCCTACGCCGACACCAACACCTACGCCGACACCTACACCTACGCCTACTCCTACACCTACGCCTACTCCTCATAGCTGGATACCACCTTCACCTTCACCTACGCCTACGCCTACGCCCACACCTACCCCCACGCCTATTCCATTTGTTCAAGTGCAAATCACCAGCCCCGGGAATAATTCCTCCACGGGTAACAGGATGCTTCCGGTGTCGGGCAGTGTGACCAGCACGAATGCGATAAATACTGGAACTGGGGCGACTATCACCCTTAATGGCAATCCAAGTTCTCTGCCACTGGCCCTTGTGAGTAGCAGCCCCTATGACTATAGCTTCAGCACCCAGCTTGAGCTGGTTAAGGGCAATAACACCATAACCGTGACTGCCACCGATAGCCAGAACCATAGCGGAAGCGCTACTGTCACAGTGAGTGCTCTAATCCCGATTATAGGGATTAGAGCCGAGCTTACCTGGAACACCGACGGTACCGACCTCGATAGCCACCTCATCGCGCCGTGCTATGCTATGTGGGATAGCTTCGGTGATTGCTACTATTGGAACAAGAATCCTGACTGGGGCGGTAGTAGTGCGAGTAATCCCTCACTGGACCAGGATGTAACCACAGGCTACGGACCGGAGTACATAGTGCTCCAATCTCCGCCCTTCGACGGCGTTTACCAATACAAAGTTCATTATTACTCTGACCACGAGACTGGTCTTCTCTCCACGGCAACGGTGAGGATATGGGTCAATGATAACCTGGTTTTCCAGGGAAACAGGACTATGTCGAGTGGTCAGGTTTGGGACTGCGCTAACATAAATTGGCCCTCAGGCACTGTCACAGCCGGGGACTCCAGACCCTCTTTGACAGTGACTTCCAGCGGCTGCTGTCCGATTCTAGTACAAGGCTTGTCTTGCGGAAACATGACCGTGCCTGCTGGTGGTACCACTATATTTTCCGCTCCCCAGAACACAGAGGTTACTCTCACCGCTCAGACAGCCGAGGGGGAGTGCGGCTTCGACTCCTGGACGCTTGATGGTAACGAGCTTGATAGCGGCTCTGTCATACCGGTTACTATGGACACCGACCATACAGCCGTCGCCACCTGTGTTCCTCTATACACCTTGTCCGTGACTAATGATGGTTGCATGCCCGTATCTGTGAGCGGCTTTGACGCAGTGCCGCAAGGGGCAAATGCAACCTTTGTTCTCTCGGAAGGTACTGAGGTAACGCTTCAAGCTTATGGCGGTGAGGGCATAGCCTTTACAGGTTGGTATGTTGACTCAGCGGGGTCACCCCTGTTGAATAACACCCTGGAAATCACTATGGACACTGACCACCAGGTAACGGCCGTCTGTGTTACTGCATATACTTTGAGCGTACAACCCCAGTATGGCCATATTATTGTGAGTTGGCCAGGGATACCTGGAGGCCCTCAGGAATGTGGCGTAAACGAGAGCTACGGCTTCGATGTTCCAGCCGGCACTGTTGTTACGCTCGAAGCCGAGCCAGAGGTCGACTACTATTTCTATTATTGGCTCATTAATGGCGAGATAGTCTATGGCAATCCCGGAAATCTGACTATGGATAGAAGCTACTCAGTCAGAGATGTGCGCCGTACTCAACTGCCTTCAACCTTGAGCGTGACTTCCAACGGCTGCTGCCCGATTACGGTAAGCGGTTTGCCTGACATTGACGGTGCGGTGGAAATTCCTGCCGGCGGGAATAGCGCATTCCTCTGTGACCCGTCTCGCAGCGTGACGCTCCAGGCACAGGGAGGCGATTTCTGCAGCTTTGACCATTGGACAATCGATGATGTGACATACGAGTATAACCCCATACAGGTCCCTATGGATGAAAACCACACTGCCACGCTTGAGTGCTCGGCCAACTTGTATGTTAATCCAGGTGAGAGCATCCAGGCCGCAATCGATGCTGCCGCTGCTGCTGGCGGGGGCACAGTGCACGTGGCTGCCGGGACATACCATGAGTTGATCACGTTAAGAAGCGCAGTGGTAGTTCGGGGAGCAGGGGCCGGTACCACCACCATAGATGGCAGTGGCGATGGCACGGTCGTGACTGCATCCGGAGTGGACTCTACTGCCAGGCTGGAGGATTTCACTATCTCACATGGCAGTAGCTCCTCTGGCGGCGGGATGTACAACTTGAACTCGTCGCCCACCGTGACCAACTGCACCTTCTCGGATAACTCAGCCAGTAACGGCGGCGGGATGTACAATTGGCTGAGCTCATCGCCCGTGGTGACCAACTGCACTATCAGCAGCAACTCAGCGACAGGGGGCGGCGGGATTCTTTGCGATTCCTCTTCCTCACCCACCATCACCAACTGCGTCATCAACAGCAACTCGGCCAGTTGGAGCGGTGGCGGGATTGAGTGCGACAATTCCTCCTCGGCCACTATCAGAAACTGTATCATCAGTCACAACTCATCCAATTATGGCGGCGGGATGCAATGTAATCAGTCGTCACCCATGATCATCAATTGCATCATCAGCGATAACACCAGCACTAATGGTGGCGCGGGAATTAACAACGATGACGCCTCGTCTACCGTCATCAATTGCACCATCACTGGAAATACAGGTCCCGGGGGCGGGCTGCATAGCGGTGACACCAGTTCCTCGGTGACCGCAGTCAACTGCATCATCTGGGGCAATACTCCTGAAGTTTCGGTAAACCCAACGTGCCATCTATATATCACTTATTCCGATGTCCGGGGCGGATACGACGGCGAGGGCAACATTAATGCAGACCCATTGTTCATATCGGAATCGGATTTCCACCTGCAAAACGAACCGCCCAACCAATCGCTCTGTATAGATGCGGGTGACAACTCGGCAGTTTCAGGGATAACCACAGACCTGGACGGGAACCCTCGGATTGTGGACAGCGATGGTAATGGGACTGCCACTGTGGATATGGGCGCTTACGAGGCCGATCCACTACCTTTTGAGCAGACTTATACGGCGGTGAACGATTTCAGCACCGAGAATGGGAATCCTAATGGTGTCTGGTCCTACGCCTGGATGCCGACCGATTTCAGCAGCTTCAACTTATACACGAATCACAACTCATATCAGTGGTATGGCTGGGGCAGTGACAACAGCCCGTGCATCTGGCTAAACACTGGGGCACTGGCCTACGGCGTGCCCACTGGCTGGCTTTCCCTCCATCCCGGTAACGGTTACCAGCCCTCCGTGCTCAGATGGACCGCCCCAGTTGCGGGCACCGTCAGAGTCACCGGTCAGTTCCTTTCCGGTGATTCAGGTTACATGGAAGTCGCCGTCAGGCTCGACAATCAGTCGTGGTGGAACGCAGGTGACTCCGGCACTTTCGATCTGACCACAAATGTTGCCTCCGGCACCACAATTGACTTTGCAGTTTACGGCGGCTACGGGTTTGGCAACACGCCCATCAGTGCCACCATCAGCTATCAAAGCTAAGCCAACACTAGCACACACGTACCTCTTCGATTCGCCCATCCTTGACTTGCACTGTATTTCTCTCTACGATAGTTTTATCATGGCAGGTATCTCACCAATTAGAGGGAAGTTAGCGATGGCCGTAAGAGGCCTGGAGCACTTCAAGCAGGAGCGCGATGCCCTGCAACTCATTCTTCAGATGTCCGGGCAGAATCGTTCGCCCGAAGGCCAGCTTTCTACAACCCTGATCGAGGCGATGCTGGAAACCGCCCAGAAAATCATTGTGGCTGCCGAAGAGGGCAGGCCTTTCATCGCTACCTCCTACGGGAACGCGCCGGAGCTGCTGGTGTCCCTGGACCTCCCCTGGTACCCGCTTCTGCTGGTGACCTATCTGCCCACCCGGCAACCGTTTGTTCTGCAAGAAATCGATGAAGCCGTCAGATTCGGGCTGGGCACCGATACGTGCACGCTCATCAGGTTGGGGATCAGCAACGTTCAGGCTGGCCGTGTGCCTCTGCCCACCGCATTTGTCGGCCTGCTCTCCCCCTGCGACGGTGCGACCATGCTGCATCAGGCCATAGCTCACGATGACTACTGGCGCAACGTGCCGGTCTTCTGCACCGACCCCCCATATTGGGAAAACGAACGCAGTGTAGATTTTCACGCTCACGAACTGCGGCTGATGGTGTCCTTCCTCGAAGAACACACCGGGCGCAAGCTGGATATCGACCGGCTTCGAGAGGTTGTCCAGGAGTCCAACAAGCAATACGAATTGTGGTCGAAATACAATGAGCTGAGACGTGCGGTGCCCTGTCCCCCCGCCGCTACCAAGGGAGCACAGGCCTGGAATGTGGCTCAAAACTTCATGGTCGGCGACCCCAGGGGCACCGCGTGGTTCCGAAAGCTCGTCAGCATCACAGAGCAGCAGGTAAGAGAGGGCAAAGGATATGCGCCGAACGAAAGGATAAGGTTGTTATGGTTTGACGTCCCCGCTCTGTGGCTGTCCGAGTTGACAAAGTGGCTCAGAGAGGAGTGGGGAGCCTGCATCGTGATGGATGTGATGGGTTATGCATCCCAGACGCTGATTGATACCTCGAGCGAGGAAAGCATGTTCAGGGGCCTGGCCAAAAGGAATCTGTGCGAGTTGCCCATGGTCAGGCAGGTTCACGGTACCGCGGATACCCTCAGCAATGACATCGTTCAGGTAGTGAAAGACTACAAGATAGACTGCGTCATCTGGCCCGCGCATATGGGCCATAAGGATGGGTCCGCAAGCATAGGCATCATGCGCCAGGTATGCCGTGACATCGGGGTTCCCTTTTTAGCTCTGGGGGTTGACCTCTTCGACAAAAGATACACTTCGATAGACCGCTTGAAAAACAGGTTCTCTGAGTTCTTCTCCACCATGGGGCTGGGCTAGCCCCTGCCGAAGAGCTGTCCTCCGTCTTCCCCCTTTATGAAAGGGGGATTAAGGGGGATTTCGAGAGGCGCAAGCCGCCTAAAGCGGATGCTGGGGTCTGGGGGTATCCCGCAACCCTTAAATTCCCCCAAGACTGGGGGAAACAAGGTGTCCGTTGACTAAGAAAAGGGAGGCTTAATGGAATTAAAGAAGTTTGATGAGTATGCTGACTCACTCGAAGGGCACATAGCTCATTGGAAAAGGCAACTGACTACTGAAAGGTTCCGATTCAGACACATTATTGATTCAATCCCTGGCTGTGCAGGCCGGGTTAGAATCCTCGACATAGGGACAACGCCGTTTACTCTATTCATTAAGAGGCTGCACCCTCATTATGAAGTATCAACAGTGGATTTTACAGACTATTGGGAGCATCTGTGCGATGAGGCAGGCGTCTCGTTTAGGGTGTGCGATGTTGAGAGGCAATCTCTCCCATTTGAAGATGGCTATTTTGATGTCGTTATCTTTACCGAGGTGCTGGAGCATTTATTCGTTCCCCCGTCAAAAGTATTAAGAGAGATCAGGAGAGTCATACGGGTAGGAGGCAAGCTGGTTATCAGTGTCCCGAATGTTGCCGCTCTGCGACACAGGATCGCGCTGCTGCTCGGCATATCGCCTCTGCGAGACTTAGACAAAAGCATAGGGCCTCCACATGATCATATTCACGAGTACACAATGAGCGAGATCTCCACCAAGCTGGAACATTGTGGCTTTACAGTTGTAAGAAAGAAATATCTCCAGCCTAGTGCTATCCATGCCCTGAGAGGGTTCATCGGGGAGAGAGAGCCCGTTGATCTGGTGAAAGCGGCCTATTATGCAGCAGGGCTTTTGCTCTTAGTACCATCATTGAGAGTGGTCATTTTTGTTGAATGCTGCAAAAACGAAAGAGAGGCGAAATGAGCAGTTTTTTTGATGATGCGGTAAGGCTTATTTCTGAGCGGGTTGAAAGGAGAGGATACTATTTCACCAAACACTTCTCGAAATCGACTACCTTATAGTTCTTGCCTTTCTGGACTACCTTGTGCCCCTCCTTCTCCAGAAGCCTCTTTTGAGCCTCCACCCCACCCGGGTATTTCTCGTTTATCACCCCGCTCGATTTCAAGGTACGCCAGTAGGGGATGGTATCTTTCTTCCCCTCTGCTGCCGCTTCCTCGGCCGCGTTAGCCGCGACCCAGGCGAAGATTCCCGTCGTTATAGGGCATCCGATGGAGGCGCAGTGCCTTTTAGCCAGGATTTCGCGGATCTCGTTTATCGTAGTGAGCTTGCCTTTGGGCACTTTGCCCATGATTTCAGCAACTTCCTTCGGGGCCGGGATGGCAACTGTACCCGTTCCCCACCTTTTGCTCATCCTATCGTTAATCTCCACGACCTTGGGCAGGTCTTTGCTGTCCGCCAGTTTCTCCTGCCAGGACTTGCGCGGCTTGGATTTACCGGCCATCTTCCCACCTCCTGGCTTAAGGCATAAAAGGAAGCATACTATATCTCACGCAGGGACAACTGCTTTTGCATAAAAATGCATCCTACTTTTGCGCGAATGCGTACTTCCAGATGATGGCTGCCAGAATACCGCCCACGATAGGGGCCACCCAGAACAGCCAGAGTTGGGGCAGCGCATCGCCGCCAACGAAGACCGCCGGGCCCAGGCTTCTCGCCGGATTGACCGAGGTGCCCGTTATCGGGATAGCTACCAGGTGAATCAGCACCAGGGTGAAGCCAATCGATATGCCTGCGAACCCTTTGGGAGCCTTCTCGCTCAGAGAGCCGAATATCACGAAGAGGAACAATGCGGTCAGTACGAGCTCTGCCACGAAGCACGCCCCGAAGGAATACCCTGCAGGCGAGTGCGCTCCAAAGCCGTTCTGTCCCAGTCCATTGACTGCCGTAGAATAGCCGGGCAAGCCCTTAGCGATTGCGAGCAGTATCCCCGCGCCTATTATGGCCCCGATGCACTGAGAAACGATATACAAAATGGCGTCTTTGCCCTTAATCTTGCCTGCGACCAGCATGGCGACGGTAATCGCGGGATTGATGTGGCATCCGGATATGTTGCCCACGGCGTAGACCATCACGAGCACCGTCAGGCCGAAGGAGAACGCTATACCCACGTTACCTATGTAGTGGCCGGCGATCACCGCGCTTCCGCATCCTATGAGGACCAGCGCGGCTGTCCCGATTAGCTCCGCTGCATACTTCTTGCAGTCCTCCGATTTCATCCGGGTCACCTCCTACATACTTTTGAGCCATACTATACGGGCAAAACACTGTTTATTCAAGTAGCCGCGACGCTATTCCCGCCGAGGAGGAGACCACTTCTCGTGCCAGCGCCCCTCTGCTATACTAACCATCGTGGATTTAATCTCTGTTCCCCTGATAGCCGTTGCCTTGTCCATGGACTGCCTCGCTGTCGCCATCGCTGGCAGCATCTCCATGCCCCGCGTTTCCCACCGCCAGATACTGCGCGTCGCCCTCGCCTTCGGGCTGTTCCAGTTCGGCATGCTGGTTGGGGGCTGGTACGCTGGGCACACAGTTGTAGAAACCGTCGAGGCCTATGACCACTGGATAGCCTTCGGCTTGCTGCTGCTGGTAGGCGCACACATGCTCTGGGAGGCAATACGCGGCGAGGAGGAAGGCCGCAAGCGCACCGACATCACCAGGGGTATACCCTTGCTCACGCTGTCCATAGCCACCAGCATAGACTCGCTGGGCGTGGGCCTGAGCTTGGCCTTCGTTGAGTCCAGGGTATGGCTCGCCGCCCTGATAGTGGGCAGCGTCTGCTTCCTCATCACAGCCGCCGGTTTCTACACAGGCAGGAGGATCGGAGGCCGGCTGGGACGGTGGGCCGATGCGGTGGGAGGGCTGGTTTTGATAGCTATAGGGGTAAGGATTCTGATAACGCACCTGTTCTAAATGCCACAACCGACGGCATAAAACACTGTAGGGGCTCAAAATTTTGAGCCCCTACAGTGGGACAGGCGTGGCGCCTGTCCGTGCCAAATCGCACCTACTCTTTGTCACTCCTGCTTTCGCGGGAATAGCATTTAGTTGCCTACCACGCCGGGTACATATTTTCTCCGGTGCTATCCGTGAGGCGGGTCTGCTCCGAGCCGTCGGCATTCATAGCATAGATTTCAGCCTTGTACTCATAGGCAATGCGCTTGCCGTCGGGCGACCAAGCCACTCCGCCGTCGGTAGAATCAGCGAGGCGAGTCCGGATCTCGCCACTGGCATCCATCACATAGACCTGCCAGCTATTGTCAAGGTTAGTGATATAAGCGATATGCTTGCCGTCGGGCGACCAGGCAGGATACCAATCGGTAGCCGAATTGTCAGTAAGTCTGGTTCGTTTCTTGCCCTCAGTATCTATAACATAGATATTGTAGTTTTTATCATCGTAGGGAGGGTTATTGGCAGCGAACACGATGCTCTTGCCATCGGGCGACCAGTCGGGCTGCTCATCGTCAGCCACGCTGTTGGTGAGGCGGGTCTCGCTTGAGCCATCCGCATTCATGATATAGAGCTGCCATCTACCAGCGTTGCGATCCGATTGGAAGACTATTTGTTTGCCATCTGGAGACCAGGATGGGTGTTGGTCATCCCACGTGTTATCTGTAAGACGAACCTGATTCGAGCCATCAGCATTCATGACATAGATTTCGGAGCGGCCCACCGCACCGGAGCTATAAGCAATCTTCTTGCGATCAGGCGACCATGACGGATAATAATTGCGCGTTCCACCGCTTGTCAGGCGGGTCTGGCTCGAGCCGTCTTCATTCATAACATATATTGCAGAGACGCTGTTGCGGGTGGAGGTAAAAGCGATTTTACTGCCGCCCCCGCCGCCGCAGGCAGTAAGTAGAAGGCCGAAGGCAAGCAGCGCTGCGAAAACCATTAACCCTGTGATTCTAACAATGCGGTACATATTTGAGTACCTCCTGAAAATATTTATGTGAAGTTCTCCCGCGTATTATTGTCGCAAGGCGCGAGCGATGTCAACCCTCGCCGATTATATCGCCCCCTCCACCTTCTTTTTCAGCGCCTGCACTATCTCCTCGGAGAGCTTCTGGCCGCCGCGGCGCACCAGAAATGCCAGAAGCCCCGAGACCTCGCCGCCGGCCGTGAGCTTTGTTCTGTTTTGTCCCACGGGCTCCATTTCGTAGTAGCGCGTCATCTTTACACCCAGGACTTTGCCCTCCATAACCACGCGACGGCCCGCCGAAAATTCCGTGATGGTCATCAACAAATTGACCGTGATCAGAGACCTGGCTACAACCAAAACCTGTGACCCGACACCCAGCGGTCCTTCGGTGACCTTCTTAATCTTCTTCAGAGACGGTATCCACCTCGGCCATTCCTCAGCATTGTTGACCAATGCCCAGGCCTTCTCCGGCGAAGCGTTGATTTCCGCACTGGCGCTGAATTTCATGGTCTTCTCCTTAGAATACCTTCAATTGGCTAACATTAGCATGTGGCGCGCCGTTCGTGGTGAGCTTGTCGAACCATGAACGTCTCTGCGCTAAATGTGGACACGCCCTTCGACAGGCTCAGGGCGAACGGACTAAATCACACCCTCCTGGATGAGCTTTCAGTCAAACTTGTCTAGTTCGCTCTAATAGCCTATAATCTAGGGGAGACGCCGACAAAAAGCAACCCCTTCATTCGGTTGATGAGCAATACCGGTAGCACTATGCAACGCCTGCCCCTGGTAGTGGAGATTCCCAACCCACCTGGCCCCTCGCAAGCATTCCAGGCGTTCAAGGACAAGCCCTTCAGCTTCTTCCTGGACAGCGGCATGGGCTCCCAGAGGCTGGGGCGCTACTCTTTCCTGGGCAGCGACCCCTTCCTGATTATGAGAAGCCGCGGCAGGGATATTAACTTGATACGGCCGGGCGGTGAAAAGGTTGTCTCGGGCAACCCCTTCGATGTGCTGGGAGACCTGCTCCAGGAATACAGGCTCGACGGAAACCCTTCCAGTTTGCCCTTCGTGGGCGGGGCAGTGGGCTACTTAAGTTATAACCTGGGACACTTCATCGAGAAGCTGCCCTCTAAAGCGGTGGACGACCTGCAACTTCCGGAGTGCTATCTCGGCTTCTATGATGCTGTGGCCATCTTCGACAACCTCGAGAGCAGGGCTTATATCGCCTCCACCGGCTTCCCCGAAAAAGGGGGCGCCTGGCAAGCCAGAGCGAAGGCCCGCCTTGAAGAGTTGAAACAAAGGGTAGCCCAGGCGCCTCGCCTGGGGGAAGACCAGCCTTCCTATTCCGACCAGCCCGCCAGGAGTAAAGTCAACCTGCGCTCCAATTTCACCCACGAGGCCTATCTCGAGGCGGTGCAGAAGGCCAGAGATTATATTATCGCCGGAGATATTTTTCAGGTCAACCTCTCCCAGCGCTTCGAGGCAGATATGCCCCTGCCTCCCTACGAGCTGTACCAGCGCCTGCGCAAAATCAACCCCGCCCCCTTCGCCAGCTACCTCAATTTCGATGGCGTGGCGGTGGTCAGCGCCTCCCCGGAGAGATTCCTGCTCCTTCGCTGCGACCGCGTCGAGACCCGCCCCATAAAGGGCACTCGGCCGCGGGGCAAAGACCCCCTCGGGGACGAGGCACTGGCTCGGGAACTGGTGAACAGCTTTAAGGACAAGGCGGAGCATGTGATGATTGTCGACCTGGAGCGGAATGATATCGGCAGGGTCTGCCGCTTCGGCACGGTGAGAGTCAGCGAGCTCATGGCCCTGGAGAAATACGCCACCGTGTTCCATCTCACCTCCACGGTAGAGGGGGAACTTCGCCCGGGCAAGAACGCCATGGACCTGCTCAAAGCCACCTTCCCCGGAGGCTCCATCTCGGGCGCGCCCAAGGTGAGGGCTATCGAGATAATAGACGAGCTTGAGCCTACCAGGCGTAGCGTGTATACTGGCTCCATCGGCTACCTCGGCTTCGATGGCGGACTCGACCTCAACATAGTCATTCGCACCATCCTGGTCAAAGACGGGAAGGCCTACTTCCAGGTGGGCGGGGCGGTGGTCTACGACTCAGACCCCGAGTCGGAGTATGTGGAGACGCTTGACAAAGCCAGGGCGTTGATTCAAGCTTTGAGCATGGTTCCCCAGATGGCAGCGGAGGGCCACCGATGATTCTGCTCATAGATAACTACGACTCCTTCGTCTATAACCTGGCGCAGTACATCGGGGAGCTGGGCTGGGAGCCTGTGGTCTATCGCAACGATGCCATCGGCCTGGACGAGATTAAGAGACTGTCTCCAACCCATATCGTGATCTCTCCCGGCCCGTGTACCCCTCTGGAGGCCGGCATCTCCAACGATGTGATACGCAGCTTCGGCGGCAAGATACCCATGCTGGGCGTATGTCTGGGGCATCAAGCTATCGGCCACGTCTACGGCGGCATAGTGGGGAGGGCGAAGCTCCCCATGCACGGCAAGACCTCCATTATCAACCATGACGGCAAAACCATCTACAAAGGACTGCCTAATCCCTTCGTGGGCGGGCGCTACCACTCTCTGGTTGTCGAGCACAACTCGTTCCCTGATTGCCTGGAAATCTCGGCATGGACTGATGATAAGGTGATTATGGGGGTTCGCCACAAAAAATACGTCGTAGAGGGAATCCAATTTCATCCGGAGTCCATACTGACCCCAGCCGGGCATGACGTCCTGAAAAATTTCCTGAGCTTCACCGAGCCGGTATGGAGCAAATAGTCTACCTCAACGGCTCTCTTGTGCCTCGGAGCCAGGCCAAAATATCGCCCTTCGACCTCGGCTTCCTTTACGGCTACGGGCTTTTCGAGACCATGCGCGCCTATTCCGGACGCATCTTCCGTTTAGAGAGGCATCTGGAGCGTCTTTCCCAATCAGCCAAGTTACTCGGCTTGCCTCTGAACGCTTTCGACCTTAAAAAAGCCTGCTATGACACACTGAGGGCTAATAAGTTGAAAGACGCGAGAATCAGGCTCACCGTATCTATGGGGGAAGGCGAGGCCCCACCCGACCTCCCGAAGCACCCTAAGCCCACAGTGCTGGTCACAGCTGCGAGGTATGTTCCTCTTGCGGACGAGGCTTACCGCAAGGGCTACAAGGCAGTAGTGTCGACCATCGACCGAGACAGCCAGTCGCCGCTTTCTCGCTTGAAATCAGCCAACTACCTGAACAATATCCTTGCCCGGAGAGAGGCCGGGGCAGCGGGAGTCAATGAGTCAATTCTACTCAACGAGAGAGGCTTTCTCTGCGAGGGAAGCGCCAGCAATGTCTTCCTGGTATCGAAGGGAAATCTTATCACCCCGGGCGAGGAGAGCGGCTGCCTGCCCGGGATTACCCGCCAGGTAGTTATTGAGCTTGCCCAAGGGCTTGGCATAGGCATCAGCGAGCGAGAAGTTCGATTAGAGGAATTGCTCCATGCCGGCGAGGCCTTCCTCACCAATTCTATTATGGAACTGATGCCTCTCGTTGAGGTTAATGGCCAGCGCATTGGCAGAGGCAAGGTGACCGGGAGACTGATGCAGGCATATAGAGAGACAGTTGTGAGGGAACCAAAAAAGGGGCTTAAGCCCCTTGCTAAACCTCGTGAGAAATCACCTTAGCCCAGAAGCTGGCTCACACGCTCCCAGATTATCTCTCGAATCTTCACCTCGGGGAGCGTAGCGTCAATCACCATCCAGCGTTCCGGATCGGCAGCAGCCATTTTGAGATAGCCCTCCCTCACCTTTTGGTGAAAGAGAAACTCCTCGCGCTCGAACACATCCAGTTTCATCCTCTTGCGCTCCAGGCCTTGCTCCGCCGATAGGTCCAGGAGCACTATGAGATCAGGAAATAAGCCATCGGTGACAAAGCTATTTACGGTCTTGAGGAAGTCCAGATCCATCCCCCGTCCATAGCCCTGATAGGCGAATGTAGAGGCATCATAGCGGTCGCATACAACGATATTACCTTTTTCTAAAGCAGGACGGATAACAGTATTCAGCAACTGGCTCCGAGAAGAGAGGAAGAGAAATAGTTCAGTTTGTACGGTAACCCCTCTGCCCCATTTGACCCAGCGGCGCAGCCTATTTCCCAGGAGAGTACCGCCAGGCTCATGGGTAAGCACTACATGAAAACCAAGCCTGCGAAGTCTATTAGCCAGAGCCTTGGCTTGAGTAGTCTTACCACTGCCCTCCCCACCCTCAAAGACGATGAATGAACTTTTCCCCATATGCGGTAAGATAATATGGCTATTATTCTCGGATGTCAAGCCTCGGGAGTACTATCCCTGGTAGTACTCCCTGCTGCTAGCCGCTGTTTACACCCGGTGCTCATCATCATTGGGGAAAATCTGCACCCGGCGGCGCGGCGCTTTGCCAGTGCTCTTCGTCGCAAGGTGATATTTCTCAGCCAGTTGATGTTGCAGGCGGCGAATAAAGGCGTTTTGCGGGGACAATTCCATAGTCTGCCCGGTGCGCTTAATCTCCTCGATAGCCTCCTCCGCCTCTTTCAGCGCCTGAGCCACGGAATCCGAGCGCTCCTCAACCCGATAGACATTGGACAGCCCCTGCTCCATCTGGGCAATCTTATCGCTCCGGACGACATATACAGGGACCCCCTTTTGCTCGGCATCTCTCAGGAGCTGCGGCCTTCGGCGATAATGGCTCTTGGAGGTCATCACCAGGTCAGCCTCCTTGATATCGCTAACCACATTTACAGGCAGATTCAACTTCTTGATGCTCTCCTCCAGTCGGAGGCGGTTGATACCGAACGGCATGATTTTTTTGGGTTCCTCTCTTCTGGGAACCCTCTTGCTGACCTGAGTCTCAGCGGCTGAGAAGGGCAGGGTCTTCTCGCT
>Ga0209777_10005179_pt1 | contig 15153 bp, 13 predicted proteins | sample FrelakmetHBP12HB_FD_187147 | JGI IMG/M metagenome (GOLD analysis project Ga0209777, IMG submission 187147) | Freshwater lake sediment microbial communities from the University of Notre Dame, USA, for methane emissions studies -HBP12 HB (SPAdes)... | ecosystem: Environmental > Aquatic >... | reverse complement strand
TTCCCTCATGTGTAGATCTCCGGCGGCCCGACCAGCTCGGGGTAATGTTGGTGCAGGCACTTGCGGGCGTAGTAGCACAGCTCACACTTATGCCGCACTTGCCGCGGAATGTCGAACCCGTGCTTGTCTCGTGCAAATTCGGCCAGCGCCAGCGGGCCTTTCTCGATGAGGAGCGCGACGATGAAGCTGGCTCCGCCCGGGTTCCTCATGGCCTCGGCGGCCGGCGTGCGGCTGGCTTTGCCAAGGATGAGACCGCAGTTGGTCTGAATGTTGTCATAGGGATCAATGTGGACTTCCCAGATGCTGGCGGGGTTCAGTTCCTTCGCGCACGTGACGGCGCGGCGTGAGGCGTCCGGGCCGGCTTCGTACACGGCCTGTTCCAGCGGCCGGGCCTCGGCCAGCGGCGCCAGTTTGGCCGCGGCCGTGCCCGTGAAGGTCGGCGGGTGCGCACGGGTGTACTCCGCCAGGCGCTTCTCGTCGCGGATGATGCGGGCAAACTCATGGACTTGCTCATCGGGGATGCGCGGCGCCCAGACGTTCTCCGGCCCAAAGAGCTCGTGGCCGATGCGGCGGGCGCGGAGGAAATGCTCGGGCGGCACGGATTCGTGATGGTACGGATCGCTGCTCAACAGCACGCCCATCACGCCGTGGTCCTTGAGGAAGCCGAAACGTTCGCGGACGATGCTCTCATTCGCGGCGAAGGAGCAGTTGGTCTCGATGAAGTGGGGGCTGACGCCACGCTGCGCCGCCAATACCAAGGCTTTCTTCAGCGTCTCCCAGTACAGCATCGCTTCGCCGCCCGCGATGTGGATGACGCGGCCAAGCTCGAGCAGTTGGCCGAGGTAGCGCACGCAGCGCGCGGGGTCCATGACCACGTCCGGCCGCCCGCCGTTACAGCCGAAGAGGCAATGCCGGCAGGCAATGGTGCAGCGGTAAGTGAACAGGATCGCCGCCACCTTGCGTTCGCAGCCGGCCTTCTCCACGCCCACGCGGCGCACCAGTTCGTCAATCTCTTGCCTGCTCACTTCACCAGCTCCACAGCGGTGTGTTCCGCGTCTTCCGCAGCGCTCTTCGGCGTGTGCTCCCGGTGGTGAGTAAGCCAGTACTAGAGCTCGCGCGCGATGTCCTCTAAGACGCTCAGGCCTTCGCGCAGCGGCTCTTCGCTGATCACCAGCGGCGGGTTGATTTTGATTGCGCAGCCGCCGACACCGACGGGCGCGAACAGCATCACTCCGCGCTGGATGGCGCGGTGCACGAGTTCCCAGGCATGTTCCGGCTGCGGCTCGGTGCTCCCCGGCTTGGTGAACTGCAGGGCTGCCACCAGGCCCGCGGCGGTCACCTTGCCGGCCTTGCCGCCAGCAGCCTTGGCAATCCGCTCGGCGCCCTCTGCCAGAATGGGCGCCAGGCGGGCCGCATTCTCCACCAGTTTCTGTTTGCGGATGACCTGTAGATTTGCCAGGGCCGCGGCGGCGCAGACCGGGTTGGCCGAGTGAGTGCTGGTCATTTCACCCGGCCCATACATGTTCATCAGTTCCTCCGTGCCCAGCACGGCCGCCAGGGGCATGCCCCCCGAGATGCCTTTGCCGCAGGCGGCGACGTCAGGCACGATGCCGTAGTGCATGAAGCCGAAGGGCTTGCCCGTCCGTCCGAAACCAGCTTGGATTTCATCGAAAATGAGTACCGCCTGGTGCTGGTTGCACCAGCGGCGCAGGGCCTGGGCATATTCAGCCGGCATCAGGCAGGCGTTGCAGCCCTGGTAGGTCTCGCTCATCACGCCGCAGACCGCGTCGGCGGCAACGCCCTTGGCGGCCAAGGCAGCCTCGAAGACGGAGAAGCTGATGTCCTTCTGGCGGAAGCCGTCCGGGTAGGGGACTTGGACGAAGCGCCGATCGCCGTCGCCCAGCCAGCTCTTCAGGGCGGGCGCTCCTCCGGCCAGTTGTGAGCCCATCGTGCGGCCGTGGAAGGCGTTGTCGAACGTCACGAAGGCGCTCTTCTTCTTCCCACCCAGCGCCAGGCCGCGCGTCAGCGCCAGTTTAATGGCGCATTCGCACGCCTCAGAGCCGGTGGTCAGCAGGAAGATCCGCGCGAGCGGCGCGGGCAGCCAGCGAGTCAGTTCTTCCACAAGCTTCAAGCGCACGTCAGTGGGGAAGCAATAGGCATGATAAAGCCCCTGGCCCGCCATGTTCTGGATGGCCCGGATTATCTCCGGGTGGCCGTGCCCGCAGGCGGTGACCAGGACTCCGCTGGAGAAGTCCAGCCAGCGATTGCCATAGGGATCGTAGACCGTGAAACCCTCGCCGTGGTCCCAGATCACCGGCGGCTGGCCGCCCATGGAACGCGGTTCCAGCGCCCGCAGCTTCTGCAGCAGCGGCACGGAGGCGGGGACGGGTATCTCGGTGCGGATGGCGCGGTACTTAGTCTGGACGTGCGGAACTTTCTCAGGAATGAGTTGGAATTCTTTCGTGGCCACTCTTGTGCGCCTTTCCTTGATTAGCCACAGAGGCCACAGAGAGGAAACGGAAAACAGGAGCCGGAAACTTCAGTTCACCTCTGTGTTCTCTGTGTCCTCATGTGGTTAGTATTCCCGGAACTTCACGCCTGCCGGCGGGGCGTAGTCAATCAACACTTCCCTGCCGCCTGCGAGGAGGGATTTTCTGCCGGCCTCAATGACCAGTTCGTTGTAACTGCTGTTGGCGGGTGTTGCAAGCACGCCCTCCTGGTCGTAGCGGCGGATGAGTTGCTGGCGTTCCGCGAGCCCTTTTAGCGCCGCCACTTTCCTGCAAGCCTTTACGATGTACTCAACGCTGCGAAGGCCGTAGCCCACCGGCGTCAGGCCGCCGCCGCCCTGGTCGAGAAGCTGGAAGTAGTCGGGGTTCGGCTCGCAGTAAGCCGTGTCGCCCGGATCACTGCCGGCCTGGGTGAAGCAGCACTTCACTCCGCGGAACTGGTCGCTGTGGAAGACCAGGCAGGCGTCCGCAGGTCCTTGGCACCACAGCGTCATGCCCTGCGAGTTCCCGCCGGCGCCCGCGTTGGGATATCCGATGGCGTTGGCCACGCTGAGGCACCCTCCGCCCTCCCAAAGCACGCGGGCGTCGGTCCAAAGGAAGCCTTCCTTGCCGTTGGGGTACTTGTCGCGGATCCCGTATACGCTCACGCTCACGGGCCTCAAACCCGTGATGAACGCCACCAGGTCCACGTAGTGGCAGCCGATGTAGGTGAACAGGTCGCTGTTCTCGCAGGTGCACCAGTTCTGGAAGTTCGAGTCGCGGTAATACCACTTCTCGTGCAGGTGGGCCTGGCCGATGCGGAACCGCCCCAGGCGCCCGGCCCGGTAGTTGCGCCGGGCCATCAGGCTGCGATAGTCGTGCCGCTTGTGATATTCCACGCCGACCAGCAGGCCTTTGTCATAAGCCGCGCGGGCGATCTCCTCCGCTTGCTGGTGCTTCAGCACCAGCGGCTTGACTGAGCAGACATGCAGGTCGTTGGCCAGGGCCTCCAGGATGGCCGGGAAGTGCATGTGATCCGGCAGGGCCACCACCGCGATGCTGCCGCGCGGCGCCGCCGCCAGCACCTCTTTGTAGAGGTCCGGAAAAAGTTGCCCGGCTGGGACCTTTGCCGGGTCCGGATGCGGCGTGAACGACTGGCCGGGGAACCCGCGAAGGAGCGCCGCGTCGTTCTGCATCTCCGTCAACGGCGCGGCGTTCAGGGCGCAGATATGGATGTCGCCGGCGACGCCCTCGCGCTGAAGATGCAGGATCGTCGGCAGGATTTGGGTGCGAGTGATCATCCCGCCACCAATGATGGTGACCCTTGGTGCGCTCTTGTTACCTGCCATTTCCTGACCTCCGGTGTTATCTTACAAGGATTTGCGAATTGTTCCTGCTAGTGAGTATTAACCGATTCGGGGCTTCGATGAAACGGCAAATCGGCTTCGCCGCCGCAGCGCTTCGGAGGAGGCCTTGATGACACGTTGCGGGGCCGGTGACTCTCAGTAGACTCTTGGCGAGTAGCGACTCCGGCAACGTACGTACCTTCTGAGGATTGACCCATGACGAGCGAGCTGAGCCATCGGGAAAGAGTGTGCCTGGCCCTGCGGCACAAGCAGACCGATCGGGTCCCCATCGCCATGGTCTGCTCCGGGATCAACCAGCCGGCGCACAGCCAGTTCGAGGCGCTGCTGAAGGAGAAGCGCGCGCTTACGGTTGCCGAATACCTCGCGCCCATCCTGGATATCAAAGGGATTGGGCCGGATTACATCGGCCCGGCGCTTCGCCCCGGCGAAGACATGTGGGGCGTTCATCGCACCAGCTTCAGCTTCGGCGCCGGGGCCTACGACGAGATAGATCATTACCCGCTGCAGGCGGCGCGGGACATCGCCCAGCTCAGGAAGCACCGCTGGCCGAGCACCGCCTGGTTCGACTACTCGGTGCTGCCGGAACGGATCAAGGCCGTGCAGTCCTCAGGCGAGTATTGCCTGATGGCCGCGAACGGCAATATCTTCGAGACTTCCTGGTACATGCGGGGGCTCGAGCAGATCTTCATGGACCTGGCGCTGGAGCCTGAGCTGGCGCACGCCATTTTTGAACCGGTGACGGATTTCTACGTCGCGCATTTCACGAAAATCCTGTCCGCGGCTAAGGGCCGCATTGACCTGGTCTTCACTGCCGATGATATCGGCGGCCAGAACGGGCTGCTGATGTCGCTGGACATGTGGAGCCGACACCTCAAGCCATATCACGCGCGGCTGAACAAGGTCATCCATGAACATGGCGCCAAAGTCATCTACCATTCTGATGGCGCCGTGATGGCCGCCGTGCCGGGGCTGCTTGAGATGGGCATAGACGTCCTGCAGGCGCTGCAGTTCGACGCCAAAGGCATGGACCCGCTGGCGCTTAAGGAGAAGTACGGCGGCCGCCTGTGCTTCGAAGGCGGAGTGAGCGTGCAGAGCACGCTGCCGTTCGGCACCCCTGAGGACGTGCGCAAGGAAGTCTGCGAACGTGTGCGTGTGCTGGGGCGCAACGGTGGCTATATCCTCGGGCCCTCGCACTCGATTCAGGCTGGAACTCCGCCGGAGAATATCCTGGCCCTGTTTGACACGGCGGCGCAACAGCGGGGTAGTGAGTAATGAGAAAAGAGAAACGAGCACAGAGCACTCCTCACTTCTCACTCCTCACTGCTCTTTTCTCACAGGATTTTGCCGTCGCGCAGCCGCAGCATCCTCTTGGCTCTCGCCGCGGCCTTTGGGTCATGCGTCACCATGACAATGGTGCGGCCCTCCTGGTGGACCTGGTCCAGGAAGGACAGGACGGACTCGGCCGTCTCCGGATCGAGGTTGCCGGTTGGTTCGTCGGCCAGGACAACCTGGGGATCGTTGGCCAGCATCCTGGCCAAGGCCACGCGCTGCTGCTGCCCGACACTCAGTTCAGGCGGCTTGTGATCCAGGCGGTCGCCAAGGCCCAAACCTTCCAGCAACGCGGTTGCCCGTTTCTTCTGGCTGCTTTCATCAACGCCTGCCAGGAACAATGACACCTGGACGTTCTCAAGAGCGGTGAGATAGGGCACCAGGTTGAACGTCTGGAAGACAAAGCCGACGGTCTTCTTCCGCACCCTGGCGCGTTCTTCCGGGCGCAGGTCATATAGCGATTTCCCATCAACCAGCACCCGGCCCGCCGCCGGCGAAAGCATGCCCCCGAGGATCAGCAGCAGCGTGCTCTTGCCGCTGCCGCTGGGGCCGACAATGGAAACGAAGTCCCCGCGCGCAATCTCCAGGCTGGCGTCATCCAGCGCCTGGATGGTCTTGCCGCGGAGCTGGTAGGTTTTGCTGACCGACTCCATCTTCAGCATGGTTTGGCCTGCATTTCTCACCACTTATTCACCGCAGAGGACGCAGAGGGCGCAGAGGAAGAATGAATGGAAACAACCACAAGTCCTTTTGTGTAAGTCACCTCTTCGTTCCTCTGTGTCCTCTGCGGTGAGAAATCCGGCTTAGGTCTCCCGCAATGCCGCGGCGGGGTCCATGCGCGCGGCACGTCGCGCCGGGAAGTAGCTGGCGGCCAGGGATATGGCCACCGCCACGCCGAGCGCCAGAAGCAGGAGCCACGGCAGCGGCAAGACAGTCACGCCCGCGATTCTGGGGCCGAGGATCAGAGCCAGGACAGTGCCCAGCACATAACCCGCAGTCCCGCCGCCCAGCCCCAGCAGGAGCGCCTTCAACAGGAACATCCTGAGCACCATGCCGGAACCCGCGCCCAGCGCCATCAAAGTGCCGATCTCCTTCCTGCGCTCGTACACGTTGGCATACATGTAGTTGGCCATGCTCGCGCCGCCAACGATGACGATTATCCCCAGGAACAGCCAGGAAAGCCGCGCCATCATCTGGTTAGTCTTGATCTGCGTGTCCACGATCTGAGTGATCGTGACGACCTTGGCTTCAGGGAGGAGCTTGTTGATCTTCTGCACCAGGCCCTTCGATATCTCCTTGCAGCAGCCGACCACTTCGATGGCGTTGAGGACAGAGCCTTTTCCAGCGAGTTGCTGAACCGTGTGCAAGTGTGTGAAGACTCGCGAGTCATCCACCGTCCCGGTCTCTGGCAGCACCGTGCTGACGGTGAAAGTCTTGCCCTCAAGCTGGAGCGTGTCCCCCGGCTTCAGTTTCAGAGCGGCGGCGACCTCGGAGCCCAGCAGGGCCTCCGTCTTGTCCAGCTTCTCGATCACTCTTCTGCGGAACTGCGTCTCTTTGGACGGCTTGGGCTCGGCCGGCGCCGCGTCCCCAACGCAGAGGGGGGGCCGCGCAAAGACATCTCCGCCCTTCCAGGCAGCTTTGGCCTTCAGTTCCTCTTGAGGCAGTATGCCGGTCAGCGCGAACTTTCTTCCCGCCACCTCAACCCGCGTCGAGAACTTGGGGAAGAGGTTGTCCAGGCCCTGAAGATCGGACAGGATGAGCCGTGTCACGTATTCCTCGGGGATTTCCTCGCTCTGCATATCGGCGGCGTAGTAGGTTTGCAGCGACGCCGACTTGGGGAGGATTAGCACGTTGGCGCCCAGCGCGTCCAGTTCCCTGGCCACCGCCTTCTCGGAGTAAATCGTGATGTTCTCCACGGAGACGATCACGCTCACGCCCAGGAGAATGGCAATGAAGCTCGTTGCCAACTGGTTCTTGCGCTCGAACAGTTCCCGCCAGACGAGTGTGCTGAGTTGCATGGCTTCCTTTGTAGGGCGAGCCTCAGGCTCGCCCCACTGACCTGCTCTTGAATTGTTATTTGCACCCCTACGGAGCGCACCCACCGGCCCCTCACCCCGAGCATGCCGGCTTCAGGGCTGCCGCCAGGCTCTCCTTGGTGACCGGGCCGATGAACTTCGCCAACAGTGTCCTCCCCGGCGCAAGCATGATCGTGGCCAAACCACGTTTGGGGTCCACCTCCAACTGCTTCAGGAAGCGCGCTTCTGCCGGGTCGGCAGGGTCAATCCTGAGCACTTCAACTCGCTTCGCGTTTGCCGGGTCGGCCTTGAACTCGTTGACAGCCTTCACTGTCGGATCGTCGCTGCTCACGTCCTTGCCGTAGGCGCAAAGTATCGCGACCTTCTTCTCCTGAAGAGCTAACAGGCATTTCTGCTGGCACGGACCGGCGATGCCGGCCCGCAGCTTCTCTTCGGGCATGTTCTCAGCAAGGCCGGCCGTGGTGACGACCCCGTTGGGAGCCAGCACCAGGACCAAGGGGACCGAAACAGCCTGTAGGTCGAATCGGGTCACCAAGGCCTTCTCTTCGGGCGCGTCCCTCTTCAGCGCTGCCCACTGGGCCACGTCCGTCATCTTGGCCATCACGGCCTCGAACGGCTTGCGGAGCGCTTGCGTCGCCTCATTGTCTTCGCTGTAGAAAAAGATGTAGAGGTGCTTATTCGCGGCGGCTGCCTGCTTCATGGCAGCCTCGCATCCGGATGGCTTGGCCTGCGGCGCCGCTTCCTCAGACGCAACCGCTGCAGCCAGGCAGAACGCGGCCGCCAGGGCCAAAACTGGCAGTGCACGGACAGTAGTCTTCTCCATAGCCGGTGCCTCCTTCTCCAATGTTTCGCCTAACTCAGTAGGCTTTGGGACTTGGACTTTAGGTTCTGCGCGCCCCTGTTCCCTGGCCTAAAGCCTAAATTCTAACGCCTAAGGCCCAAAGCCCAAAGCCTAAAGCCCAGTCGTTTGCCACACTCTCACGACTCTAGGCGCGTAAGGGAGTTGTCTCCGCGCCTGCTGTACTGACTTCGCTGACTCTAAAGTAACGTTTGCGCGCGTACAACGCAACGTTCACCAGGCCGATCATCACGGGCACCTCAACCAAGGGGCCGATGACAGCCGCGAAGGCCGCGCCGTGTTGAATGCCAAAGACCGCCACCGCGACGGCAATGGCCAGCTCGAAATTATTGCTGGCCGCGGTGAAAGACAGTGTGGCCGTCTTGCCGTAATCCGCGCCGGCCGCCCGGCCCATCCAGAAACTGAGCACGAACATGACCACGAAGTAGATCAGCAGCGGGATGGCGATGCGCAGCACGGCCAGGGGCTGGGCGATGATCTTCTGGCCTTGCAGGCTGAACATCACGATGATGGTGAAGAGCAGCGCGATAAGTGTGATCGGGCTGATTTTGGGAATGAACGATTTCTCGTACCACGCTTTGCCTCTGGCCTTGATAAGCGCAAAGCGCGTCAGCATACCGGCGCAGAAGGGGATGCCAAGGTACACAAAGACGCTGCGCGCAATCTGGCCGATGCTGATGTGGACTTCGCGGCCCTCTAAGCCGAACAGCCGCGGCAGGATAGTGATGAAGACCCAGGCGTAGAGGCTGTAGAAGAGGACCTGGAAGATGCTGTTGAAGGCCACCAGGCCGGCCGCGTATTCCGTGTCGCCCTCGGCCAGGTCGTTCCAGACAATGACCATGGCAATGCAGCGGGCCAGGCCGATCAGGATCAGTCCGATCATGAACTCCGGGTAGCCCCTCAGAAAGAGGATGGCCAGCGCGAACATCAGCACCGGGCCGATGATCCAGTTCTGGACCAGCGAAAGCCCAAGGATCTTCGTGTTGCGGAACACATCCTTCAGCTCCTCGTACTTCACCTTTGCCAAGGGCGGGTACATCATCAGGATCAGGCCGATGGCAATGGGGATGTTGGTGGTCCCCACGCTGAAGCCCTCGTTGAAGGCCTGGACCTGCGCGGGCAGCAGATACCCGAGCACGACGCCCGCGCCCAGCGCCAGGAAGATCCAGAGCGTCAGATAGCGGTCGAGAAGCGAAAGCTTGCGCCACGGCAAGTTTGCCGACGGATGGATGCCTGGGTGTGACACCTCAACTCCCTCGCTGCTTTGGTTTTCGGGCCGAAACATCCAAGCTGGTGATGTAGTCGCTTGGATGCGTGTTCCTCGGCAGAGCCTTCACAAGCTCCGCGTAGAAGGAATCGTTCCACTGTTCCATCGCGGCAACGTAATCGCTCTTGGGTGACAGCACTATCTCGGTCAACCCCGCGGCGCGGGCCAGGCGTTCGGTCTCTTCGGCCAGCACGGCGCCGGCAATGCAGCCGACCAGCGCCTCAACCACTTTGATGATCTTCGGCGGCAGCGGCCTCAGCAGCGCCAAGTCCGATACCGCGACACGCCCGCCCGGCTTCAGCACGCGCGCCATCTCCCTCCACACCTGCGGTTTGTCGGGCGACAGGTTGATGACGCAGTTCGAGATGATCACATCCACGCTGTTGTCCGCCACAGGCAGGTGCTCGATCTCTCCCAGCCGGAACTCGACGTTTCGCAGGCCGCTGCGTTTCTGGTAGGTGGCGATGTTCCGCCGGGCTTTGGCCACCATCTCCGGCGTCATATCCACCCCGATGGCGCAGCCCCTTGGCCCGACTCTCCTCCCGGCAATAAAAATATCGAGGCCCGCGCCGCTGCCGAGATCGAGCACGGCTTCGCCGCGCTTCAGGGCCGCGAGCGCGGTCGGGTTGCCGCAGGACAGGCCCAGGTTGGCGCCGTCCGGGAGCGCCCGCAGGTCTTCCGCCGCGTAGCCAATCACATCCGCCAGTTTTGCGGTCTGCCTTAAACCCGGCCCGCAGCAGGACCGCGACGAGCAGCCCGAGGGCTCCTTAAGAGCAATCCGGCGGTAACCTTCCCGGACTTTCTGCCGCACTTCCTCCGCTTCAACACGCATTTATGACGCTCCTAACGTTGTGGTGCAGGCTTCCAGCCTGTTCTTACGTTGTGGTGCAGGCTTCCAGGCTTTTCTTACGTTGTTGTGCAGGCTTCCAGCCTGCCCTTCTCATCCCAGTGACACCACTTCGACGCTTACGGCCACTTCCGGCCGCAGGCTGTTACGGACGGGGCAAAGCTCCGCGGCCTTGGCCAGCTTGGCTTGGTCGCTCTCGGAAAACTTCCGAGGCAGGCTAACGGTGAGCGTGAACGCGGCGAACCGGCGCGCAGGTTCCGGCGCCAGTTCCATCTTGACGGCCAGCTCCGCACCCCGGAAATCCAGCCCATCCCGCTCCGCCACCATAGCCATGCACATCAGCACTCACCCGCCCAGTCCCGCGCCCACCAAATGCAGCGACGAAAACGTCGGCCCAGTCATGGGGCCGATGGCAAGCGCGTCGCCAGAGGGCACATGGGTGACGGCGCATTGCCTGTTGCCGCCATACTTCAACCGGACTTCGAGCGACATGCTGTGCCTCCTTTCATTTTTTGCGGCGTCTTGGCCAGCAGCCTTGCCGGCAGTTGCTCAACAAACGCCCTGATCTCGTCGCGCACGCGACGGTAATGAGTCAATGCTTCCTCTTCCGATTTTGCGCCCTGCGCCAGCTTCGGCGGATCGTCGAAGCTGGCATGGACACGCCGGGCCTTGGTAAGGAGAACCGGACAGTGTTCATTGGCATGGCCGCAAACGGTGACGACGCAATCGAAAACAATGTCCTTGAGTTCGTTGACGTTTTTTGAGCGCTGGCTGGAGATGTCCACGCCTGCTTCGGCCATTACTGTCACAGCCAGCGGGTTGAGGCCGTGCGTCTCCAGGCCCGCGGAATGCGCTTCCATGACCCCGCCTGCCAAGTGCCGCGCCCAGCCTTCCGCCATCTGGCTGCGGCACGAATTGCCGGTGCAGAGGAAGAGCACTTTCAGCTTCTGTACAGGGCGCATAGGCCGTTAACGTCCTTTTTCCCGACCGCTTTCTGGCGCTTGTCGTCTTCCGCAGTCTGCTGTTCCTCCGCCAGCGATCGGAGCACCCAGGCCACGGCGGTCTTGCTGAGCGCCGGCGCGCCCTTGCCGGGGAGCCGGTAGTAACGCCAGCGGCCGTCCTTGCGTGCTTCCACCAACCCCGCATGCTGCAACACCGCCATGTGTTTGGAGACCGTTGAAGGGGCCAGCTCCAGCATATCCATGATCTGGCAGAGGCACAGCTCCCCGTGCCGCAGGAACATGATGGTCCTCGCGCGGTTCTCGTCGGCCAGTGCCTTGGTTATCGTCATGAATTCCCGCATGCTCCTCCTCTCACGCCGTAGCATGGGCATCCTGCCCATGTTCACGGGCGAGACGCCCGTGCTGCCCCTCACTTCGTTGCATGGCGAAGTATAAACTAATCGCCGGCCCTTGCAATACCGTTTTCGTATCCGTTCACTCCCGGAAGTGTCCGCAAGAGAGCGTCTTCATTGGTCCCATGCGTCTTATTCATCCTATCGGCCGTGCCTTGTTAGCGCTCGCCGCCAGGACACTGAACGGTTACCCTTTTCAAAATCGCGCCTTACGCCTTGAGTTAAGCCCTTAAATACCATATATTTACATTAACACTATGCACTATGTGTTGGAGTCCTTACACAAGAAATCTTGAAAAATCTAGAATACTTCTTCTCCTTTAAGGACAATAACTTATAGGAGCGCACGGTGCCTGCACCCCCAAGTGATATAGAAGAAAATTCGTATTATATAGTAGGGAGGTTCTGCTTTGCACTGGCACCACAATCCCACATAACCCAAAGAGACGGTGCCACAGGTCTCCCATGCAGACCCGTGCTGGAATGCCGCCAGCGCCAGCAAGGGAGCGTAGCACGGGCGTCTCGCCCGTGCGCACGGCCCTGTTTGCCGCCCGTGCCCGGAAAGGAGTTCGCAGCCAATGTACAGCGCCAGTCAACGCATCCAGGTGGCCAAGAAACCACCAGCATTTAACCTTGGTCTCAATGATTCGCAAGCAATCGCCCCTAATCCGCAAGCATTCGCCCCAAATCTGCAAGCGAACGCCTCTGATTCGCAAGCGAATGGCACTGAATCGCGAGCGAAACCCACTCGTTTTCGACGATTTTGCCCAATCCCAAAGGAGTTGCAGAATCGCCGCGCAAAACTTGGAATTTCAGCCGCGCGCGGTATATTGACTGTTACAAAGAGAGTCTTGGTGATCTTGGAACCGGGGGTTCTCATGCAGAAGCACAGATTGTTCCGCCAGGCCGCGTGCGCTCTTTCCGCGTTGCTCTTCGCCTGCAGCAGTCTCTTTGCGCAGAACTACTACGTGCGGGAGAAGGGCAGCGACCAGAATGACGGCAAGACGCCTGCCACGGCCTTTCGCAGCGTCCTCATGGCCGCCCAAGTGCTCGACCATGGCGACAATGTGGTCGTTGGTCCGGGCACATACCGCGGCACGGCCTTCTTTGCGGAGCGCTTTGGCCTCAAGGTCTTAGGCGACGAAAGCGGCAAAGAGACCGGGGATGCTCCCGGGCCAGTCATCCTGGAGCCCCTCAACCCCACTGATCCTGTGCTGAACTTCTACCGGCTCAATGGCCTCACTGTGTCGGGTTTCACCGTCAGCGGAAGTGGCCAGGGGATCAAACTCGCGGAATGCCACGAACCTAGTGCCAAACACTGCAGCTTCCTTGGCACCGCGCGCGGGTTGATAGCTGAAGGTGTTGGCGGCCTGCGTGTGGTTAGCTGTGTCTTCTCCCGCTGCACCCTGGGAATATTCCTCTCGGGGTGCGTATACTCGGACATTGAACATGTGACCATTGCCGCTTCGACCTCTGTCGGCGTGATGATCCTCTCATGCGGGCCGGGGACAATTCGCAACAGCCTCTTCGCCGCCAACAACAGCAATTATGTCGCCGACGCCCTCTCCGGGCCGGCTTGGTCCAGCGATCATAACGCCATCCAAGGACCAACCGGACCGTGGGGCACAGCGCCTTCGGTTTACAACATCTACGAATGGTGCGCGCTCACAGGCCAGGAACGCAACAGTGTCTACGTCACACCGGCATTCCTAGACCCCGATGCCGGGGACTACCATGTCGCACCGGCAGTTGGCTGGGGCGGGGGCTTGCCAGGCATGAGCGCCGGCGAGACACTCAATGGTTCCCCGTTACCGGATCGCGATGGCAGGCCCTTCCGTCGGCGAGCGGGAGAGTGCCTTGGTGCCTACGATTATCCCGACCCGCAGCCGAGCGGGGGGTGGAAGCCTCTGGATATTCCTTGGCCCACTCCAGGCGCGCGCCAGAGCGCCGCGATATACCGCCCCGACGGCTCCCTCGTCCGCACGTTGTTGGCCGACGCCTCAGGCGTCCGCCAGCTTTGGTGGGACGGCCTCGACGACCAAGGCCACCCCGCGGGCGCGGGCACCTTTGAGCTCCGCAGCATCGCACACGACATCCGCCTCGTTGACGAAGGCTCCGTGGGGGACAACGGCAATGCGAAGAGCGTCTGGAACTGCGACCAGGCCGACTGCGTAACCACATTCCCGGATGGCCGCTTTGCCGTCACGGCCCTGTACGATGAGGCCGGAAATGCGTTGCGCTGCTACGCGGCATCCGGCCAGGGCGTCTTCGCCAGTTGCTTCAGCTTCACCGAGAAAGGCTTCTGGGCCATTACGCCCTCGGGTGAAGACCTTATCGGCGGCTTGGGCGAAGGCGCGACCGCAAAAATTATCCGCCTCATGCCGCCGGGTGAACGCGCTCCGATGGCTTCTGGCGCGGAATTCTACCCTGTCTTCGCCCCCGAAGAGAAAGATGCGAAAGCCACGGGCCTCGCAGTCGTGGGGGATGCAGTCTACGTCTCCGTGCCAGCGCTCAATCTGGTCCGGGTAATGAGTCTTGCCACGGGAAAGAAGACCGCCGACTGGCCAGTGCAAGGCATCGCGGACGTAGCGTGCGACCAACAGGGCACGCTGTGGGCGCTCGCCGGCACGGACATCCTCTCGTTGAAACCTGGCGGCCAGCCTGACAAACGCTACGCGACTGGCCTGACAACGCCGCAGTACCTCGCGGCCGGTACGGGCCGCCTCGCAGCGGTGGACCGCAAAGCCGCGAAGATCGCGCTTCTGGATGCCGCCGGCGGCAAGGTGCTGCGCACGCTGGGCCAGGCGCGCCCGCAGGCTGAGTTTGTGCCGGTGAACGCCGAACTCTTCCGCGACCCACGCCGCGCCGCGTTTCTCCCGGACGGCCGCTTGATTGTCACCGAAGGTGCGCGGGTTCGCGCGCTGTGGCCGGAGACCGCGAAAGTCAGCTTTGAGTTGCTGAGCAACTTCATGGACACAGCGGTCGTGAACCCGGCGCATCCGGAGTACCTATGCTGCTATCTGGGCATCTTCCACGTGGATCCGAAAAGCGGCGCCTGGAGCTGGCTGGTGGAAGAGCCGCAAGGCCAGGGCCCGCCGGGCAAAGACGGCAAGCCGACCAACCTGAGCTTCGGTTCGCCGAATGGCGCCGTGCTCCTTGGCGGCCGGCCTTTTATTGTGTACCACGACACTGGCCAGGATTCCCTGCGCGTGCTGGATGTGAGCGACCCGCTCAAGCCGCGCCAGGCGCTTTACTCGAAGCCCTCGCGCCTTGGCAGTTGGGCCTATTCCACCTTCTCCTTTACGAAGGATGGCGACATCATTACAGGCCCAAAGGGCTATACGCTGCTTTTCAACCGCATCAAGTTCAAGGGGCTTGACGCACAGAATAATCCACAGTTCGACTTTGACAAACCGGAACCAATTGGCATGGAGAAAGACCCGGAACGCCTGCGCGGCATGAAGGAAATCCAAGCCATCTCCTGCGACCGCCAGAGCGGAGACATCTACTACCTGGCCGTCACGGATCGCTACAACAAGATGGTGCCAGGCTGGGGCGCAGACGGCACGGGCGTCGGCAAGTCCACTCCGGACGGCAAGCCGCTCTGG
>Ga0209777_10005178_pt1 | contig 15153 bp, 9 predicted proteins | sample FrelakmetHBP12HB_FD_187147 | JGI IMG/M metagenome (GOLD analysis project Ga0209777, IMG submission 187147) | Freshwater lake sediment microbial communities from the University of Notre Dame, USA, for methane emissions studies -HBP12 HB (SPAdes)... | ecosystem: Environmental > Aquatic >... | reverse complement strand
GACCTTCAAGCTCAGTTTATGGCCCTTCTTGCCCTGGCAGAAGGTAACAGTATAATAATCGAAAAGGTATTTCCGGACAGGTTTATGCACGTCGCAGAACTGAACCGTATGGCAGCCAACATTCGGAAGGAAGGCTCAACAATACTTATTTCCGGCGTCGACAAACTGATGGGAGCTCCTGTAATGGCTTCCGATTTACGCGCCTCTGCCGCTCTTGTCGTCGCTGCCCTCGCTGCCGAGGGAACCACTATCATTAACAGAGTTTACCACATAGACCGCGGCTATGAAAAAATTGAGGAAAGATTGAATCTCGTTGGCGCAAAAATAACCCGCCAAAGTGTTTAGTCAGCCTGCTCTCAAAAAAATCCTGATAAGCTGTGCTGTTTTTCCCCCGTTTTTCGGGCATCAAGATGTCACCTCTTCAGTTAAACAAAAAATAAAGCGGACGGATGAAAATATTTTTTAACATGAGATATTTATTCGCATATGCGAAACCTTGTGAAATACATTAAAGATTGTTCAGGTACAACCTTTTGTCTTGCAGGTGATTAAGTCATCTTAAAATTCACTGAACATTTGCCTATTCAGATGATGTTTAGAACGCAAGTGCGAAAGACTTAACAAAAATAAAATTTATTTAAAAAATTTCCTTGACCAAATGAGAAGCGGCATTATACAGTACGAGCGTTACCTATATCCGCTTTGGTTCTCACACAACCGGAGATTTGCATCTTGCGAGTGATGTAAGGTAATGATGGAGGAAAAGTCGTTTCTAATCAAAGCATTTAGTCTGTGCTTACGTAATGTTTGTATTCTCGAATGAGAGTGCAAGGCGCGGAAGGTATGTAACTTCTGCGCAAGGTTTGCAGTGAGTGTAGAAAAAGCGCTTTTCATGCGAGGAAGGTCTGCCTATGCAATGGCTATAGGGCTTTAACCGAAGCTTCAGGATACGGCGGCATGCGTAAAATTCCTGCATGTCGTTCGTGATATACATAAATCGGTGAAGGTGACATTATTTGTTATGTTGGCGGGGAAAGGAGGTGGGTAACCAAATAACAGCAGTATTGTGAAAAAGCAGTCCTTAAATTATGGATTTTCGAGGAATTACTAAAAATTTTAAAGATAAGGAAAGGAAATTTATATGGCTAAGAAATTATTTCTTTTGTCATCTCTTGTCCTGGTGCTTATCCTGGCTGGAAGTTCCTCAGCCGAACTGACTGGATATGCCAACAATCCCATACCTTTCAGCGGAGCAGGTAAGGACAAGACAAACCTTGTTCTCGAATGGAGAACCGGCGATTTTGTTCAGGCAACAGCGTGCCATCGGGTTTACCTCGGCACGACTTTTGCTGATGTAAATACCGCCACCACTGCCTCGAGCACTTACAAAGGCACTCGCGATGTCAACAATTACACCCCCACAGGCCTTGTGGACGGACAGAACTACTTCTGGCGAATCGATGAGGTCAACAGCACTAATCCGAGCAGTCCCTGGAAGGGTCCCGTCTGGACTTTCGGAACGTACTGGGACGTAAAGCCAGACACCTGGGCTGCCACCGATGGCTATAACAGGACAATGCCTGGTTATGCAGAATGCGGTGGCCCGGCTTCCGGCAGGTATGTTGGAATATTCTACTTCCTCTGGCTCGGCCAGCACGAAACCGATGGTCCGTATAACATCACCGAATTACTGGCTGCAAACCCCACTAACCCGGCTTACGGGCCGGTGGGTGATTATCATCACTGGGAACAATCGGAACTGGGGTACTATCTCTCGACAGATAGTTACGTAATACGCAGGCACGCTCAGCAGTTGGCTGACGCAGGTGTCGACGTGGTGATCTTTGATGTTACCAATGGCCCGACATACTACAGCGTTTATATGGAGTTGTGCAGCATTTGGCAACAAATGAGATATGAAGGCCAGAAGACCCCGCAAGTAGCCTTCGTAACAAACTCCGATTCGGTTAACGTTGTAAGCATCCTCTATAATGATTTCTACAAACCAGGGAATTACAAAGATCTTTGGTTCTACTGGAAGGGCAAGCCGTTGATGCTCGCCGTTTTGACAGGTCACAGCCAGGAGATTGCCAATTTCTTCAACATCCGCAGATGCTGGGCATGGACCTATGGCCAGGATACATGGAACTTTATGGACTACACTCCGCAACGATATGGATGGCACGAATCTTCCGGTGTCGCGGAAGAAACCTCAGCCTGTGCGGCTCAGCATCCTACCACCAATATCGGGCGAAGCTACCAGAACGGCAGTGAGCCGGCACACGACCAATATAAGCTCACTGGCATGGAGAACCAGGGGCGATATTTCGCCGAGCAATGGACCAGAGTCTTAGCGCTCGACCCGGAGTTCACCTACATTACAGGCTGGAACGAATGGGTTGCCGGACGTAGTCTTAGCGATGGGACTATCCATATGTGCGGTGATCTGGTACCTTCCGGCGGAACTTTCTTTGTTGACACATTCAATGCCGAATACAGCAGAGACGCCGAGCCGATGCATGGCAATTACACTGACAATTATTACTACCAGATGATAGACGGCATTCGTCGGCAAAAAGGTGTGCGGCAGCAGGATCCCGCCTCTGCGGTTACAACGATTACTATTGACGGCACTTTCACTGACTGGGACAGCGTTGCCCCCGAATTCAGAGACACTGTCTATGATACCACCCACAGAAATGAATTAGGTTGGGGCTCTGCGGGCACCTATGTAAACAACACCGGCAGAAATGACTTCAAGCTCATGAAAGTGGCACGCGACGCCACCTATGTCTACTTCTACGTCGAGACCGTCGGCAATATAACCAATTACACAGACACGAACTGGATGCTGCTGTTCATCGATTCCGACAAGAACCATTCCACCGGCTGGGAAGGCTATGATTATGTTGTTAACTATGGCGGTGTAGGTTCCAGCACAACTACTCTGAAGAGCAATAGCGGCGGAACCTTTACCTGGAATCTTGTCCAAAGCGACATAGCTTATGCCAAGTCGGGTAACAAAATGGAATTGAGGATTCCGCGTACAAGTATCGGCCAGGGTTCCGGTGCGGGAACACCTGTATCGTTCTATTTCCACTGGGCCGACAATATGCAGAATAACAACCTCACCGACTTCTTCATCAACGGCGATAGCGCACCAAACCGCAGGTTCAACTATAAGTACACCATTAACGGCAATGATACGACGCCTCCGATCCCCAATCCATCGACCTGGGCAACCGTGCCGTATGCAACCAACTCATATACTATTGCCATGACCGCCACGACCGCATCTGACCCAAACAGCGTAGAGTATTACTTCCACGAGACAACCGGTCACGCAGGCGGCTCAGACAGCAGCTGGCAGTCCAGCCCAAGCTATACAGATACAGAGCTCAACGCAAGCACGACCTACACTTACCAGGTCAGGACCCGCGATAAGTCGCCCAACTGGAACACAGGCACATGGTCAACTGCACAGTCAGCCACCACCAGCGCTGCCGATACGACACCGCCGAGCCCCAACCCATCAACTTGGGCAACCGTGCCGCATGCAATCTCCTATAATACTATTGGCATGATCGCCACGACCGCAACCGACTCAAGCGGCGTAGAGTATTACTTCGACGAGACAACAGGTCACGCAGGCGGCTCAGACAGCGGCTGGCAGTCCAGCCCAGGCTATACGGATACAGGTCTCAGCGAAATGACGACCTACACTTACGAGGTCAGGACCCGCGATAGGTCGCCCAACTGGAACGCAGGCACATGGTCAACTAGTCAATCAGCCACCACCGGCTCTGCCGATGTGACACCTCCGAGCCCCAACCCATCGACCTGGGCAACCGCGCCGTATGCAACCAGTTCAACTGTTATTGCGATGGCGGCCACCACCGCAACAGATTCCTGGCCGGGGAACGTTGAGTATTACTTCGACGAGACAACCGGTCACGCAGGCGGCGCAGACAGCGGCTGGCAGTGGGGTTCCACTTACACCAATACTGGTCTCAGCGTTGGCACGGTCTACAGTTACCAGGTCAGGACACGCGATGAGTCGCCCAACTGGAACACGGGACAGTGGTCAATTACTAAATCTATCTCCACCCCCTTCCTGGCTAATTCCTACACCGTGTCTCAAGGCTCGTACTACTCCGGGACTTTAAGTAATATGACCACGGATGACAGCGTCTACTTTGTTATCAAGAGCACTACCTCCGGGACAAGGTATGCCACTACCGACTTTACTTTCATAAGTATTGGAGTCGCATCTCCGACCAGGATCGATATCAAGCTTAACAGCAAGTCCAGCACGTCGAGCACAACTCAGAAGGTTTCGCTGTGGAACTATACGACATCGGTCTGGGACCAGAAGGACAGCATAACGAATCTCGGCACCAGCGAGCAAACGCGTAACATTGCTGTTACCAGCGGCTGCTCAAGTTACATAAGTGGTGGCAACTTGAAGGTTCGCACCCTCGGTTCGAAGAGTTCAACCAACTTCTATCTCTACCACGATGTGCTTTGGGTAACGATTACTCCATAAGCTTTAGGAAGACGGTTGGCTGATTAGCCTCTGTTTTGAGAAGTATTCGGCGTGGCGGGCACTTTTACCCGCCACGCTTTTTTTCTTTTAAAAACCCTTTTGATGTGGTTAATATAAAAGGCTTGAATGTGTCAGTCTCACGGAGTAAGAACCGGACAATAATTTTTAAGATTGTATTATTGGCAGGGTAGGGTAATGAAACGTAGTAGTGCAGAATTCGCTGCTTGTATAATGATATTGGCGTTTGCTCTCTCGGCGTTCGGTGCTGGTCGCAACGACGCAGGTTTATTCGAAGAGGTTTCACCCAATGTGTTCCTTTTCCGGGATACGTGCAACGTCTATATAATCCGCACAGGGTCGACGGCGGTGGCCATTGACTGCGGCGACGCAAAATTTCTTCCGCATTTGTCGCAGATAGGCGTGAAAAACATTGACTGGGTGCTTTTCACGCATCACCATCGTGACCAGTGTCAGGGTGTCTTCAGGATGCTTGACCACGGCGCCAAGATAGTTGTACCGCAGGGCGAGCAACGTTTCTTCGACGGTGTCGAGCAATTCTGGCAGACAGAGCCGATATACAAACGAACGTGGTACAGGCCGGACTTTTTTGTCCTCAGCCGCAGCGTCAGTCACATAGACAAATTAGTCAAAGACGAGGAAGTTTTCTCCGTCGGCGACGTGCAGGCCCAGGCGGTTCAGGTCAGCGGACATACAAAAGGACAAACGGCATATATCATAAACGTCGGCGGGAAAAAGCTTGCCTTTACCGGCGATTTGATTTACGCACCGGGAAAGCTGCTCAACTTTTATTCGCTGCAATTTCACTTCGACGACTGTGGCAGGTACGGTGAGGAAGAAACACTCAAGGCGCTGGCGAGCATCGCCTCGTACAACCCGAACCTTGTCCTGCCTTCGCATGGAAAGCCCTTTGGAGATTTGCCGGCTGCGGGTAAAGAGCTTGCGACCAATCTGATGGCGGTAGTCGACTATTTTACCCGCAAAGAATATCCGGGATGGACACAGGCCGAATATCCTGACTGGTTCCTTGCCTTCAAGGACAGCGCGAACAACAAGATGCGAACCTATGTTATCGTGGATTCACAGGGCTACGCTTTTGCCATTGACCCCCTCGACGGCCAAACAGTGGACAGGGCGATGAAGGACCCGCGAGTCAAAAACATCGAGCTTATCTGGACTTCGCATTATCACTTCGACCATATTGAAGGCATCAAATATATCAAGCAGCTCAACGACGCAAAACTCTATGTCCACGAAAAGCTTGTCGATGTGCTTCAAAATCCGCTCGCTTACAGCCTTCCCTGCCTTATAGAAGAGCCAATCAAAGTTGACCGGGCATTCAAACACGGCGAGTCTTTTGACTGGCGTGGTATTAAGTTCACCATCTACGATTTTCCGACACAGACGTACTGGCATGACGGCCTGCTTGCCGTTGTTGACGGCAAAAAGTATTTCTTCACCGGCGACGCGTTCTATAATCCGGGTCATCCGCAGAACGATAATTGCAGAAACTACTGCCCGATTGAAGAAGACGATGGCGCCGTCGCCTCTGCCAAACTGCTCAAATCAATAAATCCTGATTTTCTCGTGACAGGACACTGGGACGTCTGGCAGGTAAAGCCGGAGGATTTTGACTACCTCATCGAGTACAGCCGCAAAATCCGACCGCTCGCCGAAAAGCTCATCGCTCAACCAGAGGTTAATATGGGTATGGATGAACAGTGGGTAAGCTGCTATCCATACCGCACCGTAACCGCCGCCGGTATTCCATTGCCCCTGGCCGTCAGAATAAGAAATCATCTGGGTATAGCGGCAAAGGCCTCTGTTGAATTGCGATGTCCTGCTGGCTGGACAGCCGTCCCCAAGAACATCGACCAGACCATCGACGCCAGGAAGACCGGTTCGCTCGATTACAAGCTGACCGTTCCAGAAAAGACCGCCCCAGGCCGATATATCATTACCGCAAATGTTATATTCGACGGCACCGATTACGGCGAATTCGCCGAGGCTATTGTAGATATCAGATAAGATTATTGTTGCCCTTGCTGTCCTGCGCCGATATGAGAAGTCGGCGAAACAGCTTCTGTCTTATCGCTGGCATTTGGCAGATTTACAGCGAATTCGAGAATCGCCTTTGCATCTTCATAATTTGTGAAATGTCCCATGTCTTCTCTATAAATCAACAACACTTCTCGCTCAAGCTTTTTCAGCACGTTAGCAAGCCGCAAAACGCTTTGCGGCGGCACAAGCTCATCCTTACCGCAGGCGACAAAACCTACTCGCATCGTAAATCGTTCCGGCCAGTACTCGGCGCTGCGGTTTTTGTACTCCAGCGGAATCTTAGCCTTTGTCCCGCCGAATGATGCCTGGATAGCGTCCTGAAACAGCTCGTATTCGAAATGGTTGGCCGTGCCGTTCATTGATGCTACCCCGTCAACAAGCTCCGGATGCATAGCTGCAAATGTCAGGCATGATGCACCGCCCATCGAAGCACCGGAAATTATCACCTTGCCTATTTTATATTTACTCTTGAGCTCGGCAATGATTTGAACTACATCAGCTTCTGCTGCCGGCCCCATCCACGATGTCTTCGCACGATAGTCAGGACAAACGTAAATCATATCATGTTTTTTCGCCACATCGCGGCATGCCCTCGCTTCGTCGCGGCCATCCGCCGCAAACTGCCACCGGTCCGAGCCGTGACCGTGAAGTGCTATCAGCATGTGGTGTTTTTCCCCTGAATCAAAACCGTCGGGCAGTCTCAGAATGTAACGCTCCGTCGAACCATCGTATTTTGCGACGAAAGCTATATCCTCCAGCTTTGTCTCACCTTGAACCAGCGTCACATTCGACAAAACCAACATGCACACAATAACAATCAACCGCTTCATCTGTTTTCTCCTTAAAATGACCTGCTATTAACATTCGGTTTTTTAAATGACGGTGAGTAAGTATGTTTTACTTTTTTTGGATTACATACCTCGTATCAGGACGTCTCTCGTAAATATAAACATACGCCGCTGCTGCTTGTCCAGCATTATTTTGTGGCTGATACTTTTTTTGACCAAAGGCGCATCCCCGCCCTATTAAGGGGTACGACTTTTTTCGCCCCCAGCGGAGTTAATTTTCGAATTGTTTTGAATTTAGGACATTTGGATTTTGAATTTATTTGCTTCTTTAAATTTTCTCCTGTTCTACTGCCTGCCCTCGAAAGTCTTAGTCGGGGGTCTCCGCTTCGGCGCCGCCCAGCCTGCCCTCGATTGCCTGTTTACTTGCTTCCCTGCTTGTCCTGTGTGATGCGTTGTTTGCTATCACATCGGGATGGGAGTCTGCCCTTCGAAACCAGTTTTTTGGGCGAAGAAGGGAGCGACCTGTGGTGAGCTACGTCGAACCAAGTCGAAGGGAGCACATTTATACTGAGTACATCGAATGAGCCAGCCACTGCTCAATTATAATTTTGCAGGTTTGCAAAGATTCGTAGCTTTATTAGCTACTCTTCCACATTGTTTGCAAACGTATTGTGGCCCTGTAACAAGTTTTTTATACATCTTCGACGCAAGCTGTTGAACGCCAAGATTAACCAGGTAACAGAGGTGCTTATTGTGTCCGCTATGGGGTAATTTGAATTTTTCCATCTTCAATTCTCCTTTAATTGATAATCCCCGATTTGCCTTGACTTGACCTGCCGAAAGTATTAGTGTTCATAATAAAAAAGGAGAGATTTATGAAAGCAAAATATATTTTTTTATCCGCCTTGATTTTGGTCACTATCACTTCCGCATCCACCGAACGCACCAAATTCCCAGACTCAAGAATCGAACTTATTAGAATAATTCGCGAGCAGGATGCAAAAATAGCAGACTTAAGACAAGAACGAGACCGGAGTATAAAATTGCAATTCGAAATAGATATTTATCGTAAAGCCCTGATGGATGCGAATGTCCCACTTCCAGATTTAGCCGAAATTGAAGATTATGTCTGTCGTTCTTCTATTCAAGAAGAGTTCAAAAGGCACCTTTCTGTTGGCCAAGTCGCTTATCTTAAAAACAATAAACCACAAATCCAACAAATCATTGATGAACGAAATATGTTGGTGCTATTTCAAAAAAAAGTGCTTTCCCACCCAGTCAACCCAAATAATGAGGCGTTTGTTCAGAGACCGGGCATGGCGACGCCGGGGATCGATTACCAGCCATCGGAAATGCCGGGGAGGTACACGTTAGTGGCGGATATCACCGTCTGGATAACTGGGATTAGCACTGTTGGGCTTGCTGATGGTACTGACTTTGTGACTGACGAACCGTTTGCAATAAAAGGAACAAGGAAAGATGGTTCGGGCAATACAGTATTTGTTTTGAAGCCGGTTAAGGTTTTTCCTGATGACAAGTAATAAAATACTAATTAACTACAAAAAAAATCTGGTATCCAAATGGTCTCCACTGACCATAGAAACAATAGTCTTGTAGGGGAGGTCTTTACCCCACCATTTTCTCTGCTCGGCCTCGGTGTAGTGATGTTGAGAAGGAAAAACATTAACAATTTTTTAATTTAGACACTGATTTATACAGGATTAATACAGATTTCTCCACGAAGAATTTGATTGACGAGAAAAGGGGTTTTGGTTATTGTTAATCATAGAGGTGCAACGAGGCGAAAATATTCAATTAAAATGGTGAGTAACTATATTAAGTTTCGAATGCAAGGCCGGTTTAGAAGTGACAGTGGTGCGGCGATTGCCGATAATTCACACAAGAGTAGGCCGATATGATGCGGTCAGGCATATGTTAGAAAGAAGAAATTATCAAAACAAAAGTGATATTTTTTCCGAGGAGAATTTATGACTATTGATAAGGCAACTGCGTCTAAATTAAAACGGTACGCTCAAGTTTTTAAAGAGGCAAGAGAAAGAGGCGCGAACGAATCAGATACCGTCATGTTGTTAATAAAAATGTTTGAAGATTCCCTTGGATACGATAGCCTTTCAGGGGAGATTACAAAAGAAATTGCAATCAAAGAAAGATATTGCGACTTTTGCGTAAAGATAGGCGGTGAAATTAAATATATTATTGAAGTAAAAGCATCTGGAAATAAAAAATTAAAAGACAAAGACATTGAACAGGCTGAGAACTACGCATCTCGAGCTGGAATTAACTGGGTATTATTAACTAACGGCATTGAATGGCAATTATATCATCTTGTTTTTGCTGAGGCTGAAGGCATAAATCATGATTTGGTATTCAGTTTTAATTTCGTAGAAGAAATTGAAAATAACATTGATAGAATATGGACATTTCTTCGACTAATTTCAAAAGAAGGTATTTTGGAGGGTGAACTTGAGGCCTATATTTCGCAAAAAAAGGTTTTATCACCTTCTTCACTTATTAAAACTCTTTTCAGTGAACCGGTCCTAACAGTTATTCGAAGAGAACTTAACAGAGTTAGTGAATTCCGATTAGATATCGAGGATGTTTTTAATTCTATAAAAGAGGTTATTTCAAAAGATTCATTAATGGAAGCGGGCGATCTGTGTTTTAAAAAGAAAAGAAAGCGAAAAAAACGATTGCCAAAATCAGAAAACACGAATCTAGACGAAAAAAATCAATTTGAACCTCAAGGCGAATCAGAATCGGCAGAATGTAATGATACGCCACAGACAATGAATTAAGGAGAATTAAAGGTGTCCGGTACATTTTTTGGGGAAATCTGGGTTAAGAGAAGAAACGACACCCCAAACCCTTTAGACTCGGCTGCGCCTGATGCATAAGCTCTTTACTATCAAATCCATATCCAATTGTTTCAGCTTACCCCGCCTGCCCCCATGATTTCACTACTTCTCTACCCTTCTCACCTTTCTCACTTTCCTCCAACATACGATATACGAAATACGAGCGACGAATCGCCCAAATGCGCAGATACTCTCAACCAAATTCCGAAAATTCTAAAAAAAATTCACCATTTTTAACTCCTTATTTTACAACAACTTACATCTTCTCTGTGTTCTCTGAGACCTCTGTGGCTAACGTTTTTTTCGTCCCAAACGCGCATCTCCGCCCTATTAAGGGGACGCCCTTTTTTCGAGACCCCCTGAAATGAATATGGAATTTGAAATGCTATTTAACAATGAACTACAAACTATGAACTCCGAACTACGAACTATGAACTCATTTTTGCAAAACAAACCCAATTTTATGCGTTTTTGGCCTGAAAATGACGATTGTGAGAAAAAACAAACCCAATCAAAGCCAATTTCAAAGCCAGACCGCACTAATTTGTTTTTACAGATTTCAAGCTTGGGTTATTATAAGTTAAGTGTATGTGTCTTATTGAATGGCAGAGGAGTGTATGTTCGGATTTAAAAAGAGACGACGAAATAGACTTGCGAACCAGCCGTTTCCACCAGAATGGCTGGAAATTATCGAAACCAATGTCCCATATTATAATACTCTCCCGAACGAGGATAAGCTGGAGCTGCAGAGGCATATACTGATTTTTATTGCCGAAAAGCAGTTTGAAGGTTGTGGCGGTCTTGCGATTACCGATGAGATAAAAGTTAATATTGCAGCACAGGCCTGTATACTTTTATTGCACCGTCAGACTGATTATTATCCCGGCCTCTATTCGATACTCGTATATCCGCACGCATACATAGCCCGACACGACGAGCGGCTTGCCTCCGGTATCATTGTCGAAGGCCCGCACCTTCGTCTGGGCGAATCATGGCGACGAGGTTCCGTCGTACTTTCCTGGGACGATGTTCGAAAAGGCTCTGCCGATGTCCATGATGGCCAGAATGTTGTCTTTCACGAGTTCGCACACCAGCTTGATAGTTCAGCCGGCCGCGGCGATAGCAGCGATGTCCTGCGACGTCGTTCCAGCTATATCGCATGGGCAAGGGTTTTGCAAAAAGATTATCAAAAGTTGCGGCGTGATGTTGACCTTAACCAGAGGACTTTCCTGGATGACTACGGCGCAACAAATCCTGCCGAGTTTTTTGCCGTTGCTACAGAGTGCTTCTTCAAGCTGCCGAAGGAGTTCCAAAAATCGCACCCTGACCTCTACAGAGAGCTTAAAAACTTTTACCATCAGGACCCCGCCAGGTTCTGAAAATAGCCTTGCTGCGGATTTCGTGCTTGTTACAATTTATTTATTCCGGCCTCTGTTGCTTAATAGCTGAACAAGCCGATATATACAAAAAGATGAGAAAAATAAAAAAATTTATCATTATTGTAATGTGTGTTCTTGCCGGCATGCTTGTCTTTTTCGGGCGCAGCTATTTTTCCGGCCTGATGACCATACACCGGCTTCTGACTGAGAATAAACAGCTCAAACAGGCAATTACAAATCTCACGCAGGAAGACCAGATAGGTTACGCAAAGATTATTCAGCAGCAAACAACCGATGGAAAGCTTTTCACGACAATAAGATTTGTTGAAACAGCAAGGGATGACAAGCTGAAAAAAATTCTTGAAAAGGATTACGTCATCGAGGGTGACATTGTGCATTTCGATGCTTTAATAGTAAAATTCACTGATAAGATGGTGATGGATGGCAAAGAAAAGTCCCTCTATTTGTGGCGAAGAGTTTATGGCGAGAAAATGACCCCGAGGGATGGCTTCCCTATAGAAGAGCCCGGTGCTGAGCCGCTGCGATACAGGGACCTCTTGAAAATATTGCCGAACAAAAACAGGGAGCTTTTCTGGACGAATATCTGGGATTTGGCGAATAATCCTGAAGCACTGAAGCAATACGGTATTAGTGCCGTCTATGGTAACGTCGTTTATTCGAGGCTGCGACAGGGACTTATCTATGTATTCAGGATAACCGCCGCCGGACAATTATATCCCGAAGTGGTTACTGACATCTGAACGTTTTTTAATTTTTCCGGAACTTCCATAAAAACACTTGAAGTTTAGAACAGAAAGCTTACAATTACCTTTTTTAAACCACTTAGAGTTATAATCTGGCAAAAGTTGCAGGAGAAATGCTTTGGAAAATCATCGCAAGAGCAAAATTAAAAAGCTTCGCAAGAGCGGTTTTCGCGCTCGTATGCGGACCCACCGGGGCCGAAAAATGATTAGCCGTAAACGCCGTGTTGGCCGTTGTGTCAATTCTGTTTAAATCCTGCCGCAGCACTTAGTCGCCGCTTCGACCGTATTATACAGAAGCATTGTTATTGTCATTGGCCCAACGCCCCCCGGCACTGATGTTATCATGCCTGCCTTTTCCTTCACCGCCTCGAAATCCACGTCACCTGCCAGCCGATACCCGCTTTTTTTACTGGCATCCTCAATGCGGTTTATCCCCACGTCGATTACTACTGCTCCTTCTTTTATCATATCCGCTGTTATAGTGTTGCACGCCCCTGCTGCCGCAACGAGAATATCAGCTTGCCGTGTGTGGCCGCCTATGTTTTTGGTCTTTGTATGACAAACTGTTACTGTGGCATTTCCCGTAGGCGATTTTTGGATAAGCATATTCGCCAGGGGTTTGCCGACAATATTGCTTCGTCCGACGATTACAACGTGCGAGCCTTCGATTTTTACACCGCTTCGCAAAAGCAGCTGTACAATCCCATGAGGCGTGCACGGTAGAAACGTCTTTTCGCCCGCAACCATCTTACCGATATTGACAGGATGAAATCCGTCGATATCCTTGGCAGGCTCGATTGAGAGGATGACCTCCGATTCATTTATATGTTTCGGCAGGGGAAGCTGAACAAGGATACCATGTATCTTCGGGTCGCTATTCATTCGCTTGATAAGCTTGATTAGCTCTTTCTGTGTCGTCTCAGCCCCCAGGCGGTTATCGTCGGAGTAAATCCCTGTTTCTTCGCAGGCCTTCTCTTTTGCTGTGACGTATGATTGCGAGGCTGGGTCTTGCCCGACAAGGATGACACCGAGTCCGGGTGTTATACCTTTTCGTTTTAGTTTGGCCACCTCTTCTTTGAGTTCTGCCCGCATCAAAGAGGCTATTCTTTTGCCGTCAATAATTTCAGCTGCCATTAGTTGACTCCATTTATTTGCGAAATAAACGTAACCAATTCTATGCAGTGAGTATAAAAAAATATTTGAAGCTTTGCCAGTCTAAAACAGGCCGGTTACTTTGCCGGTTTCAACATCGACATCGATGCGCCTAAATGCAGGGTCGGAAGCCGTACCAGGCATCAGCTTGATATCGCCGGCCACCGGCACTATAAATCCTGCTCCTTTATACACCATAAAATCCCTGATTGGAAGCTCCCAGTTCTTTGGTCGTCCCTTTATATTGGGGTCATGTGACAGGCTCAGATTTGTTTTTAGCATGCATATTCCGAGGTTTTTTGTATCGTTATTTGTTTCTAAGGATTCTGCTTTTCGCAGTGCCTCTTCGGTATAGTTGACACCTTTTGCACCGTAGATTTGTGTCGCTATAAGCTCGACTTTTTTCCTCAGAGGCATCTGGGGTTCGTAAAGAAACTTGAATTCTTTTTCTTCTTCGCAGACCGCAGCAACTGTCTCGGCCAGTTCGATGGCCCCTTCCCCGCCTTTCAGCCAGTGCTTAGATACTCCTGTCGGAGTTCCGTTTTCCTCTGCAATTTTGCGGACCATCTTCGCTTCTGCTTTGGTATCGGTCTGGAAACTATTGATACATACTATCGGACGGATACCGCTTTTCTTGACGATTTCGATATGCGCTATGAGGTTTTCGCACCCTGCTTCGAGAAGTTCCATGTGCTCTTTCGTATACTCCTCGCTTAGCGGCACTCCCGGCCGCACTGCAGGCCCGCCCCCATGCATCTTCAATGCTCGGATTGTCGCTACGATTATTACAGCGTTAGGCTTCAGACCTGACATGCGGCATTTGAGGTTCCAGAATTTCTCAAATCCGATATCCGACCCGAAGCCGCTCTCGGTGACATGGTATTCTGACAATCTGGTTGCCAGTAAATCTGCTATTATTGAGCTTTGGCCTATCGCGATATTTGCAAATGGCCCAGCGTGCACGAACACTGGCTGGCCCTCGATAGTTTGTATCAGGCTCGGATTTATCGTATCGAGCATCCACGCCGACATCGCTCCGTCAACTTCGAGGTCTGCCGTTGTAATTTCATTCCCTTTTGTATCGTAAGCCACCACCATCTTGCTTATTCTTTGCCGCAGGTCTCTCAAATCCTTCGCTACCGCCAGTATCGCCATAAGCTCGCTTGACGGCGATATCGCAAATCCCGATTCCATCCGGTAACCGTCCATTGTCCCACCTTGACCGATTGTTATATTCCGCAGCGATTGCGCGCAAAAATCCATCACCCACTTTATCTGGATATTATTCGGGTCGATATTCAGCCGTCTCAGGTTGCTCTTTGCCAGCCTCGCATCGTCATAATTTTTTTCGTGCTGCATCCGGGCCGTAAGGGCCACCATTGCCAGGTTATGTGCGTTTGTAATATGGTCGATGTCACCGGTCAGCCGTATCGCAAATGGTACCATCGGTATACACTGTGCCAGCCCGCCCCCTGCAGCCGTACCTTTGATATTGAATGTCGGCCCTGCACTCGGTTGGCGTATCGCTCCGGTAACTCGTTTCCCCAGTCTGCCCAGGCCCTCCATCAG
>Ga0209777_10005177_pt1 | contig 15155 bp, 19 predicted proteins | sample FrelakmetHBP12HB_FD_187147 | JGI IMG/M metagenome (GOLD analysis project Ga0209777, IMG submission 187147) | Freshwater lake sediment microbial communities from the University of Notre Dame, USA, for methane emissions studies -HBP12 HB (SPAdes)... | ecosystem: Environmental > Aquatic >... | reverse complement strand
TGAAGGTACAACAGTTGTTTTAGTTAATACTGATGGGTCTAAAACCGAAATAATACGAAATGCGATGCTTCGCTATGATTTACTAAGATAAAAACTGGAAAGGTTATACCTCGCTGTTTTTCTTTTTTTATTAATTTGTTTTTTCGAAAATGAAATCAGTGTAAAAAGTGCGAGGAAGGAGATTCGTACCGCAGTTCTTTAAAAAAGAATCTATTTCCTTTGTTTGGGGATTTTTTCGTTAAAAGCATCCCAATTGCTTGCTGGATGGGCTGTTTCCTTGTCTCTTCTTTCTTTGCCGTCATAATCCACTCGACATACTGTTTTTTATGGGAGTAAGAAAGCTTTTCAAAAATTGCTTGTTCCTTGGGATTTTTTCTTAAGGTTTTTTCAAAGAGCTCAGGGAGTGGTACTTCTCGCAGGTCTGCATCAATCATCATTTCTACGTTCACGGAATCACCGGCATGTACCCCTAACTGGTCTCTTATGGTTTTGTTCACGACCATAAAAAATGTCCCATCTCCATGAGGAAGGAGCGTGCTTCGATAGGGAACATTATTGATGGTTCCTTTGACCTTTATCTTTGATTTTTCATTAAAGATTTTTTCAACATCAAAGGGGACGTCAAGATAGGTCCATGTTCCAATACCGTCTGGTCTAATCAGGACGGCTTTAAACATCTGTTTTTCCATACAATTTACCCCTAACTCATTTATACAACAGTTTACATTCTTTTAGATTTATGGTGGTAAATTAGTGCAGGGCAAGCGATTTGAACACAAGATTACCGGCATGACAAAGATTGACGGATGATGAAGACAAGTATAGTTATAATAAGAAATATTGAGAGTACATGTCCAGAAGTGTTTATGTCCTGTTCAGAAATTTTTTCTTTTATGCTTCTTCTTTCTCAACCCTGTTGTTTTCTCTACGACGTCTACAGGCGTATAGGAAGGCCTTTTTAACTCTGCCTCCAGCCGCCCCAACCAGTCCTCAAGCTTATACACCTTCTCATGGAATTGCGCTCTCTTATGTGCTTGTTTATATGTTAACCCTTTCGTCTCCATCAATTCCAGTTCGAACTTCTCATGACCCTGCAGAATACGCTCCCTTCGTTTTGGGTCATCGTACACGTTCTTTCGTATCCAGATCTCATTTTCTGGTATCTTATGTCGAAGACTGACAGGCAATTCATTTTCTGGAAGCAATCCATGCAGAGCGATATAATCTCCCATCACCGATCGGGGCTTCACCTTCACGATAAAAGGCAGGGTTTCCTTCCCACGACCATATGGGTCATACCGCTTCGCATCAACTCTTTTTTTTGTTTCGCTCTTCTTCTCATCCATCGACCGATCACCCCTTCATTCCATTCAAACACTCCCCAAATGAAAACCATACGAACGATAAAAATGCATCGTAGAATTCTTCAACAGTCCAAAAATGTGCATATCGTCGGCTGAGTTAATAAAAAAATTACAGGGAAAGGGATGTGAACTTAAGATTACTAGCATGACAAAGTTTAATGCGTTACGATACTCTTTTCTAAATAACCTAGTAAAACCCGAGGAAGGCATAATTGGGTTCGTCAGACTCCTTTTACTCTAGATGGAGGAGCGCAGGACATGGAAAATTGTTAAATATCATTTGCAGCTTGACATGCTTGTTTTCATGAAAGCAATTGACGTGCGCAATCTTACCAAAATATACAAAGGAAATATTAAGGCAGTTGATAATTTATCCTTTGAAGTTGCTGAGGGGAGCATCTTTGGTTTTCTTGGACCAAATGGTGCAGGGAAATCAACAACCATTAAGATTTTAATAACCCTCGCCAGACCAACGCAAGGGACTGCACACATTTTTGATTTAGATGTAATCAAAGAGCCTAGTAAAGTTCGAGCAGTGATTGGGTATGTCCCTCAGGAGCTTTCTGCTGATGGTGCCCTCACAGGCTATGAAAATCTACTACTTTCAGCCAAACTCTATGATATCCCTTCTCAAGAACAGCGAACACGAATCAATGCTATACTAGCTTTGTTGGATCTTACCACGCGAGCACATAGTCTTGTCGACACCTACTCTGGCGGCATGATAAGACGCTTAGAAATTGGACAAGCTATGCTACATTATCCAAGGGTGCTTTTTTTAGACGAGCCAACTATTGGTTTAGATCCTGCAGGACGAAAATTAGTCTGGGAACACATACGAAAACTCAATCAAGAAGAACACATGACGATATTCCTCACAACCCATTATATGGAAGAAGCAGAAGCGCTTTGTGATCAAATTGGGATCATTGATCACGGCAGGTTATCTGTTGTTGGTTCTCCCCAACAGCTGAAAGAGAAAGTCGGTGTCGGTACGATAACGTTCGATCTTGATCCAAAAAACAGTGATTCATCCGCGAATCCAACTGCTTTGTTCAGTGATATTGAAGGAGTCAACATCTCTCAACTTGCTTCGCATACCTGGCAGCTAAAAATATCTCATCCAACTATCCAGACACCGAAAATTCTTCGTACACTTATAGAACAAAACCTTCTAATAAGTGACCTTGAAATTCGAGGACCAAGCCTTGAAGATGTATTTCTCAAGTTCACTGGTTCAAGATTTGATGAGGAGAGTTCACATAACGAATGGAAAGCAATCAAAGGACGACGAAGAACTGTTCGGAGGGTACGGTAATGTATAGCCCTTGGCAGTTGATTAAAAAGACATTGATCATATTTGAGTTTGAGGTACGGAAGCTCCGTCATGATCCCCTTGAAGTGTTTGTACGGCTGGTTCAACCTATTCTCTGGTTAGTTATTTTTGGCTCTGTGTTTAATAGATACCGGGTGATCGATACGGGAAACATATCGTATATCTCCTATATTACCCCTGGGGTTATGGCGCAGTCGTTACTGTTCACCTCGATTTTCTATGGTATCGCAATCACATGGGATAAAGATTCAGGGATTCTTGCAAAACTCATGGCAACACCGACGTCTCGAGGATCAATCATCATAGGTAAAGCATTGTCTGCTGGCGTTCGTGGCTTATTGCAAGCGGTAGTGATTGTTCTTATCGCTTTACTTCTTGGGGTGACATTTACTTTTGGGGTTGTAAATGTTATTGGCATCATCATCGTCATTGTGCTTGCGTCTACCTGTTTTGCGTGTCTTTCAATTGTCTTTGCATCGTTTCTTCGGAAAAGAGAACGGTTTATGGGCGTCATTCAGTTGATTACAATGCCGCTGTTTTTTGCAAGCAACGCGCTTTATCCTATTGAACTGATGCCACAGCCGATTCAATATGTGATATGGTTTAACCCCTTATATTATGTAGTTGACTCCTTACGAGCCCTTTTAATCACCAACGATCTCAGTAACGTACCGCTCCATATCGGGGTGCTCTTATTGATTACTGTACTCTTTGTTCTCGCAGGTATCTGGGGTTTGAAACGGCTCATGGAATAATGCTCTACTTGCCAATTAGTTTTACGGGTGCGGTGGTGTTGAAATATTCATTATATAAAAGTTGATTTTTTCTTTGACAAAAAAAGAAAAAATCCAGGGGGAAGGAATACCAACTCGAAGTTTAAATCTCATTATAACTTTTACAAGAATAAATGGAATCTAGGTGATATTCCAACCTGTTAATCGGACATAAATTTTCTTGTAGACCTACCCATTCAGTAAAGTATGATTTGTATGAAAATATTTATATATCACTCTTATTATTCGGCAGACTTCGAAGATGCTTATGAATAAAAAAATGATTCTTTATGGCAGTACAACTGTTGGAGAACGAGGACAGATCGTACTACCTGCAAAAATGCGGAAAGAATTCAAGATAAAAAAAGGAGATAAACTCCTTGTTATTGGAAATCCAGGTTTGAGCCATATCAATTTGGTCAATCAAGAGACATTGAACGAACATCTTGAAAAAATGAGTGAAAATATTAATCAAATCAAATCATCTATTAAGAAAAAGGGATACTAATGACGGACTACGTAACAGAAACAACGCAAATTACAAATCAATTCAAATGCCCGAAATGCGGACATATCGCAGAGTATTCAGGACGACCAAATGAACGTGTCATCGTCACCTGCGCTTCTTGTGGCATCAGAGGAACAATTACCCAACCGGAGACTGTAGTACCCTCTCCTCAGTTCACTAATGGAAACGCGATTGAAATCTCCCATCTGAAAAAAATGTTCGGGGATTTCACCGCAGTCGATGACGTCTCATTTTTCGTGAAAAAAGGAGAAATCTTTGGATTACTCGGACCAAACGGAGCTGGCAAGTCGACAATTATTCGAATGCTATGTACGCTTAGTAGACCAACCAATGGTTCTGCAACTATCGCTGGCTTTGATGTGGTTAAACAGGCTAGTAAAGTACGACAGCACATCGGTCTCGTCTCTGAAAAAATGATTATGTATGACGAATTAACCGCACGAGAAAATCTCAAGCTATTCGGGAAGTTATATAATATCCCAAAGGGCGCTCTCGATAAACGGATCGATGAACTTTTACGGCTTGTTCGCATGGAGAAATGGGCAGATCAAAGGATAAAAACATTCTCAACCGGGATGAAACAACGGATTAATGTCATTCGTGCACTTGTTAATCAACCTGAGATTCTGTTTCTTGATGAGCCTACTCTTGGTCTTGATCCACAGTCTACAGCGGAGATACGAGAGCTCACTCGGAGGATCAACAGCGAGAACGGAACAACCATTATTCTCACCACCCATATTATGGGTGAGGCTGACCTTCTGTGCAAACGGATAGGAATTATTGACCATGGAAAAATTGTTGCTCTCGATACACCAGCAAACTTGAAAAAAATTGTATCTGGAACAGATGTCTCTGCTTTTGAAATTGAGATATCAAATCTCAATCCTCGCATAATGTCATCGATTCAATCACTCAGTTCAGCCAAGTCGCTTGTTCAAGAGGATGCAACGCATTTGCTGGTACGTGCAAATGGAGGCGACGCTTTTGATACTATTATTGATAGTTTACGGAAAAATGGGGCGAAAGTTCGCATGGTAAAAAATCTTGAGCCATCGTTGGAAGATGTGTTTCTGCATCTCACAGGACGTGAGGCACGAGATAAAGTCTCAGAGAATAATGTTAGCTCAACAGGATCTGGGCATGGGCCACGTCGACGACGGGCATCTCGGAGGATCAGGTAGGTGAAAATATGGGTGCGAAAGATGTATTACGTCATAGTTTATGGATTTGCTGGAAAGATTTGTTGGAGTTTAGCAGAAGTAAACTGCGACTTGTAATGTTAGTACTGATGCCGTTATTCATGATGGTCATGATCGGTTTTATTTTCCCCTCAAGCAGTTCAATTAGTAATACACCCATCGCTCTTGCTAATAACGATCCCGGTTCATTGGGTACAAGTTTTGTGCAACAATTGGAGATAATTAATAATAAAACAGGGATGATGAAACTCAGTTCTGCAAAGAATTTTGATGACATTAAAACAAAGCTGCAAAGCAGTGAAGTCAACGGCGGCATCATCATTCCAGAAAATTTCTCATCGAATATTCTTGCAGGGAAACAAGGTGAGATTATCGTCGTCATCGATCAGTCAAACCCGCAGATGTCCCTAACCATTGAAAGTGTTCTATCGAAAACAGTTGCGATGATGGGCGAACAAATGGCGATCTACAATCTAAACGTGACGTACAATGTATCCGTGATGCGTGCAAGTAGCATGGTCACACCGTATAACGTCCAATTTAAAGGTATTGTTCCGGGGGAGCCAAACTACTTCCAGTTTGTCGCCCCAGGTATTATCGCCATGGTAGTAATGATGGCGCTCATGACCGGATTACCTCATGCGATTTCCTATGAAAAAGATATAGGAACTCTCGACGGGATGCTGGCGGCACCAATCAGCCGACTTTCGATCATCCTCGGGAAAGTAATGGCACAAACAATACGAGGGATGGTCCAAGGGTTTATCATCCTGCTGCTTGCAGTGGTTCTCTTCGGTGTTGTCATCGAGGGAAGCATCCTGTTGGTGATTGCTCTTATCATTCTAACTGTCTTCAGTTTTGTTGGTCTTGGTATCTTGATCACGTCGTTTACCGACAAAGAAGAAACCGCGACCATGGTCATGATGACGATCATGTTCCCGATGATGTTTCTTTCCGGGGTGTTCTTCCCGCTTCAGCAGATGCCATGGTACATGCAAGATCTTGCCCATTTCCTTCCACTGACATATGCAACGACTGCACTACGGAAAGTCATGGTGCTAGGCGCAGACGTTCCTGCGGTAGGAACAGAAATCCTCATACTAATCGGATTTGGTGTCATCCTTCTCGCAATTGCAGTACCAATGTTTAGACGAGCAATGAGCAGATAATGAACAACAATCTTCTTTTTTTCTTTATTTTGTCGTTAGGAGAATTAAGTAGAAATTATTCAATAATTTTTGGTTTAAATCTGTTTTTTCAGATCACATTCTATAGTCCGTTATTAAAACGATGTTTTTCTCCTGTAAAAAGGTAAAAGTGCAGGGGAAGAGATATAGACCTCAGGTGTAAATCACTTAACTTCTCTAAGGGATTTGGTTCTTGTCATCCATATCATATATGCTGAGGAGGAGATTCGAATTCTAATTTACCAGTATGAAATTTGATTGATAGCTAACAACAATTATATGAAATAATCTACTCAGTTTGAGAGCAAAATCACACAAGCAAGAGCAATCCATAGTAGTTTTGAGGGCAGGTATGGTCTCGAACCACCTCGATAGGAAATCCTGCCGTCCTTGCAGTTCGAAAAACATCTATGCCGCAGGCTTCCATTGAAGGGCGTGCTTCCTCTGGATGTTTACATCCCTTTTGCATATTGCACTTCTCGCAGAGAAAGCAAGGACCTGACCCCATCCCGAAAGCTTTGTAGTACCCTGAAAGGAATGCCTCAAGTTCAAGGGTATATATGATGCTTTTTACATCTGTCCGCTCTGAAGGACAGTGTACTAAGATAGCCGTTTCGTACTCATCAAGCATTCGTCTGGTTTCCTGCGGTCTTGGCGAATATGGGGGACAGGTTAACCGTTCACCATACCCATCACAGCCATACTGACATTTCCGTCGAACCCATTCTGCTGTGAATACTTGTTGCGGAATAATCACTTTTGCTTCTTTTGCTCCTAACTCACAGGCTCTTCGTATAAAATATTTCGTTGCAGGAAGGGATTTTTCATTCATTAATTAACAAATGAACATTCAAAATTTAAACTAATCTGTAAAATTACGCCGAGGGGGAGATTTAAACTCATGTTTACCAGTAAAAATCTTGGTTTTATATCTGTTGAAAGGTTTTTTCAATACTCCCGTCGAGAATACGTGCCAATGCTAAAGTGCTATAGCGAGGATGACTAATGATTATAAAAGCCAATATAAAATTGGAAAATTTCAACCAGTTGTATTCTCGTTTCCACAATCACACTTCAAAATGGGAATTAAAACAAGGATTTCTCGATTAGATAATGATTGATGAATGAGAATCATTATATATTTTCTTCATCATTCATCGATCGGGCGACATTTATGAAAAGAAATAATGATTCGCAGGAACAGCATTCGCGTCGAAATGTTCTTTCGGACTTTATCCTTGGATGTCAAGACGGTTTGGTCAATGTTTTGGGCATTATTTTAGGGATTTCAGCCGCCACACGAGATATCAGATTAATCTTTGTTGCAACCCTTGCTGCACTTGGGGCTGAATCAATATCGATGGCTGCAGTAGCGTACACCTCGACGAGTGCACGGCGTCGACTCTATTTAAGTGAAGTCGAACGGGAAAAACGTGAAATCCGAGATGTTCCAGATCTTGAGAAAAATGAAGTATGGGACGTTCTGAAACGATGGGGTTATAAAGGAAAAAATTTAGAGGATCTCGTTGAACGAATCACCAGTAATCCAAAGGCGTGGCTAGAATTTATGATGTCGTATGAGCTTGAACTAGCCCCGGTGCAAATATTTGAGCCCCGGCGGAGTTTTATTCTTGTTGGTGCGTCCACTGTAGTTGGCTCATTGATTCCTCTGTTACCGTTCATCTTCGTTGGTGGTGATGTCACTGCAGGAGCGATTACCTCTGTTGTTGTTAGCGGCATTGCTCTTTTTCTCATCGGATGGTATGCAGCGAAGACAACTGTAGGATCCTTGTGGAGATCTGGGTTGCAAATGGCGGTCATAGGTTTATTCGCAGGTCTTCTTGGGTTTTTAATTGGTCATTTTATTGGAACAATTCCGGTATAAAAAAGTGCAGGGGGAAGGAATTTAAACGTCAAATTACCGGCAGGAAATGAAAAAAGGAAAATTACGCGCAGCAATTTTTCCCTTAAATCTTCATATTTTTTCTCTTGGAGAAATACAGAATATCAGAATGTTTCGTGTATCCTAATCGTTTAAAAATTTGCATTGACGTAACATTCCAATCTTCGATAAGACATGCTACAATCTCGATTCCGACAGTGGCAAGACGATGTTCAATTTCTTCAACCAATCGTTTTGCAATCCCCTTCTGACGATATGCTGGAGTAACGACAAGTCTATTAATCCATCCTTTTCGCCCATCATGAGTACCTAAGATTGCACCGACAATCTTTCCATCGTTTTCCGCGATAAAATAAAAAGAATTCGGTTGTTGTAATTGCCATTGTATGTTTTTTTTACTATCACGACCCTGTGGTCTGTATGGTATGTTCCCTTCTTTCCACAGTGCAATCAAAGCATCATAATCCGCTATAATCATCTTTCGTATGACAACAGTGATATTATTTTTTTCATTTGACTTCATAGGCTTTACTTCGATAGTATTACAGAGAAATAATGAAGAGGATTTGAACGTTCCTATAATTTCTGAGCTATTTCTTTATTATTAATTTTAAATCCTTTTCAAAGAGTACCCCGCTCTCTTCAAATCCACATCCCGTATACAATTCTCTTGCTTTTGTATTTGTCTTCTCTGTACACACTTCAACTTCACAACAGCCAAGCAGTTTACATGGTTCGATAATTTCAAAAATCAATTGTTTCCCAATACCTTTACCCCGATATTTTTCAGCAACCACAAGCTCATCAATTAACCCAGATAAACCCTGATGTAAGAGAGTTTTTCTGATCGAAACAGTGATGAATCCAACAATAGTGTTATTCAGTTCAGCAACAAGAAAATATGAGTGAGAATCATGGATAAGATGTTTATAGTTATCGGGAACGAGGTGAACATCAATACCGTTTGTTTTACCTATTGCTTTAATTAATTCTCTTGTCAATGGTTGAATCATTGGCAAATCTGTTTCTTTCGCTTCTCTGACAGATATATTAATCATTTCGATCCATCAAAGGGGTATATCGTTTATCGTATAATTAAACAGAATCATTATATATTTCCATATTTTCCTTATTTTCCTCTCTTTTAGAGATAAATTGATGCTCATTATTTTTTTATTTATAGTATATAAAAAAAGTGCAAGGGAAGGGATTTGAACACGAGTTTAGTCATAAAAAATAATGGTTTCTCCTGTTAACGCAACAACTTAAAAAAAATTACTGTAAAGGCTCTGGTGGCACACCTTCAGGCAAAGATGGTTGAATATCAGGTGTTCTCCATAGACGCAGATTATCAATGTTCACAAGAAGATACATAAAAACTGGAAGTGTAGTTTCCATCCAGTGAACAAGATGGTCATGTTTAGGTGGAAGAGAATTATAATACAGTGATAATATTTCAAACATGAATGTTGGAATGCGAAATTCTTTGAAACACCAATCCGGTGAGCTACCACTTGCCTTATAAAACAAATTAGAATCATACTTTTCATATTCTGTATTCTTAACAATCCATTCTATTACATAATCAAAGATATATTGTTCCTGTTTTGATATCTCAAAAGGAGGTTTAAAAGCAGTCCAAGGGAACCCAATACTGTGCATGGCTGTATGACAATTTAGATAAAAAGAAAAATCATTATTCTCAAGTTCTCTCATAAAATCCCTCATCGCTTGAGTTTCAGGTTCTGAAAAAGGATGGCGACCACAATTATAAAGAAATGGCGGAAAACTTGGGAACCATTTATGCAAGAGTGTGAATTCTCGGTAATTAGAAGGGATAGAAGGGATTTTTATACGACCAAATAACTTACCTAAAGGTATACTGGTTCCTCTTATTCTACCGAAATCAATATCAAAATTACGACCCAAATCTATACCATTGTCATTATATCGGGAATCATCCTGTCTTCCATCAGGATTTACTAAAGGAACTATGTTCACTTCAGATGAATTGAGAATATGAGCAATTGTTTTATTACCATTAAAGTTAATGAGAAGATACTCAGCAAGATACAAACACGCCTCTCCTCCTTCCCATTCATACCCATGGATACACCCATCAATAAGACAAGACGATTTTATCGTATTGTTTTTCTCATTGGTTAACCTGATACACCAAATATCTTTTCCAAGAACACTCTTACCAATTGAGAAAACATCTACTAAATCAGGGTATTTATCATTGAAACCATTCAGCATTTCCATGGTGCCAGAGTAATCGTGATATTCTCTATCGGTCCAATTCGGAAGAACAGAAGGGTGGTCCAATTGTGCTGCTGGTAGTACTGTTTCTGTCGATACCGCTGATTTTTGTCCCTGATTAATACATCCAGTAAATACTCCAGTGAGTAAAATACCACAGAGAAAAAATGCGAGTAAATGAGATAATTTCTTATCCATTTTCCTTTCCTCGTAATATTTTAATCACTTTTATAGTATATATTTATATCTTTTTGTGTATTTTATCACAAAATAGGTGTAAATATTTACTTTACAACATATAAAAAGAGATGCAGGAGAAGGGATTTGAACGAATAAATATCAGTAAAAATTTACCTAAAAAGGGTTCAATGCCCCCACTAAAACTTTTTCAGGAGAGAAAAATAATTTAAACCAGTTTTTACAGGAGAAAAAGTAACCGGATGCTCCCGTCGGGAATACGTGCCAATACTTCAATGCCCCCCCCCGGAGAGGGAAGTGAAGGTCCGGCATAAAATCCCCCTCGAGGCACACTCACTAGACGTTTAGAGCCCTACTGATGTTCCTCATTACTTTTTCTTATCCGCGACGTCCACGGTCATATAAACCCTAATCTTCCTTTCTTTGAATATCATCGTTATAAGGAAGATGCCCACCCTGACTACTAGCCAGATGAGTAGCGCAACTGCGCCTATGAAGAATGCTGAACCATAGATCCCTTTCGAGGAAATGATATCATCGAATATTAAGCCAAAAATCGAGACGATAGTTGTTCCGACGGTAAGTACTATAGGCGGGATTATCATATGATACATTCCTTTCCGCTCATTTTCCAGATCTGTGTAGGTTTTCAGCATCTGCCCGAAGCGGATTTTTTCGTTACGGTATGCGTCCAAATTCGCCTGGTCGTACTCTATGTCTTCTGGATTTTTATCGGACTGAAGTTCTTTTTCGTGGACTTTGACAGCTTGCGAAAAAAGCCAATCCATTCTCCTCGTTATTTCATCGAGGTCGAAACCCGCGAATACCCAGCAGAGCCCATCCTTCGAGTACTTCAGGATCGCGTTCTGGACATCTCTAATCTGCTCGCGTATGTGTTGCATTCTGAATGTGATGACAAGACCAATGAGCCCAAGTAACGAGACAAGAGCACCTATCGAAGTGCCGAAGAACCAATTAAGCTTCTCTACCGAAGGGGTTAGTTCTTTTAAGAATAAAAGTGCGATAATAAATCCGAATGAAAAAGGTAAGACCATCTCAAGAGCCGTCTGAATTCCTAGGCTCGCTTCATTTCTGTTCATGATCTCGCTGCGCAAATAGCGTAACCTGTTATTTATATGTTCGCAACTTTGGCCTTTTTTACGGATAATATATTGCTAAGATTTTTTATCATTAAAAGACAAATCAATTAATTTTTCATAATGAATGGAATAAAGATGACTCGGTTTTTCAGGTGTACCATGAATAGCAACGATTTTTCCAACATAAATTGTATGGTCACCCGCTTCAAGTTTATCAACGACTTTACATTCATATGCAACAGTTGAACCATCTATAATAGGTGGCTTAACAATTTTTGGGGGTATGGCAATAAAGCCTGTTTCTTTAAATTTATCAATATCCCTTCCAGATTTTTCTCCACATAACCATGCACCATTTTTTTGTTCTTTTGATGGAAAACATAAAACAAATTCCTTGCAATACTCTATACATTCATGGGAATATCTTTCTCTTCCAATGGAAATAACCATCATTTTTGGGTTCCAAGATACAAAAGTCCACCATCCAAGACCAATGATATTGGGTTTGCCTTTATTGTCAACAGTAACAGCAAGAACATAGTTATATGGTGATCCAAGCGTAACTGCTTCGTTCCAAGATATTTCCTTTAATTTTGATTTCATACTATCAACTTTTTAATGTTTTTGTAACCATTGCAACAGCGGTAAAAGAGCAATTTTTAAATCATTTCCTGCTTTCGTTAATGAATATTCCACACGAGGCGGTGTCTCAGGGTAAACATCTCTTTTAATTAACCCTTCTCGCTCCAGTACTTTTAACGTATCGGAGAGCGTTTTCGGACTTATTACTCCTATTTGATTTTTTATTTCATTATACCGAAGGGATTTAGTTTGTCCTAAATGATTGACGATACAGATAGCCCATTTTTTGCCTACGACGTCAATAATTCCTTGCACAGGGCAGAGGCATTCCTCGTCTTCGCATTTGCATTTTTCATCATGAATATTAGGTTTCTTCATAGATACCTTCTTTCTCAGAATTAACTTTCTCCTTTAAATATTTACTAAATGATACTTACTATTAGATACATATCAACTATATGAAATGTATCAGGAGATATATAAAATGTGTGAATGCGGGTGCGAACCCCAAGAGTGCTGTTATTACACACCAAAACACAGATATTTCCTCAGTAAAGACGAGGAAATTGAAAACCTGAAAAAGTATAAAAAAGAATTGGAAAAAGAGATTAAAGGGGTAGACGAAAGGATACAAAAAATAACAGAGTAACCTCTTTTCTTTTTTTCTTATCTTTTTTTTAATTTTTTACTTCTCCATCTGGAAGATAGTATCGTTTTTTTATCCATAATGAAACACTGACAAGCGAAATAAGCACTGGAACTTCCATCAACGGACCGATGACCGCAGCAAATGCCTGCAGTGAAGCAATGCCCCACACGCCAATACAAACAGCAATAGCCAGTTCAAAATTATTACTTGCTGCGGTAAATGATTGTGTGGTCGCCAAAGAATATCTGAATTTTAGTTTATAGGAAAGCAAGAAAGAGATGAAAAACATCAAGAGAAAATAGGATATTAAAGGAATGGCAACACGAACGACATCAAAGGGTTTATTGATGATATACAACCCTTTGAAGGAAAACATCACCACAATGGTGAACAATAACCCGATAAGTGCAATCGGGCTGATACGCTTCACAAATGTCCCGTCATACCATTCTTTACCCTTTTTCTTGATTAGTGTGTATCGCGAGATAATACCTGCAATAAAGGGAATGCCAAGGAAGATAAAGACACTCTTCGCAATATCAATGATTGATACATTAACATAGGCAGAAGCAGTGGCACCGCCAATCCATCCCGAAAGAACAGTGATAAAGAGATATGCGAGAAGGGAGTAGAAGAGTATCTGGAAAATGGAATTAAGTGCTACGAGCACGGCACAGTATTCACAATCACCCTCAGCGAGTTGGTTCCAGACCAATACCATCGCTATACATCTGGCAAGCCCAACTATAATGATGCCCATTCTGAACTCTGGGAGATCAGGGAGAAATATCCAAGCAAGACTAAACATGAGTAATGGACCGATAATCCAGTTAAGGGATAGCGAAGTGCCAAGGACTTTTTTTGCGTCTTTTGCTCGCAGCAGTTGATTAAGTTCCTCGTATTTTACTTTCGCAAGTGGAGGATACATCATCACCAATAGCCCAATCGCTATGGGAAGAGATATGGTATCAAGGCGATATGAATCGAGAATTCCTGCAACGCTTGGGAAGAAATACCCGATTGCTACACCAAGAGCCATTGCACTAAAAATCCACAGAGTTAGAAATCTGTCTAAAAATGAAAGTCGAATCTTCGATTCTGCTGTGATGTTGTTACCTCCTTCATTGAATATTTTTTTAGTTTTTATAAGTATTTTTATGTTATTGTCTTTAGTTGAATATTTTTTTAGTGTAGGGGAAGGGATTTTAACACCAAAATTATCCGTGAAAAATCAGAACGTATCTCCTCGGAAATCATCAGGAATAATTATTTTTCGGGTACAAATCCCCTTTTTTGTGGCAACAGAAGAAAAATCAATTTTCGTCAATTTTTCGTGTGCTCTCAACAGGAGAAAAAAATGAAAAGGTGCTCCCGTCGGGATTTGAACCCGAGTCGAAGCCTCGAGAGGGCTTCATGATTGGCCGCTACACTACGGGAGCGTTTTTATCCACCAGAAGCAACTTGTATTATCGACAACTCCTGATCATCAAGTATGACATCATCAACCGGCAGCGGTATTTTATTTTTTAACACGATTACACTATCTGGTCTCCGATGAATCGTTCGTAAAAGATCGATAATAGTCGACCCGTTCTTTATATCGATTTCCTGGGAAGTATTTTGCGGGATGAATTTCACTCTTATCTTCATGGAACCGATATCGATATAAAAAAGCCTTAAATTAACCTTTTGACCTACATCCTGATAACAATGCTGGGGTAGCCAAGCTCGGTCCACGGCGGCGGTCTCGAAAACCGCTGGTGACAACACCTCAGGAGTTCAAATCTCCTCCCCAGCGCTATTGTGTTAACAAATACGAGTCCAGATAATAAAAATAAATTAAAAAAAATGGCTCAACTATAGCATTCAAAAAAAGTTTCTCTCCAATATTTTTCTTATATCAAAATAGAAAACAGCTGTTAAAATGAAAAAAATTATGATTGAACTTATTATAGTTGCGACTGGGAATACTGCGTGGTCTGAAGCGTAGCGTAAGACCCGCAGATGAAAAGTCGCATCTCTTTTTTCTCCAGATAAACCATTACTTTTTTGTCGCGTGCGGCAGGCATT
>Ga0209777_10005176_pt1 | contig 15156 bp, 12 predicted proteins | sample FrelakmetHBP12HB_FD_187147 | JGI IMG/M metagenome (GOLD analysis project Ga0209777, IMG submission 187147) | Freshwater lake sediment microbial communities from the University of Notre Dame, USA, for methane emissions studies -HBP12 HB (SPAdes)... | ecosystem: Environmental > Aquatic >... | reverse complement strand
GGCTTTGGCCGACGGGGCGATGGCCGCCCCCGCCAGGAGCAAACACAGAATCCCCACCCACATAATACGGCCCGACATCCGCGGCCTCCCGGGAGTTTAGAGCGAGGAATTATAGCGCCGCGGGGTCATTGCCACCAGACAAAAGTCAGGGCAGGGGGGCGGCAGGTATAAGGGGGCATGGTCGCGCGCCGTTACGGCGAGCGCCCGGCAAGCCGGGCGGCGAAATGTAACGGCTTCATGTAGGCCGGGGCGTGCCCCGGCTTCCTCATTTCCACAACGGCAACGGCGCCGGGGCACGCCCCGGCCTACTTCTCACTTACCGATCATCTTCCTCTTCTTCTCGAGATACTCGCAGTAATTGCCATACGATATGTCCGGCGGCACGAGGTGATCGAGGTGCGGGATGTAGCCGCCTTGCGCGAGGAGCGGCTTCACGCGGTCGAGTTCCTTGTCGATGGCGGCGCCGCCGCGGACGAGCGGCCCCTTGCCGATCGCGCCGCGGATGCGGAGGTCCCGCCCGAACTCGCGGCGCCAGGCGAACGGGTCGCACCCGGCGGCCACCTCCAGCGGGAACATGATGTTGACGCCCTCTTCCATCCAGTTGGCGACGATGTCGTGCGGGTTGCCGTCGCAGTCCACCAGGCTGATCTCGCAGCCGCGCTGCTTGGCCGCCTGCATCACGCGGTGGTACCCCGGCTGGAGGAATTCGCGGAAGAGTTTCGGGCCGGCCAGCGGGCCGTTCTTCCCGGCCATGTCCTCCCACCAGCCGACGTGGTCGACCGGGAAGTCCAGGGGCAGCCGCTCGATCTGGCGGGCGCACAACTCGGCCCAGTGCTCGACCATGTCGTGGACCATCTCGGGATGGTCGTAGAACGCGAAGGAGAGGTTCTGCATGCCCATCCAGTTGCGGAGCTGGCCGTAGAAGCCGCAGCAGAAGACGCTGCACATCCGGCCCTCGGCGGCCTCCTGGCGGACGCGGTCGATCTCGGCCTGCGGAATCTCGCGGACGGGGTCGTCGAAGCGGAACCGCTCCTTCATCGCCTGCCAGTCGCCGGGCGTCTCGACCGGGAACCGCAGGTAGTGCGGGATCGAACTCTCATCGACATCATTCATATACCGCTGGGCCACGATGCCGCCCGAGTCGCGGAAGACGACCGAGTCGTCGCCGCGCTTCTCCAGAACCTCTTCCGTGAACGTCGGGTTCATCCCGGCGTGAAGGTCGATGCCGGTCGAGAAACCCTCGTCGAAGCCGAGGAACCGGTCGACCTTGCCGATGAACATCTGGTTCTGCTCGTCCTTCGTGAGGTCGAGCTTCATCCCCTCGCGCAGCCACCGTCGCAAGGTCTGTGGCCAATAGCCGAACTCGATGTCCGGCACGCGGTCGACGGACTGGTACTGGAAGACGCGGTAGGTGCGGTCGCGGATTTCCGTTCGCACGTTGATGTGCCTCCTTGGCTTCTTCTGCCGTTCTTGTGGTTATTGTCAGTGGCCGTAAGGGTTAGAGGTGAGAGGTGAGAGGTTAGAGTGAACAGCGGGTGCGACGCAGCCGTTGGGCCGTTCACTCTCACCTCTCACCTCTAACCTCTAACCCATAGCCGCGAGGCGATCATTCGCCGAACGGACGGACATCCGTCCTCGGCCGTTCTACTCCGGATCGCGCGGGAGCTTCTCCCCGTTCTCCTTCTCCCACTTGGCGTCTTCCTCGGCCTGCTTCTTCACGTCGGGGACGCCGTACGAGATGCCGCGCCCCGAGGTGAGGACGTAGACGCGGCCGACGACCTGCCGGTCGCCCACGAGGCCCGTCGCCAGGCCGAAGCCGCGGTTGTCGCTCGTGATCCGCGCCCACGTGCGGCCAAGGTCGTACGAGCGGAAGACGCCCTCCTGCTCCTTGTCGCCCGCCGCGATCTGGCCCATGAGGTACAGGGCGGGGACTTTCAGCGACGCCGGCCCCTTGCCGAACGCCAAGGCATGCGCGCGGCCAACCCCGTTCACGCTCTGCCACGAGTCGCCACCGTCCTTCGAGCGGAAGAGGCCCTGCTCGTCGAGGGCGACCCATACCTCGCCGGGCACGCCGGGCGCTGCCGCGATGACCCGGCTGGCCTTGCCGGGCTCCGGCTGTTTCGGGAGCGTCGCGACGTGTTTCCAGTTCTCGCCGCCGTCCTCGCTGCGGTAGAAGCGGCCGTCGCGGGCGTCGTAGATATAGAAGGTGTGCGGCTTGGCACGGTCGGAGGCGAGGGCGAGCGCGGGGCACCCTCCGGGCTGCGGGCCGTTTCCGGAAAGCGGCGTTCCTGCCGCGGGGCTCCACGTCTTGCCGCCGTCCCTGGTCCAGTGGGGGCGGGCGGTCTTGCCCCCGAAGCGCCAGACCACGTTCTGGGGATCGTTGGGTGCGAGGGCGAGGGTGCCGCACATGGCCCTCTCTGGCGTCGCGGAGAAAGGCTTCCAGGTGCGTCCGGCGTCGTCAGAAATTCCCGCGACGTCTTCTCCGACGTGGGCGATGACGTTTGGCTGCGACTCGCAGAAGTCGAGGCCGGTGATGTACTCGCCGACACCGAATTCTCCTTCGCTCTCGTCAAGGGGCTTCTTCGGCGGCTCCGCCAGCGACTCGTGCCGGAATCCGCCCACGATGCGCGCGCCCGAGATCAGGGGCGCCCCCGTCGGCGGGCCGATGGCCCAGACGAAATCGCCCGCCTCGAAGCCCTCGTACTCCAGGGCCCATTCGAGCGAGTCCTTCGTCACGTCCGGGCAACTGTACACGCCGGCGAAACCGCCGCACCACAGCTTCTTGGAGTCCTGCGGGTCGAAGGCGAGCGCCATGATCCCCATGTCCAGCGTTTGGCTCACCATCCCCTGCGTGAGCCAAGGAGGCTTGCGAAAGGGGGCCTTCGGCTCCAGGGTATGCTTCTCCGTACAGAACTCGGCCCACGTTCTTCCGCCATCTCTTGTCAGGTAAAGTCTCTGGGCCGCGTGGCACGCGAGGTGGCCGGGGACCCTCGGATCGGCGGTGACTCCCAACAGGCCGCATTCGCGAACGGGACTGATGTCCTCCCACCGTTCCTTGCGGAACTGCCACAGGCCTTTCGAGGTGGCCAGATAGAACGTGCCATCGGGTCCAACCGCGCCGCCAGGCAGCGCCGCGTCGGCCGGCGGCCCGCCTTCAAGTTTTTCCCACGTTTCGCCGGCGTTCTTCGTGCGGTAGACGCCCGGGGGGCGATTGGCCTCCTTCCAATCCCCCCAGACGCCCGCATAGATCACGGCCGCGCCTTCGCTGCCATACATCCGCTGTCCGTCGAAGACGACGAACGGGATGCCGGCGCCTTCCTTGCCGGGGTTCGGAAAGGATTCGACCGGCGCCCACTTATCGCCGCCGTCGGCCGAGCGGAGAAGCCCTTCCTTCCGGGAGCCGAAATAGACGACCTTCGCATTCAAAGGGTCGATGGCCAGGCGCTCCGCTTCCCAGGCGCCTTTGCCGTCCATCGCGAGCGGCTCGCCCTTGGCGTTCTTGACCTTCAGCCGCTTCCAGTTGCCGCCGCGGTCGGTGCTCTTCAGGATGTCGCACGTCTCGCCGGGCCGCCCGGCGGCCATGTAGATCACGTTCGGATCGGAGGCGTCCAGGGCGATGCTCTCGACCGAGTAGAGGCCCTTGTCGGCGAGCGTGAACGAATCACAGAGGGGCGTCCATTTCCGCTGGTTGAACTCGCGCCGGAAGACGCCGCTCCCTGCCGTCCTCACGTACATGACGCCCGCGTCCTTGGGATGGACGGCAAAGCCGGTCGCGAGGCCGGCCGCGCCGGTCACGACGTTTTCCCACTTGTAGAACCGCGACCGCCCGACGATCACGGGCGCGCCGGAGAGGAGGGGCCGCTTGTCGAGGGCAGGATTCGCGTCGGGCGCAGCGGCCTCGCCGGCCAGGGCAGCGGAGGCCGCCAGGAGCGACGCCACGACGGCGAGGCACGTTCTCACGGAGCGAGATCTCCCTGCCACGCCTGTGATTCCGGCGGCCACGTATTGTACGGTCGGCGCCCCCGGGAACGCAAACAGCCGTTTTCGGGGGCGAAGGAAGTCAACAACGGAAAAAGAGGCACAACAGCGGGCTCACGCAAAGCCGCAAAGACGCAAAGAACAACGTCAACACAAGAGGGAACAGAAAGACGGCAAAGCGCCAGAGGGAGAAAACGACGCCGTGGCCTTTGTTCTTGCCTCTCTCCATTCTCTCAGGTCTTGACGTTTGCCGCCTCTCTTTGCGTCTTGGCGGCTTTGCGTGAGGCGCTGTGGCCGTGGCCTTTGTTCTTGCGTCTCGCCGTTTTCGGGCGCGAAGAATGAAGAAACCGGCGGGCGGCGAGTCTACAAATAAGTGAATCACCTTGAAGCGCGGGGCGCGCCGCCGGTATGATGGGGTCAGGGTAACGGGCGGCGCTGCGGGCCGCGCCAAGGTCCGTTCTAAAGGAGCATCACCATGAGAAGCGTAAGCTGGATGACGGCAGGGGCGGTCGTGCTGGGCCTCGTCCTTGGCCTCGGATGCGAGCCCAAGGAGAAGAGGCGGACGACGGTCGTCCACGAGCAGCCGGTGGTCGTCGAGCGGCAGGTGGTCGTCGAGGAAGTGCGGCCGGCCGAGCCGATCATTGTCCAGGAAGCGCCGCCGCCCATCCGCGTGGAACGGATTCCGCCGCCCCCGCCGGGCACCGAGGTCGTGTGGGTCCAGGGCTACTGGGGCTGGGACCACGGCCGCTACGTGTGGTTCGGCGGACACTACGCCAGGGTGCCGTATCACGGAGCACGCTGGATCCCGGACCGATGGGAGCAGAGGGGCCATGAGCATCACTACACCCCGGGCCACTGGGACCGCGACGAGCATGGGCACGAGCACCACTAACGGCGGTTCAAAGTTCAAGGTTCAAAGTTCAAAGTGAACGGCCAAGGCAACGGCAAGATGCGCTCCCGCGCAACTGCCGTTGCCTTGGCCTTTGTTGTTAGCCTTGAACCTTGAACCTTGAACCTTGAACCGCCGTTATTTCGCCTGACTCTTGACGAACGCCATGAGGCCGCCCGCCGCGATGATCTCCTGGATCTCTTGGGTGAACGGCGGGAACGTGAAGGCGTGACCCGTCGCGAGGTTCGTGAGGGTCCCGTTCCCGAGGTCGATCTCCAGCGCGTCGCCGGGGTGGGCGTCCTTGACGGCCTCCGGGCAGGCGACGATCGGCAGGCCGATGTTGATGGCGTTGCGGAAGAAGATCCGCGCGAAGCTCTCGGCCACGACGCACCCGAGGCCGGCCGCCTTGATCGCGATCGGGGCATGCTCGCGGCTCGATCCGCACCCGAAGTTCTTCCCCGCGACGAGGATGTCGCCCGCCCGGATCTTCTTCACGAACTCCGGGTCGGCGTCCTCCATGCAATGCGACGCCAGGAACCCCGGCTCGATCGAGTTGAGGTACCGCGCCGGAATGATCTCGTCCGTGTTGACATCGTCGCCGAAAACGTGCACGCGTCCGCGCATGGCTTCACCTCCCGTGGGTAACCCTTTTATCATATCCGATGCTCCCGGGCAACGGGAAGAAAGGCGGGCACCAGGGACCAGGCACCAGGCACTGGGGGATGTGAACAGACTCCAATGATGATGAACGGCGGGGGACCAGGGCATGTGAATAGCCGTTATCAGCGATGAATGCCGTTGACCGCCCCTGGTGCCTGGTGCCTGGTCCCTAGTGCCCGTCGTTGCCTTGCCGTTGCCCGCCTTTACTTTGCTGTCACCTCCAACCCCTCCCCATCGAACACCACATGCACACTCGCCCGCATCTTGTTCGCGTCGCGGACGAAGGCGAGATAGTGCCGGAGCTGGTCGGCGGCGTTGACGCTGTTGTGGGCGAGGACGATCGCGCCGGGGGGCATCTTGTCGAGCGAGGCCTCGAGGATGTCGAGGTAGACGCCTTTGCCCTGGGTGCCCGTGCCGTCGGCGTCGAGGTAGAGGAGGTGGATCGGCTCGGCGAACTCGGCGCAGAACGGGATGGCGTCGGCGGCCACGACGCGGGCGATGCCGGTGGGGTCGATCGTGCGGACGTTCCGTTCGGCCCGCGCGGCCTCGTCGGGCTTGATCTCGATGCCGATGCACTGCCGCGCCCGGTAGCACGCGCCGGGGCCGACGGCCGCGCCCGCGTTGGAGATGAACGTGTTGCCGCAGAAGACCCCGGCGGCGATCAGGGTCGCCGGTTGCGTGATGGCGGTGATCGCGTAGAGCAGCCGCTGCATGCGCGGGGTGATGGCGGTCCAGGGGATCTCGAAGTGCTCCGCGACGGCCTTGCGATGGGCGAGGAACCGCGCGGCATCGTACCGCGTGTGCGGGAGGATGCCTTCCTCGCGCAGGGCTTCGAGGGCCTCGCCGACGACGGCGATCTCGTTGGCGGCCGGCTCGAGGACTTCGTGGGGGTGGCGGTAGTCCATGCGATAGGATTGCCAGTCGGGGGTCTGAAAGGTTCGGGGCATACGTGCCTCATGTGGGTTCGTGGCATACAACACGCGCCCCGCAAGCGGGGCGGCTAACGAGGCGCCGCGGCGCGCCGCGGCCTACATATCAATCTGTCCTTCGACGAGGTCGACCGGCATGGCCGCGGGCCTATCGACGCCGCTCCTGAGCTTCACGTGTTTCGACTCGCGGCTCGCCTGGTGGATGGCGTGCATGATGTCGAGCACGTGGAACATGAGGGCGCCGCTCGCGCGGTGCGGCCGGCCGGACCGGATGGCGGCGGCCATGTCGGCGAGGCCCAGGCCGCGCCAGTTCCCGGCGTACGGGTGCGACAGGGCCACCTGGGCCCAGTCGTTGTCGCCGGCCCGCTTGATCCGGACCGGGCCGCCGAACGTGTTCGGGTCGGGCAGGCTCAGGGTCCCCTCGGTCCCGTAGATTTCGAGGCGCGGGACCTCCGCGGCCCACACGTCGAAGCTCGTGACGATCGTGCCGACCGCGCCGCCGGCGAAGTCGAGGACCCCCACGATGTGCGTCGGCACCTCGACCTTCATCATGGTGCCGAACTTCGGCTGGCTCAGGATCTTCCGCTCGGGGAACGTGATGCGGGCGAAGCCGGTCACGCGGCTCACGGGGCCCATGAGCGTGGCGAGGGCCGTCAGGTAGTACGGCCCCATGTCGAGCATCGGGCCGCCGCCGACCTGGTAGACGAACTCGGGGTCCGGGTGCCAGTTCTCGGGGCCGTGGCTCATCATGAAGGCGGTCGCGCCGATGGGCTTCCCGATGAGGCCGTCGTCGATGACCTTGCGGCACGTCTGGAGCCCCGCGCCGAGGAAGGTGTCGGGCGCCCCGCCGACGCGGAGGCCGTTCTTCTTGGCGAGGGCGAGGATCCTGCGGCCGTCCTCGCGGGTGACCGCCAGGGGCTTTTCGCCATAGACGGACTTGCCCGCCTTGAGGGCCGCCAGGGCCACCGCGGCGTGGGCCTTCGGGATCGTCAGGTTGAGGACGATCTGGATCTCCGGGTCGGCGAGGAGTTCGTCGACGGTCATCGCGCGGACCTTGAATTCCTCGGCCCTGGCCCTGGCCCGCTCGGGCACCAGGTCCGCGCAGCCGACGACCCGCAGGTTCGCCAGCTCGCCGCATCGTTTCAGGTAGATGCTGCTGATGTTGCCGCACCCGATGATGCCGATGGGTGTCCGGCCCGGAACGGGTCCAGACTTCGGACCGGTCGCGGTCTTCGTCTTCTTCGCCATGGCCTGGCTCCTTCGGGAAAAGTTCGACGCTCTTTTACTGCGAGGCGGCGGCCGGGGCCATGAAAATCGCGGGGGGGCGCTTTCTCGGGTGCGCCAGCCGTTTCTGGCAGGTGTTGACTTCCGTAGGGGCGGCCCCATGTGGCCGCCCGGCCTTTGACGTGACCATTGGGCCGCGCGCCGTCGCCCAAGACCCAAACAACGGCCGGGCGGCCACATGGGGCCGCCCCTACGAGGCCAAACGGCCATGGCCAGAAAATCTTGGCACCGGCTTTCTCGCGCCGCGAGAGCTTGATTCCGACGGGTCGCTGCGGGTAACATCGGCGGCGATCCCCGGCGAGGGGGTCAGAGCCTGCCCCGAGCCTGTCGAGGGGAGCCCTAAGACGTAAGGCTCCTGACCCCTTCTGCTCAGGTTATGCAACAGGGCCTTGAGGAGATCGCACGATGCCCAGGCGCGCCGCCCTTTTCGCGATGCTTACATTCACGGCCTTCGCCCCATGCGCCGGCGCCGCCGAGCCCGGCAAGGAGTCGTCGATGAAGAATGCGCCGCTCGTCGTCCCTCTTCGCAGCCAGAAGCTCGTCCAGAACGCCGCGGGCTACAACGTCTGGCAGTCCCGGACGGAGGAGCGGAAACTCGTGCCCGCCGAGACCGCCCTCGTCCTGTGCGACGTCTGGGACAAGCACTGGTGCCGCGGGGCCAACGAGCGGCTCGCGCCGATGCTGCCGCGCATGAACGCGCTCGTGAAGGCCCTGCGCGAGCAGGGGGTCCTCATCGTCCACGCCCCGTCCGACACGATGAAGTTCTACGAAGGGACGCCCGCGCGGAAGCGCGTCCTCGACGCCCCGAAGGCCCAGCCGCCCGCCGATTTGCCGCACGACGACCCGCCGCTGCCGGTGGACGCCTCCGACCAGGGCATGGACACGGGCGAAACCTCGTGGTCCATCGCCTGGAAGCAGCAGCACCCGGCGATCGAGATCGACCAGGCCCGCGACGCCATCTCCGACTCCGGCGCGGAGCTCTACAACCTGTACCGCCAGCGCGGCATCAAGAACGTCATGGTGATGGGAGTCCATACAAATATGTGCGTCCTGCACCGGACGTTCGCCATCAAGCAGCTCGTCCGCTGGGGGTTCAGCGTGGCGCTGGTCCGCGACCTGACGGACACGATGTACAACCCCGCGAAGTCGCCCTACGTGAGCCACGAGGAGGGGACGCGCCTGGTCCTGGAGTTCATCGAGAAGTTCTGGTGCCCGACGGTGACGAGCGAGGAACTGCTGAAGGGGCTTCCGCAATAATGACGGCCTACCGCTCGCCTGCCGGGCGGGCGCCGCAGGTTCGGGGGCGCGCGGCGAGCAAGCTCGCCGGCTAAATACACGGCCTCGCCCTCGCCGCTAACGCTCGAGGATCAGCACCCAATCGTGCTTCGTCTCCGGCGCGGCGCACGGCCATGACCCGTCGGCCGCGGCTCGCACCTTGCCGAGGTCCTTCCGCTCGCCCGTCACGGGATCGAAGTGCGCGGCCCGGTACTCTGCGTTCGGCGCGAGGCCCTGCACGATTACCCCCTTCGGCGCGGGGACGTAGACGATCCGCACCTTGTCGGCGATGGCGGCGGCCCACGGGCCTTCCTTCTGGCCGGCGTCGGGCGCCCAGCGGGCGGCCTCGGCGCGCGGCTCAAGGAGCCGCCAGTCGTACTGCACGAGCAGCTTCTTGCCGAGCGCTACCTGCGTCGAGCCCGGCAGCTTCATCGCCTCGGGCCAGCCAAGCGTGCCCCAGTTGTTCCCCGGGGGCGAGTTGCCGTACGGGCGGCCGGGCGCGTTGACCTGCCAGATGCCGTTGGCGCCGTAGGTGTGGCCGGCGGCGCCGCTCATCATCGAGACCCAGAAGCACGCGCGGCACACGTCGGCGGGGATCTGGTTGTTCAGGTTCTCGTAGGACGGCTCGCCGTCGATCACCGGGACGGGCGGCTTCGCCTCGCGGGCCGCGCGGACCTGGTCGGCCGTCGGCGCGATCACCTCGTGCATCCCGTGGCCCGTCTGGAGGAGCTCGAAATCGACGAGCAAGGGGTCGGTCACGCTCGCGCGGGTCGGCACGCGATAGGCCGGGTGGAGCGTCAGCGGGCGCTTGAACGGATCGACCTCATGGATATATCGGCAGACGGCGGTCCATCCGTCCTTCTGCATCCGCTCGTCGCCGGGCTTGTCCTTCGAGAGGTACCACGGCATCGTCGTCTCGCCGGCGGCGCACCAGACGACCGGCAGCGCGCCGTACCGGGCCACCAGGTGCCGCCAGTGCTTCTTCATCCGTTCCACGCCGAGCCACGGCAGGTGGTAGCCCCACGCCCCGACGATGCAGGGGACCAGCCCGGAGTCGGCCAGGCACTGGATCCGCCGGTCGGCCTGGTCGAAGTACTCGGGGCGGATGCGGGCGTAGTTTTTCTCCCACGGGAAGCCGGCCTCGTTCGCCCCGCGCGGGTCGAAGGCCGGCATGTCGGGGTACAGGCCCGCGACGATCTGAACGACGTTGAAGCCCTTCGCCCGGCGGTCGGCGGTCAGGGCCTGGAAGCCCTCCGGCCAGTTGAGGCGTTCCGTGAGGCCCATCCACCACGTGTCGCCGAGCCAGAAGAACGGCGTCCCGTCGGCGTGCTCGAAGTGGCGATGATCGGCCGCCACGCGGATCGGCCCGTGCTCGTAGAGTGGATCGGCGCCCGCGTAGGCGACGACTTCGACAGTGCCCGTCGCTCCGTGAAGCTTCGCGTTCGTCGCGTCGCTGCACTCCGTGCGGAACGCATGTAGGCCGACAGCGGGCGAACTGTAGCGGACTTTCCACACGTTGCCGCCCGCCCAGAAGGCCGGGACGCGCAGGGTCTCGCCCGCGGGCGTCCGGAACACCGCGACGAGGTCGACCTCGTTGAACGGGTCGGCGTAGGCCTTGTCGGAAGTGAAGGCGAGCTCGACCATGCGGTTGGTTTCGACGCGTGCGGCCATGGCGGTGCATCCTCCTGTCCAGGCGGCCAGGAAAACAAGGCCGGCGCATAAGGCTCGTGTCCCTGGCATGACGTGCTCCCGTAGAGGTTCCTCTTGGCAAACGGGTCGTCCCACTGTAGAACGCTGGAGCGGGGCGAGTGTTCCGGAGATACGGCGGGGACGACGAGAAGGTGCCGTGCGGTTTGAATCGGGTATCTGGAATTTGAAATCTGAGATGTAAGATTTGAGATACCAGATATCAGATGACAGATTAGGGATAACAGATTGCCGCACCCTCAGCGAAAGGAGCCTGCCGTGAAGATCTATATTCACACCGATATGGAAGGTGTCTCAGGCTTGGACAATCTGGCGATGGTCGAGCAGGACAGTCCGCGGTACGGCGAGGGCCGCGAGCTCCTCATGGGCGACGTCAACGCGGCCGTCGACGGCGCCTTCGCGGGCGGCGCCACGGAGGTCTCCGTCCTGGACAGCCACGGCGGCGGCTGGGCCAATTTCATCCCCGGCCGGCTCGACCCGCGTGCCCGCCAGGACACCAAGCCCAACGGCAAGTGGTGGGGCATCCTGGACGAGTCGTACCAGGGCACCTTCTTCGTCGGCGCCCACGCGATGGCCGGGACGCAGAACGGGTTCCTCGACCACACGCAATCGTCCGTCTCCTGGCACGACTACTCCGTCAACGGCCGCCGCATGGGCGAACTGGGGCAGTGGGCCATCGTCGCGGGCAACTGGGGCGTGCCGATGCTGATGGTCTCGGGCGACGAGGCGGCCTGCGTCGAGGCCCGCCAATTCTTCCTGCCGCTCGAGACGGCCATCGTGAAGCGCGGCATCGGCCGCGGCCGCGCGGAGCTCGTCGACCTGGCCGAGGCCCGCTCTCGCATCCGCGAGGCCGCACGCCGCGCGATCGCCCTCGTCGGCAAGGCCCGGCCCTTTCAGCCCGCCAAGCCGATGGAGATCATCCTGGAGTTCAACCGGAGCGACTATTGCGACGACGTGGCCGCGCGGCCGGGCATCGAGCGCCTCGACGCCCGGACCGTCCGCAAGGTCACGAGCGATCCTCTGGAGCTGATGCCGTAGTGCCTTTCACAGTTGCGCGCCCGCCAAGGCGGGCGGCTAAATGGCTTTTCCCCTAAAGCCGACCCTCCCCTCGTGCCTATAATTTGGAATGTGGCCAATGGCTGTCGGGCGTCAAGGGAGGTGGACCATGATCGGGACACTTCGGTGGCTGATCGGCGGGGCCTCAATAGCCGTCGGGCTGGTGCTGGTCGTCCAGCTTTTCGCGACGGCAAGCGATTCGCGCAGCGTGCCGGTGGCTTACGGCACCCGCCAGATCACAATGACCGCGGGCCGGTACGATTTCTCCCCCAAGCAGGTTGCCGTCAACGAGTCGGACACCGTGCGGCTGGTCCTCGCGAGCCGCGAGGTGATCCATCGGTTCCAGTTGCTGGATTTCGGCGTCGACCTCACGATCAGCCCGGGCACGAGCCGGACGATCGACGTGCAGGCCGACCGGCAGGGCATCTACCGATTCTTCTGGACCGACCTGGACGGCGCGAACCCGAGCCCGATGGCGGGGGTCTTCATCGTCCAGGCGCGGCCGGAGTGAGACCGGACTAGGTTATTCGCCGCTACATATTGCCCCATGGGCGGTTTTACGAAAGGGGCGGCGCGATGGCCGTGCCGCCTGCCACGTGCCCACGGGGAGGATGCCATGTCTGCACAGATCTCGCGGCCGCTTGGCCGCCGTTGCCTCGCATCGGTCCTGGTCCTCTTCCTCCTTGGCCTGTCCGCGGGGGCCGCGCAGGCCGCCGCGTCCGATGGCCCGCTCGCGCACCGGTGGTTCTTCGTCTCGCGCGGGCTCGATAGCGACCAGGCGGTCGAGAAGGCGTGCGGCCTCGTCGATACGGCGGCGGCCCACGGCTATACGGGCATGGTCTACGACCCCGGCTTCACGGGGATCAACGAGTGGCCGGCGGACTGGTTCCCGCGCCTGGCGAAGGTCAAGGCCCACTGCGATGAGAAGAAGATCGAGATCATCCCCCTCGTCATGTCGGCCGGGTACGGCGGCGGCGTCCACGGGATCGACCGGAACCTCGCGGAAGGGCTGCCCGTGAAGGGCGAGCGGTACGAGGTCCAGGGCGGCGTCGCGAAGCTGGTGCCCGACGTCGCCTTCTCGGCCGCCGGCGGCTTCGAGGCCGCCAAGGGCGACGAGGTCCGCGGCCTCAACGCCCAGGACAAGCCCGGCAAGGCCACGTTCCTCGACACGAAGGAAGTGAAGGTCGGGAAGGGGTCGCTCCGCCTGGAGCCCGGTCAGAACGGGGGCAAGGTGCGCCTCACGAAGTCGCTGACGAAGCCCGGCCGGCACTACCTCGTCCGGTTCTGGGCCAAGGCCGACGGCCTCAAGCCGTCGCGCCTCGAGATCTGCGTCTACAACGAATCGTTCCAGATTCAGCAGATCGAGTTCCGCCTGCCGGAGAACGGCGAGTGGGCGAAGATCGAGTTTCCGGTCCTGACCGCCGACAACAAGGAGACGAACGTCTACATCGGCACCTGGAACGCGAAGGCGGGCCGGTTCTGGATCGACGGCCTCGAAATCGCCGAGCCGGGCCTCGTCAACGTCCTCAGGCGGCCGGGAACGCCCCTGGTGATCGCACGTGAAGGCGGCGAGGTCTTCCAGGAGGGGAAGGATTACGAGAAGGTCGTCGATCCGGGCCTGAAGCCCAACCAGGGCTATCACACGCCGCCTGCGATCCGGATCATCGCCGGCGGGAAGATCAAGGACGGCGACCGGCTCTCGGTGAGCTACTTCGCGCCGCCCCTGCTGCGCAAGGGCCAAGTGGTCCTCTGCATGTCGGAGCCGGCCGTCTACGACATCTGGCACAAGGCCGTCCGGAAGGTCGAAGAGACGGTCCACCCGCGGACATGGTTCCTCGACATGGACGAGGTGCGCGGCGGGGGAACGTGCCAGGCGTGCCTGGACCGGAAGCGGCCGGACGGCTCGCACCTCGCGCCCGGCGAAATCCTCGGCGACTGCATCACGCGCCAGGCGGCGATGATCCGCGAGGGATCGCCCAAGGCCGAGGTCGCCATCTGGAGCGACATGCTCGACCCGAACCACAACGCCGTCCCGCAGTTCTTCAACGTGCCCGGCGGCTACGTCGGGAGCTGGAAGTTCATGCCGAAGGACCTGATCATCGCCTGCTGGAACCTGGACACGGCCGAGAAGAGCCTGGCCCACTTCAGCGGCCTGGGCTTCCGGACGCTGGCGGCCGCGTACTACGACGCGGACGACCTGGACGGGACGAAGAAGTGGCTGGAGTGGCTCGCGAAGACGCCCAAGGCCACGGGGATCATGTACACGACGTGGGAGGAGAAGTTCAAACTGCTGCCGGACTTCGGAGACCTGGTGGCGAAGTCGGCGCCGTAGTGCTCTGTCACTCGTTATTCGAGGGGTGCCACTGGTTGCTTGCAACCAGTGCTCTTCGAAGGACACGGGTTGCAGGCAACCCGTGGCACACGCTGTTTAGATTTTCCCGCGGAACACTACCCGGCGCAAGAAGATCGCGCGGCAACCCGGGGGCTGCCGCGCGAAGTTTGCTTACGCTCACAGGCTGCGACACTTACTCCGCCTTCTTGGCGCCGCCCGGGCGGCCGCCACCGATGGTGATCGTGTCGGCCGTGCCGTCCTCAGCCAGCTTCACAGAGACCCTTTGGCCGACCTTGAGATCCTCGATCTTGCCTGCCTTGGGGGCCGGCTTCTCGCCTTCGGCGGGTTTCTCGAAGGCCTGGACCTTGGTCTTTTCGGTGACCTTGATGACCTTGGTCTCAGGGTCCGCGCCCTCTTCCTTCGCCTTCACGGTCAGGGTGATTCCGGTGACTACCTTGGCGTCGCTCGTTTCGATGCTCTTGATCGCGCCCCTGATGCCCGCGTCGGCCTTGGCATGGTCGGCGGCCATCGCCATCGGGGCCAGAACGAACAGCGCTACCGCAGCTACGCCCAACAGGAGAGTCCACTTCATTGTACGGCTCCTTTCCCAAGTGCGACGCCTTACCACACGGCGGTGGTCCGAAGGCGTCATGTCCCAACCGGACCCAGCGTCCGGTTGTCTGTCCACAGACCCGACCGCCCGGGCCATCCCGGCGTCAGGCTTGCGCCCCCCCGCTGAGGGTACGCATGCTGTAAGACGGGGGAGGCGGCGGTTTATTGCATAATCCCGGCACGGGGTCAGGAGCCCTATGTGTAAGGCTCCTGACCCCTTCGCTTGGGCGCCTCGAAAGGCCAAGGGGTCAGGAGCTTAACGGATAGAGCTCCTGACCCCCTCTGGTTGTGGGCGCTGCGAAAGGCCAAGGGGTCAGGAGCTTAACGGATAGAGCTCCTGACCCCCTCTGGTTGTGGGCGCTGCGAAAGTCAAAGGGGTCAGGAGCTTAACGGATAGAGCTCCTGACCCCCTCTGGTTGTGGGCGCTGCGAAAG
>Ga0209777_10005175_pt1 | contig 15158 bp, 15 predicted proteins | sample FrelakmetHBP12HB_FD_187147 | JGI IMG/M metagenome (GOLD analysis project Ga0209777, IMG submission 187147) | Freshwater lake sediment microbial communities from the University of Notre Dame, USA, for methane emissions studies -HBP12 HB (SPAdes)... | ecosystem: Environmental > Aquatic >... | reverse complement strand
CGCTGGCTGCAGCCAGAGTATCGGTCACCCTCTCAGTAGGGAGGTTGCTCATTTTCTCAACGCCGCTGGCTACCACAATGTCGAAGAGACCGGAGGCTACAGCTATGAATGCTGTCCTCAAAGCAAGACCGCCGCTGGCGCAGGCTGCTTCTACTCTGGTGGCTGGTTTGGGGACTAGTCCAATCCAATCAGCCATAATGGGAGCGATATGTCCCTGGTTCTCGAAAAGGTCGCTTGAGAAGTTCCCTACATAGAGGGCTTCGATGTCTTTCGTTTCTATTCCTTTGTCCACCGACTTAGCCATTGCCTGGAAAGCCTCGACAAACAAATCGCGGCTTGTTTTATCGGCGAAGGAGCCAAACTTCGACATCCCCGCCCCCACTATCGCCACACCCCTTGCCATTTTTTTCGCCTCTCGGCTCATAATACCTCCTTCAAACTGTCTTCCAGTTATCTGACAATTATTTAATGCTCATCAGTTCTGTATATTGTGCCTCTTCCTGAAATCTGCCGAGACCGCAGCAGTCAATTCTAAGGCTCTCGTGGCCGCTTCTAGGGAGACTGAGCCTAGACCGCATGAGGGAGTAATCAGACACTGCGATTTTATAGTATCGTAGCTGATGCCCTTTTTTGAGAGCAGCCTCATCGTTTCCTCAAGACGGTCTCCGATGCTGGCTTCAGTCTCTTTAGTCAGAGCCTGCTCATCGTTGGGCACTATTCCCCAGGCGATGACCCCTCCACGGCCAAGAAAGTTTTTTACCTCAGCAGGATAGAGAGCCAGGGTTCCCCCATAGTTATACGCATCGAAGCTCAAGATGTCCAGTGAGGTCTGGAGCACAACCGACCAGTCGGTATTGCCGCAGCAGTGGATGGCCTTGAGCCCGCTTATGCCACCCAGGACTTCCTCCAGCAGGGTAACCACCTGCTCACGAGGAAAGGATACGAACGCTGAGCCCATCGAAGCCAGGTAAGGCTCATCTACGGAGATGATGGTCTTGGGGCACACGCTTCTAAGTGCTGTCTCCTGCCAGGCAGCCTTCAGCCTGAGGTGCTTGGCTATGGCATCGGCGAGCACCTCGTCGTAGAGAAGCGGACGCCGGTTCTGGTCTGTGACCGATAGCCCAAAGCTTATCGGCCCGGTCACCTGTCCTTTAACTGCCTTTCCCGCTTTTGCCTTGGCTCCTTTAAGGAACTCATGGAGCCCTGCGGCGTATCTGGCGCTTATTGCTCCATACTCTATATTATTCTCCAGGTAGGCGGTATAGAGCTGCTCCAGAGGCTTGCTCAAGTCTTTGGAGCGGTCTACCCAGATGCGTTCTCCTTCCACTATCACCCCGGGGAAGCTCTCGCTGTACTGGACATACATATTCTCCAGAAATGACTTCTTGGGCAACTGCGGCCAGGCTGGTATCTCTGGAAGATACTTTAAAACTAAAGAGCAGGCTTCCCGAGGCTCAACATGTGGCATGCTGCCTATAGCAGTAGCCAGCCCGTTTAGCTCAAATCCCCCTTTGGTCATTTGAGATATTTCCCTATCAGCAGAGAAAGCTCCTCCTTCTTCTTCTGTGGAATTAGGTCTCTGTGAGTAATGATAGCATCTTTGAGGGCAGTAGCGCAACCGCAGTCCCTTTGTTTGGGAAGCTGCGCGCTGGCTTTCTTGATTACCTCCTTGGCTGCCTCCAGGGTCTTCAGCAGATTTTGAATCACCATCTCAATAGTGACCGACTCATGTACCTCGTGCCAGCAATCCCAGTCGGTGACGCAGGCAATGGATGCGTAGCATATCTCAGCCTCGCGTGCCAGCTTAGCTTCGGGGAGGGCGGTCATACCCACGACACTGGCTCCCCAGGAGCGGTACAGGTTGGACTCTGCCCTGGTGGAGAAAAGAGGCCCCTCCATCGCAATATAAGTGCCCTTGGGGTGCACCTTGCGCACCTTGTCTCTTACGTTCTGATTTGCTACTTGGTAAAGGAGCTGGCTCAGCACCGGACAGAAGGGGTCAGCGAAGGTAACGTGGACTACGACACCATCTCCGAAGAATGTGTTAATCCGGCTCTTGGTGCGGTCTATGATCTGGTCTGGTATGACAAGGTCAAGGGGCCTGATGTCTTCTTGAAGACTTCCCACGGCGTTCACAGCGATTATCTGTTCTACTCCCAGTGACTTTAAGGCGTAGATATTGGCTCGCACTGGCAGCTCGGTAGGCATTATGCGATGACCGCGGCCATGCCTGGGGAGGAAAGCGATTTTTGTCTTTCCCAGATTGCCCAAGACTATGGCATCGCTGGGGTCGCCGAAGGGTGTCTTGACCCATACTTCTTCAACATTGCTGAGCCCCCCTATCTCGTAAAGCCCGCTGCCGCCGATCACGCCTAGCTTCGCTTCTGCCACTTAATACCTCCTCAATCAATCGAGTCATGTATTTTCGAGATCGCTTCCTTAATTTCTTTATCAATTTGCTCGGCCTTCATTTCTTTGATGATTTCTTCTGCTAACTTTGTCTTCCACCAATCTTCTCCAATTAGCCCATTGATTGTTTCTACAGTCTTGCCATCCACAATAGTTGAGGGAATCTTGTCTGCTGAAATTTTTTTCCTCTCTGCCCATTCTCTAGCAAATTTGGTGACTAGCTCTCGAGGATAGTAATCTTCAAGGTCGCCTTTTTGCAAAGAGATTATATTTTCTTCTGGAACTATTCCTGCAAGCTTTTTTCGTAAGTCACTCTCTGCGTTTTTATCGCACAGGGCATATCTATTGAAACAGCTTCGTTGTATTACTGTGGAGCTTAGATACTTACTGATGTTGCCAGCCCCTTCGACATCTATGACTTCTAAAGCGACTTTTTCAAACGGTTTTCCTATTTTTCTTGCCCAGTCCGTGTAAACGGCTTTATCTGTAGGGCCTTCTACGACCAGGACTCCATTAGCCATGAGGATATCTGATGGTTTTACACCCAAATCTCTCAACAATGCGGATAATTTCTCATGCCCTCGATTCAAAAGTTCAACTTGTGAATAATTCGTCTTAATAGTCTTATCCTCACCAATATAAACGTAGAACACATTATGTCCCATACTAAAGAATTCATCAACGAAAATATTAGAATGTGTAGCAATTAGGTATTGGTGTTTGAAGACCTCTTGATTATCCCTCAAAAACTTTATGAACTTCCTCTGCAATTCAGGATGGAAATGAGCTTCGGGCTCCTCTATTAGAATCACTTTGTTAGGGCCTTTGCGTACTAGCTCACTTGCAAGGAAAAGCATTTGCTCTACACTTGAGCCATAGTGGCTCAAGGGCAATTGGAGTGTCTTTGTTCTAATCTCTATCGAGAGTTTTCCAGTGGTCTTATCTGGTGGGAAAGCGAACTCGATTTCTTGATTGGCAAAAATGAGCTGTTTTAGGAATGATTGAATGCTGCGCCACATTTCTTGTTCTCTTAGTCTTCCGTCACGCAAACTAGTCAGTGTATTGATGATTTCACCACTTGGCTCAATTTGGCGAATAGCTGATATATTGACCAGTATCTCTTTGAAGATCTTGTCATACAAATTTAGTAAGAATTGATGAACGGGTACAGCTAAGCGCTGATAATAATTATTCCAATCGGAATTAAGGAAGTCTCTTCCTACTTTTCCTATTTTCCAGACTTGCCTGTTTAGAGGACTGTCTGTTCCTAAGAATAGGAGTGTTTTACTATCTAGGTCGAATAAAGAGGGGTCTTTGTTATAATAATTGTGGTCGTTGGGGATCTTGACCTTTGTTATGGTTGCATAAGGATTATTCTCCCTATATTCAATGAAGCCTGCTATTTCGAGAACCTTAGGCCAGTCTTTCCTAAGCCCAAACATAAATGCAACTGGGTCTCCACCATCGTCCCGAACCGCCAGGATGCTTTGATCATTATTCTCAATTTCAAGACAAAAGGAAAAGTAAATTTTGTTATTCAGTTTCTGATCAAAGAACCAGTCCTTGAAATAGGCTAAACCACTAGTCTGTTCGATTGATATGGGGAAATTGCTTAGGGTTCGATTGTCATCATTTCTAACAGAAAACAATATAGCCTGAATAATATTAATGAACTTTAGTATATTTGATTTGCCAGCATTGTTGCTGCCTATGAACAGATTGAAATCACCTAATTGAATGCAGTTATCAGCATTCAATCCTTTCTCGCAGAAACTTAGACAATTCTTAATTGAAATTTCTTTAATCTTCATTTCGTTCTCATCGGTTTACGAGATAGCCTTCAATCTCTCCACATACGGCTCTCTAACCACGCCTTTTTCTGTGATTATAGCTGAGATATAACAATGAGGCGTCACGTCGAACGCCGGATTAGCTGCCTTAACGCCTTCAGGCGCGATTCTGACGCCTTGGATATGCGTGACCTCCTCAGGATTTCGTTCCTCGATGGGTATATCTGCGCCCGATGATAGCGAAAAGTCGATGGTGCTCATGGGTGCGGCTACATAGAAGGGTATGCCGTTCTCAGTAGCCAGCACCGCCAGCGTGTAGGTGCCGATCTTGTTGGCCACATCGCCGTTGGCAGCTATGCGGTCAGCCCCTACGATGGCGCAGTTGATTGCTCCCTTATTCATGAAATAGCCAGCCATGCTATCTGTAATGAGTGTCACTGGTATGTTTTCCTTGAGCAGTTCCCAAGTGGTGAGCCTGGCTCCCTGTAAAAGGGGGCGGGTCTCGGTAGCATATACCTTCACCTTCTTGCCCTGCTCCTTGGCCATCTTGATTACACCCAGCGCTGTGCCGTAAGCTGCCGTAGCCAGCGAGCCTGTATTGCAGTGAGTCAGTATTGTGAAACTGTCCTTAATCAGCTCAGCCCCGAGCTCGCTGAGACGGCGGTTTGCCTTGTCGTTTTCAGCCTCTATGCGCTGTGCCTCGGCAAGGAGATCCTTTTTTATCTGTGTAACGCTCTTGCCGCCTTGAGCGACTTTGTTCATTTTCGCTAGAGCCCAGAAGAGATTAACTGCTGTAGGACGGGATGCAGCAAGAGTCTTGGTTACAGGACGCAGTTTAGCCAGGAATTCATCTTTGGAGCTTGCTTTGATTGCCTGTGCCCCGAGGGCGAAGCCATAGGCAGCGGCGACTCCGATGTCGGGTGCTCCCCGGATGCGCAGCTTCTTTATCGCATCGGCTACCTCACGGTAGTCGCGCAGCTCCAGAAATACCTCTTTATGAGGCAACTCGGTCTGGTCGATTATCTTTATTCTGTCACCGAGCCACTCGATAATTTTAAAGTCTTTCATCTATATCATTCTGCTTCTATTAAGGTTAATAAGGTTACCATGCCGGTCTCTGAGCGAGAAAAGGCCATCACTTTCCAGGATTTTTAGGATATCATTAACCTTCACATGTTCGGCAAGGACTGAGAGAAGACCGTTTGGCTTCAGAACCCTGTGCAGTTCCTTCTTTAATGCTTGTTTATCTTTTACCATGTGAATCATGTCGTATGCCAGCGCTACGTCTATGCTCTGGTCCGGCAGCCCTGTATCCCTATCTGAAAGGATTGTAGTGATATTGGTCAGCCCTTCCTTTCTGGCCTTTTTCTCCACGGATTGCACAGCTAGAGGGTGAATATCCAGAGCATATACCTTTCCCTTATCCCCAACCATCTTGGCGGCTGCGATAGCATAGTGTCCAGGGCCACAGCCGAAGTCCAGTATTGTCTGGCCTTCTTTAATGCCGGCCTTCTCCAGTGGCTTTTTAACATTCTCAAGCCTATGACGCAAGTCAAAGTAGAGCGACATCGCCTTGAATGCGATGCCTGGCATTGGTTTGTCTTTTTGAATTTCCATTTGTTAGTTGCCTTTGTTCAACCTAGAAGTTTAAATGCCACCACATCCACCAGCCCCTTGTCGGTCAGCCTCAGCTCGGGTATCACGGCCAGGGCCAGGAAGGATAGTGTAGCGAAAGGCGATGGCAGCACGCAGCCCAAACCGGCAGCTATCTTTTGCAGTTCCTCCAGCTTGGACACTACAGCTTCAAGCGGCTCTTCTGATAACAGCCCGGCGATAGGCAGTGCCAAAGACCCTTTGATTTTGCCTCCAGCCGCAGCGACCAGCCCGCCTTCTAGCCTCTCGATCTCCTTAACGGCGGCGAAAATATCCTGGTCGTTCGTGCCCACTGCAATGATATTATGGGAGTCGTGGGCTATAGAGGAGCCCAGTGCCCCCTTCTTGAGCCCGAAGCCTTTCACCAGCCCCAGCCCTATATTGCCAGTGGCCTTGTGTCTTTCCACCACCACCAGCTTCAGGATATCGCGCTCGGTGTCGGGCACTACGAAGCCGTCTTTGACCTTCGGCTCAGCCTTAATGCTCTTGGTGATTATCTGTCCCGGGACAATCTCAATAATCGGTAAGCTCTTCTTGGAGGCCAGTATCTTCAGTGCTTCTATAATAAAAGGCTTGATGTTGACGGAGTGTGTAATCTTAGGGTCAGAGCGCCAGGAAGCTGAGAAAAGTGCCTTGCCTTTCTGGGCTACTAGCTTCCCCTTGTGAAATACTATATCCACGCTCAGCTTTGATAGGTCGTCAATTACGATGAGATTGGCTATATAGCCTGGCGCTACCGCTCCAACCTGCCTCAGCTTGAAGTGCTCGGCAGTATTGATGGTCGCCATCTGCAAGGCGCGTATAGGGTCAAGCCCTTTTGCTAGCGCTTTCCTGACCACGGCGTCTATATCGCCTTCCCTGAGCAAATCGGCGCAGGTGCGGTCATCGGTGACGAAGAAGCATCTTTTGTAGGTCTTGTCGGTAACCAGCGGCAGTAGTTCATCGAGGTTTTTCTCGGATGAGCCCTCTCGTATCATGAGATACATGCCGCGTCTCAGTTTCTCTCTGCCTTCCTCGATAGCGGTGGACTCGTGGTCGGAGCTAACACCTGCTGTTAGATAGGCGTTCAAATCCTTGCCACTGACTCCGGGGGCATGGCCATCTATAACTTTGCCCTTGGATAGTTTCACCTTTTTCAGCACCTGTGGGTCGCGCATCAACACGCCTGGGAAGTTCATCAGCTCGCCCAAGCCGATGACGTTCTTCCATTTCAAGGCAATCTGCAGCTCTCTTGCCCCAAGCTCAGCACCGGCGGTCTCGAGATGTGTGGCAGGTACGCAGGAGGGAGCCATGAAATAGCAGTCTAACGGGAGCCTTCGAGCGCAGTCCATTAAGTATCTGATGCCCCTCAGTCCAGCAACGTTGGCTATCTCATGAAGGTCGGTAACAATAGTAGAAGTCCCCCTGGGCACAACGGCTTTAGCATACTCCGCGATATGAAGCATTGAGCTCTCGATGTGGATATGACCGTTGATCAGCCCTGGGGCCAGGTACTTGCCTTTGAGGTCTATAGTTTGCCTTGCCTCATGATAGTCGCCGATGCCGGCGATGCGTCCCTGGCAGATAGCGACATTTCCCTTTTCAATCTCGGCAGTGAAGGTATTTACAATCCTGGCATTGGTGAGCAAGAGGTCGGCCGGAACCTCGCCCCTGGCTACGGCTATCAGTTTCTCCAGGGTCACTTCTGTTCCTCCAGTACGCAGAGGTCGGGCAGGTAGCGTAACTTCTCGTTTAAATCGAGGCCGTAGCCGACAACAAACGCATCGGGAACCGTAAAGCCCACATAGTCAATGGGTACTTCCACTTTCCGCCTCGATGGTTTGTTGAATAAAGCGCAGAGCTTGAGTGAGGCAGGCTCGCGGAAGCTGAGATAATCCAGGAGAAACCGCACGGTGAGGCCCCTATCTATGATATCTTCGACCACCAGCACATGCCTGCCCCTTATCGGAGTCTCCACATCCTTGACCAGCTTGATTTTACCCGAGCTCTCCGTGCCCGCGCCGTAGCTTGACAATCTGACGAAATCTACCTCGACAGGTATGTTCATGCTGCGCATCAGGTCTGACAGAAAAACGAAGCTGCCTTTGAGGATGCCGATGAGTAGTGGGTTCTTTCCCCGGTAGTCCTTTCTCAATTGGGTTGCGAGTTCAGCTACCTTATTGGCTATCTCTTCTCTTGTGATAACGACCTTAGGCTTGTCCAAAAACTTCCCCCTTATTAGATTTTGCCTACTGCTAAGAGGTAGAGCACGCTTTCGTTCTTGCCATCGAGCCCCAGCAAACGGTTGAATTCGTCATCGTGGAAGGCGCCGATGGCACAGGCTCCCAATCCCAGTGAGGTAGCTACCAGGTAGGTGTTCTGCGCGATGTGCCCGGCCTCGAAACAGATGTAGCGTTGGGCACGCTCTCTATAGTGCTGCTGGGTGCGCTGAAAGACAGCGGAGAGCGCCACTATCGCATTGGCCTGTTTGAACATCCTCTCCTGTAGAGCAGCCCGCGACATCTCGTTGCGGAAGTCTCCCTCTCGGAGCAGTTCCAGTTCGTGTGATGGTATTAGGTAGTGATATGTGCCCTTGGCGATCACTTCGACATTATTTACTATGGCGTAAACCTCGATTGGGTATGTGGCGCCTGCTGAAGGGGCAGCTCTCAATCCCTGGCGCTTATCGGTGATGCCGCTTGAGTAGTAGAGAAGATGCGAGAGTTCTGCTAGGGACATTGTCTCACCTGTGAAGTCTCGCTGCGACCTCCGATTTGCGATGGCTTTCTCAACAGTCAGTCCGTTATAAGCTAGCTCTTGAGTGAGATGGATTCTCTTCATGATTGAATTCTTGGTTTGGCTCAAGGGTAAGGTTCAAAATCTTGCTGAATGATTATAAACTCGGTAGCATCGCCTGGCAAGTAAGTAGGCTTAAGGCCGTCTGCCAACAAATGTAGCGTCGTGATGGGAGTCACGACGCTATGCGATTGTTAGTAGTCGCTTCTCTGGGCAAGACCACTATATGTGGCGTAGAGGTTACGGGATGTTGACTGATCTTCACCGAAGCAGAGAAGACATTCAGTATACTGCTTTCGGTCAATACCTCTCGGGGAGAGCCATCAGCGACGATAGTTCCCTCTTTAAGCAGGATCAGGCGGTCGAAAAACAGTGATGCCAGGTTCAGGTCATGCATGGCGGCTATGATGGTAACTCCTTGTTCCCGGTTAAGGCTCTTGACCAGTTCCAGCATCTCGATCTGGTGGCTTATATCGAGATGGGTCGTAGGCTCATCGAGGAGCAGGAGTTTAGGCTCTTGAGCCAGGGCCATGGCCATGATCACTTTCTGGCGTTCGCCGCCGCTTAGATCGTTGAAGTAGCGATTCTCTAGGTGATTGATTCCGGCTAGTCCCAATGCCATGGCACTCATTTCATGGTCTCGCCTGGTCTCACCTGAAATGGCACTAACGAATGGGGTACGGCCCAGCAGCACTACCTCGGCTACTGTGAAGGCGAATGGGATATTGAAATACTGCGGGACCACAGCCACATGCTGCGCCACTTGTTTGCGAGATAGCCTCTTCAGGCTTACTCCTCCTAGCGAGATTTCTCCTCTAATCGGAGACAATACCCCACAGGCTAGCTTCAACAGAGTAGTCTTGCCGCAGCCGTTGGGCCCTATCAGCCCTACCATCTCCCCATCTGCTATATTCAGGTCTATGTCCCGCAGGACAAGCCCGTTGAAGTAGGAAAAGGACACGTTTCGCATAAACAGGCTGTTTGAATTAGAAAGCATATTCCCTCCTTGTGCGTCTGAGCAGGTAGATAAAGAACGGTGCGCCGATGAGAGCGGTGATGATGCCCACAGGTAACTCTGTGGGTGCAAGCACCGTTCGGGCGAGGGTATCGGTGACCACTAGGAAAGTAGCTCCAGCCAGCGCTGATGCAGGGATGAGCAGGCGATGGTCTGGACCCAGGACTAACCTTACAGCATGGGGCATCACCAGTCCCACAAAGCCGATAAGGCCGCTCAGGGAGACGGCGCAAGCGGTTAGAAGCGAGCCAAAAGCCAGTATGAGTATCTTCTCTCGCTCGACGTTGATTCCCAGATAAGCGGCTTGCTCCTCTCCCAGGGAGAAGGCATTGAGGTGAAAGGCAAAAAATCGCGCTATAATGATTCCTCCTATGATCAGAGGGGCGATGACTGCTATCTGGCTCCAATACTGCACCGAGATGCTGCCCATGAGGAAGGAGAAGACGGAGTGGAGCTTGAGTAGCAGCGCACTGTTTGTCATGATAAGCAGGCTCATCACTGCTGTGAGCATGGAGCTTACCACGAAGCCTGCGAGCAACATGCTGACGATAGGAGTCTTGCTTCCCACCTTGGCCAAGTTGTACACTATTAAAATTGTGGCGAGTGCACCACAGAAGGCTGCGATGGGGATTAGGCCGAAACCCGAGAAGGCAAGCCCGAGGGGCAACATCATGGCTATGGTGGCTCCGAGCGCAGCCCCGCCCGATGTGCCGGTGATATAGGGGTCAGCCATGGGGTTGCGCAGCAGCCCCTGGAAAAGGACACCCGCGGTGGCCAGAGCTGCCCCCACCAGGGCTGCTCCTATCACGCGGATTAGTCTAATTTGGAAGATGATGGTCTCATCGGCTGGCTGCCAGGTAGCCTGGAAATTGGCGAAGTGGATTTTGTTCAGAGTCATCTTGATGATGTCCAGCGGCGGTATGGATACTGCCCCCAAAGCGCAGGCGAGTAATACTGCCCCTATCAGGGCCAGTGCTAACAGGATCAGGACTATCGCCGCTCGGTTACGCTTTCTCACTCAAACAGCCTTCTTTGTTAGTTTTGCTTTGGTGATATCTTGAAACCAGTAACCCTCGCTGAATACCTTATCGCCGGGGGTTATCGAGATACGCTTCTTAAAAGAAGGGCCATCTATGACGAAGGTATGGTATTCCCCATTCTCGCCGCAGATATCGAAACTGTGGCTCCGGCGATAATCTTGTAGCTCAGCCATGAATCCCCGGTCTATCCTGCGTCCCAGCCATCTATCGTCAGAGCTATCAGCCTTGAGACATACTACAATTGATTCAAATCCATCGTCTATAAATCCCCTGAGTATCTCTTCGCGGTCTAGCTTCCACAGCGGCATCAGGGCTTTGAGGCCAAACTCCCCGCACATTTTTTCTGTCCACGTCCGATGTTCAATCATATCGATGTCTCCGGTCACCAGGCCCTCGACCCCCATCTCACGAAGCTTCCTCATCACCTCCCTGAATGCCTGTTCGTAGCCTTCCCAGGTGGTCTCACGCTGAATCATGGGGACTTTCATTGCTTCCGATTGCAGGCTTACTATTTCGCTCTTCACCCCGTGAAATGCGTTCTTGCCAAACCCGGCTGGAGATACAAAATTGACCAGACAGCGCACATCGTACCCCTGAGACGCTGCCTTCCAGTGGGCGTAGCAGCTATCCTTGCCACTGCTCCAGCAACATGCCACTTTCATTTGGATTCCCCCTTTTTCAACTCAATCGGTATGCCAGCGACCATGAAATAGACCTCATCGGCATTCTTGGCGAGCATCTGATTAGCCATGCCCAGGGCATCACGATAGACCCGGCCCGCAGGATATGGTGACACCAGCCCCAGCCCTACTTCGTTGGAGACGATGATGAAATGGGCCTCGGTTGTTCTCATAAAGGCAACGAGGTCTTCCAGTTCGGCGCTTACCCTCTTCTCCAATGTCTCGGCATCCGTGTCCTCTGTTCCCATGAGATTGGAGACCAGAAGCGTCAGGCAGTCGATGATAACGACCTCGGCATCGCCGATTTTGCTTCTCATAGCCTTAGCAACATCGGTCGGTGTCTCCAGAGTTTTCCAGGTGGAAGGCCGTGACCTCTTGTGCACCTCGATGCGCGCGTTCATCTCCTCGTCGAGTGGTTCACATGTAGCGACGAAAAGCACCTTCTTGCCCAGCTTGGCGGCGAGCTCCTGCGCGAAGCGGCTTTTGCCGCTTCGCGCCCCCCCCAGGATAAATGTCATGCTCATACGCCGTAGCTCCAGGTTATCAGGGGTATTAGAATCAGTACCGATACCTCGACCATCTCATTTATCGCGCCATACGCATCGCCGGTAAGCCCGCCGAGCTTTCCGCTGAGCCAGTTCGCCACTAATAAGGCAACAAGCATTGCAGCGGCCATCACAGCCAGTCCGTTTAGCCCCATCAAGCCTAAACATGAAGCTAGTGTGATCGCAGATGCTATAGCCAGCCAAGGCCAATTTGTACCTTCCTGAAATATTTTCCCCATCCCCTGTTCTCTGGCGTAGGGGTAGGCGAAAATTGCGTAAACTATCGTCCATCGAGCTATCGTTGGCATGAGCAGAAGGGCTGCCATCCTGTGCTCGGTAGGCACAACTGTCAGCGCAACGTATTGAAGCAAAATCAGCAAACAGCCCCCCACCACACCGAAACCTCCGACCCTGCTGTCACGCATGATCTTCAGCCTCTCCTCCGGCGAGTGTCCGCCTGCTAGCCCGTCGCAGGTGTCGATGAAACCGTCTAGGTGCAGTGCCCTGGTCATTGCCGCTAGAGCGATTATCAGTAATATATTCACCAGGCTCATGGGGAAGGCCAGGGTAAAGAGGCGGTCTAGCCCATAGAGGATTCCACCTATCAGCAGTCCCACTAACGGGAAATAGGCTATGGAACGGCGCAGAGCATTGGCGCTGGCCTTCAGCCGGACAGGGAATATTGTCAAAAACTGCAATGCTGCTACTAAGCCCAATATATTCTCCTAATTGTCGCTGCTTTTTTCGGATACTCCCGCCTCGGCAAAGGTAGCCATCTCGGCCAGCACCTTGGCTGCGGCCTCGACCAGGAATATGCCCAGCGCTGCCCCCGTGCCCTCGCCCAGTCGAAGCTCGAGGTCCAGTATTGGCGTTAACCCCAGATATTTGAGTATTGCCTTATGTCCGATCTCCACAGAGCAATGTGAGGCGATGAGGTAATCCTTTGCTACGGGTGACAGCCCCACGGCGATGAGCGCCGCAGCCCCGGAGACGAAGCCGTCTATGACAACGGGAATGCGGTGCGCCGCAGCCCCCAGGATAATCCCGGTTAATCCGCCGATCTCGAATCCGCCGACTTTGGCAAGCACATCTATAGCGTCATCGGGATTGGGTTGATTGACTCTCAGCGCTCTTTCAATGACCTCTATCTTGTGGGCTAGTTGCTTATCGTCGATGCCTGTGCCTCTGCCGGTGACCTTTGCTGCCTTCTCTCCGGTTATCGCGGCGGTGATGGCGCTGCTCGGCGTGGTATTGCCGATGCCCATATCGCCGGTGCCCACGATATCAAGTCCCTTCTTGACTTCCTTCTTTATTATCTCCAGTCCTACCTCGATAGACTTTATTGCCTGCTCCCGGCTCATGGCAGGTCCGCGAGCCATATCGCTGGTCCCGCAGGCTATTTTCCTGGAAAGGAGTGCAGGATGAGGCTCTATGTCGGATGCTACGCCCATATCCACCACGATGATTCTGACACCCACGTGCCTTCCCAATACGTTGATGCCTGCGCCGCCGCGCAGGAAATTGAGCACCATCTGAGGGGTCACCGCTTGAGGATAGGCGCTTACTCCTTCCGCTACCACCCCGTGGTCTGCTGCCATTGTCACAATCACCTTGTGATTTATCTTGGGTATGGGCTCGCCCCTGATGCCTGCCAGCTTAATAGATAGCTCCTCCAGCCGCCCCAGGCTCCCCAGCGGTTTGGTCAGGGTGTCCTGGCGGGCTCGGGCTGCAACCATGGCCTTCTCATCCAGAGGCTTGATCTCACGCAGGGCCTGCTCTAGTGCTCTCAACTTAATGCTCCTTGTGTTTGCTTGTGCCTAGTCATGGAACAGCTCTGGATGCAGAATCTTTGCCATTTCTTCCAGCCCTTGTATGATGCGTGGGCCGGAGCGGTTTACCAGGTCGCCGTCAATGGTATAAATCCGGTTCTCTTTCACTGCGGTCATGTCTTGCCATCCTGGGAGCTTCTTTATTTGATTCGGCGATATCACTGCTGTGCCCATCATAGAATCGACCAGAATGATATCGGGGTTGGAATTAACCAGTTCTTCCATATTCAACTGAATCCAGGCTCCTTGTGCTTGAGCGGCTATATTTTCACCACCTGCCATTTGAATGAGCGCATCTGCAAAAGAGCCAGGTCCGGCTGTCCAGGGTTTGGTGGTGTCGGTGGCATCGAACACATAAAACACGCTGGGGCGTGGGGCACTGCTCACCTTGGCGGTAACTGCATCAACACGACTCCTCATATCATTTATAAGTTCGTTTGCCTTCTTTTGCTCCCCAGTGGCGTTACCCAACAGTTCTATATCCTCCAGGATGTCATTTATATCCTTGGGCTGCACAACTACGAAAGGAATCCCCAGACCCTCAAGTTTGGCGATGTCTGCCGCATAGCCATCGGTCAGTACAAGGTCTGGGTCTAGGGATACTATCGACTCTATATTTGGAGTATAATAGCCTCCCACCTTGGGTTTTGCTTTGGCTTCCTCTGGGTAATCGCAGTAGTCACTGACCCCCACGATTCTATCTCCCAGCCCGAGGGCGAAAAGAGTCTCTGTGATGCTTGGTACGTGGGAAACGATTCTCTGGGGCACGGTTTCGAGGTGGATTTCTCTGCCCCAATCATCGGTTATCGTTGCTGGAGCAGATGTAGTGCCTGTGCAGGCAATCGTGGCAGCTACCAGCAGAATTGATAGTACAAGAAGATAGATTCCTTTCAATTTTATTCCTCCTTGCGTTAGCTTTAAGTTGAAATAAAAATCCCCTCGCTCAGCAGAACGAGGGGACGTTCCCATGGATAAACTTTGGCAATAAAAAGAGCCAACCCCTCTCCGCGGAGGCATCGTAGCTCAATCAGAGGTCGGCGTTCTGACTTCTCGCCTTAGCGAGTCACAGTAGCGGGACTGCGTCGGATTCTCACCGCACTTGCTATCCGTCTAAGCCTGAACTCGCGCCCAGGCACCTCTACTTTCGCTATTCAATTTTCTGGTTGTATTTATAACATATCAGCGGCCAAAAAGCAAATATTTCCTCTTTCTACTTCCTGGGTAGGTTGGAGCAGATGCTCCAACCTTGTAGGGGCACCCGCCTTTGGCGGGTCGCCTTGGGCGCACAGCAGTGCGCCCCTTGTATCTTTAACAAGTGATAACATATATGGCAATAATGGTCGTGAGGGCGCGATAGACCGATCGCCCCTGGGTGGTAAAACACCGTAATGTAGCGCTGGTCGTCGCGCCCGTATCTTCAAA
>Ga0209777_10005174_pt1 | contig 15162 bp, 9 predicted proteins | sample FrelakmetHBP12HB_FD_187147 | JGI IMG/M metagenome (GOLD analysis project Ga0209777, IMG submission 187147) | Freshwater lake sediment microbial communities from the University of Notre Dame, USA, for methane emissions studies -HBP12 HB (SPAdes)... | ecosystem: Environmental > Aquatic >... | reverse complement strand
AATACCGATGTGCCACGAGCTTGAGAAGCCGATCATAGAGGCATATCTGATCAACCCGAAGATTAAGGTAACGCCTCTCAAGCTGCCGCCTCATGAGGATCCTAACGAGAAGCCGTGCTGTATCTGGGAGCTGAAGATTGAGGAGTGAGCCAAAACTGCAAACGAATTGATGTATATCGAGACAATTTGACACGCCAGTAACTCTATCCTAAAATCTCTTGTAGAATGGCAAACCCGCTGAAAAGCGGCGGCGCAAAGCCACGGGTCTATAGCCTCAGTGCCAAGACCGCCGGGCTACCGAAGCCGACTTGTAGACGCCTTCGGGCAGTACCGCCCGAAGGCGTTTTTGTCTGTTACGCGCTATAATTTAGACGTCATATCCAGAGCAAGCATATGAGAGACGAAGAAAAGACTAAAGAACAACTTATCAGCGAACTTGTTGAGCTGAGACAGAGTATTTCCGAACTCAAAGAACTTGAACTGGTGCTCAGGGAGAGTGAACGCGATTACAGGGATCTGTTTGAGTGCAGCATCGACGGCTTAGCCGTTATCGATGCCGAGACGATGAAAATTATACTGTGCAATCAACGGGCCGCCAGCCTTTACGGATTCAAATCCCCAGACGACACTATAGGCGTGAATCCGCTCGACTTCATACACCCCGACGATAAAGAAAGAACGATTCAACATATAGTGGACTACCTGTTCAAGCAGGATTTACGAGAGGCCAATGTTTTCCGCACATTGACCAAAGACGGCAAAGACAAGTGGATCAGCGCGGTCGGTATTGTAATTGATTACCACGGCAAGAAGGCCGCTTTAGCTTCCTTCAGAGATATCACCCGGAGCAAACTGACAGAGGACGCCCTGCGCCAATCGGAAGAGAAACTGCGTCTTACCTTCGAATCCATTAAAGAGGGTATAACAATCGCAGACCTGGAAGGGCGAATTATTATGACAAACGAAGCGGGTCTTCGTATGTCCGGGTATAAACGAAAAGAAGAGCTTATAGGGCGCAGCGGCCTTGAATTTATTCTGGAGACAGATCGCTCCAGCGCCTTAGCAGATCTCCTGAAACAATTGAAGAACGAGGTTGGTTCCACATTATCGTATTACACAATAGTCGACAAATATGGGATTAAGTATGACGCCGAGGTGAGTGCATCGGTAATGCCGGATATCCATGGAACCCCGGCCGGATTTATCGTAGTGGTAAGGGATATTACAGAACACAAGAGAGCGATCGAAGAATTGCGCAAGAGTGAGGAACGCTATCGTCTGGTGACTGAGAACGTGTCTGATGTCATTTGGATCATGGATATGAATGCCAATTATGTATATATCAGCCCGTCGATCGAAAGTATGAGCGGGTATACCCCCGAAGAGCTTATGAAGGTACCTGCCCAGAAGTTCGTTACCCCCAAATCTGCAGCAGTTGTACTGAAGGTTCTTAGTGAGGAACTCGCATTAGAGATAGCTGGCAAATCTGAGCCTCACAGGGTCAGTACGCTGGAGCTTGAAGCGCAGAAAAAAGACGGCTCTAGTCTCTGGCTGGAGGTAAAGATCACTCTGATGCGTGATCAAGAGAACAAATTTATCGGACTTCTAGGTGTTTCACGTGATGTCTCGGAGCGCAAACTCGCAGAAAAAAGGCTGAGAGATAGCGAAGAGAAATATAAAGAGCTTGTTGAACAGGAAAAGGATGTCATCTTCTCCGTCGATGCATCGGGGCATTTTACCTCCATCAACTCTGCCGCATTATCCTGGGGATTTAAGCCGGAGCAGCTAATAGGAAGACATTTCTCCGAATTTATACTCCCTGAGTGGCATGATGTATTGCCAAGCGCATTGGATCAAATCCTGACTGCAGATGAAATAACAGCCGAATTAGTTGTGTCTGACAGCAAGGGTAAGGGCCATCCGATTGAATTCAGCGCCACTGTTATAAGAGAAGGTAGTGAATACAGAGGAGTACGGGGCATCGTCCGTGACATTACCGAGCGTAAGCAAATAGAGGAAGCGCTGCGCGACTCGGAAGAGAAACTACGCCTTACCTTCGAATCCATCAACGAGGGCATCATTCTGACAGACCTTGAAGGCCATATATTAGACATTAATGAAGCAGGATTCAGAATGTCGGGATACGACTTGAAGTCGCAAGTCATCGGCCTCGATGGCCTACAATTTTTCGAAGAAAAGGCCCGACCAAGCGTACTCGAACAACTGGCGAAGCTCTTAAAAGAGGGGCGCATCCCGATAATGAGCTATAAAATTGTAAGCAGAACCGGCCAGGTTTATGACAGCGAAGCCAGCGCCGTTCTGCTGCGCGATAATACTGGAAACCCCACAGGTCTCATCGTAGTTATAAGAGACGTATCAGAGCGCAGGCGCATGGAAGAAGCCCTGCGCGATTCGGAAGAGAAGTTGAGGCTGACCTTCGAGTCTATCGAAGACGGAATAGTAGTGATCGACCTTAACGGCTATATAGTGGACGTAAATGAAGCAACACTGCATATAGGCGGTTTCAATCATAAAAGTCAGGTTATCGGGCGGAACGCCTTCGACTTAATTGCTCCTAAAGACCGTAAAATGGTTATGGATGATCTTAAAGATCGCATCGCGGGGCGCCCCAAGGAGAGGATGGAATATACCATTCATCCCAAAGACGGCAAGGCTATTGAGGTGGAATTAACCGCTTCAACAGTGCGTGACGAGAAAGGAAATCCCACAGGATACATTGCCGTCCTGCGTGATATCACGGACCGCAAAAAGGCGGAGAATCAGCTAAGAGAGAGCGAACAGAAATATAAAGAGCTTGTAGAGAAAGAAAAGGATGTCATATTCTCTATCGATGAGTCTGGTACTATTACCTCAGTTAACTCGGCTGTGACTGTGTGGGGATATACTCCGGAGGAGATCATCGGCAAACCTTATTCCAGTTTTGCACCTGCGAAAATGTTGGAGAAGCTCGAGGCGGAACTTCCGGTGCAGTTGCTAACGACAGGAGAAGTTGTAGCAGAGGCATTAGGGCTGGACAGGAAAGGCAATTGGCGCCCCATCGAGTTCAGCGCTACGGTTATTCTAAAAGAAGGTGATTTCGCTGGAGTCCGGGGAATCGTGCGGGACATCACGGAGCGCAAACGGGCGGAGGAAGCGCTAAACCAACGTAATCGCGAACTGGCCACGTTGAACAAGGTAGCTGAGGCAGTCAGCCATCCTGTCGGATTAAACAAGGTTTTGAAAACCGCTTTAGACAGCGTGCTGGAAACGATGGACTTCACACATGGCAGCATCTGGCTCTTGGATAAGGAGTCTAAAGAGTTAAAACTTGTTTCTTCCAGAGGAGCCAAGGACTTGCAAATAGCTGTGGCTACCATAAGCAAGGCGCTGGAAACAGGTGAATTCATAGCTGCAACATACTACCATAAATACAAACCTGAAAAATCAAATAAGACGCCGCTTGTTAATGAAAATGAGGGCAAATCCATTATCGGGGTCCCACTGAAATCCAAGGGGGAAATCCTCGGTGTATTGGGAGTTGCAGGCGATAACCAGGAATCCTCTTATGATGATATGCGATTACTGGAGACCATCGGCGATCAAATAGCTGTTGCTATTGAGAACGCACAGCTGGTCGAAAAATTGAATGAGCTTTCCATAACCGACGAACTTACCAGGCTATACAACCGCCGTCATTTCTACGAAGTGATGGAGAGCGAAATGAACCGTACCCGACGTTACGGGCGCTGCATATCCCTGGCTATGATAGACCTGGATGGATTCAAGAAATACAACGATAAATTCGGACATGCCAGCGGCGATGTTATCCTCACAGACTTTGCCAATGCCCTAAAGGAAGGATTACGAAGGACCGATACCGCATTTCGTTACGGCGGAGACGAATTCATAGTCATTCTTCCTTCAACCAACGCCGAGAGGGCCAAGGAAGTCATAGAAAGAACCCGGAAGAAATGGCTCAAGAAACTCGCAGCGCAGTTACCCGTCACTGCAAACCCGCTGGGATTCAGTGCCGGGATCGCTCAATTCCCGGAGAACGCCGAGACAGTTGATGGTCTCGTGTTCCTCACCGATACCGCCCTGTACTACGCAAAGAGGGGTGGCAAACAAAGGGTGATGCTGATTTCCGATCTTGGTACCAGTTCTCTCGATGTGCTCAGTTCTCCGACCCTCGATCAGATCTATGCCCTGGCAGCAACAGTGGACACCAGAGATCCATTTACATACGGCCATTCAAAAAGGGTGGCCGCTATAGCTGAATCACTGGGGAGAGCGATAGGGCTGCAGGGCGATGAACTGTCCGAGCTGGTAGCCGCCGCATTCCTGCACGATATCGGCAAGGTTGGAGTGGCAGATGTTATCCTGACCAAGCCGGGAAAACCTGAAAAGGAAGAGTGGGAAGCCATTAAAAAGCATTGCGCTGAAGGTGCTAAAATTATTCAGCACATTAAAGAGCTTGCGCCTTTAGCACCCTATATCCTGCATCATCATGAGTGGTATGACGGATCGGGATATCCCGACAAACTTAAAGGTCAGAAGATACCGCTATCCGCCAGGATCATCAGTGTAGCAGACGCATACGATACAATGACCGCCCAGCGCCCTTACAGGGAAGCGATCTCGCCGCAGGAAGCCCTGAAAGAAATGGAAAGGTGCTCCGGTACTCAATTCGACCCCAAGCTGATAGAGGCTCTTCGTCGCATCAGTCACAGCGGTCTGCAAGTAAGTTAATCTGAATCCCTTTTTCAACCAGATGAGGAAAGAATGATGTAATAGATCTATGTCTGTTGAGGAGGGGGCGACATCTGCAGGTGCGGGCCTTCAGGAGTATCCGCACAATCAAATAACATGCCGTCAACCACATCCACGAGCTCAGCTTCAATAAGCAATACTTTTATGCCATTGTCCTCTATGACGGTGTCCCCTTCCCGGTATACATCCATTATGATAGCCAGATATCCATCGGGAGTGAGTACTAATCTGAGCGCGATATCCGACTCAGCGACGCCATAAGATATCTCTTTAAATTCAACGACACACGCCGTCCTGCCGCGACCCATCATCGCCTTAAGTTCCTTCATGGCGACTTCTGTTACTTTAATCATTTCATACCCTATTACATTATAAACGACGAATGCTAAGACACCAAGAACAGGGCTTCTTTTATTGCTGAAATCGTGGCCTCGATATCCTTTTCGCTATGAGCCAGCGAAACGAATGCTGCCTCGAACTGCGACGGAGGCCAGTAAACGCCCCGCTCCAGAAGCGCATTGAAGAACCTGGCGAACCTTTTGGTATCGGCGCGTCTGGCCGATTCGTAGTCCGCAGGTAAATCCGGGGCAAAGAAAATGGTGAGAAGCGATCCTATCCTCGCAGTCGCGACAGTTGCGCCACACGCCTCAGCAGACCGTGCGATGCCTGTCTCCAGACGGCGCAACTTCCTTTCGAGTTCCTCATATACGCCGCCGCGTCTCAGCGCTTCGAGCGTGGCGATGCCCGCAGACATGGCCAGCGGATTGCCCGATAACGTACCTGCCTGATACACAGAGCCAGATGGCGCGACCATGCTCATGATCTCATCACGACCGCCATAGGCTCCCACCGGCAAGCCACCGCCGATGATCTTCCCCAAGCATGTCAAATCCGGCTTGACGCCATAAAGTTCCTGAGCGCCGCCGTATGCCACGCGGAATCCCGTGATAACCTCGTCGAAAATAAGCAATGCGCCTTGCGCCTCGGTGATAGCGCGCAACCCTTCAAGAAACATCGTCTGAGGTACGACGACCCCCATGTTGGCGGCGACCGGCTCGACGATCACGGCTGCGATGTCCTGGTGCTCATCGAATATCTCCTCGACCTGGCACAGGTTGTTGTACGACGCGACGAGGGTGTTGACAGCGTATCCCGGCGGCACGCCCGGGCTGTCGGGCAGGCCGAGCGTGGCCACCCCCGAGCCCGCCTTCGCCAGCAACCCGTCCGAGTGGCCGTGGTAGCAGCCGTCGAATTTCAATATCTTGTCTCGTTTGGTGAAGGCCCGCGCCAGCCGCAGCGCGCTCATCGTCGCCTCCGTGCCGGAACTGACAAAGCGTATCTTTTCGATCGAAGGCATCGCCTCGCATATCATCTTTGCCAGCCTGGTTTCGAGCTTGGTCGGCGCCCCGAAGCTGGTGCCGCCCTCAGCAGCGCGGCATACCGCCGCTACGACATCGGGATGGGCATGGCCGAGGATGAGGGGCCCCCAGGAGCAGACGTAGTCGATGAACTCGTTCCCGTCCGCATCGTAAATCTTCGATCCGCAACCGCTCTTGATGAACAAAGGCTCGCCGCCGACGGCCTTAAAGGCGCGCACCGGGCTGTCCACGCCTCCGGGCAGATACTTCTGCGCCTCCTGGAACAGCTTCTTCGATCTGCTTCTCTTCACTAAATCGGCCTCAACATTCGACTTGATTCAACCCCCTGCTGTCCCCCAATCTTGGGGGATTTTTTAAAAAGGATAGGGGCCACCCCTAGAACCCCGGCAGGAGAAAAATCTCCTGCACCTCTTTTGAACCTAAAACGACCAGAATTCTTACTCAATCAGCCACCGGGCGACATCTTTGGCATGATACGTAACAATAATATCAGCACCGGCCCGTTTTATGCTGGTAAGTATCTCCATGACGATCCGGCGCTCATCGATCCAGCCGCGTGATGCCGCGGCCTTTACCATCGAGTACTCGCCGCTCACGTTGTACGCCGCTATCGGATGGTTGAATGTATCACGAACCTTTCGTATCACATCCAGGTACGCCAGCGCCGGCTTGATCATTATGATATCGGCGCCCTCAGCCACATCCTGCTCCACCTCCCGCAGTGCCTCCCTGACGTTGGCGCTATCCATCTGATAGGAGCGCCTGTCGCCGAACTGCGGGACCGACTGCGCCGCGTCGCGGAACGGGCCATAGAAAGCAGAGGCGTACTTCACCGCGTAGGACATGATAGGCAAATTGATGAATCCCGACCCGTCGAGTGCTTCACGAATCGCCTTGACCCGGCCGTCCATCATATCGGATGGAGCGACGATGTCAGCACCAGCCTCCGCGTGCGAGAGCGCCATCCGCGCCAGCAGGTCCAGCGTCTTGTCATTATCTACGTCACCGTCGACGACCACGCCGCAGTAACCATGGCTGGTGTATTCACAAAGACATATATCGGTAATCACCAGAAGCCCGGGAGCCGCCTTCTTTATCGCCCGTATCGCCTGCTGTATCACCCCGTCAGGTTGATATGCCGATGAGCCGACCTCGTCCTTCTCTTGAGGGATGCCGAACAGCAGCACCGCGTTGATGCCGAGGGCAGCGACTTCCTTCGCCTCCCTGGTCAGTTTGTCTACTGAGTATTGAAAAACCTCCGGCATGGACTCGACCTCACGCCTGACGCCGCGGCCGTGAATCACGAACAGCGGGTATATAAGGTCATCCACTCCGAGTGAAGTTTCCCTGAACAGCCGTCGCATCGGTTCGTTTTTGCGCAGCCTTCTCATCCTGACCTGTGGAAATCCGCCCATCAAGAACCGCCTTCCTTCTCACATGTAAAATACGACTCGATTGCAGACACCAATCCGGGAATGGTATGCTCCTGTGCCACTATGTCGACCCTGATACCCGCCTTTTCCGCAGCCGACGCCGTGGCCGGCCCGATACAGGCGACCCTTGCTTTATTTATCGCACCAATGTCACCGTCCAGCACCGCCACAAGGTTCGTTACCGTCGATGAGCTGGTAAATGTTACGACTTCGATCTCGCCGGCCAGCAGCCTGCGTTTGCCCTCAGACACAACGCCCTCTGGCGAAACGGTACGATATGCCGTCACTTCAAATGGATCTGCGCCGAGCTTGATCAGACCTTCGATCAGCTCCCTCGGCGCGATGTCGGAGCGCGGCAGCAGGATGCGGCAGCCGGCCACGCCGAGCTCCGCCAGCCCTTGCAACATCGACTCACTGGTGAACTCCTGTGAAATATAATCCGGATACAATCCAAATTCCTGGAGCTGCTCGGCAGTGGCCGGGCCTATGGCCCCGATCTTTATCTTTTCAAACCAGCGTGCGTCCCGTCCCATGGCGCGCATACGCTGCCAGAAGGCATCCACACCGTTAACGCTGGTGAAAAGTACCCAATGATAATTCCTTAAATTCGATACAGCACCATCCAGCTCAGTTATATCAGTCAGGTCGCGAGCCTCGATCACCGGAAGCTCCACCGCCTCGGCGCCGCGCTCGGCGAGTATACGGCTGAGGACGCTGGCCTGAGCGCGCGCCCGTGTAACCAGCACTCTCTTGCCGAAAAGCGCCTGCCTGTCGAACCAGGCCAGATGCTCACGCAGCGCAACGACTTTACCAACGACGATCACAACCGGCGGCTTGAGCCCTGCACGTCCGGCCCGCTCCACAATCGTGGCCAGTGTTCCGACGACCGTGCGCTGACGCGGCGTCGTGCCGTGCTGGATCAAGACTATCGGGGTATCGGATGATTTCCCTCCCCTGACAAGCTCAGCGACTATCTTCTCGATGTTGCCCATACCCATGAGACAGACCAGCGTATCAACCGACAAAGCCAGCCCGCCCCAGTCCACACTCGAATCCTCCTTGGCCGGATCTTCATGTCCGGTGACCACGGCGAAAGATGATGCTATACTACGATGCGTCACAGGGATGCCCGCGAACGCCGGCACAGCTACGGCAGAGGTCACGCCGGGCACAACCTCAAACGGTATGTGATTCTCAACAAGCGCCTCCGCCTCCTCCCCACCACGTCCCATCACAAACGGATCGCCCCCCTTTAGACGAACGACAGATTTCCCCTCCTTCGCTTTGTCGACCAGAATACGATTGATCTCTCCCTGCTCGACGCTGTGATCCCCGGAGGACTTGCCTACAAATATCAGCTCGGTATCGCGGCGAGCATAAGTCAGCAACCCGTCATCCACCAGACGATCGTAAACGACGACGTCCGCTTGTTGCAGCAATTCCAACCCTCTTACAGTGATCAGTCCCATATTGCCAGGGCCGGCGCCGACGAGGGACACCATGCCTTTTTTCATCAGCATTTCCTCCCTATGAGCATCTCGGCACCCAATTTCACCATCTTCTGCGCCAGATGAATGCCCAACTGCTCGGCCTCCGATGAGCTGCTTTTCACATCGGCATACATAACCTCAAATGTCGTGGAATTCGCCACCATGCCGCGGATGCGCAGCGATGTTCCTTTAATGACAGCCAGCGCCGCTATCGGCTCGCGGCAGCCGCCGCCCAGTGCTTTAAGGAAGGAGCGCTCGGCGGTAACCTCTCTCCAACTTCCATCATGATTCAACGGAGCTACAATCTCATTAGCCAGTTTATCGTTATCTCGAACCTCGATCCCCAGAGCCCCCTGGCCCACGGCAGGGACAAACGTATCTAACGGCAGGTACTCCGTTATCTTATCTTCGAGCTTCATTCGAAGGAGTGCTGCCGACGCCACCAACACGCCCTCAAACTCATTGCAGAAGCACTTGCGCAAACGCGTGTCGATATTGCCTCTTATATCAGCCACCACAACATCACGGCGATGGTTCATAAGCTGAACGGCGCGCCTCTGGCTGCCGGTGCCGATCCTGGAACCCGACGGCAGCTTCGACAAACTGACGCCGCTCGCCGAGACCAGCACATCGCGCGGGTCCAGCCTACGGGTAACAGCTGCGAGCTTCAGTCCAGCAGGTATATCGGTAGGCATATCCTTCAGGCTGTGCACCGCAATGTCTATCTCCCGCCGCAACAGCGCCTCCTCCAGCTCCTTTACAAATATACCCTTGCCGCCAAGGACCTTCAGAGATGTTTTGCGATCGCGATCGCCAGCAGTCTTTACCGTCGTTATCTCAAAAGAAAGCTTGGGGTAAACCGATCTCAATGCATCAATGACTTCCTGCGCCTGGATCAGGGCCAGTTTGCTCTTACGCGAGCCTATGATAATACGTTCTTTCATTTCTACAGCGACGCCTTGACATCTATCTTGAACAACTCCTTCACCGTCTCTACCATGGCGCCATCGTTGTGCCCGTTACTCTTTAAACATTCGACAGGACTATGCAGTATCTTATATACGATCGATTTCGTCATGGCCTCGATGCTCGCCAGTTCCTCTTCCGACAGGGGCGGCAGCTTCTTCAATGTAAGCTGGAGCTGGCGCTTGCGAATATCCTCCGCCTTTTGCATCAGCGCATCCACCACGGGCTTCACGCTCAGGGCGTGCCACTGCTCTGAAAACACCGTCATCTCATCATCGATGACGCGCATGGCCCTGGCGATCTCTCGCTCCCTGGTCTTGCGATGCGTTTTCGATAGTTGCGTGAAGTCATCTATATCATACAAATACACACCATCGATCTGTTTTACACCGGGATCGACATCGCGGGGAACGGCTATATCCACTATCACAAGCGGCCGCGACGGACGCGCATGCATCACGTTTCTAACCAGATCGCAATCAACAACAACATGCGGCGCGCCGGTGCACGAGATCACGACGTCGGCCGACTCCATCTCATCCCGCAACCGGCTCAGCTCAACCGCCTTGCCGCCGAGGGATGCGGCCAGCTCCTCAGCGCCCTGCAGCGAACGGCTTACGATCGATATTTCAGAAACGCCGCGCTGGGAAAAGGCCCTGGCCACTAATTTCCCCGCCTGGCCGGCTCCTATAAGTACGACCCGACAGCTATGGACATCGCCGACGGCCCCAACTGCCAGTTTCACCGCCACCGAGCTGACGGAAAGCGCATTCTTGCTGATATCCGTTTCATCCCTGACGCGCCTGCCGATGCGGATGGCATGCTGGAACAGTTTCCTCAGCAGCGGATCGACCATTCCTGCCTGTTCCGCGATGTGAAACGCCTGCCTGACCTGTCCCTGTATCTCCCACTCGCCGACGATCATAGAACGAAGGCCTGCCGCGGTCTCTGTCAGATGCCTTACCGCATCATGACCCTGGGCTGTATGCAGATGCGGAGCCAATTGCTCCTGCGAAAACCCCGACCACTCGCAGAAGAATTCTTGGATCGGTGCTACGGGCGAATGCCTGCCATCGCCGATAACATATACCTCGGTCCTGTTGCACGTTGCCAGAATGACCCCGCTGTTAACATAACGGCTGAGACCCTCCAATGCATTTTGAATGCGGCTCTTCGGTATGCTCAGCCCCTCCCTGATCGACAGCGGAGCGGTATCATAGCTTATCCCTGTTAAATACACCTGCGGGCTCGACAATACGTTATTCCCGCTCATTTGAATCATGCCTTTCCAGACTCTCCATCAACTGCTGTTTCGCCTCATCAGTTTTTCCCTCACGAATCAGCGTCAGCATCATATTGATATCCAGTGCCCTCTGCCAATCCTCACCTGTAGCAGTTATGCCATTCTGCCGTAATTCGGAACGCACCTGCCCAACCAGCGCAAGCAGCGCAGCATAGTCATCCCCGAATATATTCTCCAGTTCCTCCTTGATCCTGTGCGCCAGCGCCGGGCTCCGCCCCCCTGTGGAAACGGCCACCGTGAGGTCCCCGCGCCGCAGATGGGATGGCACGATGAAATTTGACAGGTTCGGCGTATCGACAACATTAATCAGAACGCCGAGCTTCTCCGCCTCGGCCGCTACCTTGCGATTCGCCTCGACATCGTCGGTTGCCGAAATCACCACAAAGGCCCCTGCAAGATCGCCGTCGGCATAAGGCCTTTTCGCCGCTATGATCCTGCCTGCGATAAACAAATCCTCCAGCTCAGGACATAGCTCAGGGCTGATCACCTGCACTATAGCCTCATGCTCCAGGAGTACATTGACCTTGCGCAGCGCTACATCACCCCCGCCGACGACCACGCAGCGTTTCCCACTTACATCAAGCGAAACCGGATAATAGCGCTTCCCCAGCCAGTCCGCACCAAAAGGCCTGTAGCTGACCCTCTCCTTCTTGAACTCACGTACAGTAAAAAGAGCCGCGTGCTGGCTTATATCGGTGCCTTCAGCTATCCTCTTGATGATATCGCGGCACTCACGCGGCGTCCTGGCATGGATCATCGTGTACAGATTATATGGCCAGTCCTCATTGGTCACTCTCTCATAGCAGTGGCTCACCTCATCGATGGCGGACATCTTGCGTCCCGCCTTCTTCACCAGCTCATCAGGCACGGACCAGCACACCATAGCGTTAGCTGTGAACCCGGCCTTTTTCTGCCTCAACGCAGCGTTGTAGCGTTTTATGACGCCGCGCTCTTTCAGCGAACGGCACCGCGTGAGGAACTCATCCACGCTGAAGCCAGCATTCCTGGCCATAACATCGAAAGGCCTGGATACTACAGGCAGGTCACGCTGCAATTCAAGGATTACGGCCCAATCCGTGACAGTCAGCGGCACCGCCTCCGGTTCCTCAGCAGGCGTATCCGCAGGCAGATGTCCCCGGCCCTCCATATCGAAGAAGGCCCTGGCCTTGAAACGCCTCAGTGCGGGCAGGTCCATTATCGTCTCAGGTTCGATCTCATCATTCAGCTTCTGTAAAACCTCTTCTCGGTCGACATTTTCGGGAAGGGTCAGCGTGAACCATAAGTTGTAATAATGCTTGCGCTGGTAGTTGTGGCTCACGCCCGGCAGCGCATTGACGATGCGTACCGCCTCCTCCACCCTATCTTCAGGCACGCTGACAGCCACCAGAGTGCTGATGTAACCCAGGCTTCCGGCGTTGAATATGGGGCTGATGTACCTTATCATGCGGCTGCTCTTCAGCCCATTCACACGCTGGATCGTATCCTGCTCGGTGATGCCGAGGACGTTGGCGATGGCGCCGAAGGGCTCCCTCCTCAGAGGTATCTCCGTCTGCAATATGTTGAGAAGCCTTCTATCTATCTTATCCAGTTTGTCTTTTTCCATACTGTATTCACACCTGTTTCAGCATGCGATGCATGTACTGCACCGGGTTGATATACGCAATATGGCTCAGCGTCCAGATAATCGCCTGTCTTTTCATAGGCGCGGGCGCGGCAACCGCCGCACGGGCGGCGGTACTCGCACGAACCGCACTTGCCCTTAAGATTCGATAAATCGCGAAGACGTTTGAATACCGGGGAATCCGACCAGATGGAGGCCAAGCTCTGCTCGCGAACGTTCCCGGCCTCGACATCAAGATAACCGCATCCCTGCACCCTGCCGACGTGCGATATGAAGCAGAATCCCGTGCCGGCGAGGCACCCGCGCGTGAACGCATCGAGCTCATGATGGCCTTTGGTGCTCGATCCGATCTGCTGCCCATTGCGCCGTTGCATCGCGATACGCATGTAGTGCGGCGCATCGGTCGGTTTAAACTGTATCCTGTCACCCAGTTCTACCTGCTTATCGTATATCCAATTAAGTATCCGCTCGTGCTCCTCAGGCGAGAGTACAACGTCGGCCAACTCTCTGCCGCGTCCCGTCGGCACCAGCATGAACGGGTGGAAGGCTACAGCGCCCAGGTTCAGAGCGAGGTTCAACAGCTCATCGATAAGCGCAGCGTTCCTTTTAGTGATAGTGCTGTTTATCTGTATATCGATGCCGGCGCGCTGCGCCTGCTCAATGCCTGCGATTGCTTCATCAAAAGCGCCCCTGCGGCCGCGGAAGTCGTCCTGCAACCCGGCAGTGGGAAAGTCGATGCTGACGCCGACCCGCGATATCGGCACCTGCTTCAATTTGCGGGCGACGTCATCGTCGATCAGCGTGCCGTTAGTGCCAAGCACGACGCGCAGCCCCCGCTCCACCGCGTACCTTCCTATATCAAAGACGTCAGGGCGGCACAAAGGTTCCCCGCCGGTGAGGATTAGTATCGGTTTGCCCACCTCGACGATCTGGTCGATCAGATTGAAGGATTCCTCCGTGCTCAGCTCATCGCGATACTCCATATCGCTTGCGCCGGCGCGGCAGTGCGCACAGAAGAGATTGCACCTGCGCGTTATCTCCCAGGCCACAAGCCTTAACTTCGGTTCAAGCGTTAATCTATTCACATCGACTGCGCTCGACAATTCCTATTTCTTCATCGGTCAAATAACATGCCGGGTCCTGCGCCCAGACGTCGCCGTAGACCGCCTCGGCGCGCGACCTCATGTTGCCGTTGCAGATATCGATATAGCCGCATTTGGCACAGCGGCCTTTGAGCAACTTTTTACGATCCTTCAGCCCTCTCATAAGCGGATTCGATATATCAAGCCATATTTCGCCGAACGGCCGCTCCTGCACGCTCCCGAACGTGACGCCGCTCCAGAACTGGTCCGGGTGCACGTTGCCCCGCGCATCGACCGCGCCGATGAGCACGCCGGAGTTGTTGCCGCCGTTGCTGCGTAAAAGATCGATAACTTTACCGGCGCGTCCGGGGTTTTCACTCTCCAGCCTTCGATAGAGGTAAACGCCATCGGCATGGTTCCCAACGGTGAGCACTTCCTTGCGCAGCCCGCGCTTGTAGAGGTCGAGCGTCCGCTCGAATATAAGGTCCAGCACGCCGCGCGTCTCGCCCTGGCTCAAATCCTCATCCCTCAGGACGCTGCCGCGTCCCGAGTACGCCAGGTGATAGAAGCAAACCCGGTCGATCGCCTCCTTTTCAACAATATCGAATATAGAATCGACCTCTTTATAGTTTGATTTCGTCAGCGTCATGCGCAGTGAAACCCGCTGCCCGGCCGCCTTGCAGTTGCGTATGCCCGCAAGCGCCGCCTCATACGCGCCTTCGATGCCGCGAAAGCGATCGTTAATAACGCCGACGCCGTCCAGGCTGATACCAACTTCACGAAAACCGATCTTATTAATTTGCGACGCGATAGCACCTGTTATCAACGTCCCATTGGTCGACAGCACCACACCGAGGCTAATTTCTACAGCGTATCGGGCCAACTCGAAAAAATCCTTCCGTAAAAGCGGCTCACCGCCGGAGAACAGCAGCACCGGCACGCCAAAGTCGGCAAGCTGACGAATGAAAGCCTTGCCTTCGCTCGTGCTCATTGAGGAATTGCGGCCGCGGGCGTCGGAACTTGAGTAGCAGTGAACACAATTAAGGTTACATTTGGAGGTGCAGTTCCAGACAACTATGGGCTTGCCACTACCTCGACCGCCGTCGCGATAGCGTAGG
>Ga0209777_10005173_pt1 | contig 15163 bp, 15 predicted proteins | sample FrelakmetHBP12HB_FD_187147 | JGI IMG/M metagenome (GOLD analysis project Ga0209777, IMG submission 187147) | Freshwater lake sediment microbial communities from the University of Notre Dame, USA, for methane emissions studies -HBP12 HB (SPAdes)... | ecosystem: Environmental > Aquatic >... | reverse complement strand
ATGGCATGTGCCAGCTTGCCGAACAGCCAGTATGTATAGGCATTGAACGGAGGATGATCTGACAAGGTGGAATCGTAGAAATTGTATAGCCCCTTTTCGGCAGCGGTGTTGTACCAAAACTTAAAGGCCCCTTCATCGTAACGATGATAGCGGAACAGGAGCAATCGGATAAGAAGGGATACCGCAAGAGTGAGGATGCCCAGGAAAACTTGGCCTCTGATCCCAGAGGCCAAGCGTTGCAGCTTTTCTAAGGCCTTTGTTCGCATTCTAGCTTTTCCAGAATCCGCTATGAGCTGCCTCTTTATGTGTCCGTTGATCCATTGAATCGCTTCGTAATCACCAGGTGCTATAGTTTTAACATAAGCTACTCCATCCAGTGTCCCTCTGTTGATCCAGGAATAATCGCGTTTGCTACTCGCCCAGCCTATTGTCTGTCCTATAGGCTGAATTATGGAGGCTAAAACAAGAACAAGTAGAAGAGCAACCCAAACGGCCTTAAGCTTTCCCCTGGTATTCCCCAACACCCAAAATACCGCGTACACCGATGCTATACCCAGAAAGACCCACACCGGCAAATAGAATTTCATAACCGTATTGAATCTCTCGAAAGGATGTGGCAGGGCTTGTCTCATGTACAACCTTGAGAGACCACGGCCAGGATGTGCATAGTGTACGTGTGGCCAAAGAGCTGATTAAACGGGACGTCCTGGTGCTTTCCATGGGATGTGGCAACGGGGCCATGCAGGTGGCTGGGCTGTGCAGTCCTGAGGCTAAGGAATTCGCAGGGGACTGGTCTGAGAAAACTCTGCGACAAGCTGAATATCCTGCCTGTGCTCAGCTACGGGACTGGTACTGACACCGGGCGTTTGGCTGACCTGCTGGCGGCAGTCTCAGCCGCGCTGGGAGGTGTGCCTATGCCTGACCTGCCAGTTGCTGTGGTAGCGCCCGAATACATGGAACAGAAGGCCACCATTGATGCCATATTTGCCCTGGCTCTGGGGCTATATACCTATGTCAACCCTGTGCCCACGGTCACCGGAGCGCCGAATCTGGTGAAGCTTCTTACCCAGGACTGCAAAGGGGTGACCGGCGGCCTGTTGAATGTGGAGACGGACGCGGTCAAGGCGATGGACGGCATATTGGCGCATATCGAAGCCAATCGGAAGAAGTTAGGCATCTAGGCACGGTTGGGGCGGGTGCTCCAACCTACCCGTAGAAATATATGTAGGGGCACAGCGCGCTGTGCCCCTACATGTTTTTACCTCGTATCTTCATGCGGCTGGGTTGGGGTGTTGTTCTACCAAGGCTAATCCGACCACACCTATTACAATCAGGCCGATTGATACCAGTTTTATCGCTGTAACCGGTTCTTTGAAATATAGGAAGCCGATTGTGGCAATGAGGGCTGTACCCACGCCGGACCAGATTGCATAACTGAGACTAAGGTCGATTTTCCTCAAAGCAAGGGTCAGAAAGGCAAAGCTGAACCCATAGAAAACGAACATGAGTACCGAGGGCATGGTTTTGGTGAAACCTTGGGACAGTTTCATATTGGTAGTTCCTATGACTTCCATGGTGATAGCACAGATTAAATAAACCCAACTCATCTAATTCCTCCTTGCACGGCTGTCCAGTTTCGCGGTTTCAAAGGCCGGTTTTACGAAGCTAGCATTGAGGCCAATGGCATTTTTATACCCTGAAATAATACAGCTTGAGCCTGAACATATCAAGCAGTAATCTAAAAGCTGGCGGCTCTCAGAGCGAAATAAGGGTGTATTTGAAGAGAAAGAGTGCGGCAGTGGGAGGGTACAAACGTCACAGATACTGTGTTAGAGGGAAAGCCTACTCAAGTCTTTCGTGTTTCAGTGACAGAGTGGCTGGCAGGTATATTAAGTTCGTATATTCCTTCAGCATCCGGCGGGCACAGAAGTTGGGCGTAACTGAACGAATCGCCTCTTTGACAACGCGAATCCAAGCATGGGGCACACCGTCTCTATCTCTGTTGTAATAGAGCGGCACAATCTTTTTCTCCAGAAGGCGGTACAATGCCTCAGCATCGGCTTTATCTTCCTCCTCGGGGCTGTATGCACCGGGGCCATTTCCTATCGCCCACCCATTGGCTCCGTTATATCCCTCATACCACCACCCGTCGCGGACGCTGAGGTTGGGCACGCCGTTCAATGAAGCTTTCATGCCGCTGGTGCCACATGCCTCATTGAGACGACGCGGAACGTTTAGCCATACATCTACTCCCTGTACCAGGTAGTGCGCCATGTGCATGTCATAGTCTTCCACAAAGGCTATGCGACCCTGAAACTGCCGATCTGTGGCCAGGTTGTATACCTGCTGGAGGAGATACTTGGATTGGAAATCAGCAGGATGAGATTTGCCAGCGAACACTATCTGAACCGGTCGCCCCTCGTCATTGATGATTTTCTTTAGACGTTCGATGTCATGGAAAATAAGCGCCGGCCGCTTATATTCGGCGAAACGCCGGATGAACCCAATGGTTAAAACCCAGGGGTCGAGCAAGGCGCCCATTGCCAGCACTTGCTGCGGCGCGACCTCGACTCTGTCCCAGCATTTTCGGGCCCGCTCCCGCATGGTGACCATGAGATTGCGTTTCAGAAGCTGGCGTACTGCCCAAAGTTCTTCGTCGGGTATATCCGTCACACGCTCCCAAATCTTGGGGTCATCGTGCCTTTCCAACCAGTCCTTGCTCAAGTATTTCTCGTAGACCTGCCCCAGTTCGGGAGCGACCCAGGTGGGGACGTGAATCCCGTTGGTAACGTGTGAGATAGGCACTTCATTTTCCTCAAAATCTGGCCAGAGCACATGCCATAGCTTTCGTGAAACTGTGCCATGAAGCTGACTCACAGCATTACACTGACCGGACATAGCTAACGCAAGCGCAGTCATATTGAAGGCCTGAGGGCAGAGGCCATTCTGCTGTCCTAACTTCATGAACATCTCCCGGTCTATATCCAGCAAGCCCCAGTAGCTGTGGAAACACTTCTCCACAAGCTGAACAGGGAACACGTCATGGCCGGCAGGGACCGGCGTATGGGTGGTAAAAACGGTGGTCGCTCTCACCCTTTGTAGAGCCTCATCGAAAGTTGCGCCTCGTTTTATCTCCTCCCTGACTCTTTCCAGCATCATAAAGGCTGTATGACCCTCGTTAGCATGCCAGATAGCTGGTTTAATGCCCAGAGCCCGCAGAACGCGCACACCACCGATCCCTAAAACTATCTCCTGCTGTATGCGCAACTCCTTGTCGGCTATGTAGAGGCGGGCGGACAACTGCCGGTCCTCAGGAGGATTCTCTTCAACGTTAGTATCCAGCAAGTAGATACTGACTCGACCTACCTGTAATTGCCACACCGCAATAGATAACGACTTGTTGTCCAGCTCAACTTTAGCCAATGCTCTGCGCCCTCGAGAGGAAAGGATAGGGGTGATAGGCGCTTCACTGAAATCCAACTGCCTGTATACCTCCTCCTGCCAGCCCCCGGCGGAGATGCGCTGATGGAAATACCCCTGGGGATACATGAATCCGACTCCGACCAGAGGCAGGCCAAGGTCGCTCGCCTCCTTACAGGTGTCGCCAGCAAGTATCCCTAGCCCGCCAGCATAAATGGGCAGAGAGTTATGGATAGCGAATTCCATGGAGAAGCAAGCGACGGGACCCGGAAGCAGATTAGGATAATTAGTCTTGAACCAGGTGTCCTGTGCTGACATATCGGCATCGAAGTCCGACATAACGAAGTCATACAGGGTGAGGAAGGCGGGATCGTTGGCAGCAGCTTTCAACTTTTCCGGGTTAATGTCGCGTAGCTGCTTTACGGGGTTGTGGCCGCTAGTTCTCCACAGGGGATAGTCTAGAATCCGAAACAGGTCACGCGCCTGCTGATGCCAGCTCCACCACAGGTTATGAGCAAGCTCGTCCAGCCTCCCTATGCGCTTAGGCAGCCGTGATTTTAGAGCTTGGTTTAACATATCACTGTCCTTCTCAAACATTAGCACACCTTAGTTCAGCCTAAGTAGTGGTTTTCGCCAGTTCCGGTAGGTGGTTTTCGCTAGTTGCTCAGGGAGAAGTACTACCGGTACACTTCCCTGCGTATATTGTGCTCAGGATTAGAGGAATATGGCAATCCCAATCATGTACTATTCACGACACACTTCCGTCGTGGTACTTTAGTTCTCTAACAGCCGATAGCACCCGGCAATCAGGATACCAGGAAGATGCACCAAAGCCTGATTTCTCCCAGAACGGCGGATGAAGCTGAAGCCTACTTGACAAAGATGAGCAGATGTTGTATAAATATGACTAAGTAGGTCTTAATTATCCAAAGGATTGAAGTATGCCATTTTTAAGCAGAGGCGCTGAGTATGCTATCAGGGCTATGTTGGATGTAGCTGCGGCTAAAGGCGGAGCTCTGGAGACGACCAAAGAGGTTGCCGAACACCAGGGCATCCCCAAGGTTTTCCTGCCCAAGATTGTTGGGCGTCTTGTCCAGGCAGGACTGTTGCGCGCCCATCGAGGCCCGGCCGGCGGTATTGCTCTGTCCAGGCCTCCCGATCAGATTAATATGAGGCATATCATTGAAGCTATGGATGGCCCCATAGCTCTGAATACCTGTTTGATATTGCCGAATGAATGTCCTAGGGAGAGCATCTGCCCTGTACATGAGATCTGGGTTAAGACCCAACGGAACCTGCTGGCATCTCTGGAGGGCATCACGTTGGCCGATTTGGTAGCCCGCGGGAAGGAACTCATCAGCCAACAGGTCGTGTACTGAAGACCGTTAAGTGGCGGATAACTGGGAAAGGAGGATGGCGGGGGATATGTACTGACGAGCCAGAAGGTTAAGTGCGGAGAATATCTACAATTAGAAAGAAACGGAGGAAACATAAAGCATGTTAAGCAAACTCATGCCGCTGTCGAGGATAGTGATGATTATGGCTGTGGCAGCCCTGGTCTTAGGTATCGTGTTCATCTACCAGGGAGTTAGTAAGGCTGATATGATCAAGGATCAGATGCTACAGGAGAAAGTTCCGGCTTCTATCGGTGGGGGGAACGCGACAGGCTATATTGATTCTGCAGCGAAGGCTCAGGCAGCTGCCGACACGATAAAAAAGCATCGCCAAAGCATAGCACTGACTTATACCGATCTTCTGGCTCTGAGTGGTGGTAAATACGACCCCACGAACCCCAAAGATTTGAACTACACGCAGGCTTTGAACATGGAGAACTACCTGTACATGGGCGTATTCGCCCTTGGTTTTACCCAGGCAGTTACCGCCATCGGCGTGTTCATGATTCTGGTGGGGATCGCCCTTATGGCGGTTTGGGCGGCGATACGTAAGAAGAAAAAGGAAGCTGAGGTAAAGGTAACATCCACCTGAGCTTGTTTGGGATTGGAACTTTAAAAAAGCTAAGCTGTGCTCGCTCTCTGGTGCGCCGAGCCTCCCGCCTCGTGGGCGAGCCAGCTTGACTGTCTAGCTAAGATATGGAATAGCGGAGACAATGGCTGCTGAAAGAGGTGAGATGAATGGCAAAGATTGCAAACTCTATCATAGAGTTAGTCGGAAATACGCCGCTGGTCAGGTTGAATAAGATAACTAAGGAAGCGAAAGCGGATGTTGTGGCAAAGCTTGAATCTTTCAATCCCTGCAGCAGCGTGAAGGACAGGATAGGTGTCTCCATGATCCACGATGCAGAGCAGAGGGGGCTCATCAACAAGGATACGGTCATCATCGAGCCTACCAGTGGTAATACCGGAATTGCCCTAGCCTTTGTCTGCGCTGCGAAAGGATACAGGCTCATCCTTACCATGCCTGATACGATGTCCCTGGAGCGCAGACAGCTTCTGAGCGCTTTCGGGGCGGAACTGGTCTTGACGATTGGGGGGGAAGGCATGTCGGGGGCTGTAAGAAAGGCTCAGGAACTGGCGGCCGAGACCCCCAATTCCTTCATGCCCCAGCAGTTCAAAAACCCTGCCAACGCTCGTATTCACAGGGAGACCACAGCGGAGGAGATCTGGCGTGATACGGATGGTAAGGTTGACATTATAGTCTCGGGCGTGGGGACAGGCGGAACAATTACCGGTGTAGCCGAGGTGATCAAAAAGAGAAAGCCAGGATTTAAGGCCATTGCTGTTGAGCCTGCTGATTCCCCTGTGCTTTCCGGGGGCAAGCCCGGTCCCCATAAGATTCAGGGCATCGGCGCCGGTTTTGTGCCTCAAGTCCTGAGGATGGATTTGGTTGACGAGATTATCAAAGTCAGCAATGATAATGCGGGGATAATGGCGAGAAGGCTGGCCAAAGAGGAAGGTATATTGGTGGGGATATCCTCGGGTGCAGCTACATGGGCGGCTATAGAGGTGGCGAAAAGGGCGGAAAGCAAAGGGAAGCTTATTGTAGTAATATTGCCTGACACCGGGGAGCGCTATTTGTCCACCTGGCTTTTCAAGGAATAAGCAACTATGGGGAGGTGGTTGTCTTGTTCAAGACATTGAGAGAGGACATCAGGACGGTTTTCGCCGAGGACCCGGCGGCCAGGAATATATTAGAAGTTGTTTTTTTATACCCTGGATTACATGCGTTGTGGTGTCATCGCCTGGCACATTGGTTTTGGGAGCACAGGCTTCGTTTTTTTGCGCGTTCGCTCTCCCACTGCGCTCGTTTCTTAACAGGGATCGAAATTCATCCCGGAGCTAAAATAGGCCGTCGCTTTTTCATCGACCACGGCATGGGAGTAGTCATCGGTGAGACAGCAGAGATCGGAAATGATGTGCTGATATATCAGGGCGTTGTTCTCGGTGGGACAACCCTACAGAAGAAGAAGCGCCATCCCACTATCGGCAACAATGTGGTTATCGGCTCGGCGGCGATATTGCTCGGCCCTATCACGGTGGGTGATGGAGCCCGCATCGGCGCCAACTCCGTTGTGGTGGGTTCTGTGCCTCCTGGAGCAATTGTGGTTGGAGTACCGGGCCGTGTGGTGGAAGACCGCCAAAGAACAGCGGCGATGCCCTTGGAGCACAATAAAATGCCCGACCCTTTCAGTGAGGCAATCAGGCTCATTTTGAAAGAACAGCACAGTTTGAATGAGCGTATAAGGAAGCTTGAGGAGTTGAAAGGCATAGAGGTTGCTCCGGGAGAGTTGGAAAGCAGGATAGCAGAGATAGAGAAGGCATTTGGCAACGGCGAAGGAATATAGTATAGAAGTGAGATGACTGAGCACATCCACGGATCCCATTCGCTAATAAACACAAATCAGCGTCGGCTGTTAGTCGCCCTCTCGATTACAGGGTTGATGACCATAGTCGAGCTGGCAGGCGGGCTGATGAGCAACAGCTTGGCCCTCATCGGCGACGCTGGCCATATGTTCACCGATACGCTGGCCCTGGGCTTGAGTCTTTTTGCGCTTAACTTGGCTAAGAGGCCAGCCAGCCAAACCAAAACATATGGCTACTACAGGGCTGAGATTTTAGCCGCTTTGATCAATGGGGCCATATTAGTCCTGGTCAGCGCTTATATATTTTACGAAGCTTATCATCGATTTGTTGAGCCGCCTGAAGTGCGGGGTGGCTTGATGCTTATTGTAGCGGCAATCGGTCTGGTGGCTAATGTTGTCGGTATTTCAATACTGCGGTCCGCAAGCAGAGGCAACCTGAATGTCAAGGGTGCGTTCTTGCACATGTGGAGTGACACCGTATCCTCCGTAGGAGTGATTGCTGCCGGCATAATCATTCTGCTTACAGGGCGCACTATTGCTGACCCTATCATCAGCATCATCATTGGCCTATTGATTCTGAGGGGTGCGGGAGGGCTGGTTTTAGAGTCGATCAATATTCTTCTGGAAGCGGTCCCCAAACACCTTGATGTGGGCCAGATAAATAATGCGATCCAGAAAATAAAAGGCGTGAGGGATGTTCACGATGTACATCTATGGGCGATAACCTCTGGCATGTATGCCATGAGCTGCCATCTGCTGATCGAAGACCAGATGGTCAGTAATTGTACCCAAATTGTAGAGGAGGTCAATCAAACGCTGAGCAAAGAATTCGGCATCAGCCATTCCACTGTGCAATTGGAGTGCGAAGAGTGCGAAAACAGCCCGGTCTGCCACATAGGAGGGAAACATGAGATTTGAGACAACGGCAATCCACTCCGGCGGCGGCCCTTGCCCTGCAACTGGCGCTATTGTGACACCCATCTATCAAACTTCCACCTTTGTCTTCGAGGATGTAGGCAAAACGAAGGGCTACGACTATTCACGGACGGCTAATCCTACCAGAAAGGCGCTGGAGGATACCATCGCTGCACTGGAGGGAGGCAAGGCGGGCTTCGCCTTCGCTACTGGGATGGCTGCCGAAACCACGGTCATGCATCTCCTCAAACAAGGCGACCATGTGATTTCCCAGGAGGACCTTTATGGTGGGACATACAGATTGTTCGAGAGTGTGATGAAGAACTTCGGTATCGAGTTCACTTTTGTGAGGATGGACGACAAGGATGAGGCTGAGGCTGCAATAAAGCCCAACACACGAATGATATGGATAGAAACCATCTCCAATCCACTGCTGAATATAGTAGATATGGGAATGGTCGCTGATATCGCTAAAAGGCACGGTTTGCTAACAGTGGCAGATAATACTCTGCCCAGCCCTTATCTCTTGAGGCCAATCGAGCATGGGATAGACCTGGTGGTTCATTCCACTACCAAGTATATCAATGGTCACTGCGATGTGGTAGGTGGCGCTGTTGTTACTGCTACCGACGAGCTGGGGGAAAGGGTTCAATTTCTTTTGAATGCAATGGGGACATGCGCCTCTCCCTTCGATTGCTGGCTGGTGCTGAGAGGAATCAAGACGCTTTCGGTAAGGATGAGACAGCACTGCCAAAATGCGGCTGCAATAGCCGCCTTTCTGGAAAAGCATCCCAGGGTAAAGAGGGTTTTCTATCCGGGACTTAAATCACATCCTCATCACAAGCTGGCCCAAAAGCAGATGAAGGGCTATAGCGGGATGGTCTCCTTCGAAATCGTTGGGGGCGCCAAGGCCGTCAAGTCGTTCCTGAGGAGGGTGAAGATTTTCTCTCTGGCGGAATCGCTTGGCGGTGTAGACTCCCTTGCTGAGCACCCTGCCAGTATGAGCCATGCTGCGATGCCAGAAAAGTTTAGGAAAAAGGTGGGGATTACAGACGATTTAATCAGATTGTCTATTGGATTGGAAAACATCGACGATTTAAAAGAGGATTTGGAGCATGCGCTGAGGTCTACATAGAGGAGGTGGTCTGGTGAAGTTATATCGCATAGTTGTAAAAGACATGGCGCGGAGGAAAAAGCGAGTGTTATTCGCTGCCCTCGGTGTAGCAATTGGCACGATGACGGTAGTTGGTATATTAACAATTGCCCTTGCCGGGCAGACGAAAATCTATAACGAGTTGGAAAAATATGGGCCCAACTTGGCGGTCATGCCTGCAATAAGTAATGTTGATACGCATTTGGGGGACCTCAGTCTGGGGACATTGGCTGTGGGGGAGAACTATATCCCCGAGGGAAAACTGCCTCAGATCAGGCAGATAGCCGATGGTGAAATAAGAGAAGCGCTGGGGATTACAGATGAAGGCGATATCGCTACGCTTGCTCCCAAGCTGTATATAAATACTGAGGTGAAGGGCACATCTATGATGGTGGTCGGAGTGGAGCCTGAGGAGGAGAGCAAGATTAAGACATGGTGGAAGATTGAGGAGGGGAAATACCTCGAAGGCACAGACCAGGCCCTGGTGGGAGCGGTAGCTGCAAAGCTGCTGACACTCAACACCGGTGACACTGTTGACCTTAACGGGAGCACTGTCACAGTATCTGGCGTTCTTGAGGAGACAGGCTCGAACGACGATTATCAAATCTTTGTGCCGCTGGAAACATTACAGAAGGCGTTTGGTAAGGAGGGGCTAATTTCTTCGATAGATATTCGTGCCCTTTGCAACGCATGCCCTGTGGAAGTCATCGCTAACGCCATAAATCAAAATATCACAGGTGTTCGAGCGATTGCAGTAAAGCAGGTAGCTGAAGCTGAGATGGGCGTAATGGAGAGGATGAACAAGTTTATGTTGGCTTTGGGCGGAATCACGCTGGCTGTGGGTTTGTTCGGGGTGATAAACACGATGATGAGCTCGGTAAATGAAAGGATCAAGGACATCGGCATAATGAGGGCAGTGGGCGCATCACGGAATCAGATAATGAGGGTCTTCATTTATGAGGCAATCATTATTGGAATAGTGGGTGGCATCTTTGGCTATTTGGCTGGGACATTACTGGCATATATCGTTGGCCCGATAGTATTCGAGGGAACGAACATCAATTTCGTTCTGAAGTACCTTCCACTGTCATTAGCTCTGGCTATCCTTGTTGCTGTCATTGCCACCCTGTATCCCGCATTACGTGCAGCCAGGATCAGGGTTGCGGACTCCTTCAGGTCTCTGTGAGGTGGTTTAAATGTTGGAAATTAGGAATATATCGAAGATTTACGGCGAGGGCACAGCTAAGGTAGTTGCCCTGAATAATGTCTCTCTTCAGGTGAACAGTGGTGATTTTATAGCTATTATGGGGCCATCGGGCAGCGGTAAGTCCACTCTTTTGAATATCATTGGTGGTTTAGACAGCCCCTCCAACGGTGAAGTGATTTTGGATGGAAAGCGCATTGATAATATGGACGAAAACGCTCTTGTAGTTGTTAGAAGAGGTAAGGTCGCCTATGTATTTCAGCAGTACCATTTGCTTCCTTCTCTTACTGCATTGGAGAATGTGCTTCTGCCTTTAATATTCTGTGGGGCGAACGGGGGGGTCGGAAAGGCTTTGGATATTCTGAAAAGGGTAGGACTGGATAAAAGGGCTGAGCATAAACCCAGCCAGTTGAGCGGGGGAGAACAACAGAGAGTGGCAATCGCCAGAGCATTGGTTACCGAGCCTGCACTTATTCTGGCAGATGAGCCAACAGGGAACATGGATCAAAAAACAGGAGGGGAGATTTTGGGGCTGTTCGAACAACTGAATAGAGAGGGGCACAGTATCATCATGGTCACCCATGACCGTGAGATAGCGAGGCGTGCCAAGGAAATCATAGTTCTGCAGGATGGTCAGATTGTAGGCAGGATTAATTCGGGGGAGGGAGAGGGCAAATGTTAAAGAGAAGTTCGTTTGGTTCAATACCATCGGGGGTGATCATTGCATTGACCATGTTGCTATTGCTTGTTCTGACGCTGTCGCTGGCTGCATGCGCTAGCCCCGCACCGGCGTCGATATCTGTCATAACAGCGACATCTACTACAACTCCGACGTTAACACCTACTCAAAACTCAAAACCATCTGGCCCGATAGATGCAAAGTGGATTGAGGCCCAGGTGAATGGCGATACCGTGTCCATACCGGTAAGCGAAATCGAGAGTGACTGTAATACGCGCTTCAAGGTGCAGGCAGCGGATGGCGATATCAGTGCCATGGCATACATACTCAATGGGGTAATCTATGTTCGGGCAGATATCTGTCCGCCGTGCAGGTCACAGGGCTTTACCCTCACGGGTGACATTCTGGATTGCGATAGCTGCCACACCAAGTTCAAGGCAAGCACGGGCGATGGGGTCAGCGGTGCATGTGTTAATTATCCCAAAGCATCGGTGTCATACACAATCACTGATGGCAATGTGGTAATGAGTAGAGCCGACCTTGTGACTGCATACCAGAATACACTTAAACCTGGCTAGCCTTAAAAACTAAGGAAAGCCAGCGGGAGGATTTGAAATTGTCTCACGTTAGAGGCTTAAGGTGTCGGAAATGCGGGCGTGAGTATCACTTGGAGCCGCTCAACCTTTGTGATTTCTGTTTCAGCCCGCTCGAGGTGGTTTACGATTATAAGGCTATGTCGAGAGGGGTAAGCAAGGAGAAAATCGCCGGTGGGCCGCCGAGTATGTGGCGCTATCGGGAACTTTTGCCCATTGACGGTGATGTAGTGGACATAGGCACCGGTTTTACCCCTCTGGTCAGGGCTGAAAACCTGGGTTCGGAGTTGGGGCTAGATCAACTATACATAAAGAATGACTGCCTCAATCCGACACACTCCTTCAAGGACAGAGTGGTCTCGGTAGCTATCACCAAAGCTCGTGAGTTCGGTTTTTCCACAGTAGCCTGTGCCTCGACTGGTAACCTGGCTGCCAGCGTGGCGGCACATGCTGCTAAGGCACGCCTTAAGTCTTATGTTTTCATTCCCTCTGATATAGAGCAGGGCAAGATGGTGAGCACAGCGATTTACAATCCTGTCCTGGTGGCTGTCAAGGGGAGCTATGACGATGTGAACCGTCTCTGTAGCAAGTTGGTAGAAAAGTACAATTGGGGATTTATAAACATAAACCTTCGACCTTACTATGCCGAAGGGAGCAAGACGCTGGCATATGAAGTGGCCGAGCAACTCGGTTGGCGTGCTCCTGACTGCGTTGTTGCTCCTGCAGCTTCAGGATTACTTTTTACCCGGATATGGAAAGGGCTGGAGGAGTTGTCCATGCTGCGCCTGATCGGTCCTGTTAACACTCACATGTATCTCGCTCAGGCTGCTGGCTGCTCACCTATTGTCAATGCCTTTGAGGCGGGGACGCTTCATGTGCACCCGGTGAAACCTAATACTATCGCTAAGTCCATAGCCATCGGGAACCCGGCCGATGGCTACTATGCCCTTAAGATAGCCAGGGAATCGGGTGGCGCTGCCTGCGCTGTCAGTGACGAAGAGATTATAGAGGGGATGAAGCTCCTGGCGCAGACCGAGGGCATCTTTGCTGAGACTGCGGGTGGTGTGGTGATAGGGGTGCTGAAGAAGCTGGCGGCTTCAGGAGCGATCAAGAAGGGTGACTTAACGGTGGCTGCTATCACTGCCTCCGGTCTCAAAACGCAGGAGGCAGTGGCAGACGTTGTTCGGCCCTTCGTAATACAGCCAACTCTTGAGTCTTTTGAAGAAGTGCTCGGGGAGCGAGCCCGAGCTTGAAGCTTATTGAGTGATTTATAGATTTGAGTTAGACTATGGCAAATATCGAATCTAATTTTGCAAGGAGAAGGAAATGGCCAAGCGACGCGTGATGTTTACCTTTCCGCCGAAACTGATCAAGGAGCCCATTATCTATAATCTTGGGCGCAAATTCAAGGTGGTGACCAACATCCGGCGTGCGGATGTTTCTGAGAACAAAGGGTGGGTGGTATTGGAACTGGAAGGAGACGAGCAGGAGATTGAAAAAGGACTCGCCTGGGTGGCGGGCAAGGGTGTGAGGGTAGACCCGGTTGTGGGCGATGTCATGGAGGGCTGAAAGTGAGCGAATTGCCTGAGATCGGGAAAATCTCTCCCGAAATCTTCAATGAACTTATATATCCGCGCCTGGGTGCCAAAAGCAAGAACGTGATAGTAGGCCCGCAGCACGGGGTAGATGTGGCGATAGTGGAAATAGGGGATAAGGCCGTGGCGCTGACCACAGACCCGGTATTCATCGTCCCCGAATACGGCTGGGAGAGGGCAGCCTGGTTCGCCATACATATCCTGGCCTCGGATGCTGTGACGAGCGGTCTGAAGCCCAAATATTTGTCCATAGACTTGAATCTGCCTATGGAGATGACCAAGGGGCAGCTTGAGATAGTCTGGGATACTATGCACAGAGAATGCCTGAAGCTCGGCATTGCCGTCGTTTGTGGCCATACTGCGAGGTATGAAAACTGCCATTATCCTATGGTGGGCGGAGCCACAGTGGTTTGTGTGGGCGAGAAGGATGAGTACGTCACGCCCAAGATGGCAAAGTCGGGTGACAAGATAATAATTACCAAAGGCCCAGCCATTGAGGCGACTGGCATCTTTGCTACCATGTTCCCTAAGCTCTTAGAGAAGGAGTTTGGCTCTAGCTTCAGTGAACAGGCTCAGGAAATATTCTACAAGATGTCGGTGGTGCAGGATGCGCTGACTGCGGTGGGCGTGGGGGTTAGAGATGAGGGTGTAACCGCCATGCACGATGCCACGGAGTGCGGGATATGGGGCGGCCTTTATGAGACTGCTCAGGCAGCCAATCTGGGTATGCGGGTTGAGAAAGAGCGGATTGTGGTCGAAAACTGTGTAACCGAGATATGCCGCTATTTCGGCATAGACCCTTATGCTTCTATTAGCGAGGGCACTTTAATCATCGCCTGCAGGGAACACAAAGCCGAGAAAGTGGTGAAAGCTTTGTTCCGAAGAGGAATCAGGTCATCCATTGTTGGTGAACTGACAAATCCTAAGCACGGTATGGCTTTGATAGAAAAGGGGAGGGAGAAGAAGCTCGAGCATCCCGTTGTCGATCCCTTCTGGCAGGCTTTTTACAATGCGCTGAAGAATACGCCGAAGTGATTTCAGTAGGAAGATAAAATGGGCACAGAGCATTTCAGTTGGCGAGAATACACCTGGCATGCTGCAAATAGGGATTGGCGCAGGGCAGAGATGATTACTGCCGGGGTTGATGTCGGTTCATCAGCTTCTAAAGCGGTTGTCATGGCTGACGGCGAGCTCCTGGCTTACAGCATTCTCTGGAGCGGGGCGGATAACCGCGATAGTGGACAGAGGGCTCTGGAGGCGGCGCTGAACGGCATGGGGATGTCCCGGCATAATATTCGCTACATAGTAGGGACTGGTTGTGGGGAAGTCGACGTTTCCGAGGCGAAAAGAACGGTGAGTGAGATTGCCTGTCACGCTAAGGGAGTAAATTATTGTGTGGGGCCCGCACTGAGAACTGTACTAGCGTTAGGTGGTCGCGGTTGTGCTGTTATCCATTGTAACGAAGAGGGGAAAGTAGCAGCATTCTTGACTAATGCATCTGAACCCGGTTATTGCCGGGAAAACCCCTGCAATGCGTGTGGGGCAGCCCAGGGGCGCGGTATGGAAGTGGTAGCCGATTACCTGGGTATCCCGATCGAAGATATTGGTGATATATCGCTTAAGGCTACTGATAAACAGCTCAAAGAACGGCTTGCTATGCCTTTGGACAAACGTGCTCGAGTACAAGACAAGATACTGGAGGAAATAAACAAGGAACCGGTGACAGGCGGACATTTACTGGATGGTGGCTCGCCCCCCTTAGGTGGTGCTCTGAGTGTTGTCTG
>Ga0209777_10005172_pt1 | contig 15163 bp, 11 predicted proteins | sample FrelakmetHBP12HB_FD_187147 | JGI IMG/M metagenome (GOLD analysis project Ga0209777, IMG submission 187147) | Freshwater lake sediment microbial communities from the University of Notre Dame, USA, for methane emissions studies -HBP12 HB (SPAdes)... | ecosystem: Environmental > Aquatic >... | reverse complement strand
AGGCCAGATTAACCCGTGTGGTGGTAAAGGTGAAATCATCCGACAGGCCAAGAGCATCTGTCAGTTGAAGGGGGCGCTGGTTGGGAGTAAATGACTCATCCTGTGAATAATCTGTTTGCCACTCATTATTAAGGTATTGGTTATAAGTGCGGACATACCAATAGTATCGGGCATTACTTTGAGTGGTTGGTACCCGTATGTTCAAATAAACGTTGCTGTCGACTGATGCACGTGTGCCGAGGGCAAGGGTGCTGCCATAAAATTCGGTTGTTACTCCCTGGTCATTGCCCTGTAGGCCGGCGATGACATTACCCAGATCATTGCGAGTCTGCTGTAGAGGGCGGGTGATGTTTTCCCAGACATGCCTGATAGCGATGACCGGTTGTTCACCTGCGGGTATGACCCAGGCCAGGAACACGAGCACCAGGGCTGTTGCCAGGATGGCCAGATTAAGATCTGTCCATGATTCTGCAGAGATAGAGACGCGCTGTTCCTTCCAAAACAGCCGCTTGCGGACATAATTTAGCCGTCCGAGCAATAAAAGACATAGGAATACATAGATTGCCAGGAAAACGACACGGTCTCCCACCCCCGAATCATATAATTGGATAATGATCAGTACGACCCCTGCCGGTGCGACCGCCAGGGTAAAATCCCCGCGGCGTGTCAGAGCGTAACCGGCCAGCAGGCTGATGACCCAGAATCCGATTCCGGTGAAAATGATGAAGAGGACCGGATCAGGGACCGGCTTGGTATTGAAAAACAGGAACAGGGAATATCCCAGCCGGCCACCCAGGCTGACCATTCGCTCCAGCCAGGCCGTCTTTTGATATAAGATCCAACCTGACACCAGCGGGATCAGGAAGAAAGTGTAGCCAATTGCCAGCCAAATTACACCCTGACGTTTATACCCGCTGACACCCAGTGATAGTCCCAATCCAACGCCGAAGAATGTCAGGTAAGACGCTATCTCGAGGCCCGGGGTCCAACTGGTAGCATACAGCCGTTGTGAAGCGGCTAACAGGGCCAGAGTTAGCAGTGCAGAAGATGGAAAGTCCCATGTGCGCACAGATGTGCGTTTCATTCGCTGAGTGTACAATATGAAGCATGTTATCGTCAATCTTCAATAATTCGGAGGCCATCGATGGAAACCATCTGGAATATGGGAATCACCTGGAATATTTTCCTTCAAAATCTGGGCGGCTGGTTGCAAGCACCCATGGCTGGTTTTTCGTTTCTCGGTACGGAGTATTTCTTCCTGGTGCTTTTGCCAGCACTCTACTGGTGCATTGAGGCCAGCATTGGTCTGCGGGTGGGTATTATTTTGCTCTTGAGCACTTCGGTCAATGATTCACTTAAAATGGCTTTTCACGGCCCGCGTCCCTATTGGTACAGCACAGATGTCATTGCTTATGCCAAAGAGACCTCATTCGGTGTCCCATCCGGACATGCCCAGATTGCAACAGGCGTATGGGGAATGCTGGCAGCCGGCCTGCATAAATGGTGGGCATGGGGAATCGCCATACTGGTGATATTAATGATCGGGATCTCGCGCATGTACCTGGGTGTCCACTTCCCACACGATGTCATCCTTGGTTGGTTGATCGGAGCATTATTACTGTGGCTTGCGCTGCGTTTTTGGCGGCCAGTCACAAAGTGGCTAAAAAAAATGAATCTTGGACAGCAGATCCTGATGGCCTTTTTTACCTCATTAGTGATTATCCTGGTCTCCCTCATTCCCTATGCATGGTTGAAGATCACCTACTGGCAACCACCACAAGCCTGGGCGGAATACGCCAAGGACGCTGTCACCATGAGTGGTTCTTTCACTACCGCTGGTACCTTCTTCGGGTTATTGGCCGGCGTGGCTTGGTTCAACCGTCAGGGCGGATTTGATTCTGGCGGCCTGCTTTGGAAGCGTATCGTGCGCTTTTTGTTGGGGGCAATCGGTGTGGCGATATTTTACCTGGGGATTAAAACGCTCTTTGGATTAATCGTCCCTGATTCTGAAGCCCTCTTCCCTTATATTTTGAACTACATAAGATATTTCCTATTGGGAGCGTGGATATCTGCAGGTGCCCCGTGGGTCTTTGTTCGTCTGAAGCTGGCTGATAAGGCTGTTTGATAAATTGCGATGGCTTTTCAAAATGCTTGCTGGAGTTTTGCCTCTGATATAATCATTATGCTATGGGTGCCAGCCTCGAACGCGGCGCGTTACTGCATAACCGTTACCGGATTGTCGAAATCCTTGGGCAGGGGGGCATGGGATCGGTCTATTGCGCCGTAGATGAAAACCTTGGCGTGGACGTGGCGGTTAAGGAAAATCTTTTCACCACCGACGAATATGCCCGGCAGTTCCGGTTGGAAGCGGTCATCCTTGCCAATCTGCGGCATGCTAACCTGCCCAGAGTGACAGACCACTTCGTCATTGCTGAGCAGGGTCAATACTTGATCATGGATTACATCGAGGGGGAAGACCTTCGCCAGCGCATGGAACGTGTTGGTAACATTTCTGAAGAAGAAGCCATCCTGGTGGGGGCCGCAATGTGCGATGCGTTGCAATATCTGCACACGCGCAATCCAGCCATCATCCACCGTGATCTGAAACCCGGAAATGTCCGCATCACACCGGATGGACATATCTTTTTGGTAGATTTTGGCCTTGCGAAACTGGTTAAAGGTAGCCAGGCCACGACCACAGGGGCACGCGCCATGACGCCGGGTTATTCCCCACCCGAACAATATGGTACGGCTCGGACAGATCCGCGGACGGACATTTACTCCCTTGGCGCAACACTCTACGCCGCGCTGTCAGGTGTGATACCGGAAGATGGTCTGGCACGGGCAATGGACAATGTTGAACTGACCCCCCTGCGCAAGCGCAACCCAAAAGTATCACGTAAGCTGGCTGGTGCCATTGAAAAGGCCATGGCAATCCGTCCGGAAAACCGCTTTCAATCAGCGGAGGAATTCAGACAGGCGTTAATGGCTTCCAACGCCAGAACCCAACAGCTGCAAGGTGAGATAGTCCTCGCTCCCTCTTATCAGGACCAAGGAATTACTGAAGAAGGTGACCACCTCGCCCAAGAAATTCCAGAAGCCAGTGAAAATGATCCGCTCCCGCCTCCGCCTTCCAGACCGCGTAAAGATACCCATGGGGCTCGCTGGTGGATTTTCCTTTCTGTCTTCTTGTTGACAATCTTATTACTGGTTCTGGTTTCCATTATCATCTTCTGGTCACCGATCCAGAGGGCCTTTTTGTTAACTTCAACACCCGTGTCTGGAACGCCAATGGTTCAAGTCGTAAATACTAATCTGCCATCTCTCCAGCCACAAAGTAGTACGCCCACACTCCAGCCAGTCTCTACTGCCACATTAACGTCAACACCCATCTTAACTCCATCCGTTACAGCAACTCCTACCATGACTCAAGTTCCCATTCCAACCCTATTTGGTGGCGGCACCAACCAGATCGCATTTGTATCGGATCGAACCGGCGCGCCGCAAATCTATCTAATGAATGCCGAGGGCAGCGACCCGCAGCAACAGATCACAAATATGGCAAATGGCGCCTGCCAGCCGAGTTGGTCTCCAGACGGAATGCGCCTTGCTTTTATCTCGCCCTGTTTGAAACGACAGAACCAATATACAGACGCTTCCATATACATTGTCAATGTTGATGGCAGTGGAGTAATTGAATTGATGTCAGATAAAAGTGGCAATTTCGATCCCGCCTGGTCACCGGATGGGACGCGGATTGCGTTTACTTCCGTGCGTGATGGTTCTCGTGAGATTTATATCCTTAACCTGGGTGAAAACAGAGTTACAGCCCTGACGTCGGCTTCCAGCGATGCGCTCCTGCCGGACTGGTCGTCCCAACCAGCCTGGTCACCTAGTGGAACGCAAATTATTTATACGGCCCATAGTCGCCTCACGAATGCGATGCAGATCTGGGTGATGAGCGATGCCGGTCGCGGCCAAACCTTGCTGATCCACCGCGGGAACCTTTTGTGGAACTTCCTCCCGCATTGGTCCCCCGTCGGGAATACCATTTTATTTAGTGAAACCACTGGGGATCAGGAACTAGGTTGGTTGATGCACATTGATTACGAACATCAGACCGTCGAAGCTGTCCATTTGCGGTCAGGAGCATATGGCACTCATGGTGATTATTCTCCAGATGGCAGCCTGGTGGTTTATGAGAGTAAGGATATTGAGGATATCAATCGCCCTGACTATGATATTTATCTCGTTAAAGCGGATGGAACGGGAGCGATAACCCGCCTGACCAATGCCAAATCGATGGAATTTGACCCGGCCTGGCGACCGACCGACACGCCGTAAAACACGTGATGTATTAATACTGGATAGAACGCCCCGGTTTTTCGGGGCGTTCTAGCGTTATTTTGGATTTGCTTTGTGGGAGCAACTCATGCTTCGCGACGGGCGGCAACCGGTGATTGTACCTTGAGGTTATTTTACGTCGGTGTTTCGGAGGGGGTAGGTGATGCGGAGGGCACCGGCGTATCCGTTGGGGTATCTGTGGGCGGTGGGGTGGGTGTGATGGAAGGGGTCAGAGTTGGTGTTTCGGTTGGCGTCGGAGTGGGGGTCGGCAGATCCAGAGTCAGATGGATCCTCTTCTCGGCGTAACCGCCATTGTCCGCGTGCATGTACAGCCGCAGGGTGATCTGTTGGTATGGTATTCCGGACAGATCCAGGGTGGCAACATTGGTCGAGGCGGGGATAGCGCTGGTTGTGTCTCCAACCAGGGTGGTCCAGTTGCCCGGATCGCTGCCTGCCCCCCATTGCAACTTCCATGAATGGAAGTTGCCAGTCGCGTTGGCGATAATGCTGATATCCAGAAGGTTTTGGGTGATGGTCTGCCCATCCTCCAGCCCGGAAAATTGCAGCTGCGGGTGCGTGTCGCTGGCGGTACATTTTCGGTCTGGGGAAAAGAAAATACTCTGGAAACCCATATCCTGTGCCCATTGCTGGCCGTGATTATTATTGGAGATCCAGTCACGTGCCCCAGGATCACTTACGTTTATCGACATTCGGTCGATTGTGAAATCAGCGCATTCGGGGGAGCTTTCAAGGTTGGTCCAGGTATCCACTTTTACCTGGCGCCATAAGTCGTGGTCAGGGGTCAAGGGTGGCTGCCCGCTGGCAAAATATTCCTCCCGCTGACTGGGACACCAGGAAGAAGGCTGCGTTCCGGAGACCGTACAGATGGTATGCTCCTCGATGCTGCCTGGACGCACAAAAGGTGTGGGATTGCCCCCGGTCAGGCGATTGATTGCATATGTCATGAACTCGGCCCAGATCGGCCCGGCGCCTGTGATTCCGGTGGTATTCTCCATGGGTGTGTAATCAGCATTCCCTACCCAAACGCCAACGGCCAGATCCGGGGTATATCCGAGGGTCCAGTTGTCGCGTGAATCGTTTGAGGTACCGGTCTTGACCGCCACCTGGAAAGGCAGGTTGATGATCGAGTTCGTGCCAAAGACAGGTGTACGGGCTGAATTGTCGGAAAGGATGGATGACATCAGAAAGGCATAATCGGGTTTGAGCACCTGTTCACCCGCTGGAGGCTGGTACTGGTAGACCACATTGCCCTGGTAATCCACAATCTTTAATATTGCCACCGGCGGGACCTTGAGTCCGCCGTTCGCGACGACGGCGTACCCACCTGTCATTTCCAGCAGGCTGACTTCGCCGCCTCCCAGCGTGAGTGATAGGCCATAATCGTCACGGGTCAGGCTGGTGATGCCCATGCGCTCGGCCATTTGGATCAGGCCGCCATCGCCGTATATGCCGATGAATTGAAGGGTTTTTACAGCCGGTATATTATAGGAATTTGCCAGTGCCTCGCGAACGGTCAGCGGGCCGTGGAATGCGTGATCGAAGTTGTTAGGCACGTAAGGCGGATTGGGGTCATTAGGCACCCCGGATGGTGGGAACTCAGAAGGCACATCCCAGATGAGAGTGGCTGGAGTCCAGCCTTTTTCAAAGGCAGCCAGGTAAGTAAAGAGCTTGATGGACGAACCGGGCTGGCGTGTAGGACTGACTGCCATGTTGATCTGACCGGCGTTGACTTCATCGTTGAAATTAGGCGAACCGACCATTGCCAGGATTTCACCTGTGGAGGGCTTTATCGCCACCAAGGCTCCATCGGTGACATGCTTATCTGCCAGCGCGGCCACCTGGGTAGTCACGGCTTGTTGAGCCGCATCTTCCAGAACCGGATCGAGCGTAGTGTAGACGGTGAACCCTGACCGATAAATTGTCTGGGGGTCAAAGCGATCTTCGAGCAGGGTGCGAATATATTGCACCCAGTGTGGGTAGCGCATATTGTCCGTTGGCGGGGTAAAGCTCCGGTTCTGGATATCCTGGATGGCGGAAGCGGCAGTCGTCCCATCCACACAGACCGGATTGGGATTATTGCTGACATAGATACAATGACGCTCCATACTTAATGCAAGCATTCCCATGATGATGTTCTGGAAACGCACCATCGTGGCATCCCGATTGGTAAATATATCGTACACGGAGGGAGCCTGTGGCAGGCCAGCCAGGAAGGCTGCCTCGGCGAGGGTAAGCTGGCTCGCAGTTTTGCCAAAATAAGTTTCGGAGGCAGCTTCTACACCGTAGGCAAGATTACCGTAGTATATTTCGTTCAGATAAAGTTCAAGGATCTGATCTTTCGTGTAACGGCGTTCAATCTCCGTCGCCAGGATGGCCTCGCGCACTTTTCGAATATAAGTCCTTTGGTCGCGCTCCTCGGGTGATAAGAGCAGGGCACGCGCTAACTGCTGCGTAATGGTTGATGCCCCCGAGACCGTTTCACCGCTGGTGATGTTCTGCCAGAAGGCACGTACGATGGCAAGCGGGTCGAACCCGCCATGGGCGTAAAAATCCTTGTCTTCAGTGGATAATGTGGCTGCCACCAGATACGGGGATATTTGATTTAAAGGAATGTAGGTGCGTCGGCCAGCGTTCGGGTCGTTGATTTCGTACAGAATATCCCCGTTACGATCGAGTATGTAGGTTGTCTCGAATTGTGAGGCACGCTGTTGAAGCCCGCCCACGCTGGGCAGGGTCGCGGCGATGGAGTAATATTCATAGATGCCCACTGCAGCTAGGATCAGCCCCAGCGCCACAAAGACGAACACGGAGATGATCAGTCCGCGCAGAAGACAGCCACTCATCTTGGGCCAGTTAAATGGGCTTCGGCCACGAGCGGAAGGAATCCGCCGGGTTTTCGCCGACCGGCGTACTGTTTGGTCGGGTGTCTTCTCGTAAGCTGATGAACTGACGCGTGTGGCATCCATGTCGATCTCTTCGACACGACGCGGCAGGGGCATCCCGTTTTCATCCACTGCCGGGTGGCGGATGGGGCGCGTCCCGCTATTGGGTGTGAATTCCTCGGCAGGGGGCTCGGCCTGAGTATCAGCTTCGGAATTCAGAATGCGGTTAAATTTTTCTTGTGGCTTTTCGGGGTCAGACATAATCTATCCTTAATGTATCCATTAGCACATGGTCGGTTTCTAAAGTGTATATTTCGATACCATTAATATTATTGTTCATCGTAAATGATTATTCAATGGTTAATGCTCGAATTCTAGCACACAAAACCTTTGACCCCAGGCCAAAACACCCGTATACTTATCCAATGCGAGAATGGTCTCTCGGCCCCGGCGATCCCCTAGCTCTCAGCCTGGCAGCAGATTTCCGCTTTTGCACCCCTGACTACACCAACGATCATATCTGGGAACTCGAAACCGGTGGCGGAGATCCACCAGCCCTATCACTGCATACCACCTATGGGCTGCGCGCCCGTTCCATGCGGTTCTTTTCACGCTTCAGTCAGAATGGGCAGACGATCATTGATCCGGCCTCATTCCCCCACCCACCTTCCCTTCACCACTTTTTTCCCAACTTTCTTTCCCTTGACTTTTCACCTTTCTCCGGGCTCGATGTTGTGGCAGAGTATTGGGTCCCGGATTCGCACAGTGTGACTGGGCGCTTTATTGTAACCAACCTTGGGAGCGAACCAGCCTTTCTCTTGCTTGAATTGTGTGGACAGCTTGTCCCCCTGGATGGGCAGAGCCTTGCCCCGCAGGTGATGCGGTCGGTGAATGTCCTGGCTGGGCGCTGCGCGGACCTGGCTCCGGTTGTTTTTTTTACCGGAGGACCCCAGCCTGGTCCGGGCCCATATCCATCCCTGGCCATCGATATGAAATTGGCGCCCGGAGAGGCCCGCACGCTAACCTGGGTGGAGGTCGCACTTGCCACGCCGGAGGCCTCATTGGAGTTGGCTCGTAAAACCGCTGCCCGTTCATGGGAAGCTGAACGGACAAAGATAGAATTGGTCAATACAGCCCAGACCTTCGAGGTATTCACCGGTGACCCGGACTGGGACGCCGCATTCGCCCTTAGCCAAAAGACGGCCTTCGGCCTGTTCTTTTGCCCCACCCGGCACCTAGCTAATCCATCCTTTGTCCTTGGCCGCCAGGTGGACCAGGGCTACTCGCCGAACGGTGACGGGACAGATTATTCTTCCCTTTGGAGTGGTCAATCTCTGCTTGAATCCTACTTTCTGGCGAGTCTGTTGCCCGGCGCTCCAGAACTGGCCGCTGGCCTGGTGCGGAATTTTCTCGCAGTCCAATCGGAGAGCGGGGCAATAGACTGGAAGCCTGGCATGGCGGGTCAGCGCGGTCGCTGGTTAGCTTCCCCGCTGCTGGCAAGTCTGGCCTGGCAGGCTTTCCAGCGTACGGGTGACCGGGAATTTCTCCGGGAAGTCCAGCCAAAACTGGAAGCTTTCATGCGCTGCTGGTTCGACCCATCGCATGATCGCGACAGCGACGGCTTTCCGGAATGGGATAACCCTCTTCAAACGGGTCTGGAGGATATCCCGCCCTTCACCGTTTGGGTTCCAGGCGGGCAGGGTGCCGACATCTCTGCTGCCGAAAGCCCGGCTCTGGCTGCCATGCTTTATCGCGAAGCCCGCGCCCTGGCTGATATCACCATTGAACTCGACCAACCGCAAAATGACGATCACTGGGGAATGGCTTCCGAGCGTTTGAGTGCATTGGTGGAAGAATGCTGGGACTCCGAGGCAGTGATCTATCACCTGCGCGACCGGGACACTCACCGCTGTACTGTTGGACAGCGGATTGGCCGCCAGCGTGGTGCAGGAAATATGGTCTTTAATAAGTCATTCTCGCAACCCGTCCGTCTCCTCGTGAGGATCGAATTGAAAAACGAGGCCAGCCGGCGAGTGGAGGTCAGCTTGCAGGGGCAAAATGGGGATAACCCCCAGATGGAAAAATTTGAACGCATCGACTTTCAGTGGGGTGCAGGTCTGGCGGTTGCAACCACTCGCATGGTCTATACCGGCCTGACTGAGCTAGTCGCGACCGGACTTGAAAAACTTGACAAGGTCTCGGTGTTCATCATGGACTTCACAGGAGAAGATGTAAGCCTCTTCCTCCCATTATGGGCCGGCATTCCCAACCCGGAACGTGCGTTGGACATTGTCAGGCAGACATTGTTGACTGTAAATCGGTTTGGTAAACCGTTCGGTATCCCAGCATGTACCGCATCTTCAGCGACCAGGACAACGCCTGCTTGTGAGTACGTCCATATGCCCTGGAACCTGCTTATCGGCGAGGGTTTGCTGGGTTATGGCTTGCGCGAGGAAGCAGCTCAATTGACAACGCGGTTAATGTCCGCGGTTATCCAAAATATCAAACAGCAACACGCCTTTGCACGTGCCTATCAAGCAGAGTCTGGATCTGGCCTTGGGGAACGGAATTCGGTCCATGGTCTTGCTCCTCTAGGCCTGTTTCTCAGCACCTTGGGGGTACAAATACGATCTTCAGGGCAAGTTATTTTGACCGGAAAGAATCCATTTCCATGGCCAGTTACGGTAAAATATAGAGGTCTTAGTGTGACCCGCCAGGCGGACCAGACGACGATCGTCTTTCCTGATGAGCGCACGATCACTCTGGACGACCCGACCAACGCGGTGGTTTCTGCCGAATAGGAGACACTTATGGAAAATAACCCCATCCATTTTCTGATGATTGTCATTGTCCAGGAGCAGGATGTGGACCTCGCTACACGTGCACTGGGAGTCTTGAGCGTACCGGTCTTCCATCTCTCTAGTTCTGGCGGTTTCCTGGGTCGGCGCAACGCCACCCTGCTGATTGGTCTGCCAGATGGTAAACAGGATGACGTAAAAGTGGCACTGCAAAAATCCTGCCGCCAGCGTGTGGAATATTTGGCCATCCCGCTGGAGGGTTCACCACTACCCCTCCCGACCCCGGTTCCAGTGACAGTTGGTGGGGCGACGGTTTTTACCATTCCAGTGGAACGGTTTGTAGAGTTTTAACCATGCTTATTCGGAGGCTGAGCCCCCCGATGGAGCAGAGGAGCGTGCACCATGAAAATGATCATTGCCATCATCCGTGATGCAGATTCTGACCCGGTCACTCAGGCTATGACGGCAAGCAATTTCCGTGTGACGCGTATTGCCAGCACTGGCGGTCTCCTGCGACGGGGTGTTACGACTTTACTGCTTGGGGTGGATGAGGAACAGGTGGATGCTGTTATCAAGATCTTGAAAGATAAATGCTCCCCTGACCCCGATGGGGGAAAACGGGTAACTGTCCTCGTTATACCGGTATCGAATTTCCTGCAGGTATAAATACTGATGTGCTGGTGATCTCAATATAAATTTTTGGACGGGGTCATTCCCCGTCCTGCTATTTGTCAGCCGGATTTCCGATCACAAAATTATCTATCAACCTTGTTTTTCCCAGGTGTACTGCCACCGAGAGCAGTGCCTTGTCACGCACTGTGACCAGTTCTTCCAGCGTGTCGTAATCTGCGCAGGAAACGTATTGAAGGCTCGCCAACGACTCGGCTTTGATAAGCTCTCGCATGATCCTGCGCAGAGATTCTGCCTCACGCTCCCCGCCTTCATAGGCGGTTTTAGCTGCGCTTAGCGCACGGAAAAGAACCGTAGCCGCCTTGCGCTCATCAAGGTTGAGATAAATGTTACGGCTGGATAATGCCAGCCCGTCTGTTTCGCGGATAGTCGGGCAAACGACGATCTCTATCGGGAAGTCCAAGTCACTGGTCATGCGCCTAATCGCGGCTGCCTGCTGGGCATCCTTCTGACCGAAATATGCCCGATCCGGCCTAACGGCATTGAACAATTTGGTAACTACGGTTGTCACACCACGGAAATGCCCGGGGCGGAGTTCACCCTCCAATCGCCTGGTCAGATCCTGAACCTCCACCCAGGTCTGGAACCCGGGTGGATACATCCCCTCCGGAGTGGGTGTCCAGACTAAATCCACGCCCGCAGCCTCAAGCATCGACAAATCCCTCGGCAAATCACGTGGATATTTGGCCAGATCTTCATTGGGGCCAAACTGGGTCGGGTTGACAAAGATGCTGGCGACCACGCTGGTGCACCCTGCTTTGGCAGCATTCACAAGTGAGATGTGACCATTATGCAAGTAGCCCATGGTTGGGACAAAGCCGACTGGCCCGGGAAGGGTTTTTCGTGCGGCACGTAGTTCTGGCAGAGAAGTAATAACATTCATTTGTGCCTCCGTTAGTTATCCGGGAATATTTGCCTGGTACCTAGTTCGTAATCCTGATACTACGTCCAGTAATTATGCAATTATCTACCTTGACTTTTGTTCAAACATCACTATATTAATAATAACATTCTTCATTCAGGAAAAGGAGATAAGGTATGCCTGCTTTAAATCGAGTTCAATTGATCGGTCGTCTTGGCAAGGACCCGGAAACTCGCCTCACCCCTAATGGGAAGAAGGTAGCTCATTTCAGCCTCGCCGTCAGTGAGCGTTGGAAGTCAGCACAGGGGGATGCTAAAGAAACCACCGAATGGGTCAACATTGAAGCCTGGGGACGACTTGGCGAGATCTGTGCGCAATATTTGCACAAGGGCAGCCTGGTCTTCCTGGAAGGGCGTCTTAAAACCGATAAGTATGAAGATAAAAACAGCGAGACTAAATATTACACCAAAGTTGTGGCTTTGACGATGCAGATGCTGGATAAGAAACCCGGGGACGAGCCGGTAACGACGGTAGAGCAGGAACCAGCCGAATACGAAGCGTAGCCTGCAGAAAGAAGTGCAGAGGTATTAATTATAAAAGGGCAACCCGCCGGGTCGCCCTTTTAAGGTTGATTCAACAATTCTTTCAGCCGCGGATGCTGCGCATAGACCCCCCGCCGCTCTTCCGGCAGGAGCGTGGCGATGCGGCACATCACTTCGTCAGTGTACTGTTGCAGCGCCGCGTCACGGTCTATCCCGCTGACCGGTGGCAGCGTCAAAGGGTGACCGGCAACGGCTTTGATATTCAAGCGCTTGAAGTGTTTCAATCGATCCACTACAACCTGGTCCTCAGTTCCGGTCAACCCAACGGGCAGGATGGGCACGCCTGCCTTCATTGCCAGGTAAAGCCCGCCAGTTTTGGCTTCGATCAATGTGCCGGATTTGGAGCGTGTCCCCTCCGGGGTAATGGTCAGGATCTGGCCTTGCTGGAGGCGGCGTAGAGTTTCACGCACGGTGCGGATGTCGGCGTTGTAACGATCAACAAACATACCGTTTGTCAGTTTCACCAGCCAGCGATAGAACGCGTATTTTTCATACTTCTCTGCTACCATCATAATGATATCGGGACGATCCAGGATGTAGTAAGCAAGAGCAGCATCCAGCCGACCGATATGGTTGGCAGCAATGACAAAACCTCCCCCTGCAGGGATATTCTCAAAGCCGATGGTTTCCATACGGGCGATTACATGCAGGATCAGGCGGATGATAAAACGCAAGAGACGATGGGGTGTTTTTTTCATGGTTTCTTTAATAACCCCCACCCCCCAGAATCGTTAGCCCGGACCTGGATCTAGGTTTCCAGAAACTCCTTCAAGCGGGGATGGTCTGCGTAAGCGCCGCGGTTTTCTACCGGTAACAGGGCGGCAATCCGGCACATGATTTCATCTGTATCCAATTTTAGAGCCTCCTCACGCCCCTGGCTTTCACCGGGTAGTGGCGGCAGGTTGAACATCGGCCCGACATTAATATTAATTAGGGGTCTGTGAAGTCGTTTCAATTGACCGAAGAAAACCGGGTCAAACGTGCCACTTATCCCGACGGGCAAGAGAGGGTATCCCATCTTGGCTGCCAGATAACTAACCCCCGGCTTACCGTCGATCAAGTGTCCGACTTTTGAGCGGGTACCCTCTGGCGTAATTACCAAAACTTCGCCATTTTTCATTCGGGTAATGACTTCGCGAATGGCCTTCAGGTCCGGGTTGAAACGGTCAACGAAAATGAAGTTCAACCGGTGCCCCAGCCAGCGCATGATCCCCATTTCTTTCCATTTTTCTCCCACCAGTAAAACGAGGTTGGAATTATCGAGGATGTAGAAAGGCAGGAATGCATCCACCAGGCCGAGGTGATTGGATGCAATGACGAAGTTGCAGGGGGAATCAGGTAGATATTGAGCCCCATGTAATTCGACACGTGTCAGCAATTTGAGAAGAAGGCGAATGAGGAAACGGGTGAATTTAAGACCCATGAATCCAATTTTACCAACAAATGAGATGAGCTGCCTTGTTGTCTAAAAACAAAACCCGACCACATCCAAAGACTGGACTACTGCTTTTATTCACGTTTAAGGATGTGCGTGATTATGGTTGCCCCGCTTCCACCGATGTTCTGAGCCATGCCGATGCAGGCACCGGGAACCTGGGTATCACCTGCATCACCTCGCAATTGCTGCACCACCTCCACCAACTGGTAAATGCCCGTAGCACCAACCGGATGCCCGCGAGCTTTCAAACCGCCGCGTGTTGCTATGGGTACCCGGCCTGTCGGGACGATCTCCCCGTCCAACCCCAGGCGGGGACCCTGCCCTCGTTCGCAGAACCCACAGGCTTCCAGCGATAGTGAAGACATGATGGTGAAAGCATCATGGAGCTCAAACAGGTCAATATCATTCGGGCCAACGCCAGCCTGCTGATAGGCTTCCTGGGCAGATTTGTACGCTGCTGTCAGGAATAATGCATCGGGCCGGTCATGGATGGCAATCGTGTCTGTGGCAGAAGACGAACCAGTTACCAGGATACGGGTTTTGGCATGGACACTTTCGGCGGGAACGATGTAAATTGCCGCTGCACCATCACCGATCGGTGATGCATCCAGCAGGTTTATTGGGCTGGCGATCATGACTGCCTTCTCAAAATCTTCCAGTGTTATTTTATGGTTCAGGCGGGCGAACGGGTTATGCAGGGCATTGGCATGGGCATTAATGGTAAAGGGGGCAAAATCGGCGTGTTTCCAGCCGTACTCGTGCATGTAGCGGCGCATAATGAGTGCATTGAGTCCGACAAAGGACACACCCATATCGACTTCATAATCCGCATCGGACGCAGTGGCAAGGGCAGCAGTGACATCGTGACTGGTCATGTCGGTCATCTTTTCAACGCCCACCACCAGGGCAGACTCAAGGTCGCCGGATGCAACTGCGATCAATCCGGACCGGAATGCTGCCGCACCGGAGGCGCAGGCCGCCTCCACTTTAACTGCGCCGGTTCCTTTCAATCCGGCCCAGTCAGCCACGAGAGGACCCAGGTTGTTTTGATTGTTAACGGTCCCCGACATCATATTGCCAACGAAGAGGCCATCAGCGCTTTCACATCCGGCATCCTTCAGCGCGGCAAGAGTGGCCTCTGCGGCTATCTGGCGGAGGGAACGACCCCACTGTTCGTTTATGATGGTCTGCCCAATACCGATAATGGCAACAGAACGCATACTTTACTCCTTGCTGTCAATTCTACCTTATGCAGCTATCAGGGGCTATCAAAAAATAGGTTTCAGACTCGTTCAGAAGATTTGACGCCAAACCCGTGCAGCCCCGCTTTGCTCGGGTGCGAGGAATGACGATCCCGATGCTAAATGTTCTATTTCATTTCCTTCTCCAAAATAATTTTTTATTACTCCACCTCAGCGTGGATGAGGGTTACGGACCATTAGAACAAGTACCAGAGTTGTGACCAGACCACCCACTGCGGAGGTGATAAAAGTAGTGCCATAGCCAGCGGTATCGGCTAGCAAGCC
>Ga0209777_10005171_pt1 | contig 15169 bp, 13 predicted proteins | sample FrelakmetHBP12HB_FD_187147 | JGI IMG/M metagenome (GOLD analysis project Ga0209777, IMG submission 187147) | Freshwater lake sediment microbial communities from the University of Notre Dame, USA, for methane emissions studies -HBP12 HB (SPAdes)... | ecosystem: Environmental > Aquatic >... | reverse complement strand
TCGGGTGGGCAGCGGCCGTGGTCGCGGGCGCGCGGCGCTGGCGGGGCTCCCGTTGGTTCGTGGTGCTCGCGACGCTGCTCATGCTCGCCGTGTATCTCGTGCCCCACAGCGTCTAGGGCAGCCGGCTCGGCTTCCTTGCCGGCGGAGACGGCGTCCGCGCGCGCCGCCTCGCCCGTGCAGGCACGTCACCATCCGCCGGACAGTGCCGAGTAGACTCCCAGGCCGGTGGTGAGGACCGACACCGCCACCACGGTCCAGAGGTAGACGCCGCGCAGGCGATGCTCTTCAGGCAGGGCTGTAATGGCGAGCGCGACCAGGAATCCCAGAACCAGTGGCAACAGCAGCGCATTCATGACTTCCACGCGGACGCTCAAGCTGACGAGATTCGGCGCGACCGCTACCAGCGCGGCCCCGCCGATCACGCCGATGGAATAGACCGCATAGAACCAGGGCGCGTCAGCGGGTCGGAGTCCCAGCGAGTGCTTGTATCCGGCCACCTCACCGAAGCCCCAGGCGACGGCCAGCGATACGACGATCGCCGCGACCAGCCCCGCCCCGAGTATCCCCAAACTGAAGATCAGGCGACCCATCCCCGGTCCCAGGAAGGGGGTGAGGGCGTTGCTCATGTCGCCAACCGTACCGAGGTTCCCATTGGGGTTGACCTTGCCGACGGTGGCTGCCATGGCCACCAGGACGGCAGCCATCACCATCTGAGTCACGACGGCACCCAAAGCCGTATCCCAACGGGCGCTCGTGTACTGCTCGGGCCGAAGCCGTTTCTCGGCGACCGCAGACTGCTGGTAGAAGATCATCCACGGCATGATGACGGCCCCGATATTGGCGGCAACAAGATGCAGGTATTCCCGGTCGCCCATCGCGGCGTGCGTCAGTCCCGCGAGGAGTTCCGCAGCGTGGGGATGGGCCTTGTAGGCGATCCAGAGAAAGGCCAACTCACACAGGCCGACGCCAAGAGCGATCCGTTCCACGCGTCGGTACGAGCCGGTCCAGACCAGCACCAGCAGAAAGCCCGCGGCGAGCGTCAGACTGATGATCCGGGGCACGCCGAGCAGGTCTCCCACGCCGGCGACGCCGGAGAACTCCGTGAGCAGCGCACCTGCCGCCGCTACGCCCAAGCCGGTGACCGAGACCCAGGCCCAGGCTGGCCCGAATCTCTCGCGGATGAGTTCACAGTGTCCCTTCCCCGTGAAGATCCCGAGGCGCACCGTCAGTTCCTGCACCACATAGACGACGGGCATCAGGACGACCTGCAGCAGCAGGAGCTTGTAGCCCCAGCGGACTCCGCTCTGCCCGGCGGTCACGATGCTGCCGACGTCCGTGTCGGCTAGCATGACCACCAGCCCGGGTCCGAGCACGGCGAGGAAGACCTTCCAGCGTGAGGCAATGCCCCACCGGGCTGGCGCGACCACGTGCACGTTCGTATGCAGAGGTTGTTGGGTCACGGTCGCGAATGATAACCGGCTGGTGCGCGGGAGGCCCGCCGCTCAGGCCGGCTTGGCGGCCGTGACGAGCCCCGTTGGCTGCTCACCTGTCCCGGGCCGCTCAGATGTTCTGTCCCTGCGCGGGCGCGCGCCCGCCCGGGAACGCTTCACACCTGCGTGAACTTCTCGCCTTTCGACCCGCAAATCGGGCACTTCTCGGGCGCTTTGCCGAACTCGATGTGGCCGCACACCGGGCAGAGGTAGAAGCGGCTCTCGGCGAGGTCCCTGCCGGCCCTCACGGCATCGAGGGCGAGCTGGTAGAGCTTCGCGTGCACCGCCTCGGCCTTCACTGCGTAGCCGAACATCCGCTTGGCCTTGTGGCCATCCTGCTCGGCTTGCTGCAGCATCGGCGGGTACATCTTCGTGTACTCGTACGTCTCGCCGTCGATGGCGGTCTGGAGGTTCGCCGCGGTGGTGCCGACGCCGTCAAGCGACTTGAAGTGGCCCTCGGCGTGGATGCGCTCGGCCTCGGCCGCGGTGCGAAAGAGGCGGGCGACGTTGGCGAAGCCGTCCTGCTCGGCCTGCTTCGCGAAGGCGCGGTACTTCTGGTTCGCCTGGCTCTCGCCGGCGAAGGCTTCGTGCAGATTCTCGTTGGTGCTGGTCACGTCGGTTCCTCCCTGGAGGTGCGGCGCCGGGACGCCAGGACCGGGCGCACGAGAGCGCCGGGGGCATCGCGCCCACCCGGCGCTCACGACTGCAATCTCCGTTCCCGGCGGTCATCTACTACCTGAGCGCGCTTGTCTCGGCCGACAGCCGGTTGACTATGAGACCCGCGTCGCGTAGAAGCAGGGTGTCCGCAGAGCCGAGGGACGATCCGGGACACGGCCCGACATGCGGCCACGCGGTACGAAGTGCAACGCGCAGGAGGATCGCAGATGGATGCCATCAAACTGACGGTCAATGGGAAGCGCGCCACGGTGACGGCGGCGCCGGACACTCCCCTGCTCTGGGTGTTGCGCGAGTCGCTCGGACTGACGGGCACCAAGTTCGGTTGCGGAATCGGGCTGTGCGGCGCATGCACGGTGCTGCTGGACGGCAAGGCCGTGCGCACGTGCGGGCTCCCGGTTTCCGCGGCCGCGGGCCACCGAGTCACCACGGTCGAGGGCCTGTCGCGGGATCGCTCACACCCCGTGCAACGCGCCTGGATCGAGGAGGACGTGCCGCAATGCGGGTACTGCCAATGCGGCCAGATCATGGCCGCGGTGGCGCTGCTGGCCGAGCATCCGCATCCCACCGATGCCCAGATTGACGCCGGCATGACGAACCTCTGCACCTGCGGGACCTACCAGCGGATCCGCGCCGCGATCCACCGTGCCGCGCGGGGAGGTGCGCGATGAGCGCCCGCGCCGGCATCACGCGCCGCACGTTCTTCCGCAGCGCCGGCGAGATCGGCGGCGCGCTCGTGATCGCCTTCTACCTGCCTCCGGAGCACGCCCACGCGGCCTCGCAGACCCAGGCCCCGTTTGCCCCCAACGCGTGGCTGCGCGTCGCGCGCGACGGAACGGTCACGCTCACTCTCGACAAGTCCGAGCTGGGCCAGGGGACGCACACGGCCCTGGCCATGATCGTGGCCGACGAGCTGGAGGCCGACTGGTCCAAGATCAGCGTCGGTCCCATGCCGGAGAACCCGTCGGCGTGGTCCAGGGAGATGTTGACCGGCGGTAGCACCGGTGTGTACTTGGCGTTCGACATCCTTCGCAAGGCGGCGGCGACGGCACGGGCGGTGCTGACCGCGGCCGCAGCCGCCCAGTGGGGTGTGGACCCAACGACCTGTCGCGCAGAGAGCGGAGCGGTGGTCCACCCGCCAAGCCGGCGCCGGTCGCTCTACGGTGCGCTCGTCGAGCGGGCCGCCACTCTTCCCGTGCCCACCGACGCGCCGCTCAAGGATCCCAGGGACTTCCGGCTGATCGGCACGCGCGTGAAGCGGCTCGAGGCGCCGGCGAAGGTGGATGGCGGCGCCGTGTTCGGCCTCGACGTCGCGGTGCCGGGGATGCTCGTCGCGTCGGTCGAGCGCTGCCCTGTCGTCGGCGGGAGCCTCGCCCGGTTCCACGCGGAGCGCACGATGGCGGTGTCCGGGGTGCATCAGGTGGTGCCGCTGGACGGCGTGCCGTGGCAGGGCACTCGCGGCGCATGGGGAGTCGGGCGAGTACCCGGCGTGGCGGTCGTGGCCGACAGCACGTGGCAGGCCATCCAGGGCCGCAACGCGCTCGAGGTCGAGTGGGACTTGGGCCCCAACACCTCGCTCGATTCCGATGGCATCCGCGCGGAACTCGTGCGGCGGAGCACAGGGGCGGCGGTGCAGGCCCGCGCGGTCGGCGATGCCTCCGCCGCGCTCGCCGCGGCAACGCGGCGGGTGGACGCCGAGTACGAGACCCCCTTCCTCTGCCACATGCCGATGGAGCCGATGAACTGCACGGCCCACGTGCGCGCGGACGAATGCGAGGTGTGGGCACCGACGCAGAACCAGACGCGGGCGCAGCAGGTCGCGGCCGAGACGGCGGGCTTGCCCGTCGAGAAGGTCCGCGTACACACGACCTACTCCGGTGGCGCCTTCGGACGGCGGCTCGAGTCGGATTTCGTCTCGGAAGCCGTCGCCCTCTCCAAGGCCGTCGGCGCGCCGGTCAAGGTCGTGTGGACGCGAGAGGACGACGTCCGCCACGATTTCTACCGCCCGGCAAGCTACAACCGACTGTCGGCCGCCGTGGGTTCTGACGGCCGGCCGGTCGCCTGGACCCATCGCGTCGTGGCGCCGCCCCTGGACGTCAAGTTCGCGCCCCTGCGCGGCGGGATGGACGATTCACTGCTGACCGGTGCGCGGGACCTGCCCTACGCGATTCCGAATCTCCTGGTGGATCTGGTCGCCGTGGACCTGCCGGTCCCCCTCGGCTACTTGCGATCGGTCGGCCTCACACACAACACCTTTGTCGTCGAGTCGTTCTTCGACGAGGTCGCGGCGGCAGGTGGACAGGACCCGTTCGAGCTGCGGCGCTCGCTGCTCGCCGCGAAGCCGCGTCACCTGCGGACACTGGAACTGGCGGCGACCCGGGCCGGATGGGGTACGCCCCTGCCACCGGGCCGCGGGCGCGGCATCGCGCTGTGCGCGTGGGGCCCGACCACGTGCGCCGAGGTCGCGGAGGTCTCGGTCGCGGGGGAGGGAGCGGTGAAGGTGCACCGGGTCGTCTGCGCCGTGGACTGCGGCCGGGTGGTGAACGCGGCGGGGCTCGAGGCGCAGCTCCAGAGCGGGGTGCTCTTCGGGTTGCAGGCCGCGCTCTACGGCAGGATCACGTGGCGCGGCGGGCGCGTGGAGCAAAGCAACTTTCACGACTACCCGGTCCTGCAGCTCGCCGAGGCACCGGTGGTCGAGGTGTACACCGTCGCGAGCAGCGACACGCAGGGCGGGATCGGCGAGCCGGGAGTCGGACCGATCGCGGCGGCAGTCTGCAACGCGATCTGCGCCGCCACGGGCCGACGCGTCCGGACGCTGCCGATCGTCGCGCAAACGCGATAGCCCGCAGACAGCGCCGGGCTCGCCGCCCCGCCGGCGACGGGTGGGGCCTCACCCCGTGCCCGCCGGCCGCTCGCGCCGGGTTAGGAGGCGTGCACCCTCGGCCGTCTCTCATCACCCGCCAGCAGGTTGCCGGGTTATAAGAGAAGGCCGAAAGACTCTTCACCCCCCCTGACCCCCTCCCTTGAAACACCAGTAATGACGCCATTATCTCCAGCACACCACCAATTCGTGATGTAGAAATGGCTTGAATCCGCCATTTCCTCAACCCTTGCGGCGCCGCTTTTGCTTTGGCTTTGGCTTGTGCGTTTTCCCGGGCGAGGGGGGACTGACGCGGGTCTAACGCTGGTGCGCTCGCTGGGACCCTCCGATTCTATCCCGGCTCATTCGCGGGGGTAACGTCAACCACTCAAGCGGAACCCCCCAAAGTGAGCTAGCTTACGTCGTCCCATCAGGCCGGGCACGTGCTGCTCCTTCCTCTCTAGCCCGGCCTACTAAGGCACCATGAACACCTACAAGACGCAGCAGCACCACCTCGTCCATCGAGGACACTCCTTTCATTTTGTCTCGTATGAGGGGCAACCCGCCGACGAGAAGCGCCACCAGCCGGAGATGCTGCCCAGCTGGTATCTGATGCTCGCTGGCAAACGATGGATGGTGAGCCCGCAAGTCGGCGAGACCGCGCTGGTGGAGCTGGATCGCCAGTTCGGGGAGTGGCTCGATGGGCACGTGCTCAGCGGCGCGCCGGCGGTGCAGAGCCAGCAGCCACCTTCGGCCGGAGCAGCAACGCTTGCCGGCCCGGCGGAAGCCCTGTTGGCGGCTATTCCCTCGGCGGGCGCGCCAGGTATTGGAGGCGTAATGTGACTGGCGGCCGTGGGCCGCTGGAGGTGTACGCGGCCTTTGCGAGCAACATTGATACCCCAGCCGTCGGTCGCATTATCCAAGCGACCGCCACCGCCATGACTCAGGGGGCGACGCGACTCCATCTCCTATTCCAGTCGGAAGGTGGGTCTGTCGGCGATGGCGTATGTCTCTACAACTTCTTCAAGTCCTTACCAGTTCCCCTCACGATATACAACGTCGGGTCGGTAGCGTCGGCAGCCACAGTAGCCTATCTCGGTGCGAGAACACGCAAGGCGTCCGCACAGGCAACCTTCATGGTGCACCGTACTGTCCTCACCAGCAGCCAGTCGCCCACAGCCGGACAAGTTCATGCCATCGCCGAGAGTATGGCGATTGACGACCGGCGCACCGAGGCCATTCTCCGCGCGCATCTAAGGCTCACCGATGCGCAATGGACTCAACTCGACGGCCGGGATCTTGTGTTCGCTGCGCAGGAAGCCGTGGGATGTGGCTTCGCGGACGAGATCGGCGAGTTCTCGCCGCCCGCCGGAACAAAGGTGTTCAGTATTTAGGAATGCGCTGGCATGAGCGCACGAAGGAGAAAGAACTGGCGGCCTCGATCCTAGCGAACTGGGAACCCAAGAAGCGGGGGAGTTGATCGACTGGGGCAAGGTCCGCTATCCGTACCGCGGCCCATGTTCCCGGTTCGAGGTGTTACCCATGTACTCGGTCTGTACCTTTCGGGAGGAACTCGCCATGCCGACGTACGACTACAAATGCCAGAAGTGCGGGAAGCGGTTCTCGGTGGTGCAGCGGATCAGCGAGCACACCAGCCGGGCGCCGGCCTGCCCGAAGTGCAAGTCCCGCAGCACGCGGCAGCTGCCTTCCGTCTTCTTCACCAAGACGGCACAGAAGAGCTGACGACGCGGCGCCGGCTCCGTGTTTCGGCACCTTGCTGTGTACCCCGATTCGACGAGGCACTTGGGAAGGGTAGGTTGACTTCTCAGCTAACCCAAACTGCCTCACGAAATGGGGGACACAGCAACAGGCACGAGGCCTTTCTCGACGGTCGGCTGGTCACGCCGCCGCCGGAACCCCGGGCCGAAGATGGTGTCTGGCTCTTAGATCAGGCCGCAATCTTCGTCGCCCCCAAGACCAGCTACTTCCTCACGAGCGATCTTGATGCTATCGCTCAAGTGGACCCTTCGCAGGCTCAAGACGGCGCCCTTGTGCCGTTGCTCAACGGCGCCGGAGAAGAAGGCCAAGCCGAATTCTCGTCAGAGGATCTCGACGGCCGGTCAATCTACTTCCCATTCCCTTCGAATCGATCGCAACGGCGCGCCGCTCTTCTTATCGACGATCCGACGACGCTCACATCAGACCAGGAGTCGCCCGGCAACCTGTAGCCGTAGTCCAGATCCCCCTTGCGGCCGGCAGGTGCTCCACCAAACGAGAGGACCTTCGTGCCAGAGCTGGTGACTCGTTGTTCCCACCAAAGAGGTGTTAGCCGCTGGATCGTGCCGTCCCGCTCGTGCTGACGGAGCATGGCGCGCAGTTCCTTGCTGCCAACACATTCGTCGTAGCCGACAAGGGGACGCCAATAGGCAGGTGGCACGGCTGTGGCTCGGGCCAGCGCTTCGGCGGCGGCACGCAATCGTGCAGCGTCCTCGACCATATCCCTCCGGAATCCGGTGGCCTAGCGAACTCCGCCGCAGCGGCGGGCGACCCGCCCGCCAGCCGCACAACACCCGCTGAATCCAGATACTAGGCGTCGGACGAGGCGGAGCCCATTCCGTCTCGCAGCCAACTTGGTTCAGGGGTTCACGACAGCCACCGGCGTGAGGCGCTGGGTGGTGGAGCCGTCGCCCAGCTCGCCGAAGGTGTTGTCGCCCCAGCAGTACGCCGCCCCGCCGCCCGTCAGCCCGCACGTGTGGGACAGACCCGCGGCCAGGCTCGCGAACGTGAGCCCGCCCGCTACGGCCACTGGCGCGGGGCGACTACTGGTCGAGTTATCTCCCACCTCGCCATAGGAGTTATAGCCCCAGCAGTACGCCGCCCCGCTGCCTGTCAGGCCGCAGGTGTGACCCCCGCCCGCCGTGAGGCTTGCGAACGTGAGCCCGCCTGCCACGGCTACGGGCGTGAGGCGCTGGGTGGTTGAGCCGTCGCCCAGCGCGCCCCAAGAGTTCTCGCCCCAGCAGTAGGCGGCCCCGCTACTCGTTAGACCACAGGTGCGATAATCACCCGCGGTCAGGCTGCCGAACGTAATCCCGCCAGCTACGGCCGCCGGCGTGAGGCGCTGCGTTGTCGAACCATCTCCCAATTGGCCAAAGCCGTTCGAGCCCCAGCAATACGCGGCCCCGCCGCTCGTTAGGCCGCACGTGTGGTACAAGCCCGCCGTCAGGCTCGCGAACGTGAGCCCACCTGCCACGGCCACCGGCGTCGTGCTACTGGTAGTCGAGCCGTCGCCTAGCTGGCCCTCGTAGTTGTCGCCCCAGCAGTATGCGGCGCCGCCGCTCGTCAGGCCGCAGGTGTGAGCGCCGCCCGCGCTCAGGCTCCCGACCGTGAGCCCACTCGCCGCGTCCACGGGCACTTGGTTGTTGCCCCAGCAGTACACCGCGTTGCTAGTGGTGATGCCGCAGGTGTGCTCCTCTATGCTCAAGTCCGCGCGTTTGTCACCGCCTGTGCTCACCGATACGAACGTGAGCTTGCCGACCACAGCCACCGGCGTGGAGCGATTGATGGTCGAGCCGTCGCCCAGCTGGCCTTGGTAGTTGTCGCCCCAGCAGTATGCGGCGCCGCCGCTCGTCAGGCCGCAGGTCAGGTAGAAGCCCGCGGTCAGGCTCGTCCATGTCACCGGCTTTGGCCCGGTCCCCTCCGAACACGCCGCCACGATGGCGGCACACAGGAACCCGCCGAGCGAATGGAGGAGGAGGCACGTGGCGGGGCGCCTGCGCGATGGGGCGGGCGGCGCGCATCTCCGGAGCGGAGATGCCGTCCGACGCAGCAGGAGGACTGCTGTCTGGCTGAACATGACGCGCCGGTTCACGAGAACGTCCTGGGGCACCGATACGCCGCCAGGGGAGTGTTGCGCCGAAGTCTAACGCATCGCGCCTCGCGGCGGGCGCCCCGCCCGCCACTCCTCCACCTACCATGCACACGCTACCGCGCGGGCGTTAGGTCAGCGTCAGTCCCCCCGACCGCCCAGGAAAACGGAACAGCAAAAGCAAAACCAAAGCAAGAGCAAGAGCGGCGCCGCAAGAGCTCGCGAAATGGCGGATTCAAGCCATTTCTATATCACAAATCTGTCGTGTATGCACGATAATGGCGCCAGCGCTAGTGTTTCACGGCTATAGCGGAGGGGGGGTGAAGAGTTTTTCGGCCTTCTCCTATTACCCCTGCCGGAAGTTGCCGCCCCTCGGCGCGGGGTGATACGTTCTCCGGTCCGATGGGGGAGGACCATGAGCAGGCTGGCCAGGGATGCCAGGGAGGACAGAATGGACCGGGACGGCGGGAACAGCGGCGTGCGCACCTTCGCCGCCGGGCTCCTGATCGGCGCGCTGGTCGGCGCCGGCATCGCGCTGCTCGTCGCGCCGTCGAGCGGCGAAGAGACGCGGCGGATGATCTCGCGGCGCGCGCGGCGGCTCGCCGCGGACGCGCGGGAGCGCTACGACGAAGCGCGGCACGAGCTGCGCCAGGCGCGCGAGCGCCGGCGCCGCGGGCACGACGACGCTAGTGCCGGCTGATCCTGGCCAGCAGCGCCGCCGCCTGCTGCTTGTACGTCGGGTCGCCGGCGTCGCAGCCCAGCGGCAGCTGCGCCACCCGCTCCAGTTCCGCGCGCGCCAGGGCCGTGCTGTCCTGGTCCACCAGCGCCTCGGCGAAGTCCAGGTGGTGGTAGATGTTCTCCGGATTGACCTGAATCGCCTCGCGGAAGTAGCGGTTGGAGTTCGCCCAGCTCGCTTCCTTGAAGACCGAGCCTCCGAGGAAGGTCCGCGCGAAGAACCTCTGGAAGCCCGACAGCCGCTGGATCTCCGCGTTCCAGCGTCCCATCACGTGCATCGCGCCGTCGTGCAGGGAGTCGAGGGCGATGGCCTTGAGCGCCGCATCGCGGACCACGCCTGCCGACTTGACCCGCTCGTGCTGGCTCTTGGTCAACGCCACGCGTCCCGCCGCGACGGCGACCATGTAATGCCCGTCGGCGCCGCTGGAGTCCACCCGCACGGCGCGCCTGGCCAGCGCCAGCGCCTCTCCATACACGGACTCGCGCGCCGCCTTGACGCTGTCCGACATCAGCTTCCCGCTGTCGGCCAGCTCGCGGGACGCCTTCCAGTTCGCCTCGTAGCTGAGGGAGTCGAGCGCGAGCGCCTCGCGGAAGTGCCCCAGCGCGCCCGCGATGCTGCGCGCGCAGCGCGCGGCGTCGCCCGCCGCGAGGTGGGTCTTGACGTCCTGCGCGGCCAGGGGCGCGGCGACGAGGGCGAGGAGCATCGGGAGGGCTGCGAGCTTCAGCGTGCGCATGGGTGCGGCTCCGCCGGCGTGAAGGTGGCGTAATGTTCGTCCCCGGCCTGATCGAGCGCAAGCGCGACGGCGGCGTCCTGGCGAGCGGCGAGTTCCGCGAGCTGATGGATGCCTACGCCGCGGGCGAACTTCCGGACTACCAGATGGCGGCGCTGCTGATGGCGATCTTCCTCAAGGGGCTCACGCGCGAGGAGACCGCGGCGCTCCTGGACGGGATGATGGCGTCGGGCAGCCGGCTCGACTTCTCGTCCCTCGGCAGGCCGGTGATCGACAAGCACTCCACCGGCGGCGTCGGCGACAAGGTCTCCCTCATCCTGGCTCCGCTGGTGGCCGCCTGCGGCGTCGCCGTCCCGATGATGAGCGGGCGCGGCCTCGGGCACACCGGCGGCACCCTCGACAAGCTCGAGAGCATTCCCGGCTTCCGCACCAACCTCTCGCTCCAGGAGACGCAGGCGCAGATCGAGCGCATCGGGTGCGCGATGATCGGACAGACCCCCGAGATCGCGCCGGTGGACAAGAAGCTCTACGCCCTCCGCGACGTGACGGCCACCGTCGAATGCGTCCCGCTGATCGCGGCGAGCATCATGTCGAAGAAGCTGGCCGAGGGGCTCACCGGCCTCGTCCTCGACGTGAAGCAGGGAAGCGGGGCGTTCATCACCGATCCGGAGCGCTCGCTGCTGCTGGCCAGGACGATGATCGAGCTGGGCGCGGACCACGGCTGCCCGACGGTCGCGCTCCTGACCGCGATGGACCGCCCGCTCGGCCGCGCCTGCGGGAATGCGCTCGAGGCCGAGGAGGCGATCATGGGCCTGAAAGGCGAGGGCCCCGAGGACCTGCACGAGGTCACCATCGCGCTCGGCGTCGAGATGCTCGTCCTCGCCGGCGAGAAGGACCGGGCGAAGGCGAAGAAGCGGCTCGAGGACGCCCTCAAGAGCGGCAAGGCGGCCGAGGCGTTCCAGAAGATCATCGAGGCGCAGGGCGGCAACCCGGCGTGCGTGGACGATCCGGCGCTGCTCCCGCAGGCCGATGAAGTCGAAGTCCACTACGCCCGCAAGGCGGGCACAGTGCTCAAGGTGGAGCCGCGGACGATCGGGCGCGCGGTGGTGGAGATGGGCGGGGGGCGCCGGAAGGTGGAGGACGCGGTGGACCCGAGCGTCGGCTTCGTGATCACCGCGCGGCCCGGGCAGAAGGTGCACGCGTCGGAGCCGTTGGCCTCCATCTTCGCGAAGGACCCGGCCGGCATCGAGCTGGGGCGGCGGGCGCTCGACGCCGCCATCGAGATCGGGGAGGGGAAGGCAACGCCGCTGCCGCTGATCGCGTCGCGGGTCACGACGAAGGGGGTCGAAAAGCTGGCGTGACGGCCTAGGTCCAGCTACTTCCGCAGGCCGAGTTCACTCTGTGTTTGCTCCTTTGGCTTTGGCAGCGCGATGGCGTCCGCGCGTGCGAGCCTCCTGGCAAACAAGTATTGCTGGGCGATTTCACGCCCTCGGGCCGTCAAAGTGCTGCGGCGTGTCTTGGGATCCCGCTTGAGGTGCGCGAGGCGCCGGCCATGGAGCGATCCCACGATCCTGTGGTTCGCTTGGTGCTCGTCAACGAGAGCCAGCAACTCCGTCCCCGTCACGGAGCCGCCGCGCTCGAGTATCGCAGCCAGTATGGCCGCGTTGTGTGACTCCTCATCCGCGACCGTCGCCACCACGGGTGCCATGCGCCTCGTGTAGTACCGCCCCTTTCGCTCCCCGTGTGCCTCCAGCAGCCCCCGCTCGACGAGCATAGCCAGGTGATACCGCGCTGCCCGCGGTGGAACCGCGATAGCGGACGCGGCTTCAGTGGCGGTTGCGCGCCCGCGGCGCTCGACGAACTCCAGCACCCTCACCTGGACGTCCTTCAGGCGAACAATGGAGCGCTCGACGTCCAGCTTTCCGGCCAGAATCCTCTTCTGCGCCTGTAGCACGCGCAGGAAGAAGAGCAGCCAGGCGCCGAAGCTCGACGGGTCCCGCAGCATGGCGGTCTGCGAGGTCCGCAGCGCATGGTAGTACTCGATCTTGTGCTCCTCCACCACGCGCTCGACTGACGCATACGGCACGTATTCGTAGCCCGCGCGCAGCATCAGGAGGGCGGTCAGCGTCCGTGAGAGTCGCCCATTGCCGTCCTGGAACGGATGAATCGCCAGGAATTCGATGATGAAGCGGGCGATGACGACGAGTGGATGCGATTCCTCGCCGCCGAGCGCTTCGTTGGTCCCGGCGACGAGATCGGCCATCAGCCTCGGCGTGTCGAACGGCGACGCGGTGCGGAAGATGACCTCGACGCGCCCGTCCGGATGCCGCGCCTCGACGTGATTCTCGAGCTTCTTGTACTCGCCGCGGTGGCGCTCGTCCTTCTCGACGTGCTCGAGCAGGATCTTGTGCAGCTGCTTGATGTGGTGCTCAGTGAGCGGGATGTACGCGTAGTGGTCGAAGATGGTCTGGAGCAGCTCGGCGTACCCGCGGACTTCCGCTTCGTCGCGCTCACGGAAGCTGTCCACCCTGAGGCCTTGGAGGACGCGAGCCACGTCGTCGTCGCTGAGCTGCGCGCCCTCGATGCGGGTCGAGCTGCCGGCGGACTCGATGGTGGTGACCTGGCGCAGGGATGCGAGCCGCTCGGCCCTGATCTCGCCGAGCTTGCGCCAAAGCCCCTTGAACTCGTCAATCTCGCCGAGCAGGCGGGTCAGCTCGGCGATCTCGGCGGGGGCGAGGGTTGGCAGGAAGGCGGCTGGGCTTAGCATGTGCCGATAATGTCGCCGATATTTGTCAATAAGTCAATGCAAACTACTTGGCAGAACCACGCTCCGGCATCCATCGGAAGTCTTTGTGAGCCAATCGGTTGCCTCTTCTGAGCCACCGCCGGCGCCGACGAGAGTGTTAGCCTGACATGTCCGGCTTGCCCCGCACGGCGCCAGTCCTCTGGGAACTGGTAACCACTTCAGGTCTTGCCGTCTGGCAACGTATCTTGCGTCTCCCCTTTCCTGCTTTCTGGAACCGAGAACCATGAGCCCAGCGGCCGCTATCCGCACCAGCGCCCTGCGGAAGGTCTATCCCGCGCCGAAGTCCCGCCGCGCGGCGTATTCCGGCGCGTTCCCCGTGCCCGGCGGCGCCGTCCCGACCGGTGCGATGCCGGGCGCAGGCCCGAACGGCGACATCGTCGCGCTCGAGGGGCTCGATCTCGAGGTCCGCTCCGGCGAGTTCTTCGGCCTCCTGGGGCCGAACGGCGCGGGAAAGACGACGACGATCAGCATTCTCACCACCCGCGGCGAGCCGACGAGCGGGCAGGCGGTGGTGGCCGGCGCCGACGTGGTGCGTGAGCCGGCGGCGGTGCGGCAGCGGATCGGCGTCGTGCCGCAGCGCCCCAATCCGGATCGCAGCCTCACGGCCCGCGAGAACCTGATCTTCCATGCCTCGTACTTCGGCATCGCTCACGCCGTGGCCGCGGCGCGTGCCGATCACCTGCTCGCGGCGTTCGCCCTCGCGGACCGCGGCGACGCGAAGGTGGGCGAGCTGTCCGGAGGCCAGCAGCAGCGGCTGATGATCGCGCGCGCCCTGATGCACGATCCCGAAGTGCTCTTCCTCGACGAGCCGACCGTGGGCCTCGATCCGCAGACCCGGCTGGCACTGTGGGACGTCCTGCGCGACCTGCACGCGCGCGGCCACACCATAGTGCTCACCACACACTATATGGAAGAGGCCGACCGCCTCTGCGAGCGCATCGCCATTCTGGATCGCGGGCGGCTGCTGGCGCTCGACACGCCGGCGGGGCTGAAGGCGCGCGCGCCGGGCGGGACGCTGGTGGAGGTCACGCTCGACGGCGACGCGACCGCCGCCACGACGGCCGTCGCCGCCCTTCCCGGCGTGCTCAAGGCGGAGGCGCAGCGCCAGCTGCTCCGGGCCTACGCCGAGCGGCCGGGCGAGGTGATCGCCGGCGTGGTCCGCGAGTGCGAGCGCGCCGGGCGCACGGTGATGAACATCCACCTCGCCCCGCCGAGCCTAGAGACGCTGTTCATCTCGCTCACGGGAAGGAGCCTCGAATGACGGCGCTCCACCTCGAGCCCCTCGAGCGCCCGGCGCGCGTGTCCGAGGCGCTGGTCTTCTGGGCCCTGCTGAGGCGCGACCTCCGGGTCGCGCGCCGCGAGCTGCCCGCCGTCCTGGTCCGGGTCGCCCTCCAGCCGATCCTCTTCGTCACGGTCTTCGGCGCGCTGCTGCCGCGGATGGGGTTCGTGCAGCGGAGCTACGGCGCGGCGTTGCTCCCCGGCATCCTCGCGATCTCGCTGGCGATGTCGAGCATCCAGTCGGTGGCGCTGCCGATGGTGGCGGACTTCGGCTGGACCCGCGAGATCGAGGACCGGCTCCTGGCGCCCGTCCCGATCCATCTCGTCGCCCTGGAGAAGGTGATCTTCGGCGTCGTCCAGGGGACGATCGCCGCGCTGTTCGTCCTGCCCATCGCCCGCCTGATCATGGGCCCCATCGCGGGTCTCACGGTCGCCCACGCCGGCGAGGTCCTGACGGTCACGATCCTCGGCGCCGCCAGCTTCTCGCTCCTCGGGCTGCTGATCGGCACGGCGATCAGCCCCCAGCAGATCGGCCTCATGTTCAGCGTCATCATCGCGCCGATGATCTTCTTCGGCTGCGCCTACTATCCGTGGAAGGGCCTGGCGGTGGTGCCGGTGCTCCAGTACGCCGTGCTGGTGAACCCGCTGGTGTACGTGTCGGAGGGGATGCGCGGCGCCCTGACCCCGGCGCTGCCGCACATGGGACTAGGGGTCGTGACGCTCGCGCTG
>Ga0209777_10005170_pt1 | contig 15171 bp, 9 predicted proteins | sample FrelakmetHBP12HB_FD_187147 | JGI IMG/M metagenome (GOLD analysis project Ga0209777, IMG submission 187147) | Freshwater lake sediment microbial communities from the University of Notre Dame, USA, for methane emissions studies -HBP12 HB (SPAdes)... | ecosystem: Environmental > Aquatic >... | reverse complement strand
AGGATGCTTTCAGCGAGACAACGGGCATAATACTGGGCAAGAGGCTTTTCGGGGTTGACAGCTATGGCAAGTGGCTGGGAAGGTATTCCACCCCGATAGAGGCAGTGAAATCCGCAGTTAGTGGGATGAAGACATATCGCGGCTCTCTGGTCCCCCCGTATTCGCAATTGCCAAAAGACAGGCTGGTCAGGGAAAGCGAGTCCAGAAAGCTCGCGGAAATCCTCAAAATGGGCGAAAGCGACATAAAATCAGTGAAATCCATAATTGACAGCATGTGGAAAATAGCCTTCTTCACCACCGAGTTCAGGGTGAACGTCAACAGGAACCTGATAGACGTCCCGGCCGGCAACGCATCCGTCAACTGCTACAAGGGAATATACTGGGGACATAACGAGAACGCTGCCTTCTGCACTGCGACCAGGGACGCGAAATACATGTTCGGGTGCAACATCACTTTCCTGTCAAGCTTCTGCATAAAGGGATACTATTCAACAAACCTCAGCAGGGCTATGGAGATAGACTGCTGCAGGGACTGCGCTGACATTTACTTTTCGCACAACTGCGAGAACACACAGAATTCGATGTTCTGCTTCAACGTGAAAAACGTCAGGAATGCGATTGGAAACGGTGTTCTTCCTTTGGAAAAATACAAGGCAGTTAAGAAATCTTTGTTGGAACAAATCGTTTCAGAACTTGAGAAAAAGAAGGATCTGAAATGGGACATCTACAACATCGGGTGCGCAAAATGACATCTGAAACGTACGAGACGCTCAACAAGGCATGGAAGCAGACCTGCAAGGTCATATTCGGGGGAGAGATCGGAGAGCTTAAGGAATTCAGGGAATGGCTCACGAAAGGAATGGGCAAGACAAGGAAAAGCAAATCCGCGCTGTCGGGAAAGGACGTATATTCGGCAGTGCCCTATTACTGCAAGGACGCGAGGTTCATAAGCTTTGACGAGATAGACTATGGAAGGAAGTTTGAGCCATTGGGCATAAACGAGGTAAAGGACATTGATTCCGTGGTTGATGCGCTGAAGGAAAGGTTCACGTATACCGGGAATGTCGTGCTTGGAAATTCCAATGACGTGGAAGCCAGCTCCAACGTGCAAAACTCATCGCATATCTTTGATTCCACCTTCGCGTTCAACAGCGAGTATTGCGCATACTGCTATGGCATGACAAAGACAAACAAGTACGCCTTCGGCATATACATGGCAAGCGCATCCGAATTCATAATAAACGCATATGTCAGCGGAAGAAGGAGCGCAAGGTGCTTCGAGATATGGCACGTGACCGGAAGCAGCGACTGCTATTACTGCTTCAACTGCGACGGGATGCATGATGCGCTTTTCTGCTTCAACCAGCGCGGAAAGAAGAATATCATAGGCAACCTTGAGCTGCCGAAGGACAAATTCTCCGAACTGAAGGCAAAGCTGCTGGCTGAGATGAGGGACGGGCTGAAGCGCAGCAAAAGCCTGCCGTCGCTCATGGAGCTTGTTTCAGAAGCCAGAAAAAGGCCGGAAGTCCCTGAAGTGGACGTCAAGGAAGATGTCAAAAAAACGGACATGGGCGCAATTGAAAAGGCATTCAGCGACGCGTCAAAGGTCGTTCTTGGAAAGGAGCTGCACGGGCTAGGCTCCTATGAGGCGTGGCTGATGGGGAACGTGCCAAACATAGAAAAGGCCAAGTCGTTCCTGAGCGGGAAACCCTCGTACCGCGGGCTCACTGCCCCGCATTCGCTCATGGCAAAGGAAAGGATAGTGACTGAAAAGGAGGCATGGGAGATAGGCGGAAGGCTTAAGATGGGCGAAAAGGACATTGAATCGCTGGAAAGCATAAAAAATGCGCTTTGGAAGATAGCCGTCATAAACACAGAGCTGAGCGTTGGCGAGAACAGGAACACCATCCAAGCCATGATAGTGGACAATTCCGTCAACTGCTACAAGGGAATAATGATGTCAGCTGCCGAGAATGCGGCATTCTGCTATTACCCAAGGGACTCAAAATACATGTTCGGGGACAATAGCGTGATAGACTCAAGCTTCTGCATAAGAAGCTACTTTTCATCAAACCTCACAAGGGCATTTGAGGCCGACAGCTGCACCAACTCCGCAGACATTTACTTTTCGCACAACTGCGAGAACGTGCATGACGGGATGTTCTGCTTCAATGCCAAAAACGCAAGGAACGCGATAGGCAATACGGAGATGCCAATGGACAAGTACAGGTCAGCAAAGAAATCCCTGCTTGAGCAGATAGTAACGGAGCTTGAGAAAAAGAAAACGCTCAAGTGGGATATCTACAGCATCGGGTGCGCCAAATGAGCTCAGAAACATATGAAATTGTCAACAAGACATGGAAAAGCACATGCAAAATATTGTTTGGCGGCGAGCTTGGCGAGCTGAAGGACAATGAGAAGTGGCTCCTGGAGTTCATAGAGCCGCATGGGAAAAGGAAATCGTGCATATCCGGAAAGGACACTTATCCCTCGATAGACGACTACTGCAAAAACGCAAAATTCATGAGCTTCGACGAAATCGACTTCAACAAAAAGTTCGGGCCCCTGAACATAAACGAGATAAAAGACATTGACAGCGCGCTCGGCGCGATAGAGGAGAGGATGTATTACGCGGGCAACATAGTGCTCGGCAACTCGAGGCTTGTTGAAGGAAGCTCCAATATCACGGACGGGATAGGAGTATACAGGTCGTATTTCGCAGACGGCTGCGAATACGCGGCATACAGCGCCAACATAAAGGCCACGAAGTACGCATTCGGGGTGAACGGCTCCGCTTTCACGGACTATGCAATCCGCTCATTCCTAGTGGGGCCCAAGTGCCAGAGGCTGTTTGAGACATATTGGGTGCTCGAGGGGGCCGACCTGTATTATTCCGCCAACCTCGAGGGCTGTTCCGATTGCCTTTTCTGCTTCAACCTCCGCGGCAGGAGGAACTGCATAGGCAACCTCGAACTGCCCAAGGGGAAGTACCTGCAGCTGAAGAAAAAGCTCGTCGCGGAGATGGTAGCGCACGCGAAGGGCGGGAAAACGTCGCTGATAGGCATGATGGCCGGGTTCGGGAGGGAAAAGCTGGAGCTGGGCGCAAAAAGGCGGGCAAAGGCGCCTTTCGACATTGCGCCGGTGCAGGAGGCGTTCGAGAAAACATACGGCATAATGCTCAACAGCAAGCCCGGAAAGCTCGAAAGCTACGGCAAATGGCTGGAAGGCAGGCGCATACCCAAGGTGGTCGAGCTGAAGGACACCGCCTCGAAGGAAATCGTGGAGTTCGGCACCATTCCAGGCACGGAAAGGATGCCCATCCACAGGATGGTTTCTGGGGCGGACGCCGAGGCGCTGGCGGAAAACCCAAGGTCGCTAAGCTTCCAAGAGGCGGAAAGCCTGTCCCTTGACGACCCCGCGCCCCTGTCAAGGATTGCGTTCACCGTCGGGTTCTCCTCCCTGGGCAAGAGCAGGAACCTCGGCAAGGCGCCAGGCAGCATGAACGCAACGGACTGCTATACCGGAATCGGGTATGTTGAGACTAAATACTGCGGATTCTGCTACTGGCCAAGGGAATCATCATACGTATTCGGCTCTTGCATGGTGTTCAACAGCTCGTTCTGCATAAAGTCATATTATTCCAAGAGGATGGCGCGGGCGTTTGAGACGGACAGCTGCACCGACTGCTCCGACATTTACTACGCGCACAACTGCGAGAACGTGCATGATTCGATGTTTTGTTTTAACGTCAAGAACGTGAGGAATGCAATAGGAAACGGAGTTCTTCCTCTGGAAAAATACAAGGCAGTCAAGAAGTCCCTGCTTGAGCAGATTTCGGACGAACTTGATAAAAAGAAAGACCTGAAGTGGGACATATACAACATAGCGTGCGGGGGGAAATGAGATGGCATCAAAACAGCTTTACGATACGCTCAACAAGGCGTGGAAGTCCACGTGCAAGGTCTTGCTCGGAGAGGAGATAGGCGACATGGAGGAATTCGAGGGCTGGCTGAAGCTCAATTCCGAAGGCCTCACGGTAAGGAAGTCAGTCTCGGGAAGGGACATCTACTCCGCGGTGCCGCATTACTGCAAAAAGGCGAAATTCGTTTCATTCGAAGAGATAGACTATGGCAAGAAGTTCGAGCCGCTCGGCATAAACGAGATTAAGGATATTGACTCGATAGCCGAGGCGCTGCAGGGGCGCTTCGCATACACCGGAAACGTCATACTCGGCAACTCCAAGGACGTTGAGGAAAGCTCGGATGTCCAGAACTCGTTCCACGTGCTCGGCTCCAGCTTCGTGTACGATTCCGAATACATTGCGCATTGCGCTTATATGAGGAACTGCAAGTACTCGTTCGGCTCGGTCCAGGACGTTGAATCGAGCTTCGGCATAAGGTCAATCAACCCCTACAAAAATTCGAGGTGCATGGAGGCATGGAGCTGCTTCGGCTGCAGCGACGTATATTTCAGCTGCGGGATAGAGAACTCCCGCAACGTGATGTTCTCGTTCAACGCCAAGAGCAGGCAGAACACGATAGGCAACATCGCCCTGGAAAAGGAGAAATTCACGGTGCTCAAGGCGAAGCTGCTGGCGGAGATAGCGGCCGAGCTCAGGGCGAAAAAGGCCATGACGCCGCTTGTTGACATGCTAAAGGGAGACAAAAGGAGGTCCAAGCTCGGCAAAATCGACACCGTTGAGAGAAGCGACGAGGGCGACAAGGCGCCGATAGAGAAGGCGTTCCGCGAAACGACCAGAATAGTGCTCGGCAAGGAGCTGCAGGGCATGGACGCCTACGGCGAATGGATGATGAGGCACGTCCCGGACGTAGAAACAGTCAAGTCGTCCGCGACCGGAAGGACAAGCCATTTGGGGCTCGTCAACCCGTACAAGTTCTTCCCGCGGGACAGGCTTGCGAAGGAGGGGGAGGCCAGGAAGCTGGGAGAAACGCTCAAAATGGACGAAAAGGACATTGTTTCATTGAAAAGCGCGCTGGACAGCCTGTGGAAGATAGCGTTCTTCAGCTCTGAGGCCACCGTGGGGGGAATAAGGAACATAGTCGGCGGCATACCGATGGTCAACGAGTCGTCCAACTGCTACAGGAGCGCATTGGTGTCGGTTGACGAGTACTGCGCGTTCTCGTACTGGCCTCGCAATTCCAAATACATCTTCGGCTCGGACGAGGCGTTCTTCTCGAGCTTCTGCATAAGGTCGTTCCATTCCGAAAGGGCAACCAGAACGTTTGAGATAGACGGATGCAGGGACTGCGCTGACCTCTATTATTCCCACAACTGCGAGAACGTGCAAGATTCCATGTTCTGTTTTAATGTAAAAAATGTGAGAAACGCGATAGGGAACGGGGTCTTGCCGCTTGACAAGTACAAAGCAATCAAGAAATCTTTGCTGGAGCAGATTGTCAGCGAGTTGGAAAAGAAGAAAACGCTCAAATGGAACATCTACAACATCGGGTGCGCGAAATGACCTCCGAAACGTATGAGACGCTGAACAAGGCGTGGAAGCAAACATGCAAAATCCTGCTTGGCGAAGAGATGGGGGAGCTGAAGAGCTACGAGGACTGGCTGTGGAAATACAGCAAGCCCGAGATGATGCACAGGAAGTCCGGGCGCGGAAAGGACGTCTTCACCTATGTGCATGATTACTGCAGGGACGCCAGGTTCGTGTCCCTAGACGAGATTGACTTCGGCAAAAAGCAGGAGCCGCTGAACATAAACGAGATAAAGGACATCGACTCCATAGTGGAGGCGATTGAGGAGAGGTTCGCATATGCCGGGAATATAGTGCTGGGCAACTCCAAGGATGTTGAAAGGAGCTCTGATATACACAATTCTTTCCATATTCTGGACTGCGGCTCCACGTACGAATGCGAGTACGGTGCATACAGCTATAGCCTGAATATGAACATGAAGTATGCGTTCGGATGCTCCATGGTGGGGGGAGGTTCGCAATTCATGGTCAGGTGCTGCAATAGCACCGCCAGTTCAAGATGCCTTGAGTCATGGAATGCGCTTTTTTCGTCTGACATCTATTTTTCATTCAACTGCGAGAATGTCCAGAATGCGCTTTTTTCGTTTAATTTAAAGAACAGGAGAAATGCCATAGGCAATATTGAGCTGCCAAGGGACAAATTTGCGGAATTGAAGGCGAAACTGCTTGCGGAAATCAGGGAAAAGCTGAAAAGGGACAAGTCCCTGCCGGGAATAACAGACATCCTTTCAGGAAATGGCCGCAAGCCGGACGTGGACGCCTCGGTTTTTGAAGCCAAGGATGAGGAAGGCGACATTCGCCTGATAGAGGAGGCTTTCAGCGAAACAACAGGGATAATACTGGGCAAGAGGCTTGTTGGGATCGACAATTACGGCAAATGGCTCGGCAGGAACATCTATCCTGTGGAAATATTGAAATCCACGGTGACTAGAAGGAAAACGTATCACGGCATGCTGGCCCTGCCTTTTGCAGACATGCCCAAGGACAGGCTCGTGAAGGAGAGTGAAGCATGGAAACTTGGGGAAATGCTGAAGATGGACGAAAAGGACATCGTGTCCTTGGAAAGGATAATGGACAGCCTCTGGAAGATAGCATTCTTCACAAGCGAGGTAAGGCTTAAAGTAAACAAGAATGTGATAGACGTCGTCTGCGCCTACGGGTCAGTCAACTGCTACAACGGAGTGAAGTTTGTAATCACAGAAAATGCGGCGCTTAGCTTCCTGCCGCGCAGCTCTAAATACATATTCGGCTCTAACATGGCCATGTCCTCAAGCTTTGCGATAAGGAGCCATTACTCATCAGGCATTTCAAGGGGCTTTGAGGTGGACAGCTGCAGCGGCTGCTCTGACATTTATTACTCTCACAACTGCGAGAACGTGCATGACTCCATGTTCTGTTTCAACGTGAAGAATTTGAGAAATGCGATAGGGAACGGAGTTTTGCCTATCGAGAAATACAATGCAGTCAAGAAATCATTGCTTGAGCAAATCGTCACGGAACTGGAAACGAAGAAAACCCTGAGATGGGACATATACAACATCGGGTGCGCCAAGTGATAGACACGAAATCCCCGCTTTACGAGGAGCTGAACAAGGACTGGAAAGCAACATGCAGGATTGTCCTTGGCGACGAAATTGGCGAACTGAAGGACTTCAACGGATGGCTGAAGGATTACATCCCGGAATTCGGGAAAAGGAAGTCCCATGTCTCGGGCAAGGACGTGGTATTCGCAAGGAAAGACTACTGCGCAGACGCAAGCTTCATCTCGCTTGACGAGCTGAAGGAAAGGGCGATAGAGCCGCTCACGATAAACGAGATAAAGGATATAGACTCCCTCGCGCAGGCGGTTTCCGAGAAATGGGAGTATGCAGGCAGCAAGGAGATAGGGAACTCGAAGTTCGTGGAGGAATCCGACAACATAATAGACTCTCAATACGTCGCTGAATCGGCGAACATACGCAAGTCGTCCCACATATATTCCTCGTATTTCGCGAACGACGGCTCAAAGTACGTCTTCGGCGGCAATTGGGTGGTGAACGGCGAGTTCCTGATAAAGAGCCAGGGCAGGAACGTGAAAAGGACGTTCGACAACAACTGGAGCGAGGACTGCAGCGACGCTTACTTCAGCTTCTTCAACATCGGGTGCAGCGAGATAATGTTCTGCTTTTTCCAGCGGAACAGGAGGCATGCCATAGGGAACCTCCAACTGGACAGGGAGAAATACGCAGGGCTCAAGCGCAAGCTGCTTGACGAGGTCGTGCAGGAGCTGAAAAAGTCGAAAAGCTTCCCGTCCATATACAGCATGGTGCCGAACGAAAAGCCGAAAATAAGCATAAGGCCGATGATCAGGGACGAAAAGGGCGACATTGAGCCCATGAGGAAGGCGTTCTCGACCACGTTCAATGTCATATTCAAAAAAGAGCCCGGCGACATGGTGGAATACGAGCAATGGCTGATGAGGCACATCATGAGGGCGCCCGAGCTGAAGTCCCCATTTGGTTCCAAGGTGTACAGGAGCGACTCCATAGACGAGTTCTGGCGCTTCCCTGAAAAGAGGATAATCTCGCAGGACGAGTCGGTCGAGATGGGGCTGGCCGACATCCATATGGACGAGCCGCAATTCGGCAGCATCGAAAGCATAAGGAAAGGCCTTTGGAAGATAGGCTTTTTCGTAGGCAGGCTTTGGATGCAGGAGAGAAACTGCATAGACTGCCCATTGGCGTACCGCGGCGTGAACATGTACAAGGTGAACGACACGGGGTATTCCGAGAACGGCGGAATGTGCGGAACCCTGCTTGATTCCAAATACGTCTTCGGCTGCAACAGGGTCGTGAACTCGCAGTTCTGCATAGACTGCTACCACTCGTTCACGCTCAACCGCTGCTTTGAGCTGGACGCATGCACGAAATGCACTGACTCCATGTTCAGCCACAACTGCGAAGGATTGACTGAATCCATGTTCTGCTTCAACGTGAAGGGAAAGAGGCACGCAATCGGAAATTATTCGCTTCCGGTCGAGCAATACAGGAAAATCAGGGACTCGCTTGTGGGCCAGATGGGCGACGAGATAATAAAGAATAAAACGCTCAAATGGGACATCTACAACGTAGGGTGCGCCAAATGACATCCCAAACCTATGAGACGCTGAACAAGGCTTGGAAGCAGACGTGCAAGGTTCTGCTTGGCGACGAGATTGGCGAACTTAAGGATTACGATGAATGGCTGAAGGAATACATGTTGAAAGGCATGACAAAAAAATCGCATCCATCCGGGAAGGATATACTGCTCCAAAGTGACGAATATTGCAAGGCTGCAAGGTTTGCCTCGCTGGACGAGGTAGAAAACAAGGCGGCGGAGCTGATGACAATCAACGAAGTAAAAGACATTGACTCCATCGTTGAGGCAATCGCCGAAAAATGGAATTATACAGGCAATGTCGTCCAGGGAAAGTCCGCGGCTGTCGAGAATTGCACGCTTGTCAAGGATTCGACCTACGTTATGGATTCAATTGACGTCACGAAGTCCACATCCGTGTTCTCGTCGTCCGAAACCTACGACAGCAGCTATGTTTTCGGCTCTGACTCCATATTCGACAGCGAATTCATGGCAAAGAGCCTGCGGTGCACGAATTCTGCAAGGACGCTCGGTTGTTATATCCTTGGCGACGGAAGCGACCTGTATTTCTGCTCCAACTGCATAAGCTGCCATGACATGATGTTCTCGTTCAACCAGCGCAACAAGCGGTTCTGCATAGGGAACCTTGCGCTTCCAAAGGAAAGGTATGCAACGCTCAAGAAAAAGCTCATTGAAGAACTCAAAGATGAATTGAAAGACAACAAAAAGTTCCCGTCAATCTTCCGGCTTGTGCCTGACACAAAGCCAAGGGGCATTTCCATATCAATGGAAAAAAGGCATCCGGAAGGGGACATGGCCCCAATCAACAAGGCGTTCAATGCGACTTGCAAGGTCCTGTTCAGGAAAGAGGTTGGCCCGATGCAGGAGCTGGAAGCCTGGCTCTCGCGGCGCATTGGCCTTTCAACGCCTGTCAAAAGCATGTTTGGGAATGATACGTATTTGCCAAGCGCCAAAACCGCACCGGCGTTCGCATACTTACCGAAAAACAGGATAATATCATTGAAAGAGGCATGGAAGCTTGAAAGCCTGCATCTGGAAGAGGATGAAATCGCTGGCCTGGAATCCATCAAGGAAAATCTCAGTAAAATCGGCTTCTTCACGTATGAGGCCGGCGGCGGGGTGCAGACAAACGTGATGAAGTCGCCTGGCGCATACAGCGGCTCCAACCTGTACAAAGGCGAACGGTGCGGATATTCGGAATCCAGCGGAATCAGTTACCTCTCCACTTACAACAAATACGTATTCGGCTGCGCATATTGCCATTACAGCCAGTTCTCCATAGGATGCTTCTATTCCAGCAAACTGAGCCGGTGCTTTGAGCTTGACAGCTGCGTTTCATGTTTGGACTCATTGTTCTGCCACAATTCCGAGGGGCTGGGCGACTGCATGTTCTGCTTCAGCGTGAAGGGGAAGAAGCATGCGGTAGGCAATGCGGAGCTTGAGACCGGCAGATACAAGGAGATAAAGGATTCTCTTATCGGGCAGATTGCGGACAGGCTGGAAAAGGAAAAGGACTTCAAGTGGGACATCTACAACATCGGGTGCGCGAAGCAGTAGTCACTTCTTTTTCTTCCTTGAATTGAGCTTTTTCTTCAGCGCCTCTGCCATCCTCTTGATCTTGCTTATCTTTGCGTCGGTTTCTTCTTCTGCCTCGGAAGCTGACTGCCTCTTTGGCTTCAGTGCGGATTCCCCTTCCGAAGACCTGCTGCTGCCGTAGCCGACTACCAGCACGTTCCGGCCCTTTGGCGCCTTCTTTGCCTGTTCTGGCTCCTGCTGGACAGGCTCTATAGTATCCTCGGTCTGCGGCTCTTCCTCTTGGGGCTCTATTTCCATCTTGGATTCAGGCTGGGGCTCTTCCCTTGTAGCCATGGGCTTCTCCAAAGGCTCTGCCTCTTTCTGGGGCTCTGGCTCCTTCATTGCTTCGGGCTCCATTGCGGTTTCCATCCCTTTCTGCGCCTCAAGCCCCTTTTGGGATTCCGCTTCCTTCTGGGCGTCGGATTCCTTTTCCGCCTCTGACGCCTTATCGGCAGCCTGCCTGTTTGTCTCAGCAATGGTCTCGTCAAAGACCGTACCGGGCTCTGCCCAGTCCTTGACGTCAACGACCTTGAGCTTCATGGGCAGAAGGTAGGATTTCCCGTTGAAAAGGCGCGCTATGCACTCCCTTTGCTGCAGCCTCGCGAACATCTCCTTCTTCGCCTCCTCTATCTCGCCTTGCGAGCGGTGCTTCTTGAAGTATTCCTCAACCTTTATCTCCATGATTGAGCTCATTGAGGCCGCGTCCTGCTTGTTGAGCTTGAACGCGATTATGTTCCTGATGTTGGACAAAATGCTGTCGTATATCTCCTTGTTGACCTGGTTGAGGTACTGCATTGAAAGGTACGGGTAAAGGTTGAATTTCCTTGTTTCGGAAAGTATGTCCCTTGTGACGCGGGTTTCCACCCTCGGGAACTCGTCAATGACCAGTATTGTTTTTTTATCCAGTTTTCCCGTTATGGCAAGGATGTACATCTGGTTTATGACCGCTCCGGCAAGGAAGTTTATCATCCTCCTGCCGAAAAAGTTCGGGTTGAACGAAAGCACGGTTATGCGGTTTTCCTGCAGCAGGTCAAAAAGGCGCTCCTTGTTTATCGCCTTGCCGAGGTAAAGCTGGTACTCCCCTATGAAGTTCAATATCGGGAGCACGGCGTCGTTGAAATGGTGTATGTAGATGTCATTAAATTCTTCATCAAAGAAACGCTTGACCTCGTCGTTTTCGCATATGCTGACGAATTCCGCCTTCTTGGACGCGTCCGTAAGCAATAGGCTTATGTTGGCAAGGTTCAGCTTGTCAATGGAGGAAAGCAGATGCACAGCGTAGAAAAGCACCCTTTCGGAATACTTGTTCTCCTGGCCTATCGCGGACGCAAGCAATTGCGCGACCAATTGGGTCATAAGCGGGGTCTTCTGGCCGCCGACCTCCAAAGGCTCCACGTAATTGTCAGTGAAGTTGACAATCTTCGCCTTTGGGAACATCCTTATGAACTCGGAGTGCGGGTCAAGCACGATTATCCTCACGTCGTCCCCGTACTTTTCCTCTATCGCCCTGAGGAACACGTAAATGGCCTTGCTCTTTCCTGTTCCAGAGGCGCCCAGAAACAGCGTGTGCTGGAAAACGTCAAAGTTGTCGGCGCCTATGCTCATGCCAGGCTCCTTGAAGATTGGGAATTTTGACGACATCGCCATCTTCTTGGGTATTGGATCAAGCAAATCAATGTATATGGACGGGTTTTTCTCCAAATCAATGACAAAGAACTGCTCCGGGCTTGTCACAAGTATCATGCTTTTTTTGCCCTTGTCGTCCGTTGCGGAGCCCATGGCCACAGTCCTTCCCAACACCCGGGTAAACCCGAGCTGGACCTCCTCAAAGTTGCCCTTGAGCATGAAGTTCAGGAATTCGCTCTTCCCTGAAAGGAAGAACATCTTGGGCAGCGGAAGGTAGGAGCCCTTCGCAGTCTCAAGCTCCTCCGTCTCAGAGAGGCGGAACGGGAATATGAGCGGGGAGAGGTTCTGCAGCTCCTTCTTGTCCTTGACAAAGAACATCAGGGTGTTGCTCTTCCTCTTGACTATCAGCTTTAGGAAATTCAGCGAAAAGATGCCTGAAAGGTCGATGAATCCGAGAAGCGGTAGCCTGGACCTTGCCACGTGGTTCAGGAGGTTCTTGAATTCCTCCGCGCTTACCTTCTCCGAATAGAGATGCAAGTTTCTTGCCTTCATTCATCCACCTTTTACAACATATATTATGCTAGTTAAAGTTTAAAAAGCCATACACTCCGACGAAGCGGGCTGTAGAGTTTTTAAATGCGGCTTTCCAATATGGGAGCATGAAAAAGACGCTTATGCTTGCCTTTTTGGCTGCAATGGCCCTTTCCGCGGCATACGAAGTCCACTTCCCGGCCATAAGCGGCAGCAACGGAACGATAGTCTCGGCAAACATAAGCTGCGTGCCTGGCAGCGGGGACGGCGTAAGCCTGATGCTCCCGCCCTCCTTTGACAAGGACACGGTTGACTCCATGATAAGCGCATACGGCCAGGCAAGCGAAAGGACGGGGAAATCCTGCCTTTCCGCAGTCGTATTCAACCCTGAAGAGGGGGACATAGAGGGGCCTTCCGGAGGCCTGGAGTTCCATCTTTTCTATTATGCGGCGCTTTCAGGCAAGACGTACCCGTCCGATGTCATCGCAACGGGCCAGATAGACGACAGCGGCAACGTCTACCCTGTCGGCGGGGAGTTTGAGAAGGCGCTTGCCGCAAGGGCGAAGGGATACAGGCATTTCCTGGTCCGGCCCTCTACAATATACGATTATTACCTCCTTTCCACGCTGAACGGCACGGATTTCCAGGTCGTTTTTTTAAGCACGCTGAAGGACGCACGGTCGTTCCTTGACACGGGCAAGGCGCCGAAGTTCGATTCCGGATACCTTGTTGAAACGCCCAAAGCACTAAATGAGGGCAGCCCGTACAACGCCAGCTGGCTTATCAAATATGACGCATGGATGAAGGACGATTTCATGAACGGGATTAATGATGCCAAGATGCCAACGGAACTAAAAGAAAGATACCTGGAATCTTACAACATAAGCGTTGGGCTGGAGCAAAAGGGATATTGTTACACGGCGGCGAATTACATGTTCCTCAACCTTGCAAGCATAAAGGCGCTCAACAGGATGGCCAACGGAGGAAACGCCAGCAGAAGCGAGGTTGATGCGTGCATCGCGCAGTACAGGGGATTTGCCCCGACGTACGGGACATACGAGCTTTATGCAGGCGCTGTGTCGCGCTTTGAAAGGGCGAACGAGCTGAAATTTGACACAACAAGCAACCTCTCGTCAACGGAGTTTGAGAACGCATACGAGCTGGAAAGGGCGCTGCTTTGGTGCAAAATGGCCGGAGCGCTCTACAACGATTCAGCAAAGGGCAGCGACACCAACACCGAGGTGCTGCGGTCCGTGCTGCAGGCAAAGCTGTACAACATCTCGTATTCCGGGGAAGACGCAGACAGGGCAAGGCGCCTGTTCATAGCCGGCGAGTACCTTGCGTCATATTACGAGCTTTCGTATTTCATGTCTGATGACAGCCCCAGGCCGGAGCTTATGGGCAACTACACGACAAAATGGGGGAACGCGTTCGCAGGGCAGGCGTATTACCTCAATAAAACGGGCCAGCAGTCGGCAAGCGCCGCATCGCTCTCCAATTACATGGATGAAATGGGACGCTACCTGGTTGGCGGCGGGGCTGGCTTGGCGGAAAACGCGGGCCTTGATGCAGAAAAGAATGCGTCAGAGGCGCAGTTCGCGCAGGAAACAAGGGAGAATGGATTTAAAATATTAACCGTCCTAATGGCGATTGCAGCGGTTATGGCAATAGCATACGCCATGGCCGCAGGGAAGGCAAGGGGCTACGCTTATGGAGATAAACGCAAAAACGGCTGAAAGGATAATCAAGCTGCGGAAAAACATTTCAAACATTGAGTACATCAATGAGCTGAGAAAGGCCAGCAACGAGAAGGAGGTTGACGGCAGCGCGGCAAAGGAGGAGCACGAGCGGCTGATGTCAGACCTCAATTCAAAAGGATACGTGTTCATACTGCCGTTTGCAAAGAAGCTTGAGGCGATGTCGGAAATCGCCGGGGCTGACAGGGGCGCGCTGCTCAACGGGCTTCGGAGCAGGGCCGGGCCTGTCTGGGAGAAAATACTGGAGAAGAACAACCTGTTTTCCTTTTACATGAACAACACGCTGGAGATTTCGCTCTTAAGCAACACTGTCAACAGGCTGCCTGAGGCCGAGAGGGAAAAAGTGAGGCTTGCCGTTGAGGCAGGCAACATTGACGCGGAAATGGAGATTCCGTATCTGCACAATGAGATCGGGAAGATGCTCAACAGGGTCGGCATACCGTGCATCATATCAAACAACAAGATAACGCCAGGCAAGCTGGAGGACCACGAGGTCAAGATGACTGTCAAGGACAGGGGCATCTGGGTCCCCTCGAGCCAGAAGGACATGGTCATGGCCAGCATAAAGGAGTGGGAGGCGGTCAGCACGCAGATACAGGTGAAGAACGCCAAGAGGCAGATAATGCAGTTTGAGGGAAGCGACGAGCAGGAGTTCCAGACCTTGCAGCTGAGATACCTTGAGCTGATAAAGAAGATGGACGAAATCCTATTGAAGTACGGTAGTTGAGATGCGTTACGAGAAGGCGCCTGAGATTGAGGACTTGGCTTACGACGTGGCCAGGACGCTGGACATGAAGAACATCGTTTCTTCACGCATCATAGGCATGAGGAGCTTCGGCAGCAAGGGCAGGGCGATTGCGCGCATCTGGAGCTTCCCGAAGATATGGCAGGTCGCGCTTGAATTGTCAGGCCCGTTTTACGTCATAGAGGCGATACACGAGCGCTACGATTCGCTGGACAGCAAGGAAAAGGCAAAGACAATCATTCACGAGCTTTTGCACATCCCGCAGAGTTTCGGCGGCGGGCTGCTTGGCCACGGTC
>Ga0209777_10005169_pt1 | contig 15173 bp, 29 predicted proteins | sample FrelakmetHBP12HB_FD_187147 | JGI IMG/M metagenome (GOLD analysis project Ga0209777, IMG submission 187147) | Freshwater lake sediment microbial communities from the University of Notre Dame, USA, for methane emissions studies -HBP12 HB (SPAdes)... | ecosystem: Environmental > Aquatic >... | reverse complement strand
CGCTATATACCACAAAGTATCTCGGGTATGAATTATCAAACAAGCCAAAACTTGTCTATGTTTCCAAGATGCCAGAAGGGTTTGAACCAATTGATGTTATATGTTTTGATGATGAGTCACAAATTCCTGCAGGCGTGGAGATAGATGTTGAGAAGATGCTAGACCGAACTATACGTTCCAAGATATCCCCTATCTTCAGTGGATTGAAGTGGAGAATGGATGACCTAGTCCCTTGGTGGCGTGGAAAGCCTGCAAAAGAAGGAGTTCAGGAGAGGTTATTCTCAGTTGATTACTGTTAAGGTAACATATTGACTTTCGTATGATAATGTGTTATAATAATATAGTAAAGATACATACATGCAAACACACACATAACACCACACACAAGAAAGGAACTACACTATGCCTGTTAAAAAAGTCATCAAAAAATGTAGGTTTTGTGGTCATCACGAATATAAAGGAGGATGTAGGCTTGTCACTTCCCTTTGTGCTAATTCACCCACAAGGCCTAGTTTTATTAAACCTGAAGAACTATGTACAGAGATAACACCACTGAGATTGGCAAATGAATTGCCAAAAAATCTATTGTCACCATTCTGCAATGTGAAAAATAAATTTGGTAAGGAGTTTGATTATGGGACATTCGGAGGTAAAGCAAGAGCTCTTAAGACAAGCAAAGAAGAGGCAAATATCCGGCAGTGAAGTAAAAATACTATCCACTGACCCTTTCTTCGTTGGCAGTGAAACTGATTATGCCAATGCACAGTGGGCGGCTGCATTATGGGACAAGATGATGGCCAGGCGTAAGAAACCACTTCACCTCAGAGGATTTCATTATTGGGTGCAGTCACAAGGGATTGCAAAGCCAGATGGCGTGAAATATGCCCATGTTGACCCGGCAAAGGATTGGGGGTTCTTACTTAAAGCAGCACAGTTGGCAAGGTACTTGGGATTAGGAGAATGGAAAGGACTTGTGGACCTTAAGCACCCTGACCCGATAGATTACGATAACTATTGGGTTGGCTCAGGACTTGAGAAAACTGGAGAAATAGACATACAGGGAGCACTGGATGGCAAGCTAGAGGGACTTGTCGATGAGTTTATTGGCGAACTGTTGCGTGAGTCTCCAAGGTATCACAATGAAGGGTATCAGATGTACCATCAGGAAGTCTGGGTCGAGAAAAATTCTATGGGTGCATTTATTAACCCTGTATGTAAAAGATATGATGCATGTTATCAACCACTAATTGGCCAGTCCAGCGTGGAGAAGGTGAACCTTGCGGCGATGCGTGCGGTTAAAGCAGCAGGGGTTGGTAAGAAGGTCAGGATATACTATATCGCTGATTTCGACAGGTATGGTTGGAGCATGGTTTCAGCTGTTGCTCGCAAAATTGAATTCATGATGTTGCAGCAAGGTCTTGTAGATAAAGATGTTAAGCTCACAAGGCTTGCATTGAACGAAGACCATATAGCGAAGTTCAATTTACCCAAGGCGCCAAAACATGGTGAGGCAGTTGTGGAACTGGATGCTTTGGAAGCTATCCACCCAGGAGAACTTGGCAAGATAGTGGAAGAGGCATTGGCTCCGTATTATGATTCAGAGAGTCCTAAGATTGTGGACGCAGAGAATCGAAGGATAAGGGATGTGGTGAGGAAGGAACTGGAGGAGAAGCTGAGGGAGCCTTTGAAGAATGCGTTCAAGGAAGTAGACATTACCACATTGGCTGGAGACATTGACTTGGAGTCAGCTATTGACCCGGACTTTGAAGTGCCGGAACCAGGACATGTAATTGAAGACAGCGGTGACAGGACCTGGATGTATGATTCTAAGAGGAGTTACTGGGAACAGCATGCTGCTTATAAGGCCTACAAGTCGGAACGCACTGAAGAATCGATGGATTAAATGGTTAGAGGAAGTTTAATGGAAATTCTAGAGCCTATACCAGAGTATTGCGAACATATGAGATTTGAAGATTTTGTTTCAGCGGTTAAGGAAGGCTGTTTTATAGATTATGATGGCACTGGATATTATGCTAATGATTCACAGATGTCAAGAACAGAAATCAAGCCATCGGACATTATGAAAGGTAAGATTATACAGGGATGGACTTATGTGGTCTGGTTTAACAAGTGATTTATTTGACAGGCATTCCCTGCGTGGCACACTTTGTGAGCGAAGCGAGCAAAGAAACATGGTCCGGAAAATATAGGAGCAACTAAATGGCAAACTACACAAAAAAGAAAGTTGAATTTCAAGGAACGCGGGAAGCTGCAATCCTGAAGAGCCAGAAGGAGGGGTGGTTAAATATCTCAACCCCCTACAAGCCGGAATGTGTCACTGATATCAAAGCATTTATCGAACCTTCCGGTCGTAAGTGGAACCCAGATACAAAGTTCTGGGAAATAAAAGAAATCTACCTTGCGACAATAGTGACTATACTTCAGAAACATTTTGGAGATAACATTATACAGAACCTTACGGAAGAGAAGGACCTTTCAGGGAATGTGTTCAAACCATTGTTTGATGTGTTATCACAGATGACTAATGGTAACATGGACAAAATATACTCAGCACTTGCCTTTGCTATACACCCAGACCGGGGTGGTAGTGATGAGCAGATGAAGTTACTAAATAATGCTTATGAAGATGCTAAGAAGAGGATTAAATAATGGATAAAAATGACATTGTTCTGAAAAATGTAAAGATACTAGGCAACCTGAGGCAAACCAATTCAGTAGCTTCATTACTCAAAGACCTCAAGTCTCCAGAGAAGGTAGACAAACTGTTGCTGATACTACTGGACACCAGCGGTAGCATGGCTGAGGGTATGGGTAGCAGCTCCAAGATATCCGTTGCGTGGAAGGTATTTCATAAGAACTTACTACCTAACATGGCTGGATGGAGCTACGGCATTATCAGTTTTGGTAATACAGCACAGTGGGAATCACATCCTACTAGCAATACCACCGCACTCACTCCCAGAACTCCACATGCTGCTGGAATGACTGCCTTAGGACAAGCCTTGAAAATAGCCTGGGATTGGGCGAAGACATATTCTAAAGAAGCCAGGTTCATAGTCCTCAGTGATGGCAGACCCAATGACATGAATCCGGATGACATTGTGGGTATGGTTAGAGAATGTAGATACGTTCCTATTGACACCGTAGGCATAGGAAACAGTAGCAGTTCTAGTTATGACCCAGAATTCCTACAAACTATCAGCCACATCACAGGTGGAACCTTTAGTGAAGTAAATTCAGTGCAGATGTTAGCTGATACTATCAAGAAATTATCTCCAGCCGAAAGGCCATTGTTAGGAAATCCAAATAAGGAGGTGCTATGAAGCATGAACATGACCCGGTACTGATGCTAGACGGGTTGATTAAATGCAGAACCTGTGGCAAAATATTGCCCAGCATGGAAGAGGAGATATCAATAGTAACATCCCGTCGACGTGCTGAAAAGATACTGCAGGAAATCGCCGTAGCAGGCAGCTACCAGGCAGACAAGTTCGAAAACGGATTTGTGGTTTACAGTAAAGAGGACAATAATTATCGTGAGGAGGTGACAGCACAGAAAACAGAAGGAACAGGTTACAGAGTTCTAAAGCGTTTCATAAGCAAGCAAACCAGTGAGGATTAAGGGAACTAGAAAATAAAAATAAAGGAGAAAATAATAACTATGGTAACTAGAGAAGACCTTGCACCAGATATTGGTGGATTTTTGGACAATGTGTCTGGAGAGATAACAAAAGCATCATTCGAACTTGCGAGTGGCAAGTATGCGGACCAGATTATGATGGGTGGTGGGAATGCAAAGCTTCCTGTCATGTTAACCATTACCGTTGAATCGCCCGACCTTGAGAAACCGGCCATCCAGTCGTTCTCTGTAGGCGGTTCTGATGTATGGGACATTGTTGGCGATGGAAAGTCCATTGTCAACATCAAAACACCGGAGAAGCGTTCCTTCCGAAAAGGTTCAATGGCCTGGCGTTTGGTCGAGGCTATGATGGAATCTGCTGGAGAGGGTGACATTGACAAGGGTCAAGCATACTTTATCGGCAGAGGCCATTACATGACAGACGCGGCTTTCTTTACCGGACTTAACTGGCAGTGGGAAGTGAAGGAAATCAAGATTGAGATTGGCACTGGCGCCAACAAGAAAGAAATTACTTCCAGACCTCCGCTCCCTGCGAAGTTCCTTGGTGAGGCTGGCAAAGCAGCTTCAGGTAAGGCAACCAAATCAGCGGCCACTCCTGTTGCCGGTTCAGAGAGCCTTGACAAGGTACTGGTAGAAAATGCCAGTGGCAAGTCTGAGAAAGAACTGAAGACATACGCAGTTCACAATCCGGAAATCAAGAAAAATGATTCCTATATCAAAAGTGTGGTTTCCGGCAAAAAGCTTCGAGAGCTTGAAGCCAGTGGTGCCTTAGTTAAAGACCCTGATAGTGGTCTGTATCTTTAAGATACCATAAAGTGGGTGGGCTGGCAGGACTATATAGGACTAAAGATTGGATAGGATATAGGAATGCTGCTATAGGCCAATTAGTCCTGCCAGCCACTCATTGTAGAAAGGATAATATGTCAGAAGCATTTTATGGAATGTCAACAGTAGGTAAGTGCTCCAGGGTGCTAAGTGCTATAAGGTTAGGCACTGAGGAACCACAAAAGGATTCTGTGAACATTCACAGATTAAATCATTATACCCAGATGGAAGCAATCGCTGCTAAACAAATTCAAGTTCTTGGGTATAACTTGGTCGATGGAGGCAAGTGTCAATTTTGTGAAAATAAATATGACATTGTGCGTTATGGGATACATGTAGAAATAAATACTCCATTGTTTTTATTGTCAGGTCACATGGACCGGCAGATTGAATATAAAGGCAAATTATATCCAGTGGAGATAAAATCCGCTGGGAAGAATACAATGACTAAATTTGCAAGTCAGAAGTTTGATGCGTTTCCAAGTTATGCTGGGCAGGAGTGCTGTTACCTGGAAGCACAGAAACGGCCTGGTGTTTACTGGATGATGGATAGAGACACAGGAGATAACCTAAGATATGTCGTAAATGATTTCAACAATGAACTTGACTTGCCAGGGTTTGAGAAAATTACATTACCTATCACATTTGAAGACCTGGTGAATAAATTGAACTCAATAGAACTTGATGTGCAGGAAGGCAAACTATCTAAGGCTGAAGAGTCTGATGACTGCTTCTGGTGTGGCTTCAAGTTCTTATGTGATAAAGAGGAATCCAAGAAGGCAGTTATGGTGAGTGAACCACAACTTCTTGACATGTCAAAGCAATACAAAAAGGGATTAGATATGGAGAAGGAAGCGAAGGCATTGAAGAGCAGTGCTGTTGCTACACTACTTGCACATGCACGCAATAATAAGATAAATAAATTCAGAACTTCGGTGCTAAGCGTGTCACTGAGGGGCATGAAAACAAAGAAGTGGCTGGACGAAGATGTGATACGAAAGAATGCACCTGCGGACATTGTGCGTTTAGCAGAACGTGAGTCTGAGCCATATGATGATTACACCATACGGCTTGTCGCTAATAAAAAAGGAGATGAAGATAATGGTTAAACCTCTTACAGCAGAACAGACAAAAGTTGCAGAAGAGTTACCACTACCTATCAACATACTTTGGTACCTTCTTATAGCGAAAGGTATAGTTACAAGAAAAGAATTAACTCAGATGGCATTTGAGCTCTCGGGTCTAACTGCAAAAGAATTTGCTGCTAAAATGAAAATATTAGAAGGAGAATAACAATGCTTCAGGAAAGAATATTAGTAGGTGGCACTGAAGGCACTGGCAAGACCTATGCTTGGCTTACCATTGCAAGAGCATTTCCGGATAAGAAGTTCTATGTCATAGACCCTGATGATGGGGTTAGGCGTGTATGGTACAATGAATTTCCAGAAGTGACAAATATTGAATACTACTTCACGCCTAAATGGTTCACTAAGGATTATGTAACATTCAACAAAGGAACACAGATAATAAAGTTGGAAGATGGAAGTGAAAGAAAAGGAATATACAAAGCAGGTGTTGCTGACGCTTGGAAAACAATTCAGCCTAAGGTCAAAGAAGGAGATTGGGTGATTGTAGAACATTTACACCTACTCTGGTCATCAGTACAAGATTCATTTGCTGACGAAGTTTTTGATAAGAACATTGGGCAGTATTTCCTTGAGAGACGAAAGTTAATGAAGGAAGGTGCTAAGAAGTTAGAGGCGCTTGAAGGATGGACAGACTGGGCTGTCATAAATAAGATGCACAATGATGATTTTATTATCAGGGTATGTTATGATAATCCGGGGCATGTATTTATGACTACATCAACAACGATGACACAGCCTAATGCCAAAGAAGATGCCGCATTGAAGGCATTCTATGGTGAGTCTACAATCAGATATGAAGGTCAGAAACACAATGTCTTTAGGGTGCAGACCAAACTCATAATGAAACAAGAAGGTCGTGGCAAGGACAGGAAGTTCATTATGAGCACGTTCACAAAAGACAGGGGACGTGAGTGGTTAAATGAATATGATTGGTCAGATTTTTATTTAGAATATTTGTGTCCAATTGCAGGATGGGAATAATGAGTGAAGAAACAGGATTTGTAAAGAAACCTTATTCACAGAAACGCTGTGATGCATTCTACCAAGCCATGATGACTCTTCATAAAACAATGCTTGGTGATGTAGGCATAAATATGAACATGCAGAAATGGACTCCTCTAGAGAAGACAGTAAAGGTGAACATTGCTCTTGAGTTTGCAATATTCATGCATCTAGGACAGTTAGACAAGAACAAGATGCCATATATAGAACATCCTATAAGGGTATCTGAGTGTGTTGGCAATGCTCCTGAAAAGATTGTGGCATTGTTGCATGACACCATAGAAGATACTGAGCTGAAATTAGAGGACTTAGTTTATCACTTTCCTCTAATAATACTTGGGGCTATTGGTGCTATAAGTAGACGCAGACACGAGGAGTATGCTGATTATATAAACCGAATAGCTGAAGACCCTATTGCCAGGCGTGTCAAGATAGCTGACCTAATAGATAACATGTCTGAGGAAAGATGGTGTTTTGGGGAGCGGAGCATGTCAAATTCAATGTGGAAAAGGTATTACAATGCCTTGGAATATCTGATAAGGGTGGAAAAAAACATTATCACAGGAAAGATAAATAATTAAGAAATTTAGAATATTAGTGTTTGCATCAGGGGTTTACCTGATATTGTGTCTTGCGTTTCTAACCTGGCCAATTTCAGATTTCTGGTCCAGAACAATACGAAGATTGATAAAGTGGCACGATAGGACTTAACAAAAGTGGAGGGTTGTAGTATAATAATGGATAGTTGTATTGACAGGAATCCCATGCAAAGGCGAGGTTTACGAGCGAAGCGAGAAAACAACCAGTGTCTGGTGTGTGAAAACACATGCACTTCGTCCTTATGTGATACCTGTCAAAGCATACTTAATTTTAAACCGAAGAGCAAACGCTTGCCCAAGTTATTGGATTATGACGAACGAGGGTTGATGGACAAGATGCAAGCACAACTTAAAGATTCAGATAACAAACAAGAAGTCCAGGATGTTATAGACTTCCTTGTAGACATAGGCCGTGAAAGGTTTAGAGTTCGTCATATTGCTATATTGCAAACTGTCTCAGATAAAGATTACGAATGCCAATCATGTGGTAGACCAATTGCACATTTCGGTCACTGTCTTAGCTGCAATAAGACAAAAAAGGAATATCGGTATCGGGCTACTGGGAAGGATAGGGATTCAACCGAGCGTCTCAGTAGGCAGGGGATACACTGTCAAGGGGCTGTTTGAGGCTTTCTCAGCAGCCCGATACCGATAATCCTTAAAGAAGGGTGAATGCTTATAACAAGTAATGAGCCCAAAAGTATCAAAGACCTATTTGTTGATGGAATCGAAACTTCAATGCACTTTGACTTCAAACTCTACACTGAACAAGGGACAGTTGGTGTTGAACGCAAAGCAGTTCCAGGAGATTTGCTAGCCTCAGTAGATGATGGCAGGCTCAGAAATGAACTGATCGCCATGAGAGAAGAGTGTAATTTTCAAGTAGTCTTGTTTCATGGAATGATAAGATATGATTCCAATGGACAAGTTATGCTCACAGCAAAAAGACGGTCACGTTGGACGAGAACCGGCATCAGGAACCTACGCAGAACATTGGAATGGGTTGAAGGTTGCTATGTAGAACAAGTCTATAATAATACTGAACTGGTGGAGACTCTAGAAGACCTGCAAAACTATCTGGACAAAGGCAGGCACTTATCACTCAAAGGTCGACCAGGTATTCAAAGAGATTGGATTGTTCCTTCTAAGGTAGAACGTGTCCTTCACTTCTATGATGGCATTCCAGGCATCGCTCCTGTTAGAGCCAAAGCACTTGCCTTAGCATTTCCGTTTCCTATGGACCTTTACAAGGCAAGTGTAGAAGATATTGCTAGTGTTTCGGGAATTGGGAAAGGTACTGCACAGAAGATATACAATTTCTTGAGAGGTATAAATGAAAACTAGGAAAGAACTCAAAGCAGAGCTGGAAGACCTAGAAGTGACCATGCTTTCCACCGCAGGTATAGATTGGGATTATACTAAAGAACTATTAGACGATTATGCAGTGCGTTGCTGGGCATTACGACTTGTAGGTGATAACTACACTGTAGACCAGGCTCTAAGGTTACAAGTTATTTGTGATGATGAAGCAACATCTCCAATGACTGCTGAGGTCTATGTAATCTATATGCACATGTTGGCAATAATATTAGAACCCTTAGAAAGGAGGGAAAATGGATTATCCAGTAAGGTTTAGCGTTTGCCCTTGTTGCAGCAGTCCTCGACGTATTATTGAAAAAGAAACACTGGCTGAGATTGCAGCTGGCAGGCTCAAAGTAGGGGCAAGAATACCAGCTCTTGTGACACAGTCTGCATTGTATGACCCTAAGAGTGCATCATCTCTTTTAGCAAGAAAACAGATTTCAGTTATGGTTGGATTCTATGATGTGTGTCAGAACTGTGGGCTACTTTATTGCTGCGAAATGCAAAAGCAGTCCACTGTGGTAGACCCACAATTGCAGAATAAAATGCCACCTGTAAACAATGGAAAGGGGAATTAAATGACTGATAAAGACATGTTTATTAAAATTCCTTATCCGAAAGAAATTCCTGCATATAACCTATCCAGAGTTGAAGGTTACCCTAGTGCCTTAACTGACTACTATATCCTAGACCTCTACATGGACAGCATTGATACAAGTCTAAAAATTGTTAAAACTTCACTAGCAGATTTGATTCCTACTACTATTGGCAAAAATATCTTATCTGAACCAATTTTTGTAGGCAGGGAAAATATATATGAATTCTTTGCATGTATTAATGATGATGGAGAGTTAATAGCCATGCAATCTAAATATTATCAATACTTCAAATGCAAGTATCCAGGATGTTATTTTATTTGTTCTGGTAAATTATCACCAATAGGTGTTATGGCTTCTGGTGGTCTTGTTGGACTCTTCATGCCCTTACAACTAACCAAAGAAATGTATGACGAACTTTGCCAGAATATGGAGGTTCTTAGTGCGGTATGAAACTATTTAGAACTATAATCTACTGGTTAATGATGACACCAGTACAGGTATGGGTACTTGCTTTTGATGAAAAGAAGTTCAAAGAGAATCTTGATTGGTTTGAGTGGCTCAGCGAAAGGACATGCTACACAATGAGAACAAATAGGTTAATCAGATGGCTCAAATGTCACCATAAATGGATAACTTTTGATGCAAATGATTCTTCCTGGTGCTATGGGAAATATGTAATCTATGGTGAGTTGAGGTATGATGCCAAGAAAATTATAGTGTGTGACAAGTGTGGTGAGGTAAGAACAGTAGGGAAAGGGTTGAGTGAGAGATGGTAACAAAAGAACATTGGCAAGGGTTTTGGTATGGTGTGGCTTTGATGTTTATATTAGTCATAATATTATCATTGCTCACCTATATCATCAAGCCAAAGCAATGTGATTGTATTGTGATGATTGGTAATCAATCATTAACAATAGAGAACGCTTTTGAGTATGTGACTAAAGGTTTGAGTGCTCATCAGTATCTTGAGGTGCAACAAGCAATAAATAATTCTTGTGAGTGTTGTAAATGAACTGGTGGGCATTTGGTATTGGATTTGCAATAGCTTTCTTTATCGTGGGATTGATTATCAGATGGATAGATAAAAGGGGTGGTCAATGATAACCTTTGACCCACTTTCTATGTATAATAAAGCGCAAGCTGATATTGATATTATTGCCAAACGTATTGGCATAAGTACATCTGATACAGCCAAGAAGATGCTAGAACTAAAGTATATTGCCAACAGTGAAAGATATAGGAGAGATTGATGAGTAGCAGAAACTATAGACCTCAATACTATACTTGTGGCAAGTGCAAAACAATGGTTTCTGAAGGTGCTGTAAATGAACACCTGAAAAAGTGTCAACCAAAAGGTGTTGAATGTGGCAAGTGTAGAAAACTAATCCTTAACCCAGACTTTGTAGCACACTTCAAACAATGTGAAGGTTCACCTCTAGCTGAAATAATAGCAGAAAAATTACAAGTACCTTTAAGTAGGCAAGTCAGAGAAAAAATAGTTTAAGGAGGACTAACATGGCAGAAATTGAACTAAGAGGATGGCATAAAGACCCACATATATCCAATGAAACATATTTCCCAAGAAGGGCAGTAGCACAACCACCTTCAGCCAACAACAGTGACCTACTTCCACAGACTGGTGACCAAGACGGTATAGGCATGTGTGTTGGATATACTGGTGCTGAACTATGTCATACCGAAGGTGTCAAAGATGGTATGATAGCAAAGAAATCCTCACTTGCCTTCTCCCCTTGGTGGATGTATAACGGGGCACGTTATTATGAAAACAAACTTAACATTGACTGGGGATGCTATCCTAACGATGCATTCCGTTGGCTAGAGGAACATGGTTTCCTTGATTGGAGTCTATGGCCTGTGAAGTTTGAACCTAATTCCAACATTGTTAAATTTGACAACACAGACCCTAATACCAAAGATAGCCTTGCCATCCATTATCCTCAGTTCAAAAAACTTCGCATAGAAAATGGTAATGATGGAATCAAGGATGCACTTGCTGCTCGTAAATGTGTGGCAATTGGTATTCCTTGGCCCTCAAATTGGTTTGCTGGAACTTCAGAAGTGCAACCAGCAATTAATAAAGACACCAAAATGGGTGGAGGACACGAATTCCTAATACATACCTATGCAGATAATGGATTATATGAATCCATTAATACATGGGGAAAGAATTGGGGTCAACCCATTCAATTCCTAGGGACTAAGGGTGGTTTTAAATTCCGTATGGAAGATATAGAAGCACTTAAGAACTATTTTGGAGGCTATGACGCTCATTGTATCGATGTTGACATGTCACCCTACATTCCACCTGTACCTCCTACACCTCCAGTTCCCCCAATTCCTCCAAAGCCTCATGTGAAGACATGTTGTGAAAAAATGTCCGAAGTTCTTGAATATTGGAGAAAGAGATGAAAATCATGTGTCCTAAATGTAAAGGTAAAGGATACAATGGTGGCAAGTGCACTCAATGCAGTGGTACTGGGCATGTTAAAGAGACAAGGGAGAAGTAATATAAAGGAGAGGCAAATGTTCAGACAAAAAGAACTAGCTGCTTGGCAGAAAAAGAATTTCTCTAAAGGAGAAACAGGAGATTGTGATACCTGTGCATTCAGATTGCTTGCAGGTATGACAGAAGAGTTAGGGGAATTAGCACATGCTCTGCTTAAGCATAAGCAGGGAATAAGAGGCATCACAGAAGAGCAGATGAAAGAGCAAGTAGGCGATGCTTTTGGAGACGTCATTGTCTATGGAACACAGCTGCTTACCTGCCTAGGCATAGATGCTGAAGAGGCGGCAAGCAAGGCCATTGATGGCGTGTTAAAAAGAGACTGGACTAAAGATAAGATTACAGGTGGCTCTAATGCTTGCCATAAGGGTGGAGAGCATACTTGGATGATAACACGTGGCCCTGATAATTCAATCAAAAAAACTTGTGTCTATTGTGGAACAGATGTGAAGTAATGTTAAAGCCTTGTACTCAATGCTCCTGTTCTGGAATATATATTGGATACAGAGGTCCAACGACAAGTGGCACATATCCTGCTTATGCTTGCATAGCCTGCAAAGGTAAAGGGTGGATAGAGGAAGATGAGCAGATTCTAGTACCACGTAAATTTGTCAAAGATGAGTATTGGAAGTAAGTTAAAATGGGTGAGGGTTTCTGGGAAATAACCTATACTGGAAAGAAGATGCATTTCATATCTCCATCTCCTGAAGAAATCTGCATAGAGGATATAGCACATGCCTTGTCAATGATATGCAGGTTCAATGGTCATATGAAGGAGTTCTACTCCGTAGAAGAACACTCTGTAAGAGTAGCGCAACTATTGCCAAGAAATTTGATGCTTGCTGGCCTTTTCCATGATGCAGCTGAAGCATATACTATGGACATACCTAGGCCAATAAAAAGAGCATACAATCTTCATCATATTGAAGAGCCTGTAACCAAGGCAATTTTCCAGAAATACGGAATAGATTTGCCACTTCCCAAAGAGGTCATTGAGGCTGATGAGACTCTATTAGCTACAGAGTTAAGAGACCTTATGGCAAAGAATGAATATTGTCATGTTGTAGCTTTGCCATTACCTGAAAGAATATGTCCTTATAGTCATCAACTTGCGGAAAATGTGTTTCTTCACATTGCATTCCTCTTAGGTGTCAGGTAATGATTTACCATAGAAAAACTCGCTTTCGCTCGTTTTTCCCGCCTACTCAGGGAATATCTGTCAAATGAGGAATAACAGATGATTTGGAAAGGAGAGACTGGTATGATAGATAATGATTATGTAGGAGATATGCTTGTAATTACATCAGGAAGGTTAAGTGGCATGTCTCGTAGGATTATATCAAGTAAAGCAGATGGTACAATATCTGTCTCTGCTACAAGGTATATTAAATTAAAATTACTGAAATTTAGTACATTGAAATTGATATTCACCCACCCAAAACTTTTTTGGATACAATGGCGAAAAGGTATTCCATTAACAGTTGGTATTCCATTTCCAGAAATACCTGATGAAGGGGATAGTTTTGTGATAATTAAGAATGAGGCCAAAGTATGATTTGGCAAGACTACATCATCATGACTGTCGGCTTCATATTTGCCTTTGCAATGCTACCTTCCATCTTCTCTGCAAACAAGCCGAGCCGTTGGACATGCCTCATAACCTCAATAGGCCTTGCCTCATAACCTCAATAGGCCTTGCAGTCCTATCTGCCATGTTTGGCACCCTAGGACTATGGTTATCAATGACTTCAAATATCTTCTCAACCGCCTGTTGGTCTGTACTTGCCTTTCAGACCTGGAGAATATCAGATTTACAACAAGGCAAGTTTTGTTGGTTTTTCATTAGGAAATGAGACGTACCCTAGGACATGAAAATGCAGTGTATAGTTAGTAGATTATGTTAACCAACATTTCACGTATTTTGTTGAGGATTTCGTACGTAAAAACCAGGGGTTGACAAGTACCAACAAAACGTGTTATACTGTAAATGTGAAAAATTACAAAAAAATGTTAAGCACACACACACACCTATCAAGTTGAGGAGTAAAGAAAATGAAAGTATCACATGAAATAATGTTCAAGGCTAGCATTAGAGAATCAAGAGACGAATACCACGCAAAACAATTAAACTTTAAGACACCTTTTTACGAATTGAGAGTTAAAGAACAACCTGAATGGATTTCATTAGCATAGTATCTTATATAAGGAGGGAATATTATAATGTCTTCATTTAAAGAACTTGCAAGAGTTACAGTTGCACCGAACAGGGACATTATTATATCCGAGGTGATAGAGAAGGATGAAATAAAAGGCATTAACATCAACAGCTACATCACCACTGAGAAGTACACTGGATTCACTAAAGGGACATACATACCATTGGAAAGTATTGTAGAGTTCAAGGCAGTTGTAGCAGGGATATTGAGAGCATAGGAGAAATAAATGACCACAAAGAAAGCAATCCTAATCAAAGTTGACGGCACGGTGACCGACATTACAACCGACAAGAAGCCTACGCTGGAGGAACTCCAGAAACTGGTGGATGGGTTTATCGAAGTAGTGAGAAGCATTACCTACGAAGGCAAGCCTGCAGTAATGATAGTGGATGAGGAAGGACATTGTAAATACAAGCCTTGGAATGACACTGCGACTAGACTGTATCACGAGCACCATATTACCACTCATCCTATTGCCGGCGATGTAGTGATACTTATTGGATGGAGGTTTTAACAATGCCTGATAAAAACATGTATCTTGGAGATGGCCTATATGCAAGCTTTGATGGTTTACAGATAGTTCTCAAGGCCAACAGCGAAACCAATCCAACCGATAAAGTGTACCTTGAACATTTTGTATTTCTTAATTTCCTTATATACGCAAAGAGTATTGGATGGATGAAGGAGTAACATGCCCTACAATTGCCCAAGATGTGGTGCCTCCAATCCCCTAATGTGGGGAAAAGGAAAATGCATCCATTGTGGTTACTATGAAGTCCCAACTGCTTATGGCAAGACATACGAACAAGTTAGAGCCTTTAATGAATCGAAATTTGTGGAGGCTGAAAATGAAACTCAACGGACTTAAAGGAACCCTACAGTGTCGGCCAATTGTATTCTCCATCACTAAGGATGGAGGCACAAGGAAAGACATACCAGTTATGCTACTACCAAAGGTTGATAATATCTACATTCTCAAGGGTGAGGACAAGGCAGGACAAAAATGACATTCTATGAATGGCTATGTAAAAAATATTGCAAAGGTTGCCAGATACAGACACCTTGTGAGAAGTGCTTTGTAAGTAACTGGCCACAATGGTACACCCTGGTAATGCAATGGGAAAAGGAAACAAAATGTCAGCGATAATAGGTCGTGAGTGCAAGACATGTAATGGTAACTGCTGCAAGATACTTATTGCATATGAGAGACCTGATAACGTATCTGATTTAGATGATG
>Ga0209777_10005168_pt1 | contig 15173 bp, 13 predicted proteins | sample FrelakmetHBP12HB_FD_187147 | JGI IMG/M metagenome (GOLD analysis project Ga0209777, IMG submission 187147) | Freshwater lake sediment microbial communities from the University of Notre Dame, USA, for methane emissions studies -HBP12 HB (SPAdes)... | ecosystem: Environmental > Aquatic >... | reverse complement strand
CACGGAGGGGCTCGCCCCGTTGACCGAGCTTGCGCTGATGTTCGCCAGCCGCGCGCAACAACTGGCCCAGGTCATCCGTCCGGCCCTTGCGGAGGGCGCTTGGGTGCTCTGCGACCGCTACACGGACTCCTCCGAGGCCTACCAGGGCGCGGGACGCCAGCTTGGCACGGAGTCCGTGCTGAGCGTGCACCGCGTGCTCTGCCAGGACCTTTGGCCCGACCTGACCATCCTGCTCGACTCCGACGTCTCCGCCAGCGTGGCGCGCGCCCGCCGCCGCAATGAGCGCAACGCCGAGCAGGTTGACGAGAACCGCTTCGAGCGCGAGAACCGTGCCTTCTTCGAGCGCGTGCACCACGCCTATCGGGAGATCGCGCGCCGCGAGGCACAGCGCGTCGTCACGGTAGACGCCCGCCGTCCGGTCGAAGCCGTGCACCAGGACATCACGGCCCTCGTCCGCGAGCGTTTTCTGACCCGCGCGGAGAGCCGCTGATGGGCTTTGGCGACTTCCACGGCAACGCCACCGCTGTCCGCCGCCTGCGCGAGATGATCGCCCGCGACCGCCTGCCGCACGCCATCATCCTCGCCGGCCCTGAGGGCAGCGGGAAGTACACCCTGGCGCAGATGGTGGCCAAAGCGCTCAACTGCCTCGAGCGACCCTCCGGTGACCTGCCGGACTTCTGCGGCCAGTGCTCGAACTGCACCCGCATCGCCCAGGCGGACGCCCTCGGCGAGCGCTTCGCCGAGGCCGTGGAGACCCGTGAGAATCTGCGCGAGGCCGACAAGCGCGATACGCGCATCTTCGTGCAGACCCACCCCGAGGTCCTCATCATTCCGCCCGACCCTCCCCAGATGCTCGTCAAGGTGGACCAGGTGCGACACCTGACCGCCGGCATCTACTACCGCCCGGCGATCGGAACGCGCAAGGTGTTCATTTTCCCCGCCGCCGCTTTCGTCAAGGAAGCCGCCAACGCCCTGCTCAAGGTGCTGGAGGAGCCTCCGGAGTACGCGACCATCTTTCTGCTGGCGGAAAACTCCAGCGCGCTCCTGCCCACCATCCGTTCGCGATGCGTCACCCTGCACCTGGCGCCGCTAGCGGTCGAGGAGATTGAACAGGACCTGAAAAGCCGAGCGGACCTTGCTCCGGTACAGCGCAAGCTGGTCGCCCGCCTGAGTGGCGGCGCCGTCGGCCGGGCGCGCAGCTTCGACCTGCCCTCATACCTGGCCGCCCGGCAGAACGCCTTGCTCCTTCTCACCACCGCCGTGGAGAGCGCCGAGCACTCTGCCCTGTACCGCGCAACCGAGAGCTACCGCGCCGGCGCCGAAGGCAAGTCCAGGACGGACGCCCTGCTCTTTGCCCTTCACCTGCTTCTGCAGGACCTGCTATTCCTTCAGGGCGGCACACCGGAGCTTGTCCGGAACACCGACCTTGAGGCTGCGCTCCGGAAAATGGCGCACGCGGTCAGCTTCGAATGGCTGGAGACGGCGGCCGCCCGCCTCGGCGAAGTGCAGAGCGGCATGCGCCGCAATCTGTTGCGTTCGCTCGCTCTGGATGCCTTCAGCGCTTCGCTCGAGTCTTGAAACTCGGCTCCGCGCTGCTCTGTTCCACTCCCATGAAATTCATCTTTCTGAATCTGGCTGCAGGATTGTCTCAGCCCCAGCCCTGTGGTAGGGTGTGACTACATCCACACCGGAGATTCCCTGAGGTCAATGATTGCGGCGGTCGGCAATGCGGCGGATTCTGTCGCAATGTGTACGTCACCAGAGCGCGGGCACGGGCCGCTGCATCGCAGGTGGGAGAGACAAAGATGAAGGACGAACTGGACACGGTTGCGGAACGCCGCGGCAGCGACGCCGAGGCCCCGGCGAACCGCAAGCTCATCCGCCCCACGCTGCGCGAGCAGGCTCTGGCCATGGGCAATGCCGAACGTCCACAGCCCAAGCGCAACGGCGAACGCACCCCGCTGCCCAAGAAGGCGGCGCCCCCGGAGCAGACTCACGCCGAGAATTTCTATTACCAGAAGCAGATGCAGACGCGAACGCCCGTGGTGGTGGTGACCACCGACGGCGAGGAGCTGCGCGGCATCATCGAGTGGTACGACCGCACCTGCATCAAGCTCACCCGCGGTTCCGGCAACCTGCTCATCTACAAGGGCGCCATCAAGTACATCTACAAGGAGGGCGAGCTCGACGGGAAGTAGCTCTGTCGATCGCTCATGTTAACGTCACGCCCGCCCCGCGCGGGCGTTTTGCTTTCTACGGCGACCCCTTGCTGATGCAAGCCTCCCGAAATGTCTCGAAACCTGCGGAATCACTTCGCTGATGTGCACGGATTTCGCGTCAGATAAGCTCGCACAGCGGGTGCAGAGTGCTGACTATGCAGCTAAATAAGGGATCGTCATCCTGAGCGAGGACGCGCCAACTCGTGAAAGAAGCCGTCATGCTCAGCGAAGCGCCCTGCTGTTGGGCGCGGAGTCGAAACACCCTGCATTTACTTTTCGGGAACCTCGCGTTTCTCCTCCACCCCAGCCCGCGTAGCGGGCGGCAAGCGGGTAGCCCCAGGCGCAAGCCTGGGGTAAGGACCACGGAAAAAAAGCCGAGCCCCGTAGGGGCGCAAGACCAGCGCGCACGGTCACCGACCTCTCACGCGTGCGAGATCCACGCTCGCAGTCCTTGAAACCTTGAAACCTTGAAACCTTGAAACTCTGAAACCTTGAAACCTACTCTCTCGCCGCCTTGCGCAGCCGGTCCCTCACCGCCAGACCCAAGCCGCCGGGTCCCGGCAGAGGCGCCACGATCACCTCGACGCCCTGCTCGTCCAGGGCGCGCAATCCCCGGTAGAGGCTCTGCGCCAGCGCTTCACCATCCTCGATGCCGCCCCACTCGAAGATCACCAGGCCAGCAACCGGCGGCTTCCAGCCCTTCGGCAGCAGCACGCCGACGCGGCCGCAGACTGCCTCGCGGCGCGCTGCGCTCTGCAATTCCATCTCGTTGGCCACCAGGACGATTCTCGCCCGCGGCGCGTAGTGGCGCAGGCTACGCCCGGGAGATTCCATCCCGCCGCTCGCATCATCATGCAACGCCCGCTGCGCCTCCCGAACTGGTCCCAGCACGCTCTCGATCCGTTCGCGGCTGATTCCGCCGGGCCGGAAGATGGTCGCCGGCGGCGTGGGATCGATCACCGTTGATTCGACGCCCACGTCGGTCGCGCCGCCGTCCAGCACGGCGTCAATGCGGCCGTCCAGGTCAGAGAGCACGTGCGCCGCGGTCGTCGGGCTGATGCGTCCGAAGCGGTTGGCGCTCGGCGCCGCCACCGGCACACCGGCCAGTTCGATCAGCCGCCGCGCGATGGGATTCGCCGGAATGCGCAGACCGGCTTTTTCGCGCCCCGCGGTGCACACGGCGGGGATGGCCGCAGTCTTCCGCAGCAGCAGCGTCAGCGGGCCTGGCATAAAGGCCCGTGCCAGCGCCTCGGCCTGCGAAGGCCATTCCGCAGCCAGCGAGCGCAGCATCGCCAGGTCGAAGGCGTGCACAATGAGCGGGTCCCATGCGGGCCGCTCCTTGGCTTCGAAGATGCGTCGTACAGCCTTTTCCGAGCAGGCGTTGGCGCCGAGTCCATAGACGGTCTCGGTGGGGAAGGCCACCAGCCCGCCTGCGCGCAATATCTCCGCCGCGCTGACGATGGCCGCATCGCCCTGCTTCTCAACGCTCAGTCGAAGGGTTTGCATGGTGGTTAGCTCAGGAGCTCTGGCGGCCTAGACCGCACAATCTTGCCTTCTCTCGAAACTCGGAACTGTTTTCCTAGTCCCTAACCCCTAATCCCTAATCCCTAACCCCTGAACTCATAGCTTCGGCAGCACAATGCCTTTCTGCTTCTGGTACTTGCCCTGCTTGTCGGCGTAGCTGGTCTCGCACGGCTCGTCGCCCTGGAAGAAGAGGATCTGGCAGAGTCCCTCGTTGGCGTAGACCTTCGCGGGCAGCGGCGTGCTGTTGCTGATCTCCAGCGTGACGAAGCCCTCCCACTCCGGCTCGAAGGGCGTCACGTTCACAATGATGCCGCAGCGCGCGTAGGTGCTTTTGCCCACGCAGATGGTCAGAATGTCGCGCGGAATCTTGAAGTACTCCACCGATCGCGCCAGCGCGAAGCTGTTCGGCGGCACGATGCAGCAGTCCGCCTGCAGGCTGACGAACGAGCGCTCGTCGAAGTGCTTGGGGTCCACAATCGTCGAACTCACGTTGGTGAAGATCTTGAACTCGTCGGCCACCCGCAAGTCATAGCCGTACGATGACAGCCCGTAGGAGACCACCCCCTCGCGCACCTGCTTCTCGGAGAACGGGGTGATCATGCCGAACTCTTCGGCCATGCGGCGGATCCAGCGGTCACTCTTGATGGACATTGCGCTTCAGCATCCTCGCAGCACTCAGCTTTAGTCTGAATCTTACCATTTCAATAGGATCGCATTGTCTCTCGTTTTCATCTTGCATTCCCGGACCATGCCGGAGAGAATGGCGCACTCAGGTCCAGTTCTGGTCGAGATGCTTCCCCTGAGGTCAATGCTCTTGGCGGATGTCGCACAATGATGATGGGAATTCGCCTTTCGCTGCGGTCCTTAAGAGAGACCGGAACGCTGAGGACAAAGGGTCTATACGGACTCGCCGTCCTGCCCGTGCTCCTCCTTGTCGTCATAAAGTTTTTTCTTCCTTCCCTTCACTCGAACGAAGCCGGTAAGCTGATCAGCGCGCGCCAGGTGCTCGACCCCGCCTTCTTGGGCCGCGACTGGGTGGCGGCTCCAGGACGCGGCGACAATGTCTTCGACTCCGTGTTCGCTCTACTGGTTGCGCCCCTCTGGCTGTGCATGCGGAACAGCCTCATGGTCGCGTTGGCGGCCCGGCTTGTGTGCTGGGGAATTCTACTCGCCGCTCTCGTCAGGTTGGCCCGCACGCTTTGCATTGAGTGGTACGCGCTCTCCTGCGGCCTGGGCGTGTGGATTTGCAACGACCAGGATCTCGGCGCTAAGGAATGGATCTTCAGAAGCGCTGAGGCAAAGTGCCTGGCCTACGCCTTGTTGATCTTCGCCCTGAATGCCGCTCTGCGTAAGCGGTTCTTGAGCGCCGGAGTGTTTTGCGGACTGGCCACCTGCTGTCATGTCCTCGTCGGCGGTTGGGGAACTGTTGCGCTGGGTGGCGCTGTTCTCCTGGGCCTTCGCGACATTGGTTGGCGGCGCGCGGTGCAGTTCACGGCTGTGGTGGTGTGTATAAGCATGCCGGCCTTAATCACGGCCATCCTCTACGTTTCACCCGGCGCGCCGGCGGAACATCAAGCCTCCGACCGCCTGGCGGTGTTGTTTGCCGACCCGTTTCATCTGGACCCCGCCTACTTCGGAGGTTGGCAAGAACTCGCAGTCGCTTCCGTCCTCGTCGTCTGCGCTGCCTGGGTATTCTTCAGGATATGCAGCCGTGTGCAGGCAAAGCTGCTCGGCTTCTTCCTTGTCATTCTTCTTCTGGAGTTCTCTTCAGGGCTATTGGCGTGGAAGCTCAACTGGTTCTGGTTCTTGAAAACCTTCCCATTTCGAGTGCCGGATGTCCTGATCTTCCTCTTCTTCGCACTGGCGCTGTCCTGCCTGATGGCACGCCTGATGGTTCGGCTGGCGAGTCAGGTCCAGGAGAATCGTTCCAAGCCGCGCTCCAGGCGCGAATGGCGCCGGATTGGGTTGTTGGCCGCTCTGGCTTGCCTGGTCTTTGGCGGCTTCCTCAGGGGCCTGGACGCGGTCTGCGTGAGCGATCTCCCTCTCTTCGTTGCGCAGTGGCATGAATACCTACTGGAACCGCAGAACTCCTGGCGGGAGATGACGGAGTGGATCCGCGCGAACACGCCTCCATCCGCCATCTTCCTCGCCCCTCCCTGGGAGTACACCTTCTGGATCGATGCCGAGCGCGCCCAGGTGGTGAATCTCAAGCGGCCGCCGCACAATGTGCGTCTGCTGGAGTGGCATCGCCGGCTGACGGCCGTGAATGGGCGTCCGTTCCAGTTTCGCGGCTCGGAGATCTTGAACGAGCTTCGCGAGAACTATCCGCAGCTCAGCCCCGCGCAAGTCGGGACGATCCGCGACTTGTACGGCGCCGACTACTACCTGACCACGCGCCCCCGCGCCGATCTGCACGCCAACCTCGTCCATGTCAGCGGTTCGTACTACCTGTTTGAGCTGCGAAAATCTGGTCTCGCCAATCTGCCTGTTGTTGACGGAAGTGGGTCCCCCACTCAACACCCGCGTTGACAAGCCGTGCTATGTTGTCTAGCATCAATGCTTTAGCCGAGTTCGTCGGGGCGAAAGGGGAGCGACGCTTGATCAAACTCGACATCATCAACGAAGTGGTGAACAAGACCGGCGTGACCAAGACCAAGGCCGAGCGCGCCGTGGAGACCGTCTTTGACAGCATGAAGAAGGCCCTGGCGCGCGGCGACCGCATCGAGCTGCGCGGTTTCGGCGTCTTCAACGTGCGTCCGCGCAAGACCGGCATCGGACGCAATCCGCGCACCGGCGCGGAGGTCAACATTCCGCCCGGCAAGGCCGTGCGCTTCAAGCCGGGCAAAGAACTGCAGGACATGGACTAAGCGCCTGCGGCGGCGCGCTCAGGCCGCCCGTCTTCCGCTGTCCCAAACCTCGCGGCAGGCCTGTACTTCCGTCTCATTGGCTGCTGCCACGCAAAGCGTTCCATCGCCGGATGCCTGACCTGACCCAGCCGAATCCGCTCCCCCAGCCTGAGCCCCCAGCGCCCATCGTGCAGGAGCACGCCCCTCCTGCTCCCGGCTACTGGTTCAATCTGCTGCTGCTGGTGTTGACCTTCTTCACCACCCTGGTTGTCGGCGCGCATCTGCAGCTCAGCTTTAACCACAATCTGCCGCCCCTGGCCAGCGCCGAGGACGTCCTTCCCCTCGTCCATCCGCAATGGTTCTACCAGCATCCCCGGCTGCTGCTGCTCGGCCTGCCGTTCTCGCTCACCCTCATGGGCATCCTGCTGGCGCATGAGATGGGCCACTACCTCTCCTGCCGCTATTACCGCGTGCCGGCCACGCTGCCGTACTTCGTGCCTGCCCCAACGCTCATCGGCACACTCGGGGCGTTCATACGCATCCGCGGCGGAATGCAGTCGCGCGCGGTGCTCTTCGACATCGGCATCGCCGGGCCCATCGCCGGCTTTGTGGCGGCGCTGCCGGTGTTGACCTATGGCCTGCTGCACTCCCGCACCGTGAACGTGCCCGTCAGCGCGGACAGCATCCACCTTGGCTTCCCGATGATCTTCGATCTGGCTTGGCGGCTCTTGCGCCATGGCCAGCCGCACGTGGCGCTTCGCGACATCTACCTGCACCCCGTGACTATCGCCGCCTGGGTGGGCATGTTTGCTACTTCTCTGAATCTGCTGCCCGGCGGGCAGCTCGACGGCGGACACATCGTTTACGCCTGGTGGCCCCGCGGGCACAAGTGGATCTCGCGCCTGACCATCGCTGCTCTGATTCCTTTCGGGGTCTTCTACTGGGTGGGATGGCTGGTATGGGCTGTGCTGCTCTCGCTCACCGGCATGAGGCATCCGAACGTGCCCGGCTGGCCCCCGCTCGACCAGCGCCGCACCCGCTTCGCCCTCATTGCGCTCGTGCTGCTGGCCCTGACCCTCATCCCCGCACCCTTCATCGAGGGCAGCGGCGTGGACGCGGTGCAGAGTGTGCTCGACGGGTTAAGACACTGAAGAGCGTTTCCGGTTCTCGTTCCTAAGGGTGAGAAGAGAACGCGCCACCACAAGGGTGTCATGGTGAGCGTAGAACGCGCTGAACTTGCGCGTTCGGAGTCGAACCACCCTGTGTTTCGGCCTTTGCGGGGCAATCCGTGCCCACCCGTGAAAATCCGTGGCCAAGGATTTCAATCCGAAAATTTGCAAATCCGACAATTCGGCAATTCTAAAATCCCTTCATCCCCCGCATCCCCGCCATCTTGCGCGCGAAGCTTGCCTTGCCCATGTCCTTGAACATCTTGCGCATCTGGGCATACTGCCGCAGGAGCTGATTGATCTCCTGCACGCTTGTGCCGGAGCCGCGCGCAATGCGCTTGCGCCGCGAGCCGCTGATGGCCTCGTGGTGCTCGCGCTCGTAGGGTGTCATGGAGTTGATGATGGCCTCCACCCGCGTGACCTGCTTTTCGTCCACCTTGTCCGCCATCTGCTGCATCCCGGCCATCGGGCCCATGCGCGGCAGCATCCCGAGGATGGAGCTCAGCGAGCCCAGCTTCTTCACCTGGCGAAGCTGGTCGCGGAAGTCTTCCAGCGAGAAGCCGCCGCTGCTCAGCGCCTTCCTGGCGAACTCCTCGGACTTCTTCTTGTCGAGCGTCTCCTCCGCCTTCTCGATCAGCGAGAGGATGTCGCCCATGCCGAGGATGCGTCCCACAATGCGGTCGGGGTGGAAGGGCTCCAGCCCGTCGTACTTCTCCGAGGTGCCGAGGAACTTGATGGGCTGCCCCGTCACGCTACGTATGGAGAGCGCCGCGCCGCCGCGGGCATCGCCGTCCATCTTGGTGAGCACCACGCCGGTGAGCACCAGCTTGTCGTGGAACTCCTTGGCGGAGTTCACCGCGTCCTGGCCGGTCATGGCGTCGGCCACGAACAGAACCTCCTGCGGCGAGAGCAGCTTCTTCAGCGACTGCATCTCCTCCATCAGCAGCTCATCAATGTGCAGGCGGCCGGCGGTGTCCACGATGAGGACGTCGCAGCCGCTGCTGATGGCCTCGCGACGGGCTTCCTTCGCCAGCCGCTCCACGCAGGCGGTGTTGCTCTCGACGTTTTCACCTTCGTACAGGTGCCCGCCAATGGCCTTGGCCACCACTTTGAGCTGCTCGCGCGCCGCCGGGCGATAGACGTCCACCGAGACCAGCATCGGGCGGTGCCCGGTCTTCTTCAGCCACGCTGCCAGCTTGCCGCTGGTGGTCGTCTTGCCCGAGCCCTGCAGGCCCGCCATCAGGATGACGGTCGGTGGCTGCGAGGCGAACTTCAGCTTGGCGGCCTCCACGCCGAGCGTGACCGTCAGCTCGTCGCGGACGATCTTCACCACCTGCTCGGCCGGCGAGAGCGCGGTCATCACTTCTGCGCCCATCGCCTTGGCCTTCACCCGGTCGAGGAAGTCCTTCACCACCCTGAAGTTGACGTCGGCTTCGAGCAGCGCCACGCGGATCTCGCGCAGCGCCTCGTTCATGTTTTCTTCGCTGAGCGAGCCCTGCCCGCGCAGGTTCTTGAACGCCCGTTGCAGCTTGTCGGAAAGGTTCTCAAACATAGGAATGCTCAGCAGCTATTTTATCAGCGGGCACGGGCAAGCCCGGATTGCCGATCGTTGATTGCCGAGTGCCGATTGAACCGTTCTCAGTTCTTGGTTCTCAGTTGGAGGCGGAGAAACCACTGCCAGCCCGCGTAGCGGGCGGAGAGATGGTAGCCCTAGGCGTAAGCCGGGGGAAACGTCACAGTGATGTGCCCCTTATGTTGGGGGCGACATTGTTCTTTCTTAGCAGAATCGGTGACGGAATTACGAGAATTCCGATAAGCGCATCCTCCGTAATCCGGAGAACCGAGACGTGGCGAACGCCTACAGTTGTTGCCAGATCATAGAAGGACGTCGGAAGATAAACAAAGTAGCAGACTGCCGCAGCAACTGCGAGCTTGACCAGCGCTGTCCGAGGTTTGCGCAATAGTAGCCCAATCGAACAGAACAGGGATAGTGTCGTGCCCATCCCAGAGATCGCCCATATCATTCGGACAGGATGAGAGAAGACCACGGTTGGGCCCGCGCCAGCGATCAAGGCTAATCCGTATGCTGCGAACATGATCCATCCCCAGAACGCTACCGGCAGAAGCAATATGGATACCAGGAACTGGAAGATCTTTATCCGCATGGCATCTCTCTGGTAACACGATACCCCAGGCGGGGTCCGTAGCGCGCCGAAACAAATTCTAATTCCTCAAATCCGAAAATCTACCGGAACACCTCAATGCCCACCAGCACCGTGTTCGCATGGATCGCCACGGTATCCTCCAGCTTCTCGGCGTAGCCTCCGGCGAGGGTGACCATGACGGGGCAGCCCAGGTCGCGCGCAAATTCATAGACCATGGCATCGCGCCGCCGCAGGCCCTCGATGGTCAGCCCGAGTCCGCCGAGCTGGTCGTGCTGGTATGCGTCCGCACCGGAGAGATGGCAGATGAGCTCGGGCTGGAAACGCTTCTGCGCCAGCTTCAGCGTCGAGCGCAGCCAGTCGAGATACTCGGCGTCGTTGATTCCGTCCGGCAGGTTCACGTCAATGGACGACTCGGGCTTCCACTCCGGATAGTTCGTCTCCTGGTGCAACGAGATTGTGAACACGTCGCGCGAACCTCCCTGCTTCACCTTTGCCGAGCTTGACGGGCCAACGATCTCCGCCGACCATGCCGGCCTGGGGAAGGGCCGGAGCTTGTCGTCCCCGAAGATGGTCGCCGTGCCGTTGCCCTGGTGGACGTCAGTATCAATCACCATGGCGCGCGCGATCTTGCCGTCGCGTTGCAGCGCACGGATCGCCACCGCCACGTCGTGGATCACGCAGAATCCCTCGCCGTGACCGGCAAAGGCATGATGGAAGCCGCCGCCCAGGTGCACGCAGCAGCCGTCGCGCAGCGCAAGATTCGCGGCCAGCATGGAGTTGCCCGTGATCTGCCAGAAGGCCTTCACCAGCTCCAGGCTGTATGGCACCTCAAGCTCAAGTTCCTCGCGGACGGTGAGCTGACCCTCGGCCAGCTTGTCCACCCACATGCGCGTGTGCACCAGCATGATGTCTTCATCAGTCGCCGCCGGCCCGCTGACGAAGTCCTCCGGTGCCGCCGCGCCCAGCTCCAGCAGGCGTTGCTGCGTGCGTGCGTACTTATCCGCCGGGAAGATGTGGTTGCCGATGGGCAATCGGCAGCTATCGTCGAAGACTATCTTGAATGGAAGCATGAGCCGTGCGGGTTACGTAATCCTTGCATTGTCAAAGAGAACACAGGGTTTGTGCAATAGGAAACCGCCGCGCAGGCGCCGCCATCATCGTCCTGACGCGAGCCACGGGAAGGCAGGTACACAAAGAAAGTACATTCAGACGGCACTTGATCGGGGCACACCGCAGATTCGAAGATCTTCAGTTTTGACAATTCGAAAATCACCCGTGACCCCCGTCACAGACAGCGCACGCAGGATGCTTAAGATTGCCTCCTATCGGTGATTTGAGAGGAGCGTTCGTGTTCTGTCCCTTGTGCGGCAAGCAGAATCCCGATCAGGCCCTAGTCTGCTTCGGATGCGGCAAGGACCTTCCGAAGTTCGCGTCGCCGCCGCCGCCCAGGCCGGGCACGGTGAACCTGAACCCGAACGCCCCGCACGCACGGGGAAAGTTGCTGGTGGTTCCCCGCGGCGCGCAGTTGCCGTTCACCTGCCTCAAGTGCGGACAACCTGCGACCCGCTGGGTCCCCATCAAGCACGCATGGTTGAATCCGGCGCTTTACCTTCTCATCCTCTTCGGACTCATCGGCATCATCATCGTGGCGGTGTTGACCAAGCGCATGGACCTGCAGACCCCGCTGTGCGAAGCGCACGCCGGTATCCGCCGGCAGCGGATCATCGCCGGCGCCGTCCTTCTGCTGGCCTGCGTTCCCGTGGGGATCCTGGTCGGCAACCTCGTCCCCGGCGATGCCGGCGCCGGCTGGGGAATGCTGGTCGGAATCGTTCTCTTCATCGGAGGTATTGTCGCTCTGAGTCTGCGCAATCTCCTCAGGCCCGAACGTATTGATGATTTCGGCATCACTCTGCGCGGCGTGCACAGCTCAGTGCTAGCGCAACTGGGCGCGTCGCAGCCCATAACGCCGACTATGACGCCGATTGCCTGAGCCGCGAGGTGCGCGACAGAACCGGGCATCGGGAATCAAGCTTCTTCCTGTGCTACGATTTGCTAGCGGGTCATGTTGTAGGAGTCGGGGCGTAGCGCAGCCTGGTAGCGCACCTGCCTTGGGCGCAGGGGGTCGCTGGTTCAAATCCAGTCGCCCCGACCATTCTTTCGTTTTGGCCCTTTCGAAGATCATGTCGAAGGGCTTTCTATATGTGGGCGTGAGACTTACGGCGCTGATGGAACAGTTCAAAAGTACCTTGCGGAGCAATTCGGCCTTTTCCGCTGGTTTCCGCGTAAGGTACAGAAAATAAGCCTGATTCGCGAGTTCTAAAATTCTCTTCACATCTAGGAGCCGGTCGCTGGATTTCGCCTCTTCCAACCCGGCGAGCGCCATTTCCAGCCGTTGCTCCTCGCTGTGCCACTCGACCTGCCTGCGCTGCCAGAACTCCTCGGTGATCTTGCCGTCGAGCTTGTCCGTATAGGCCTGGTCCATGCGGCGGTGCACGGCCTTGATCCGCTCCTTTAGGCGGGCGCGTTCGCTGGCTGCCTGATTCCGCATTCGCAGTTGGTCGCTCTCCAGCGTGGTTTCGATGCGGGCGAGAACGTCATCCGGGATGTGGATGTTCTTGAGCAGTTCTCCGAGGCGCTCGGCAATCTGCTCCTCGCGGAAGCGGGGCAGCGCGCACTTTCCGCGATACCCGCTGCAACGGTAATAGACGTACTTGCCCTTCTTGAGTTCCGCCGTCACCGTGCAATCGTCGTGCGCACAGGTGAGCATTCCGCGAAAGGCGATATCGCGTTTCCCGTACTTGCCCTTGTTGTAGCCGTGCATGACGGCTTGGGCGGCATCGAACAGTTGCGGGCTGATGATGGGCTGGTGCTTGCCCCGGTATTCGGTATCGCGCCACTGGAAGAATCCGAGGTAGATGCGGTTGTTCAGGATGTGGTGTAGGTAGCTACGATTGATCGTTTTCCCGAATCTTTCGCGAATCGCCTTCCGCAATTCGGTCAGGGGATACTTTCCGCTGGCGTACAACTCGAAAATGCTGCGCACGATTGCGGAATTCTCCGAATCAATCTCGATCTCCCGCGTAGCGCGGTTATTGCGGTATCCGAACGGAGCATGTCCGGGGAAGCCGCCTTGCTCGGCCTTTTCTCGCATTCCCTTGATCACCTCTTCGCGGAGATTATCGGAGTAGTACTTTGCGGAAACGACCTCAATGCCATGCATGAACTTGGTCTGCGCTTTCGCATTCTTCGAGAGCACGCTTCCGGTCTTTACGAAATGGATCTCCGCGTCCAGCTTTTCAAGGGCAAGTTGGTCCTCGAAATTGCGGTACAGTCGGTCGGTCTTTTCGACCAGAACGATACGTTCGCTGCGAGAATGTTCCAGGAACTCAAGCATCTGTCCGAACGCCCTGCGCCCGGTGGTCTTGGCGGTTTCAACGTCCCTGAACTCCTGGGCGATGGTGAAGGCGTGCTTGGCAGCGTATTCCCGCAGCAATCGGAGTTGCGCCGGGATGGAATAGCCTTCCTGCTCCTGTTCCCGGCTGGACACTCTCGCGTATAAAACTGCGGTTGGCATGGTCACTTCGCCCCTTTCTCGGAACCTTTGCGCTTTGCCTTCGCCCAGCGTGCCTGGACTGCCTTGCGCGCCTGCTCGCTACGCTGTTTTGCCGTCAGATTCTTCGCGCGCTTGAGCCCACCGGCCCGGCCCGTCCTGCGAAAGAACTGGAGCGCCTCTTCGGGAAGTGTTGGTCGTCTTGTCATACGTTGAGCCTAAGTATATGCCATCTGTCAAGCGCCCAAAGGTCACACATTCAAGCCGCGAACTGACGCGCGAGGGCATCGCGGTAACGGTCAAAAAGCTCCGGCGCGGTCACGGCTGAACTTTCCGAACAAGGGATGAACTCGGTGAAGGAATTGAGGAATCTCTTCATGTTTCCGTTGGCGAAGCTCGTCGCCCAGCGGACAGCGGCTGCGTAGCCGTCCCGCTCGATCAGCTGTCGTAACTGCGTCCCGGCTAGGTAATCGCGCAGCGAGTAGTCTGCCGGGTTTGGCTCAGGCTTCCCCGCATTCACGAAAGTCAGTCGCGCGTACGGGTTGAACTCACGCAGGTGCGCGCGCAGTGCGCGGAGGGTGCGAATCCCGCCAAAGTGAACATCCTTGGTCTCCTTGGCGCTCATCTGTCTCTCGACTCGCGTGAGAAGGGCAGTGTCAGGAATCCCGTACAGTTCCGCAAACGAGGGCGGTAACGGCATGACACTCTTGATCTGCTCAAGTGTCCGGCGCAGCACCCACCATTCGGCAAGGCTCATTCCGGACAGCAACCATGCCTCGCGTGCCGCTTCGTTGGTTCGGTAGTTGCCCCAACTCGCGCGCCACTTGCGCAGAAAGGCTTGATACTCGTCTTGCCACTTCGCGCGCTTGTCATACACGCGGTAGCAGTTGGGGCGCTTGCCGCTCATGATCGTCTCGACGCCGCGCTTCCCCAGCATTTGCCATTCCTCGCCGTGCTTGCCAACCTGAGCGCCGAATCGCTTGAAATCGACGCGGGTCCGCTCCCGAAAGAACGAGACCGGCACATCGGGCAAGTCAACGGCTACATCAACGCGCATCGTCCCGAACGACTCTTTGTGCTTCTTTAGCGGGTCTGCGTCAAACATTTGCGACAGCTCGTCCAACACGTCGCCGAACGACTGCCTGCCGACCTCCAGGAATTCCAGCTTGTGCTCTTGCCGCGGCGAGAACTTGTTGCAGCAGTGCAGCAGGGCAGGGTACTCCGGACGCAAATCGATCACTGTTGCGTAGTTGCGGCTTGGCCGCGCGCCTGGTTTGCGCTCTCCGTTCCGAGATGCTGCTACTATTTCTGACAGCTCGCGGCGCATGGGAATCAGTTTGGGAAGGCGCAGCTCCAGCTTGTCCAAGCCGCCACCGAACGGCGCGGCTTTGGGAAACTCGCGAAACGTGGAGGCAGTAGACACCTCAAAACCCCCACTTTCCGGGTACGTTGCTCGTAAATTTACGCGAGTTCCCTGCTATTAGACAGCGCCGGGAACTCGCGCCCACGCCGTCTTGGTGGAGCACGGCCTCGGGCGACGTGTTCGAATTGGTGTCGGTGCGTTTGCTAGATACGCTCGCGCGGCGTGTAAGCACGGTTATAACTGACTGCTGAGTGCTCGGCAGGGGTGAGGTGGCAAGCGAAGCGCGGCGGGCGTGCATACAGGCTGTAAAGAGGGATTCGGTCGGTGCGTGTCGGTG